>Ga0209542_10002029_pt1 | contig 46378 bp, 79 predicted proteins | sample RifCSPhighO2_01_FD_184028 | JGI IMG/M metagenome (GOLD analysis project Ga0209542, IMG submission 184028) | Soil microbial communities from Rifle, Colorado - Rifle CSP2_plank highO2_0.1 (SPAdes) (version 2) | ecosystem: Environmental > Terrestrial > Deep subsurface > Rock core/Sediment ...
AAAATCCCTCGACAAAGACGCTCCGAAAGATTACGACGACATAAAATTAATTTGTTATTCTCTTCCTAACTCAATAAACTTAAAAAAAACACCAGACCTGATTGAACTTGCTGTGAGTGCAGACGATAAATTAACTCTTGTAAAATCCCTGGTAGGAAAAGAAATAACTCTTGAGAACTTTGCAAAATCAGATTTGCTCGACGCCAGAGGGCTGACAAAAGGAAAAGGATTTCAAGGTCCTGTAAAAAGATTCGGCGTAAAATTAAGATTCCACAAAACAGAAAAAGGACGGAGAAAAGTCGGCTCAATCGGTCCGTGGCATCCGGCGAGAGTCACTTTCCAGACGCCGGCAGCAGGACAATTAGGAATGTTCTCAAGAGTAACTAACAATCTGAAAAACCTCGGGCACAATTCAATAAAAGAAAAAGACATAAATCCAGTCGCAGGTTTCAAAAATTACGGCAGAATAAAATCAAATTATATCCTCGTCAAAGGCTCTGTTCAGGGTCCCGCAAAGAGGCAAATTCTCATCACACCTTCTTACCGCCCGACAAAACTTAAGCTTAAAAGAAAATTTGAACTGCAGGAGGTTCTTACATAAAATGGCGAAAAGGACAAGCAATGTATATGTTCTCCAGCCAGGAGATGAAATAAGTTTAAGAGCAGGCTGGTTAATACCTACATCGGGGGGAATGGCAAGAGTAAAAGACAGTGGTATTGACGAAGTCAGATTAACAATGTATAATGATGGATTCCTCGCAGAGTGTCGTTACAGAATTCAAGACGTTGAGATAAAGGGCGGAACAGGAATGTTATCTCTAAAAAACTCTCCAAGAAAAGTTGAACCGGCAAGTCCCGAAGAAAAGAGGAGTTTTTTAGCGTCAGGAGGACTTTTAACATGAAATCCACACTCTACTCCACCGAAGGAAAATCCCTCAAAGAAATAGAACTCCCCAAAATATTCGAAACAGAAATCAGAGAAGACATTGTAAGCAAATACTTTGAATCAGAAAGACTAGTTCAGCCATACTCAAGCTACGCCGAAGCAGGAAAAAGACACTCAGCTTCCGGAACAATCTCCCACCAAAGGCACAAATGGAAAGGGCATTACGGAAGGGGAATCTCCAGAATCCCAAGAAAGACAATGTGGCGAAGAGGAACCCAGTTCTTCTGGATTGGCGCAGAAGTGTCCTCAACAAGAGGCGGAAGAAGAGCTCATCCTCCAAAAGGAATAGGCAGAGAAAAAAAGATAAACAAAAAAGAAATCCAGTTGGCAATAAACTCAGCATTAGCGGCAACAGCATATCCCTCTTTCATCATCTCCCGCTACTCTTCAATTGAAAAATTCGACAAAGCTCCGGCAGTCATCGAGTCTCTCCCTGAAAAAACAAAACAACTCAAGTCAACATTGAACTCAATCTATCCAAACATCCAAAACCTGATTTTCAAGAACAAAGAAATAAGAGCAGGAAAAGGAAACATGCGCGGAAGAAAATACAAGTCAAACGCAGGAATTCTAATCATAAAGTCCGAAAAAGAAAAGCAGAAATTCTCAGGAATCGACGTCAAACCAGTTTCAGAAATAACAATCGCAGACTTATATCCTCTCGGACGAATAACTCTTTATACTAAGCAGGCGCTTGAGGAATTAAACCGGGAGGAGAAAAAGTAAAATGATAAAAGAAATTTCAAAATCATCAAGTAAAAAGCAAACCATCAGATGTAACAGCGTTCAGATTATTTATATTAATTTTGTTTCCCTGTTCGGAGGCAATATAAAATGATAACTCAAATAGGTAATAGCAAACTTTGGTTGCTGGAACTCCTAGAAACCAGCTGGAGGTTTGTAGAATGATACTCAAACCAATAACCTCGGAAAAAGCAGTAAAACTAATAGACGTAGACAACACTCTCTTGTTCGGCGTTGACAGAAGAGCAGACAAAAACCAAATAAAATCCGAAGTCGAATCCGTCTTCAACGTAAAAGTTTCTGCAGTAAGAACACTCATCCAGAAAAATCAAAAATTCGCTTACGTAAAACTCGCAAAGGAGAACCCGGCAATTGACATCGCGACAAAGCTGGGGATGATATAATGGCAAAACAAAAATCAAGACCAAAATTTGCACAAGTAAGAAGCCTGAGCGATTTGCATAAGTCAGTTAGGGAACCAGTAAGATTCCAGTATGATGGCTCTCTAAGAAACAAGAAAATTTTCAGAGCCCAATACAGGGGCACAAAGGAAGGATTAGCTTTCTTTTCCCAGCCGAGTTCTGCAGGAATCCATCTTAATGTAATAAACGAAAACGATATTGAGTTCAACGAATCCGGACGTCTTGTCTTCAAAAAAGTAGCATACTCCCATACAATTACTCAAGAAACCGATTCAGATAGATATGAAACTCTTCATCAAGGACTAAAGGGGGCAAGGTTAGCATAAAATGGGAAAGAGCATAATCCAGCAGGCACGTGGAAAAGGCGGTCCAAGATATAGAGTCAGAAAAAGAGCATTCATGCACAAAATTTCCTATCCAATGAAAACAGGAGAAGCGCAAATCCTCGAGTTAATTCACTCTGCAGGACACTCAGCTCCTCTAATGAAACTAAAAGTTCAGGACGAAATTTTCCACATCCCAGCATTTAACGGCGCAGTTGTTGGTGATAAAATATCAATCGGTGAAACAGCCGAGCCAAAAGACGGTTCAATTCTCTCATTAAAAAAAATTCCGACAGGAGTCCAGATTTACAACATAGAAAAAAATCCAGGCGACGGCGGAAAGATGATGCGCGCAGCAGGAACTTCTGCAACTCTTGTAAAGAAACTTGAAAACAATAAAGTAATCGTGCTGACAGGAAGAAAGAGAGAAGTAATACTCAACGAAAACTGCAGGGCAGCAATGGGAAAAGTTGCTGGTGACGGAAAAGTAAGCAAGCCATTCTTCGGGGCAGGAAGAAAATACTACAAAATGAAAGCAAGAAATAAACTTTACCCAAGAACTTCTGCAATTAAAGTCAACGCAGTAGACCACCCCTTCGGTTCTGGAAGAGGCAAGCGTCCCAAATCAAAGATTGCCAAGAGAAATGCCCCTCCAGGAAGAAGAGTCGGGCACATCAGGCCAAGAAAGACAGGATGGAAGAAATGATAACGCAAAAACTAATTAATAATAAATCCAATCACAGGTTGGTTCTAATAGCATCGAGTTATTTTTATGTTAGTTATCTTTGTTTAACAAATAGGAGTTGTGCATAATGATAACGCAAAAAACAAGAGTGCAAATTAATGGTTGCTGGACCTTGCCTCTGGATTCACCAAAACCCGAAGAGGTTTTGGTAGGTTGTGCGTAATGGCAAAACCGCAGGAAATCCAGCAAGTAGAAACCAAAGAGCAAATTTACAGAGGCAAATCTCTCGAAGAACTAAAAACTCTCGACGTAAGAGAAGTCGCAAAATTCCTTCCATCTCGCTCAAGAAGAACAGTCCTGAGGAACTTTGACAAAATTGAAAATTTCATAAAGAGATGCGATAAAAAGATCGCAAGAAAAAAGAAAATTAAAACACACTCAAGAGACATGGTAATAGTCCCAAAGCTTGTCGGCTTAACCATAGGAATATACAACGGAAAATTATTCCAGGATGTACTGATAACCTATGAAATGATCGGGCACAGGTTTGGAGAGTTTGCGCCAACGCGTGGAAAAGTGACTCACGGAAGCGCAGGAATCGGAGCAACTAAATCATCAAGGGCACAGAAGAAATGATAACTCAAATAAATAGTGGCAATAGAATGGTCGTAGGAGCGCAGAACCCGCAGGTGGTTGTGCAGAAGAAATAAACAAAATGACAGAAGAAAAAACAAACCAAACCGAAAGAAAAAGAATAAAAGCAAAACCCCTTCCAGTAACAGAAGGAATCAACGCTAAAAAAGTTGAAACCTCAGCAGAAGAAAAAACCAACGTTAAGCCAGCAGAAAATGTTGCCAATGAAAATTCTAAGCCAGCTCATCCAAAAAAAGAAGAAAAGAAAAAATCAGAGCCTCAGAAAATAACAAAAAAAGACGAAGCAATCGCAAACGGCCAGTCTCTCAATGTCTCAAAAAAGCAATGTATGTATATCTGCAGATTCATAAAAAACAAACCAATAGACAAGGCAATTGAAGATTTGGAAAAAGTAATCAAATATAAAATCGCAGTCCCGTTCAGAGGAGAAATCCCTCACAGAAAAGGCAGGGGAATTATGTCTGGCAGATATCCGATAAAAGCATCAAAACTTTTCATCAAACTGCTGAAGGGATTAAAAGGCAATGTCATTGTAAACCAAATGGAACTTGAAAGAACAAGAATTGTAATAGCGTCGGCAAGTTTCGCAAGGCGCCCGATGCGAAGAGACGGAGTCAAAGGAAAAAGAGCAAACGTTATATTGAAAGCCAGAGAAGTCAAGGAGGAAAAGAAATGATAAATAAAAAAATAATTAATAGATTAACTGAAAAAATAATTAATCATAAATTAATCTTAAACTCCTCATCCAGGTATTCTTATGTTATCCGTACAGGGGGCTTTGTATAAAATGGAAGAAAAAAAATTCGTTAACTTCAAGAAAGAAGAACTCGGCGTAAGAGAATACATAAAAAGAGAACTCGGAAAGGGAAGAATCTCAGCTGTAACAATTGAATACACCCCGGTCGGAGAAAAAATAATTGTCGCAACATCAAGGCCAGGGCAAGTCATTGGAAGAAAAGGAGAAAAAATCAACGAACTAACTTCCGTCCTCAAAAAAAGATTCAAGCTCGACAATCCCCATATAGAAATAAAGGAAATAACAGTTCCTCTTCTTGACGCGCAGTTAGTTGCAGACGACATAGCATTAATGTTGGAAAGAAAGGGCTCGTTGAAATTCAAAGTTATCGCTTACAAGCAGCTTCAGCAAATAATCAAGGCAAAAGCACTAGGAGCAGAAATAGTTCTCTCAGGAAAACTTCCCTCAGACAGAGCCCGCTCTTGGAGATTCGCCAGCGGATACCTGAAAAAAACAGGCGACCCTGCAAAAGTTGTCAACCGTGCTCAGTCGCAGGCAACAACAATGCTCGGAGTTGTTGGAGTGAAAGTTTCAATACTTCCCCCAGACGCCCACATTCACGACCAAATAATCGTTGACGAAAACCTAAGAAGTAAAATTAGAGTAAACATCACAGACATGGAACTCAAAGAGCAGGAAAAACCAGAAGAAAAACCAAAAAATAAAATAACTAAAAAGAAAACTTCAGCAAAGAAAAAAGCAGAGCCGAAAACAAAAAGACCAGAACAAATTCGTACCGAAGCAGAGAAGGAGGAAAAAAAGTAGAATGGCAATTCAAAAAATAATATCTGGAAGAATAAGTGGGAAGATTATTAATAAGAAATCAAGTTATCAGATAGTTATAATCAAATCAAGTCGTTCTTATATTAATTATATTTATTTCACCAATGGAGGCTGTTCATAATGGCAATCCTAAAATCCCGCGACGCAAAAAAACTTTCAGCCAATGAAAGAAAAGAAAAACTTAAAGAATTAAAAATGGAATTAATCAGAGCAAACGTCACAGCAAACAAGACAAGTTCAAAAACCAAAGAGATTAAAAGGGCAATTTCACGTCTACTCACAGTCAATAACTCCAATAAGGAAGTATTGAAGAAAAATAAATGAACGAAGAAGAATTCGGTTTGCCAACAGAAGCAGACGTTTTCGAGAAAATCGCTAAAAGCGAACAGCAGATAAAGGTTTCCGTTGAAACACGGAGATACGGCAAGAAGATAACTCTTGTCGAAGGATTTGATAAGCATGTCGATATCAAATCCACAGCAAAAAGCCTCAAGGCAGAACTTGCCTGCGGCGGAACTGTAAAGGACAACAGAATTGAACTGCAGGGAGACCACAAAAAGCGAGTCAGGCCAATCCTGGCAAAACTGGGATTTGCAGAAGATTCAATCAGCGATTAATCGGAGTGAAAATGGCAAAGAAGAAAGAAGAAAAACTAAAAACAGAGAAGAAAAAGTCAGAGATAGCCGGAGCAGGCTCAAAAATCAGCACAAGAGGAAGAATCTTTGAAGGGGTAGTTGTAAGAAAATTCCTAAAGAGAATCGCAATCGAATTAGAGAGAACAATCTATGTCTCAAAGTTTGAAAGATACGCAAAAAAGAAAACAAGAATTCACGCTCGCCTTCCAGATGAAATGTCAGACAAAGTCCAAATCGGCGACGTCGTAAGAGTTCAGGAATGCCGCCCTCTTTCGAAGATAATTCATTTCCTAGTCATAGAAAAAATAAAATCTAAAGGGGAAAAGCAATGATAACAGGAATAGTGGGAACAATACGGGAAGAATTTGAGATGTCCAAATCAATAATAGCAGAAGATGCAGAAAGATTAATGCAAAAACCAACATTAACTCCATCCGATATATCTACATATAAAACGTTAGTCTTAGGTGCTGTTACCTCTTTTGATATCTATTTTGGCAAGGGTGGTCATGAGGAATTTCCAAATCTAAGAACCAGTTTGCAAAAAGGAGCAGCTGTATTACTTAACAAAGTAATGGATAAATATGAACAACAGACAGGAGTACCCACAAGATGAAAGCAATAACAGCAAAACCATCTCGAGCATTAAACCTCGGTGCAAACGTAGTCGCAGCCGACAACTCGGGCGCAAGAATTGTGAGAATAGTCGGCGTCAAGCACGGGAAATCAACAAAGCGAAGACAGCAGTACGCAAAAGTCGCAGACCACGTCAAAGTTTCAGTCCGCGCAGGAAAGCCTGACATGAAAGGACTTGTATTCGACGCAATCGTCATTCGGGTAAAAAAACCATACAAAAGAAGAACCGGCGAAAGAGTCTGCTTCGAAGACAACGCTGTCGCGTTGCTGAAAGATGAAAAAGGAAATCCAAAGGGAACCCAGATTAAAGGCCCAGTTGCCCGAGAAGTTCAAGAAAGATGGGGGTCTGTCGCAAAGATTGCGCAGTTTGTATTATGATGGCAGATGAATTTTGTATTGAGCAAATATTTATCGCAGCAATAAATAAAACCTATCAAGATGCAGCAAGACAAGCAAAAGAGAGAGGAGATGTTAAAGAGCTAAACAGGTTGTGTAGGGATCATATGGAGTTAATGGATTCTCCAGAAACTAGAAGATATTTAGGGGACAGATATTGTACCCAAGAAAGAGAAATAATGGCAAGAATAGTGGAGGCACAAACAACATGAAATCCTCCTTCTCCACCCACTGGCTCTCCTCAAAACAACCGAGAAAGCAGCGAAAGTACAAAGCAAACGCACCATTGCATATAAAGCATAAATTTTTAAACTCAAATCTGTCAAAGTCCCTAAGACAAAAGCATAGCAAACGTAGTCTTCCTCTTCGGAAAGGGGATGAAGTGCTTGTTATGCGCGGCTCTTTTAGGAAGAAGAAAGCTAAAGTAACAACAGTCGATTTGAAGAGAACAAGAGTTGCTTTGGAAAACATACAGCGAACAAAAAAAGATGGAACAAAAGTGAACGTGTGGTTCCATCCGAGCAGTTTGCAAATAACAACGTTAAATCTCGACGATAAAAAACGAATCGCTGCACTGAACAAAGGAAAGAAAACAGAATCTTCTTCCAAAGAAAATAAGTAAATAAAATGACAGCCAAAAAAATCAATAGATACAGAATGAAAAGTAAATCTCTAGTTGAAGCTCTGCAAATTCCAGCCAAATCAGAAAAAACAATTGATGACAATCCATCGGTTAATCATATTAACAATTCTTTAGGGGGATAGACTAAAATGAAAACGCAAAATAAAATAAATAATAAGACAACCAAAACAGCATATCTTACGCAGCAGACTTTAACCAATCGTTCGGATTTTATATTAACTATGGCTAGGGGGGCTGGCAAATAAAATGCACCAGACACGAGCACAAACTTCAAAGCAGATTCCAATACCGAGAAAAGGAACAAAATATGTAGCCAGGCCTCTGAGAAACCTGAAAAACTCAATTCCCGTCGTTATCGCAGTCAGAGACATCCTCAAACTCGCAAGAACAGCAGCAGAAGTAAAAAAAATGATAAATTCAAAATTGCTGAAAATAAATGGAAGAGAAGTCAAAGATTACCGAAACAGCATCGTTCTGTTTAACTTGCTTCATGCAGATAAGCTTTATGTTCTAACACTAACTGAAAACGGCCGCTTTACACTGGAAGAAACAAAAGACAAAGACAGACTTTGTAAAGTTATAAACAAAAAACTCGTAGAGAAAAACAAGATTCAGATAAATCTCCACGACGGAACAAATGTCTTAACCAGCGATAAGAAAATAAAAGTCAACGATTCTGTCTTTCTCTCGCCGGAAAAGAAAATCTCAAAACACATTTCGCTTGAAGATTCTAAAAACTGTATCATAATTTCTGGGAGATATATCGGAAAGCATGCAAAAGTCTTAAGCGTGGAAGACAAAGTAAAAGTTTTGATAAACGAAACAGAAGCAGAACTTGAAAAAAGGAGCGTGGTTGCAAAATGATAACACAAAAAACTAAAGTGCAAATTAATGGTTGTTGGACCTCAACTCTGGATTCACCAAAACCCGAAGAGGTTTTGGTAGGTTGTGCAAAATGATAACACAAGAAACAATATCTAATAAAATAAATGAAGAGATAATTAATAAAAAATCAAGTTCATTAATCTCAATCGCATCGTGTTATTCTTATGTTAATCCTTTTTCAATTAATATTCTAGCAGGAGATTATCTAAGATGATTTCTCAAACAAAACAAATAGCAAAAGAAAATCCGATGAGAACCATAAGACTTGACAGAGTTGTTCTGAGCTGCGGCGCAACAGGAAATGACTTGGAGAAAGCCCACAAACTTTTGCAATTATTGACAAACAGAAAACCAAAGAGAGTTACATCGACAAAGAGAATACCAAACTTTAATGTTCGCCCAGGACTTGAAGTCGGAGTCTGCGTGACTCTTCGCGGAGAAGAAGCATCAAACTCTCTGAAAAAATTGCTCGGAGCAATCAGCAACATCCTAAATAGAAAACAAATCTCGCCAAATCACTTTTCATTCGGAATTCACGAATACATAGAAATACCAGGGATAGAATACCAAAGAGACATAGGAATCCGAGGATTAAACATAACCGTCGTCTTTGCAAGAGCAGGCACCAGAGTAAAAAGAAAAAAGATAAAGGCAGGTAAAATACCTGAAAAGCAGAACATCCCGCAGGAAGAAATAATCAGTTTCATGGAGGAAAACTTTTCAACAAAGTTTAAGTAAAATGGAATTAGAAGCAGTTATGCTTTGGGTAAAGCCAGAATATATCATTCCAGTTACAAACGTACACGGAGCGTTTGTAGAAAAGTTAAGTGAGCTAAAGGGAAACTATTCAGGAGCTTATCTATTAGGAATAAGCAGACGTCCTTGGGACAAGGTTAGATTTATTATTGGCGACGAAGAATATTGTTCCAGGATAACATTAGATTCAGATGAATCTGATATCGTAATTGTGGAGGCAGTCAGATAAAATGTCAGAACAACCAGCGCAAACAGAACAGCAGGAATTGGTAATCGGAAGAGAATATGCCTTAGAAACAGCTCCTAGAAGAAGAGGAAAGTATTATGGACTAAACTCCGACGGCGAAAATTCGTTTGTCGACAAGCCACGTCTTGGTGAACAACATGAAGATATAATAATTCTAATAGAAATGCTAGCGGAGCCACCACAGAAAGACAGAGTAAAACCAGTAAACGAAGATTATCACATTTCGTACTTGCGTGAGTGGGACCCAAGATACCGTGTCTTTAAAAAATTCCTTGGAGGCGAACCAAGATGACAGCCTCAGACTGGCGTAAAATCCTGAAGCAATTAAGAAGCAAGCCAGCAGTCATGCAGAAATTCCTGAGGCATAACAAGCCAAAAGACAGAAAATCCGGAATCTCGGCGCAGAAATGCGAACGCTGCGGACGTTTCGGAGCCCATCTCAGTCAATATAATCTAAACCTATGCCGGCACTGCTTCCGAGAAATCGCAGAAGAAATCGGCTTCAAGAAATACAGTTAAAATGACAACAAGGAAAATTAATAATCCAGAGATAGAAAGTAAGTCACCAGTTACAGCAGCATTCAGATTTTTTTATATTAATTATCCTGTCTTAGAAGGAGGAACCCGCTAATGTCACAAGACACCGTCGCAGACGCGCTAAACAAAATGATGAACGCCCAAAGAGCAGGCAAGACAGAAGTAGTAATAAACAGATTCTCAAAAACACTGACATCAGTCCTGGCAATCGCAAAACTAAGAGGTTATGTAGCCGACTACAAAATCGACGGAAAAAAACTAACAATAAAACTTGGAGGTATAAATGGCTGTCAGGCAATCAAGCCAAGATACACAGTTCAGGTTCCGGAAATAGAAAAATATGTAAAAAGATATCTGCCTGCAAAACATCTCGGCATCATAATAATTTCAACTTCGCAGGGACTAATGACTCACACAACTGCAATTGAAAAAAACATCGGGGGAAGCTTGATTGCTTACATGTTCTAAAATGACGACGCAAAAAATAATATCTCTCAGGATAATGAATAATAAATTCGACTATCTTCTAGCCAGAACTATATCAAGTTATTCTTATTTAATTAATTCTGGAGTCTGTGCGTAATGAAAAAACAATTATCCCAATCAATAGAAATCCCAGAAGGAATAAACTGCCATTTTGCAAACCAAACATTAACCTGCAAAAAAGACAGCTTAGAGCTTTCAAGAAAAATATCATCGGATAATTTGGAAATAAAAATCAAAGACAGTAAGATACTAATCGAATGCAAAAAAGGAAACAAAAACGACCACAAAAATATAATGACAACCCTCGCACACATAAAAAACATCTTTCGCGGTTTAACAGAAGAATTCACATACACTCTTGAAATCGCGAACATACATTTTCCCATGACTGCAAAAATAGATGGAGACAAAATTTTTATTAACAATTTTCTGGGAGAAAAAACACCAAGGCAGGCAAAAATTCTGCCGGATGTAAAAGTAGAAATAAAAGGACATCAGATTAAAGTTTCTTCCCATAATCGGGAATCAGCAGGACAAACAGCCGCAAACCTTGAGCAGGCAACAAAAATAGGAAATCGTGATAGAAGAATTTTTCAGGACGGAATTTTCATAACAGAAAAACCAAGGAGGCATGAACAATGACGTCGGAAAAAACAATATCCAGTAAATTAAGCGAAAAGACAATTAATAATAAATCAAAAGCGTCAGAGATGCCTCCCTCTTGCTTTTATATTAACCATTTTCCAATTAATTTCTCAGTAGGGGGCAAATACTAAAATGTCAAAAGAATTCAAGCGTCAGGATTACATGAGACTCGGCAGGCTTGGAAAAAACAAGCGAACAGTTTCATGGAGAAAGCCAAAAGGCAGAGACAGCAAAATGCGTCTTAGCATGGCGGGCTATCCAAAAACCGTCTCAAGAGGTTACGCGTCGCCGAGAGCCACAGCCGGCAAAATAAGAAATCTAAATCCTATTCTTGTCCACAACAAAAAAGAGCTTCAGGAAATAAACGCAAAAACTCAGATAGCAATCCTCGCAAGAATCGGCGCCAAAAAGAAATTAGAATTAATCAAATTAGCAGATGAAAAAAACATTCAAATTTTAAACGTAAAGAAAGGAGATAAAAAATGATAATACCAAAAGCAGTATTCCAAAGATTAAATGAAAAAATAGTTAATAATAAATCAAACTCATCAGTCTTGACCATACAAGGTTCTTTCTATATTAATTTTGGTAGCAGGAGGTTTTGGTTATGATAACGCAAAATCTAAAGTGCAAATTAATGGTCGCTGGATTCACTCATTTGCGAGATTGTTCGCGAATGAGGTTGAGCTGCGAAGCAGTGAGGCCCAAAACCCGTCGGCAGATGTTCCTGCAGATGCCGAGAGTGAACGCAGTGAGCTCCAGGAGGTTCCGATTATGAAACTAGAAAACAAAAAACAACTTGCGTCAAGAGTATTTAACGTCGGTAAAAGCAGAATAGTCTTCAACACATCCCGCTTGTCAGAAATAAAAGAAGCAATCACAAAGCAGGACATGAAAGACTTGAAAGAAGCAGGCGCGATAATTATCAAGGAAAAGAAAGGAAGAAAAAAGATAGAAAAGAGAAAAACAAGAAGAAGAGCCGGAAGCATAAAAAAGAAAGTAAACAAAAGAAAGCAAAATTATGTCAAACTCACAAGAAAACTTAGAAAACACTTAAAGAATCTCAAGCAAAAAAACAATATCTCCAGCAAGGATTACAAAGAATTAAGAAAAGAAATCCGAACAAGTGCATTCCGTTCTCTTAACCAGATGAAAGAAAGAATGAAGGAGACGAAGAAATGAAAACCTTAAAGCGAAGAAGAGCACAGGCAAAAACAGACTACAGAGCGCGTTTAGCTCTGCTTAAGTCAGGCATGCCGAGACTTGTAGTCAGAAAAACAAATCGCTACATAATCTGCCAGATTATTGAAACAGAAATAACTCAAGACAAAGTCATAGCATCAGCAACGTCAAAAGAACTTTTGGAAAAAGGCTGGCCGGAAAATATGAAAGGCTCGCTGAAATCTCTGCAGGCATCTTATTTAACAGGTTTCCTTCTTGTAAAAAAACTAAAAACCAAACCAAAAGAAGCCGTGCTCGACATCGGAATGCAGAGAAGCGTTCATAACTCGCGAATTTTCGCAGCCCTCAATGGCGCAGTTGACGCAGGCTTGAAAATCATGCACAGCAAGGAAGCATTTCCTCAAGAAGAAAGATTAAATACAGGAAAAATCCAGATAAATAAAATCAAGGAGAAATTATAATGAAAAAACAAAAAGTAATGTTCAACAAAATAAGCGAAACGGCAGTTAACAAGAAATCAAACTATCAAGCAGTCCCAACCGTGTTAGGTTATTCTCATATCAATAATCTCACTGGAGGAATTAAGTAAATGGCAAAAACAGAAACAGTAAATGAACCAAAAGACCTCATCGAAGCAACACCAGAAGAATTAGAAAAAGTAGAAAAAGAAATGCAGGAAACACTCTCAGAAAGTCAGGTAACGGAAAAACTGAAGAAACTTGATAGAAGAGAAAGAGACGAAAAAGTAGACGTGGTATCTTCATGGGTGCCGAGAACAAAACTTGGCAAGGCAGTTAAGGCAGGAAAAGAAAAAGACCTTGATAAAATTTTGTCAGAAGGAAAAAGAATTCTTGAGCCGGAAATTGTCGACGCCCTAATTCGTCCCGAAACAGACTTAATTTTTATAGGGCAGGCAAAAGGGAAATTCGGCGGAGGAAAAAGAAGAGCTTGGAGGCAGACGCAAAAGAAAACAATGGAAGGGAACGTTTTAAGTTTCAGTTCAATGGCAGTTGTCGGCGACAGAAAGGGGCACATCGGAGTCGGATACGGCAAAGCAAAAGAAACTCTCCCCGCCAGGGAAAAAGCATTGAGACACGCAAAGCTAAATATAATTAAAATAGAACCAGGATTTGAATCTCCAGAGTCAGAAAAAGACAAGTCAGACCCGCACACAATTCCATTCAAGATTGAAGGAAAATCCGGCGGCGTTAGAATTTCTCTCTGGCCTGCCCCAAGAGGAACAGGACTTGTCATAAACGACGAATGCAAAAAAATATTGAGATTAGCAGGAATAAAAGACATTTACTCAAAAACAGAAGGAAAAACTAAAACAGCATTTAACTTAGCCAAAGCGTGCGTTCAGGCATTATCAAAAACAACACAAATGAGGTCGCAGGCAAAATGATTTTAGTAATACGAATCGCAGGACAGGTAGGGCTTGACTCAGATATAATTGAAGCTCTGAACAGAATAAACATAAGACGAAAATACTCGGCAGCACTTCTTCATCCGACAAAAGAAAATATTGCATTGTTGAAAAAAATCAGAAACGTTGTTGCCTACGGAGAAATAAACAAGGAAACCCTGTCAGAACTGATTAAGAGGCGCGGACAGCCAAAAGAAAAAGGAAAGAAGATTAATCCTGAGGCAATAATCGAGCAGATTAACAAAAAACCATTCAGAGAGGCAGACATAAAACCCTTCTTCCGTCTTCACCCGCCAAGAAAAGGAATAGAATCAAAGAAACATTTTGGCGTCGGAAAGGGCGTTCTCGGCGACAACAAAGAGCAAATAAACGATTTAGTCAGGAGGATGTTGTAATGAAGCGAGAAATAACAATACAAAAGACAGCTAATAAAATAAATGAAAAAATAATTAATGATAAACCGATTCACAACCTTTCATTCGGATTTTTTATTACTGATTTCCCCCAATTAAACTTTCATGGCAAATTAACGGCCTCGGGAAGTATCGGAACCTACTGGAGGTTTTGGTTATGATAACTCAAAAACTAAATAGCAAATTAATGGATGCAGGATTCACTCATTTGCGAGATTGTTCGCGAATGAGGTTGAGCTGCGAAGCAGTGAGGCCCAAAACCCGTCGGCAGATGTTTCTGCAGATGCCGAGAGTGAGCGCAGTGAACTCCAGGAGGTTTTGGTTATGATAACTCAAAAACTAAATAGCAAATTAATGGATGCAGGATTCACCAAAACCCGCAGGAGGTTTTGGTTATGATAAATGAAAATTTTGTCTGGAAATGTAAATGTGGCTACATCGAACATTCTGAACTTCCGCCGGAAGACTGCCCAGAATGCCTGAGAATCAACAAATTCAAAAAAGTTCCTGACGACCAAATGGAAGAGGCGCGGGAAGAAGAAATACTTTCAACATTAGAAGAGGACGAAGAATGACAATCCAAAAATTAAATAATCAACTATCCGGTGTAGTCAGTCACAACCTTTCGTTCGGATTTTATATTAACCATTTCCTTCTTCTCAATAGAGGTTGCTCATTATGAAAACAAAAAAAAGAAAAAAGCAGACAAGAATGAGGGGCTCCCACACAAATAAGCGCGGCTTCAAGAAAAAAGCCCGTGGCTCGGGCAATCGCGGCGGTGTCGGCATGGCTGGAACAGGAAAAAGGGCAGACCAGAAAAAGACATTAGTTCTGAAACTCTACGGCAACGATTATTTCGGCAAGGACAAAAGACTCAGAAGAAAACCAGCAATTGAATTAAAAGTAATAAACATAAGAGACATAAAAGACAAGGCAAGAGGCAAGTCAGAACTTAATCTTAAGGGATACAAGCTTCTCAGCAGCGGAGAACTCAAAGAAAAAATCAAGATTGTTGTTTCAGCCGCCTCGCAATCCGCAATAGACAAGATTAAAAAAGCAGGCGGCGATGTTATTATTGAATAATATTCACAATGGCATTTGACATAAAATCCATAATGTATAACCTCCCAGAAGTCAGGAGGCCGGCTGAAAAGAAACTTAGTTTTAACACGAAGTTGAAATGGACAATTATAATCCTCGTGTCATTTTTTGTCCTCGCCAACATAACACTTTACGGCCTGTCAAAAAACGCACTTGAACAGTTTGAATTTCTTCAGGTAATTTTTGCTACAGAATTCGGCAGCGTTATTTCTTTAGGAATCGGTCCGATAGTAATGTCATCCATCATTCTCCAGCTTCTCGTCGGTTCCGGAATCCTCGGCATTGACACAAAAACTCCCGAAGGAAAAAGATATTTTCAGGGCTTGCAGAAATTAGGAGTTATCTTCTTCATAATTTTTGAAGCCCTGGTTTATGTCCTGATGGGCGGACTTCAGGCACATGTGGGTTTCACAACAATAGTCATCGCGCAGTTAATTTTAGGCGGACTTGCAATAATGTTCATGGACGAAGTTACACAAAAATGGGGGTTTGGCTCGGGAGTTTCTTTGTTCATTGTCGCAGGAGTCGCCCGCTCTCTCTTCACAGCTCTCTTCCAGTTCATTAGCCCAACAGGAGAAAATTGTTTAGTTAATTTCTCAACTTCTACTTGTTCAGGCAATGTTTTAGTAATCTTGCAGTCAATAATAAAGGGCTCGTCTATTACAGAACTTCTTGCGGCAGCAGCACCAATCATTTTTACAGTTTTAATATTTCTCGTTGTTGTTTGGGCTCAGGCTCTTAAAGTAGAAATCCCGTTGTCCTATGACAGACTAAGGGGTTACGGAGTTAAATGGCCATTGGCGTTTTTCTATGCATCAGTCATTCCAGTAATTTTAGCTGGTGCTTTAGTAGCCAACCTTCAATTATTCGGCTCTTTGCTTGAAAACTGGCTTGGGCACGCAACTTTCTTAGGAGGATTTTCAAATGGACAGCCAATTTCTGGCTTGGCGTTTTGGTTTTCAAGTTCAAATTTAGTTGAGGCAATAATCAGAGGAAGCTTCCAATCATCCTTATTATTGCAATCGATAATTCATCTCGCATTTTATATGTGTTTTTCAGCCCTGTTTGCAGTATTCTGGATAAAAACATCCGGCATGGACGAAAGCTCGCAGGCAAAAAACATAATAGCCTCTGGTTTGCAATTGCCCGGCTTTAGAAAAGACCCAAGAGTAATCGAATCAATCTTAAAGCGTTACATTCTGCCATTGACAATTATGGGCGGTTTGGCAATAGGACTTCTCGCGGCAACAGCAAATCTTCTCGGAGCGCTGACAGGCGGAACATCCATCTTGCTTGCAGTTATGATTATGTTTCAGCTTTATCAGAACATTGCCCAGCAGCACGCCCTCGACATGCATCCTGCAATGAAGAAAATGTTCGGCGGATAAACCTCATGGAGATTAGTGCAATTCAGCGTTAACTCTTTTGATTTTTAGCATTTACATCCATAATATGCTCGTAAATAATGTCTGGTAATGTTCGATCGTTTTATTATTAACTACTCTCGTTATCTTGTGATAATTATACTTTTTCGGTGCCAAATTGTATCAATCACCAGCCTTAAATACACTGTTTCATATTAATAGAAATGATAGACATAATATCCTTGATTAATCAATATCCAAAATCAAGCATAATTATTATCAGCTGTCTTATAACTTTCCTTATAACTCTGGTAAACTACTTCATGCTTGACAAAGACAGGATGAGGGAAATAAAAAAACGCCAAAAAGAAATTCAGGAAGAAGCAAAAAGGCACACAAAAGAAGGCAATCACGCAAAGGCAATGGAACTGCAAAAAGAATTATTTTCCTCAACAGGAGAAATGATGAAACACTCTTTTAAACCAATGCTGATAACTTTAATTCCAATTTTGATAATTTTCGCTTTTATTCGTGGAATTTATGCAGAAACAACCCTCGCCTCATCGTGGTTTTGGTGGTACTTTATCTCTGCAATAATCTCCAGTATAATATTCAGAAAACTCTTCAATCTTCCCTAATCTTCCAATAAACTATCAAACAATTCTTGAGCATCAACTAACTCATCGTGTTCCTCATGGGATTCTTCTTTATCGCGCCTTGTATTTTTTTCAGCCATACTCCTCTTCTAAATTAACCCTTTAAAAATTTTTCCCAAGCATATTTCTCACTTAAAGTGATAACAATTTATAGTATAAGACTTAAATGTTTGCCCATTACAAAAGGCAGAGTTAACATAAATTCAATGCGATTTCATATTACTAGCTATCCTATCAACTAATCAATGAACGAAAATCCAACGTTCTCTGTTCTACTTGCCAAACTTGTCAGATTCTGCAAAAAGAAGAACTATCTCAAAAATAGATGCAACGCCTAAAACAATAAATCCTACAAATATTACGCTCGTGGCGCCGCCGATTATGTTAAGAATCCCAGTAACTTTAGAATATTTTACCTTCTTGCCCAATTTAAGAATCCCAACTCCGAGTAATATGCTCGGAATCCCGTAAAGCAGAACAGAAATAACATACAACGCAATTAAAAATATCAAAATCTCTCCTAAATATCCGCCGATTTCCTGCGCAAGCACGTCTTCAGGAACATTCTCAATTCCTCCGTATTGCTCTTCCAACTGTAGAAGGTTTTCTTCCATCTGCTGCATTTCAGAAAAAGAAGATTGAAAACCAGTCATGTACGAAATTAAAGGAATATACGCAAGAAATCCAATAATCACAATAATCATGAAATATATAGACATAACTTTAAGCAGAGTTTTTTTGTATTTCTTTCCTATCACAAAAAATCCATAAAAGAAAAGAACAGCCGCTGCACTCGTAAGCAAACTAATCAAAAAAGAAACAAAATACAAAGGACCAATTAAAGCGCCAAGAAGTCCGATTAAAACAGAAAGAGCAATTATAACAATTCCGCTTATCCCTGCAATTTTCACCCAGTTTTTCATTCTTATTTAACAAACCTCTTCAGTTCTTCACCTTCCAGTCTTTTCAGCTCTTCATCACCCATCTTAACATAAGCCGCTTCAAATCTTCCGATTTCAAAATTCTTGCCTAAAATATCCTTAAAGATTTTCATGCAGAATCTCAAACCATCCTCAATTGACATTCCTTCCTTAAAATCTTTTCTCAAAACTTCTTTTATCCTTTCGTCATTCTCTCCAATCGCATTTGCCCTGTAAGCAAAATAATTTCCAGTAACATCTGAACTGTAAAGATGCGCCTTTCCTTTGTTAACGCCGGCAAGCAGCATTGAAATTCCAAACGGCCTTGCCCCGCCGTACTGGGTGAACATCTGTTTCTTATCTGCAATCATTCTGATAACAGAAATAGGTTCGATAGGAGAGTCGTATGTAACTCTGTTTTGCTGCGCCAAAATCTGAGCCTGCTCAACTAATATTCTCGCATCAGCCAAAATTCCTGCAGACGTTGCCGCAATATGCGAATCAATTTCAAAAATCTTATTCGCCGATTCAGGAGCAATTAATTTGTCTCTTATTCTTTTGTCAGCAACAATTACAACGCCGTCCTTGCAAGTCAATCCTATTGATGCGCTTCCAAGTCTGACTGTCTTCTCGGCATATTCAACCTGCAGCAAATGCCCGTCCGGAGAAAACATCGTCGCAGCTCTGTCATAACCCATTGCCTGATGCTGCATTTCTGTCGGTATATCCATTTTAATCCTCTTATCATCAAATAAATTGACGTCTATTTAAGCTTTACTGATATTTTGCTGGACAATAATTATTATAAATCCCCAAAACCCAAAGTTAGAATGAGATTGGAAGACAAAGCAAAAGAAATTATAGCTAACAGATTTGGAAAAAAAGATATTTCCGAGGTGGAACCAGAGCATGAATTCGTAAGAGATTATAAATCCGATAGTCTGGATGCAGTAGAATTGATAATGGAGCTCGAAGATGCTTTCAAAATTTCTATCCATGAAGAACACGCAGCAACTCTTACAACTGTCGGAAAAGTTATAGATTATTTAAGGGAGAATTACGAGGGAACAGAATACAAACCATAAGGTATTGTCAACTTAAATCGCCCATTATAAAATTCTATAATTATATAACTGTTAATTCTTTTCTGGATTTATTTAATTATGCCAGTGGGAGGCGATAACCCAACAGTACAGAACTATAACAAAATTTATTAACTCTGTTCCTTTTCAACAAAAATGCCGAACGTCGAAGCAAGAATAAAAGTCAAAGACAAGCACTACGAAATAAATGTTGATTTAGACGAATCTCTGAAAGTCAGAAATGGTAGTGGCTCTGTTCAGTCGGCATTGCAAACCCTTCAGATTTTCCACGACCTGAAAAAAGGAACAATCGCCCCGCAAAAAGATTTGGAAGAAGCATTCAGCACAACAGACATTTACAAAATCGCAGAGCACATAATAAAAAAAGGCGAAGTCCAGAAAACTCAGGAGTTCAGAGACGAGCAGAGAGAAAATAAAAAGAAGCAAATAATTTCTTTAATCCTAAAAAACGCAGTTGACCAGCACGGTAGGCCTTACACTGAAGAAAGAATTCGCACCGCAATCGAGCAAGCCAACTACAGCTTTGACAATCGCCCCGCTGAAAAACAAATGAATGATTTAATTTCAAAACTAAAAGAAGTCATTCCGATAAAGATGGAAGTAAAAAGAATTAAGCTAATAATCCCGGCGCGCTTCACCGGGCAAATTTACGGCATCCTTCAAGATTACAAAGAAAGCGAGAATTGGCTCAGCAACGGAAACTTGGAGGCAATCCTTAATATTCCCGCAGGCTTGACAATTGACTTCTTCGACAAAATCAACTCAATGACCCACGGAGCCGTGCAAAGCGAAGAATTGAAGAAAGAAGAATGATAAAAAATATTTTCTCCAGCATTCCCAAAGACATACCAAAAGAATTATTTGAAACAATTGTCAGCTCTAAAGAAATAAGGATAGAAAGAATAATCTCAAAAGGACACATCACAGAAAATAATAAGTGGTATAATCAGGACAAAAACGAATTTGTCATAGTCCTGAAAGGAAGTGCTGTAATCGAGTACAAAAACAATGAAATGATTAATCTCGGAATTGGAGATTATCTAATAATCCCTGCCCGCAAAGAACATAGGGTAGCAGAAACCAGCAAAAAAGAAGAAACAATCTGGCTGGCTGTTTTTTACCAATGATATCATTGTTAAGTAAACCCAAAATGGTAACATCCTACAACAAAAGACTTTAAACTTTAACAACATCTTCGTCTATGCTGCAGTCATTTAGATTATTGAAACACCGACGGTAATAAGCAATCGTCTCGAGCTTAAGTTAATTATGATTTGTGATGGGCAAAATTTACATCTTGTGATATAATACAGCACAGCTTACTAGTCTGTCTATGTAAATGTTACATTGTCAACTTGACTTAACACTTCCGAAAACCTTAAAAACCCTAAATTTCTAAATTCCGTAAGAAAGAAACAGAGTAATATTACAATTATCCTGTTGAAGATTAAAATTACATGAAGAACGAGATTAACGAAGCACATGAAGCTATAGACATTGATTCTGCTAGTCCTGAGTCCGCCGCAAGAAAAGTAATTGTTCCAGGCGAAATAATTGTCTCAGGAGAAGACTATCTTCCAGGCGAAGGAGCGCGAAGAGAAGGTGACAATATTGTAGCAAGCAAATTCGGTCTGGCAGAAATCGCAGGCAGGGTTGTAAAAGTAATTTCAATTTTCGGAGCATTTATTCCTAGAAGAAACAATGTCATCATAGGCAGAGTATCAGACATAACTTACGCCGGCTGGCTCATCGACATTGACGCAGCCGGTTCTGGTTTCTTGCCAATCGAAGAAGCGCCAAGATTCATAAATCGAAACGAAATGGATCAGTACCTTGCAATCGGCGACGTGGTTGCGGCAAAAATCTGGTCTGTCAAGGCAAAAGGAATTGACTTGGCAATGAAAGGAAAAGGCCTCGGAAAATTAGAAGGCGGTTACATCTTCAAAATAGTTCCAAGCCGCGTTCCAAGAGTCATAGGAAGAGAAGGAAGCATGGTAAATCTGATAAAAGAAAAAACCGGCTGCAATATAACAATCGGGCAAAACGGCTGGATATGGATAAAAGGCTCTGACATAGATTCGGAAATTAAAGCGCGAAACGCAATAGAATTTGTCGCGGATAAAGTTTTCATCAATGGATTAACAGAAAAAGTGGAGGAATGGTTCGGCGAATCAGAATAAAAATGGCATCACAATTAAAACGCAGCGACGGAAGAAAACCAGGCGAAATAAGAAAAATAAAAGCAGAAGTCGGAGTCGTGCCAAATGCAGACGGTTCAGCAATGTTTGCATTCGGCAAAACAATAGCAATCGCAGCAGTTTACGGCCCAAGACAGCTTCATCCCCAGCACATGCAGGATCCTTCAACAGGAGTCTTAAGATGCAATTACGACTTGCTGTCATTCTCTGTTTCAGACAGAAAAAAACCAGGTCCATCAAGGCGCTCGCAGGAAATTTCAAAAGTAACTGAATGGGCTTTGATTCCAGCGCTTGATTTAAAATCATTTCCAAATTCAGTTGTTGATTTGCAGATTTATATCTTGCAGGCGGACGCAGGAACAAGAACAGCCGGAATAAACGCAGCCTCAATGGCTCTGGCTCATGCAGGAATCCCAATGAAAGATTTAGTCTGTTCAGTAGCCCTCGGAAAAAACGACAAGACAATAATCGCAGACCTAACAAAAGAAGAAGAAGACTACAAAGAAGGCGAGGGCTCAACAGATTTTGCATTAGCAAAACTAGCAAACTCAGACAGTTTCACCTTATTGCAAATGGACGGAAAAATACAGCCGGAGAGAGTAAAAGAAATAATTGAACTAGCAAATGAAGTTTGCCCTCAGATTTATGAGGCACAGAAGTCGGCGCTAAAATCAATTGTCGAATCTTCAGAAAAGGAGAAAAAACGAAAATGATGACTCAAAAAATTAACAACAAAGTATTATCTATTACATCTCAGAATTATTTTTATATTAATTATGTTCCAGAACTAAATTTATTGGCTAATTTTATTTCTAGGAGGTTCCGACAATGACTGGAATGGATGTAACAAACATATCAAAAGAAAAATTAAGAAAAATGTTTGAAGAAGGAAAAAGATTTGACAACAGAAGCCTCGAAGAATTCAGAGAGTTGGAAATAACCTATGATGTTTCAAACAAAGCAGAAGGTTCTGCAAGAGTAAAGTTGGGAAAAACAGACGTCGTTGCAGGAGTAAAGATGCAGGTTGGCGAGCCATACCCAGATTCTTTAGACAAGGGAAACTTAATGGTATCAGGCGACTTGCTTCCCCTAGCTTCTCCAAGATTCGAGCAAGGCCCTCCAAAATTCAACGCAATAGAATTGCCGAGATTAGTCGACAGAGCAATAAGAGCATCAGAGGTTATAGAACTTAAAAAATTAGTTGTTAAAGAAGGAGAGTTAGTCTGGACAGTCATAATCGACGTTTATCCGATAAATGACGATGGAAACTTAATAGACGCTTCTTCAATAGCCGCCTTTGCGGCGCTGAAAAATACTTTCATGCCAGCCCTTGGCAAAGACAACAAGGTTGATTATGAAACAAAAACAAAAGAAAGGCTTCCTCTTGAAAAAGACACTGTACCTCTGTCGCTGAGTTTTCACAAACTTGGGAACTCAATAATTTTGGACCCAACACGTGAAGAAGAAGAAGCCTGCGACTTAAGGATGACTTTCGGAATCTCAAAAATAAAAGGAGAATACATTTTAAACTCATGCCAGAAAAAAGGCGAAGCCCCTCTTACTTCAGAAGAAATAGAGAAAATTATGAATACGATACCAAAGAAGTATGACGAATTAGTAAAAAAACTAAAGATTTAAATTCCCTGTAAAACACCCTAAATTATGAAACCGCTGGAAAACTTCACAAAATACGAAATAGCGAGGATAATTGGAGCAAGAGCCTTGCAAATCGCAATGGACGCGCCGATAATTCTTAAGATATCAGAGGAAGAATTGAAAGAAATTAACTATGACGCTTTGAGAATTGCTGAGAAAGAACTTGAAGCCAATGTTCTTCCTATAGACATTCACCGCCCGACGCCGAAGAAAGGCTCAGACAAGCTTGGAAAAATCAAGGAAGAGAAGGTAACAGACGAAGAGCTTGCCGAAAAAGAAAAAGAAGTTGAAAAAGAAATTACCGAAGAAGCTGAACAGCTTGGTTTTGTAAATGCCGGTGAAGACGAAGAAGTCGCAGAAGGCGAGCCTGCTTCAGAGGAGCAGTAGTTTATTCTTTCTTGCATATATCAAAAGACATTAATTTTTAACCAGCACCGTCGATAACGTGCAATCATATCGAATCTAAGTTAACTATGCCTTGTTTATGTCTTGCACTATAGAATTTTCTTAAAGTAATCATCTCTATAAAATCACACGTTTAATTTTTTCAATTCCAATAATTTCTTAAACTATCTCTCCTTTATTTTCCAATGCAAATAAAACAGGTGAAAGCGCGCTCGATAAAAGATTCCAGAGGAAATCCAACGATAGAAGTTTCAGTAAACAGCCAGAAAGCCTCAGCTCCAGCGGGAAAATCCATAGGAAAAGCAGAAACTCCCCCTTACAAAATCTCGCTAAAACAAAGCATCAAAGACATCAACTCCTTGAACTTTTCAGGCATCAAAATAAATTCCTTCAAAGATTTATCCTTAATTGAATCCAAAATAAAAGAACAATTCAAACTTAAAGACGTTAAAAAGTTCGGAGCAAACGCTTTAGTTTCATTGGAAATAGCAATCCTAAAAGCATTAGCCAAAGAAAAAAATCTTCAATTATACCAAATAATAAATCCAAAATCCCACCACTTGCCAATTCCAGTCGGCAACGCCGTCGGCGGAGGCCTGCATTCGCATAATAAAAACTCCCCCAACTTTCAGGAATTTTTGCTGATACCAAACAAAAAAACAATAAACGAAAATATAGCTGAAATGAATAAAGTCTATAATCTTCTCGAACAAATCCTAAGAACAAAACAAAAAAACGACGAGGGCGCATGGCAAACCTCATTTTCCGATGAGCAGATTCTAAGAATATTATCAAAACAAGAAATCAGAATAGGACTAGACATCGCCCCGTCATCATTCTTCAAAAACGGATTCTACAATTACAAAATAAAATCTCTCAACACTTCATCCCAAATCTTTTACATTAATTATCTGATAAAAAAATATTCCTTATTTTACATCGAAGACCCTCTTAATGAAGACGATTTTGAATCATTCTCAAAAATAATTCGTTCAGACAAAAATCTCGTCGTCGGCGACGATTTAACAGCCACCCAAATATCAAGATTAAAAAAAGCAATCGCAGATAAATCAATCAACGCAACGATAATAAAACCAAATCAAAATGGTTCTCTCCTTGAATTAGAAAAAATCTTCCAACTCTGTAAAAAGCATAAAATAAAAACTATTCTTTCTCACCGCTCCGGCGAAACCCTCGACACAGCCCTGGCAGATTTAGCAGTTGGATTCGGAGCCGACTTCATAAAATGCGGAATTTCCACAAAATGGCGGGAAGTTAAATTAAAACGTCTTATAGAAATTGAAAAGATAATTAAGAAATAGCCTACCCCGCCCAAGAAAATAATTATCATACAAATCCGAACGTTTTCACATTACCAAGTGAGCAATTGATTAAGCTATTTTTTGGTCAGTGTTAGAGGGTTCTAGAAAATTATTGAGAATTCAAATAACTTTGAAGTTGTTCCTTTGTAAAAAGGTTTAAATCTACGGATTTATCTTCGTGCCCTTCAAAACAAGGCAAGCCCATTTCTCTATGAGTGACCAATCCATTTTTGTCTCTGTCTGCAATTTCTTTAACTTGTTGTTGTAGATTGTGATATTCGTTTCTTTGTGCTCGTGTACCAGCTAATCCAAGCACAACAAAGGGTAAGACACATGTTAAAAGAAATGTTCCTACCATTGCTGCTTCTTCTAACAAATTTGATTGGTATTCATTTCTCATAAAATCTTGGATTGCTTTCACTATTTAAACTTTTCTTTTCCCCGAAGGGAAAATAAATTTCTGAGAATAATTATCATACAAACCAGAACTTTTCACATTATCAAGCGAACGAAGCGACAACCTTTCACTAACCCCAAATTTTAAAAACCCCTTTTCTCTCAACAAATCATGCCAAAGAAAAAAACCATTGCTGAAACCGAAGAAGTTCCAGAGGAGCTTGTAGAAGAAATGCAGGATGAAGTAAAAACAAAGAAGAAACCAACTGACAAGGAAAAAGAAGAAAAGCTGGCAAAGCTGAAAGAAAAAGCAGCCGCTCTGTCAAAAAAAGTAAAAGGCGAGAAAGCAGAAACAAAAGAAGAAGAGAAAGAAACACTTGTCCCGATTGAAGACTATCTGAAATCATCAATCCATCTCGGAACAAGAGCAATCACGCCTGACATGAAGCCATACGTCTACAAAAGACGAGCAGACTCTCTCGCAGTTTTCAACACAGTTTTATTGGACGAAAAAATAAAAGAAGGAGCCGAATTTCTAGCAAAATTTTCTCCGGAAGAAATCGTAGTTGTCTGCAAAAGAGAAGCCGGGCATAAGCCGGTAGAAATATTTTCAGAAGTTACAGGAATAAGAGCATTCACAAAACAATACCCGGCAGGAATCTTGACAAACCCCAATTTAGAAACATTCATTGAAACAGAACTTATCTTAATCTGCGACCCATGGACAGACAAAAACGCGCTCAACGACGCCAAAAAAATAAAAATCCCAATCCTCGGAATCTGCGACACAAACAACTACACAAAAGACGTCACAAAAGTTATTCCCGGAAACAACAAGTCAGCAAAATCCCTCGGCATGATTTTCTACCTTCTTGCAAAAATCTACGCGGAAAAAAGAAAACTCAACAAAGAAATTCCGCCAATCCAGGACTGGATTGAAAACTGGGATAATTTGGTTCCTCCGAAATAAACACTAATTAATTAAACTTATTTCGTCTTGCTGTTAGATGCAGGATGAAATAATCTCAATTTATGAAAAAGAGGAAGAAATCCAAAAGATTATCCAACCACTAACAAACATAACTTTAGACGATTTAATCAAAACTCCGCACTTTGAATACTCGCAAGCAGAAAAATCAACAGATGTAAACCTTCTAAAACAGACATTTCAAGAGTTCAACAGAATAAAACTGATTAACAAAAGAAAACACAAAAATGATAAAACAAGTTATGATATCTACTACGAATTGGATGATAAAACTTACGTTCTCTATGCAATTGCTTTTAACGAATCAAAACCAAAACTTCTTAACGCTTATCATGTCCAGAGAAACTTCAGAAGATTCAAACAAAAATTAATTAACGCTTACAAAGACAAACTCACCTAGAGATTAAAGGCATAACTAATGGAATATCCTTAGAAACAATCTGCGAACCCTCGATAGTTTCTATTTTCAATACCAGAAAGATGGTTTCTTTCTTAGGAATAATTCTCAATTCAACATTCTTGATTTTATCTAGAATCTTAGGATTCACATTGCACGATTCCAAAAAACCAGAAACTCCTTTAATCTCAATTCCAACTATCTTCCCTTTTCCAGTCAAACTGAAAACAATGTCTCCAACTTCAAAATTCTCCCGCACAACTTCCCCTTCCTCCCGCACAGATACAATTAGGTTATCGCTGTATTCATCGTAAGAAAATTTTTTCTTTTCCATGTTATTCTTACTCTCTTGAGGTTTATAAGTTTTTGGAGTTTGTGATTTGGTTCCTCCGAAATAAGTTCTTACTTGCAAGTTCTCAATCAATTATTTATATCAATTCATCTAACCAATCTAATGGAACTTAAAGAGAAAGAGATTAAACTTAACAGAGAGCTTAGTGAGTTGGATAAGTTTGCATTGGAGTTTTTATCAATCTTAAAAAAATATACTGATTACGTGATTATCTCTGGCTATGTAGCTATTCTTTTAGGGAGAACAAGGGCAACCGATGACATTGATGTCTTTATCAAACCAATCTCAAAACAGATATTTTCTTCACTCTATCGCGAATTGAAAGAAAATGGTTTCTGGTGTTTAAACGCAGAAAGTGAAGAAGAGCTTTATTCTTACCTGGAAGATAAATTGGCGATTAGATTTGCAAGAAAACGATTATCAACGCCAAACTTCGAGATTAAATTCCCCAAAGACAAATTAGACGAACAAGCATTTGACAATGCAATAACAGTCATTACAAAACAAGGAAAAATTATAATTTCTGAATTAGAAAGACAAATCGCATTTAAGAAATATTATCTTGAATCTAACAAAGACAATGAAGATGCGTTGCACATAGAAGAATTGTTCCGGGGAAAGATAGATTATGATAAAGTTAATAAATATAGGGAGTTAATAGAAAAAAGGAAGAAAGAACATGGAAATAAATGGTAAAAAGATTTTTATGAAACCCGGAAGAACAAACCAAGAAGACCGAGACAATTTTATTAAATTCTGGGTAAAATGTATGAGATTAATGTCAGACGAAGAATGGAGCAAACAACAAAATCTTATTATCAACTCACAGCTTCAAGGAGCCGACCATAAAACTTACTTGAAAGTAAAGGGATTAAACAGAAAATTGGGATGAAAGCAGAAGACGTCAAAGTTGATTTTGAAGAACTGAAAAAGTTCAAGAGGAGAAACGCCGAAGAAAGACTATGGTTTATTGACTTTTGGGTTGATTACATAAAGAAGAGCAACTTAGAAAAAGAGAATCTAGTGCCGCCGAAATAAAATTAATCTTAGATACAACGTGTTGAAGAGTAAGAGAAAATATCAATCAGAAATAACCTGTATATTAATCTGATATATCTTACCATCATTTCCGATATATCCTGTTAAAAAACCAGCCTCAGTATGTGTAATATACATATGGCTTTTAGGCTTTAGACTTCTACTAACTACACCATTACGATGCGGAACATCCTGCATAGCACTATTTATGCCCTCTGATTCCTCAACTATTCTTGCAAGTCTGGAAAGTATATCTGCTCTTAATTTTTCAACCGATTCTGTCATAACCTTTCTCAAAACTATAACTATTTAACCCTTTCGTTTCCCGCGAAAACAGATTTCTAAAAATTAATAAACAAAGTCCCCTCGTTTCCCATTACCAAGCGAGCGAAGCGAGCAATTACTTAAGCAATTTCCCACTCGACAAACCCCCGAAATAAATTCTCTAAAAAGATCCAAATAATTGCTTAAAAAAATAGCATTAGCAAAATTTAAAAATAAACAAATTCAGAGATTTTTATGACAGAAGAACTAAAAGTTTACAGATTTGGATTTACCGCTTGGTTTGAGCATCAGGATTTTCCAAGTGACACTCAACCTTCCGAAGGCATTTCTTACGTTCAAGGAAGAAATCTTAATGACGCTCGGAATAACGCCAAAAAAAGAGAACCTGAATTAGCTACGAGAATGAAACCTCCATACAGAATGTATCTTTGTAATTTCTATAACTTTGAGGAAGTTCAAGTTCCAAATCATAAACTAATTGTTGAACCTTTAGAACAAAAAGTTTGTAGACAAAAAAATTCTTAACAAAATTTCCGTCGCTAATTTTCTTTTTCAACCGCCGAAACTTTTATAAACCACTTTTATCTCCACTCCTTGTTAAAATGTTAACTCAAATGAGTGCCTTAATGTTTGTCGACGGTAAAAACTCCCTAAAGAGAGTCATAAACCGCAGCTTGCATATTAAGGTATGAGGTATGCAAGACGTTGTTTATTCTTAATTATATAAGTTTAGAGGTCTAAATTCAATCGAAAGATTGAGAGTGCGGAAAGCAATATCTTTCTAATAGCTTTCACAGAATTAACTGGTTCACATCTAACGATGTTAAATCCAGTTGATCCTGCTGGAGGCTGCGGCTATCTGGTTTGCAATTAGGCATGCAAGTCTGTTGAGAGACGGCGAACTGCTCAGTAACACGTAGCTAACCTGCCCTAACGTTTGGGATACCCTCGGGAAACTGAGACTAAACCCGAATAGAAAATAATTTCTGGAATGATTTATTTTCCAAGTTAGGATGGGGCTGCGGCTGATTAGCTTGTTGGCGGGGTAATGGCCCACCAAGGCTATGATCAGTAAGGGCTCTTAGCGGAGAGGCCCTGAGAGGGGATCTGAGACACTATCCCCAGCCCTACGGGGTGCAGCAGCTAGGAAACTTCTGCAATGTACGAAAGTATGACAGAGCAAGCCAGAGTGATTCTCTATATTTGAGAATCTTTTATGAGATCTAAAAATTCTCATGAATAAGGACTGGGAGAGACTGGTGCCAGCCGCCGCGGTAATACCAGCGGTCCAAGTCGCAGCCACTTTTATTGGGTCTAAAACATCCGTAGCTCGCCAAGTCAGCTTCTTGTGAAATCTGGCATCTCAAGTGTCGGGCGCGCAAGGGGTACTGCTTGGCTGGAGACCGGGAGACGTAAGGAGTACAGATAGGGTAAAATAGAAATAAATTGCCCTACTAAAACTCAGCTATATGCGGGAAACTCTGAGAATCCTTCAGTACTCGTTTATTTCATATAAACAGTAAAAATCTGTAAGGTGCAGATAATCCGCAGGAAAGACTAGAAAAGATTAAAAAGCCATACGTTAGAAGAAAAACATGGTACCAGGAATGAATCGTAATTTGTTTAATCAACCTGAAGTAAGAGATAAACTTGCAAAAGCAGTTATGTCTACTTTAGAAAGCAGATGTAACGAACCTGAAAGATTTGTATCAGTATCTGACATAAGAATGTATCTTTCAGCAAACAAACTTTATCAGGAGTTTGTACAAGAGTATGGAAGTCCCATCAGATACCTAGATGCAACAATACAGGAATTATATCAGAAGAAACAAATTATACGAGCAATAACTGGATCGCATACAGTACATTATAGGCCAAATAATCAAGTTCTAGAATCCTCAGAGACTATACGCTGAGACTTAACTAACAAAAGTTAAGTAAGATATAGTCCGATCTTCATAGCGATATGAAGAAATTATCAGAAATGATAATTCCAAAATTATAAAATAATTTTGTGTAACATAAATGAGCGGTAAAATGCGTTGATCCTTTCTGGACTAACGATAGCGAAGGCACCTTACGAGAACGGATCTGACAGTGAGGGATGAAGGCTAGGGGCGCAAAACGGATTAGATACCCGTGTAGTCCTAGCAGTAAACCCTGCACACTAAACATCGGTCCCTCCTCGAGAGGCATCGGTGCTGTAGGGAAGCCGGAGAGTGTGCTACCTGGGAAGTATAGTCGCAAGACCGAAACTTAAAGGAATAGGCGGCGGGATACTACAACCAGTGACGCGTGCGGTGAATAAAATTGCCGCACATTAAAAATTTGGCTATATGCGGGAACGTCTCGTTAAGCGTTCAGTAGGAAGTTATCGTCGTGAGATGATAATGATTACTAAAAATCTGAACGATAGAGAAAATCCGCAGGGAAGGCTAAAAAATAATGTTATCACTTAGAAAAGATAACAAGTAGAAAAGTTTAAATAATCAATATCTCTTGAGTGGATATGAAAAAAACTTACAGAATGATATTGAAAAGAAGAGAAGTTGCAGAGCAAGATGCATCTAGCGTAATTAGAGAATATCGTGGAGTTCCATATATATTGAAAACCGAAGGCGATCTTAAAGGTGCGCCAGAAGATGCACAGTTTACTCTCGATAGATGTCTTCAGCAAACCTTAGATACTTTTCCATTAGAAACTGATATAGAAATCGCAGTTTCTTACACACCAAGATAATTAATTTTCTAGAACCCTCAGAGACTACATGCCAGACACTAATTAAAAAAGTTACAACAAAATAATAGCTTAATCAATTGTTCACTTCGTTCGTATTTATTATTAATTAAAATAATAATTCAGGCGAGTGAAACGAGCAAATAATTAATTAAGCAATTTCAAAGTTGTAAAGTTAGTGAAGATATAGTCCGATCCTTGCAGAGATGCAAGGAGTTGCGCAGAAATGCGTAACCATTGTTAGTAGAAAAATTTAAATAATCCGAATATCTATAAAAGATATTAGATGGACCAGCCGGGAATCAAACCCGGATTTCAAGGGGATCAGCCAAGAGTCTTAATCATTAGACGACTGGCCCATCTGACTTTTTTAATTTTCTAAATTATTTAAATTTATTTTAAATAACATTCGTAACAAAAATGTCAATTAGATTCTACACCGTGAACCTCACCAGGACCGACAGCAGAATGAAGGTCAGTCTGAAGGGCTTACCTGACACGCTGAGAGGAGTTGCATGGCCGACGTCAGCCTGTGTCGTGAGATGATCTGTTAAATCAGTTAACAGGCGAGACCCGTGTGTACATTTGCATCGAACAATGTACAGACTGCCTTGGTAACAAGGAGGAAGGTGCGGGCTACGTTAGGTGAGTACGGCCCAAATGCCCTGGGCGACACGCGCGCGGCAATGCTGCATTCAAAGGGCTGCGACGCCGAGAGGCGAAGCTAATCTCATAAACTGCAGCCTAGTTCAGATCGAGGGTTGCAACCCACCCTCGTGACGCTGGAATTGGTAGTAATCGGATTTTATCAGAGTCCGGTGAATAAGTCAATGTCCCGTGCACTCACCGCCCGTCAAACCAACCGAGTTATGCTTTGGCGAGGTCCTTCGGGAACGAACCTCGGTATGACAAGGTAGGTTAAGTCGTCACAAGGTATCTGTAGGGGAACCTGCAGAGGGATCACCTCCTAAAATTATATTCGAAAATAAACATCGTCTTGCATATCGTTAACATTTGGCAATATAATCACAGATGATTTCCAAAAGATTTTTGGAATGATGTAGTCGCAAAGGTTAAGTTGAAAAAAATGATTAACATAAAAAGTCATCACACAAATAGGTATGATTTTACCTCGATAATCATTAAAAGATTTCAGCTTTCCTCTGTCAGCACAAAATTTAAAACCAATGAAAACGGCTCATAACAATGGGCCTGTAGTTCAATGGTAGGATACTTCACTTGCACTGAAGAGATTCGGGTTCGATTCCCGACAGGTCCACTTATTCTAGGTGGAGTGCAAAGGAAAAATAAAATGAACGAACAACAAACAGAAATTAAACATGAAGTAACTTTCTTAGCTTTGCCTCCAATGAGTGATGAACTTGCTTCAAGCAAAACCCAGGCTAATAATAGAATAACTCTTGGAGAACAGCGATATGAAATTACAGAAGTATGGACTGGTTCAGATATAAACTTAAGACATTCAAATTTAGAGAGAGCATATGAAGAATTAACAAGAAATCCATTAAGCCCTGGGCAATCAAGGACATTCACAAATTAATCACAAATCATATTCACCTCAAAAGTGAAAGCGGTGCTTTACCGACGGTAAAGTATCACGCAGAGAATATTCAATGAAGCAAGCAGGAAGTTTCCCACACAACTTCGAAAGAAGTTGTAGAAACAGAGTAGATCTTTTACACTGTTAGATGGATAGCTTGGTTTGGATTGCGATGATGGACGTGGCAAGCTGCGATAAGCCTGGGCTAGCTGCATGCGAGCTTTGAACCCAGGATCTCCTAATGCGAAAACGTTCTCTTCGGAGAATGCAGAAATGCAGGCGCACGCCGGGAATTGAAACATCTTAGTACCGGCAGGAAAAGAAAGAATTTTCGATGCCCCTATTAGCAGCGAGCGAAAAGGGCGCAGGGCAAACTGAATCTCCCGTCGAAAGATGGGCAGAGATGTGGTGGGAGCTCATGGCTAAGTTATTGAGGAAAAGTTTTCTGGAAAGAAGCACCTTAGAGGGTGATAGTCCCGTATCTTAAAATAATACGTCGTGTCCCGAAAGAGTAGGGCTCCCTAGATAGGAAGTCTGAATACCGGTGGATTAACACCGAACCCTAAACATAAATCCAAGTCCGATAGCGAACATAGTACCGCGAGGGAAAGCTGAAAAGTACCCATAGAAGGGGGTTAAAAGACTTGAAATCTAACAGTCACAAATGGTTACAGCATTACGGTGTTGTAACGTCCGTTTTGAAAAATGTGCCACGGAGTTGAGCTAAGCGGCGAGGTTAAATTGAATCCGCAGCGCAAGCGAGTACGAAAGTGCGATAGTCACTTGGCTCTGACCCGAAGCCGGATGATCTAATCCTGAGCAGGGGGAAGTTTTCCGAAAGGAAAATGGACGCCCGAACCAGTGTTGTATGCATGCACTTGGATGACTTGGGATTAGGGGTGAAAAGCCAATCTAATTCGGCGATGGCTGGTTCCTGTCGAAATATGCCCGCGTATAGTCTCATGCTGTTTGTGGACGGGGTAAAGTACGGATAGAGGTTGCAGGGTCGCAAGATCACGGACTTCATTCCAACTCAGAACTTGTCCTCTGCATTGCATGGGAATGGGGGGCAGCGGGTAAGCTGCTGTTCCGAGACCCGAACAAGGGAGACAGGAGTTAAGGTCCCAAAAGATATGTTAAGTGTAACAAACTCAGTTTTAAACCTGAGACAGTAGGGATGTAGGCTCAGAAGCAGCCATCATTTAAAGAAAGCGTAACAGCTCACCTATTGAGGTTCAAAGCGGGGAAAATGGACGGGGCTAAACATATTACCGATACTTCTGAGACACTCGACAAAGAATTTGTGGGTTTTTTGATAATCATTGCCTCGGGGGATTTTTTCTCCCGAGGTTTAATTTTATAATCAAGAAACGAAAGAATTAAATAATTAGAATTAACAGGATTTTTATGACAGAAGTAGAATTATTCACCATAAAAATTCCTAGAACAATTAGGCTAGAAGTAAGAGGATGTGTCTGTGGAAATGAAAAACATTTCGCCACTGGCAGACTTAATCTCTATGGCCAAATAGAAATTCGTTCTGAAGATTGTTCGTATGTGTATCATTCAAGATATACAGTTAGTCCTAATGGAGGAAAAGGCAAGATTAACATAGACGTCAGAAATGTAGATACTGGGATCAGAGGAGATAGAATAACCTCTTTTAGTCCTTTATAACAATTTCTTCATTCTCTAACACATTGTATCTAAGAAATTATTCTTCCAATTAATTAAATTACATATCATAAATCATATTCAAAAACCCACAAATAGAGTGTTCTGGTAGACAGGCGTGGATTCTGCGCAGAAGCGTTCTTGAGAAAGTGCGTGGAGCGGAATCCAATGAGAATCGTGGCGTAAGTAAGATCTAATTACTCTGAGAACGAGTAACGTCGTAAGAGCAAGGTTTCCTTGGCACTATCGTTTAACCAAGGGTTAGTCGGCGCCTAAGTGATGCCTTAACTGGTTATCGCGAATGGACATCTGGTTAATATTCCAGAACTTGCTGTTCTTTAAGTGCACGATGTGCTTCCGGATAAGTGGAGGTCCGAGAGGACTACTAAATGAGAAAGGCAGGGAGCGTAATGCTTAGAGCTGCCAGAATTATTTAGGAATCTATTGATTCCAGGAGCCCGTGAAAAATTCGTGTAATTAGAACAGAAGCCGTACCAAGAACCGGCACTGGTGCTCTGGCTTAATAGGCCAAGACGTGAAAGGATAACCTGGTTAAGGGAATTCGGCAAACTGGCCCCGTATCTTCGGTAGAAGGGGTGTCTATAGATGTCCGCAAGGATGCATTTGTAGATCGCAGTAACAAGGACTGCCCGACTGTTTATCAAAAACGTAGCTGGTTGCAAACCCGAAAGGACTAGTATAACCAGTGAGACCTGCCCAGTGGTGGTGTTTCAAACTTCGGTTCAACGGAGCTAAGACCCATCAAACGGCGGGCCTAACTATGAGGCTTGAGCTTGTGGTGCAATTCCACTAAGCTTTCACAAGATAAACAAAATGTCGAATTCAATAAATTAATTAAACCAAAAAATAAGGGCCTCAATAAATTTGGCTATATGCTGGAACATTCCATAACTTGTTGGTAGGCAGTTATCGTCGTGAGATGATAATTAATCACTGAAAATCTAACAAGTGGAACAATCAGCAGGAAAGACTAGAAAAAACAAATTATTTAAAGAACTACATCTAAAAAGGATAATGAATATTAAACCAACTAAGGGTAAAGTTATTATAGCATTTATTTTATCCTTGTTGTTTCCAGTATTATTTATTTTTAGATGGCCTGGGTATGGAGAAGATATTTCTTTATCATGGGCTGCAGTTGTTTATTTTGTAATTTTATTTGTTGCAGTTTATTTTGTATTCAGCTTATTACAAAAGAAAAAATAATTCTAGAATCCTCAGAGACTATACGCCAAACACAATAAATTATAATTAAAAATTTGTTTGCAAGATAATTATTAAGCGAACAAATTTAATTCAGCAATTAAAATTGTGATGATATAGTCCAACAAATTAAATTTTGTGCTTAAGGTAGCGTAATGCCTTGTCGTCTGAATGGCGACGTGCATGAATGGTTTAATGAGGTAGTCGCTGTCCCTAACCAGAACCTTCTGAATTCATCTCACCGGTGAACAAGCCGGTGTTACCTAGTGGGAAGCAGAGACCTTGTGAACCTTTACTGCAACTTGTTGTTGTAGCTTTAAGGAGGATGCATAGCGTAGGTAGGAGCATCGATGTCTAGCTTAGGCGAAGACGGAGCGACCCTGTAACACTACCTATCTTTCTTGAAGTTGCTCACCCGAGAGGGGACACCAGCAGGCGGGCAGTTTGGCTGGGGCGGCACCCTCCAGAAAAGATATCTGGAGGGCCCAAAGTTAAGCTCAGTGAGGTTGGAAATCTCACGTTGAGCGCAGAGGCAAAAGCTTAACTGACTGTATTTTGCACAGCAAAGAATGCAGAGATGAAAGTCTGGCTCAGCGACCCCACGTGTTCCTTTAATAGGAACCGTGTGTGACAGAAAAGGTACTCCAAGGATAATTGGCTTGTCGCGCCCGATAGTCCATATTGACGGCGCGGTTTGGTGCGTCGCTGTCGGCTCTTCCTATCCTGGCACTGCACAAGGTGCCAAGGGTGTCGGAGTTCACGCATTAAAAGGGATCGTTAGCTGGGTTAAGAACGTCAAAATAAAACCCAATTAACGGAAGCACACAAACAAAAAATTAGCAAGCATAAATAAATAATTAACGCGGCGTTGCGTGAGAGTAATCTCACGAAAAATAAAATCAGCTCATATCGGTGAAACCTTAATACGATTAACTGTCAGTATTATGGCAATACCGAGGGAAGTCGATGATTAGATAACTTTAAATAGCGCTTCAATGGTAGTTTTTTATGGAAAATAAAGAACAGTATACACCAGATGAAGTTGTAGAAATAGCCAGAACATTTCGATATTATATGTTTAGCATAAGGGAATTGAATCAATGCCCTGAATGGCATGATATAGATAGAGCATGTTGTGCATATTATGCTATTGACTGGGCAAGGAAGATACCAGAAAATGTTCGTAAAAATTTCGGCATTAATTTAGATGAGCTAATTGAGATTGCAAAAAAAGGAAAGTGTATCTAATAAATCATTTGACCCCGTAGAGACTTAGCACGAAAGTGCTGGACTTATTCTAACGAATAGGTAACACGCTGATCTCCTTTGAAAAAAGGATGAAGGTATAGTCCACCCAATGAAAATAAATAATCATTGAATAAGTACGCGAGACAGTTTGTATGATATCTACTAGGTATGCTGTTGTCTGAGTGGAACGAGCATTTAGTACGAGAGGAACGGTGCTCGGACGCCTCTGGTGAAGCGGTTGTTATGAGCAGGCCGCAAAGCTACGCGTTGTGTGGATAAGTGCTGAAAGCATCTAAGCACGAAGCCATCCGCAAAACGAGACAACTAAGGCCGCAGAAGAAGACTGCGTTGATAGAGTTGGTGTGTAAGATTCAAGCCTCGGCGAGAATTTAAGCGCTCAACTACTAATAGCCTCACTAAATTTACTCTGTGAAACTTCCTGCTTGCTTCGTTATTTTCTTATTAATTATAAAATATTAATTCAGCCGCTCATCAGATTTAATTATCAAAATTAATCGAAAAACATCGAAGGTAATATAAATTGTATCGAATTTACATTAATCAGTTCTGCTGGAAAAATTCTTTTTTATAATCACTCAAACTTCTTAGAAGCATTAAATAAAGCAAGAATCGAAAATATGTATGCGACCAGTCCCAAAGCTCCTGCCGCCAAAATTCCAACGCCTGCGATAATCATGTAAATTGCCTGTTGTGCAAACGCGTCTTGAAATGCCGCAACATCAACGACGCCCATATTCATGACGTCGCTAATCAAAGAAAATGCAAAGACAACTGTCAAGACAATTGCTATAACCCCAAGAACAAAAGAGACTAGTTCAATTATTCCGGCGGCTTTAGCAAATCTTATTCCATTTTTCCCTGCCTTAATCAGCCCGACAGCAAACAAAACACAATTAATAATGAGGATACCTGCAAAAATAACTAAGATAAGCCCAGCAATATTTCCAAGCTCTGCAAAACCAGCAGCACTTGCCAATATAATAATTAAAGAGATAAATATCAGATAAATCCATCCGCTAATTTTTAACAGCGCCACATTGGAATGTTTTCCAAGGCGGATAAATCCTGAAATAAACAAAATCCCAAGCACAAGAAATATTAGCATAAAAATAATATTGAAAATTATTCCACTAACTGAACCTTCCGAAATAAATTGCCAGACAATTGAATAAATAATCCCTAAAATAATCAAAACAATCCCGCAGATTCCTGCAATTTTCATCCATTTCCTGCCGCCTTTAGTCATCTCGTCAGCTTCCTCTTTTTCCTTCTTAACCCCTCTTTTTTTCTCAGCAATCACCGCAGCCTCTTCAACTTCCTTCTCGTCAAACCCGCCGCCAATTAATTTCTGTTTTAAAAGTCCAAGGGAAAAACCTCTATTGAGTCCCTCATTCAAATAGTTGATTATTTCTTGATTCACCATCTTCTTGATAATCAAAGAAAATTATAGTTTATAATTTTATCGCATAACGGAAAAATCTGTCCATCTATAATTCATCAGATAAAATCGAAAACAGTTGCTTACTTCGCTCGCTAACAAAGATATATTAATCAAGAATTCACATTAATTATTCCCCCAATTGAAATCTTAATTTTCCCTCTCCGAAACCATTAAATACCCTCTTCAGATAATATTTTCAGAGTCGGGGAGCTGACTTCGGAACTTGCTGTTGACTCAGCAAATCTTGTAATGAAGATTAGTTCTGAGGAAGGTCCGGGCATCACAAAAAGCGATTGGCTGAAAAGCCAAGTGTCGTGAGGCACAGCTCCGGAACAGAAACGGCACCGCTCTTCCAGAGTAATGAACCATGCGGGAAACTAAGAAGGAAGAGACAGGATGAAACGGCCGTCTTCGCTGATGCAACCGCTTTAACCGCGGGCTAAGATTGATGTCAGCACAGAGTGTTCGCATGACGAACTCTGACAGAACCTGGCCTACCCTGACTCTGTTTTTCTTAAAGAAAAAATTTAAATAGCTAAGACAAAAGCTAGTTTCATGGGAATTGAAAATATACCAGAAATGCAAGTAAGGGAAAGCGAGTTTGATGGCTCAAGAAAAGTTAATCCTCAAACATTACAAGGTTTTGAGGGAAAATTCTTAGTTGTGAAAGGAACAAACGATAAAAATTATATCCTTGCACAAAGAGACTCAAGTCATCAAATGATTTTTACTACATTTATGCAAACAGCCTTTGGAGAATATCATTGCAGTGTTAATGAAAAATTCTCACCTCTCGGAGGAGGATGTATTACCATAGATAGTAAGAAGGTGCTTCTCGACGAGAAAAGCACAGATTATGGCAAATACGACGAGCAAATCGTTCGTCCGATTGCTGAAAGATGGAGACAGCAAAATCTCCCAAATCACGAATTAGTCTTTGAATAAGAGTGATCCTCAAAACAATCCAAAAATATAAATATCTCAATTTGCCAATAAACCCATGGAAACAATAACTCTTGATAAAAATGCTTTAGCTGATTTGATAAGAGTGAAGGAAGAACTTGACTTAATAGTAGAATCTTTAGAGCTTATGAATGATAAAGAGTTTATGAAATCTTACAAAAGATCCAAAGAACAAATAAAAAACAAAGAGTTTGCTAACTGGGATGAAATGTAAAATTCTTCCAACTAAAGATTTTGAAGAAGACTTTGAGAAGTTGGATGTGCATTTTCAGTCTAAAATAAAGAAAAAGATTGAGGAAGTTGCAGAAAATCCAGCAAGATACAAACACATGTTTGGAGATTTTAAAGGGAGCAGTCGAATAAGGGTCGAGAAATTACGAATTATTTTTAGCTATAACCTTCAAAAACAAGAATTATATTTAGAGAAAATAGTCTTTGGACATAAGTATTAAACCTTTCGAAAGAAAGAAATGGGGACACGGGGAATCGAACCCCGACGTCACGAGCTTCAGTCGTGTGTTCTCCCATTGAACTATGTCCCCCTTACTTTAATAATTAATTCACTTTTAAAACTTTCCAACACAAGTTTTATAAAACACTCTAACTATTATTTATCAGATGAAATCAAAAAAGGGTGCGATTGAACTCTCTGTCGGAACAATTGTTATAATTGTTTTAGCAATGACAATGTTAATTCTCGGGATAGTCCTGATAAGAAATATCTTTACTGGAACCATAACAAATGTAGACGAGATAAATGAAGGTGTAAGAGACCAAATAAAAAAATTATTCCAAAATGAAAACGACAGGGCAGTAATTTACCTGACAGGCAAAACAGCAGAAGTGGATAAGGGAGAAGATTACGGAATTGCATTCGGAGTGCGAAATATTAAAACAGGAGACCCAGATCCCACGGTATTCAAATATGAAACAGTTATGGCAGACAGCGATTCCGAGTTAAGAGAAGCATGCGGTGTTAACGTTCAGACCGCCGAAGATTGGATTAGGTTTGGTTCAGGTGAAGTGACTGTTAGGCCTGGAGAGATTGGTTTTCCTCCGGTGCCAATTAGAATTCAGCTCCCAGAAACCGCGCCGCTCTGCACAACAAGATATTCAATAAAAATAACAGAAAAGGCGACAAATGACCATTACGAAACTATAGGGTTCATCCTAAAAATTACCTAAATTGTTAAATAGAAAATGGCAGCGCCCTATAACAAAGGACTTTGACAAACGTTTCATTTATGCTGCAGTCGATTTAGACTATTGAGAACACCCTCGATAAATTTATGTCTTATGCTATAAAAGATACAATTTACGAGCTTTTCTACGTAAACATGTTATGTTGTGAATTTGACTTAACCTAAAGCAAAAGCATTTAAACCCGCTATTTTTACTCACCTCATGAAATCAATAGAACAAACCTATGAAAAATACCGCTGGTTTGTAACCTCAACAAACAAGACAGTTGTCGGAGGAAAATCTGCGTCGCAAAACGACGAGCTCCTGAAAAAACTGAAAAACCAGACTACAGATGTAATTATAATGCACACTTCATCTCCAGGCAGTCCGTTCTCAGCAATATTATCTTCAATAGATAAAGTCACGAAAGACGATTTGGAGCAGGCAGCGGCTTTCACAGCCTGTTTTTCAAGGGAATGGCGCGATAAAAAAAAGAAAGCCCAAGTTGACATCTTTACTCTTTCTCAGATTTCAAAACCGTCAAAACTAAAAACCGGAACCTGGAACGTAAGAGGCCCGATTGACAGAAAGTCGGTTGAATTAAAACTTGTTTTGGCAAAGCAAAAATCTAAGCTAAGAGCAGTCCCAGAAAGTTCCGTAAAAAGCTCGCAAACTCTTCTTAAAATAAAACCTGGAAAAACAGACAAATCTCTTGCAGCAACAAAAATATCTGTACTCTTAAAAGAAAGTTTTTCTCAAAATGAAATCCTTTCAGCCCTGCCGCCAGGCGCAGTCGCAATAACTAAAAAATGACAAGTCATAAAATAATCACTAATTCAAATGAAAGAACAATCAATGATAAATTGATTCGCAGCCCTTCGTTCGGATTTTTTATTGCCGATTTTCCCAGATTAAACTCAAGTGGAAATCCTTTAAAATGAAGCCATTCACCTCCAAACTCCAAATCGGAAAAAACGGCCTGACAGAAAGTTTCATAGAAACTCTAAACCTCAACCTAAAAAACCACAGGCAAGTCAGAATCCACGTCTTAAAATCAGCAGGGCACACGAAACAAAATATAAAAGATTTAACGGAAAAAATCGCGTCGCAAGTCAAACTCAAATGCGCCTATAGGACACTCGGCTTCACAATAATTATAACAAAACTTTCCTGGAAATAAAACAGCCCATTATTCAGGTATTATGCCCAAACAGGCTTGTAAAAATCAAAACCCCTTATTCGGTAATATGTGTTAATGTAGAACCATCTTTTATATGACTTATACCAAAGACATTAATATCTTACCAACACGTTCATTTATGCCGCAGCCAACCAAAATTAATCGAAAACATCTTCAGTAAATAATAATCGTATCGAAATTATGTTAACTATGTTTTTATGCTAAGGAATTATTTACGTCTTGTGCTATAGTTCTTCAATTAGCGATCTATCTCAGGAAATTTTCTAAATTACCCAAACAACAAAATTTAAAAGGCATATTTTTCATTACATCCCATGGACATCAGAGTTATTCCCGCTGAAAAATACAATTCTCTCTTAGCAGAAGCCTTAAAGAAAATACCTGAGTTCAAGAAGCCGGAATGGGTTGACTTTGTAAAAACGTCCACACACAGAGCAAGACCAACGCAGGAGTTAGATTTCTGGCACAAAAGAGCCGCCTCAATTCTAAGGCAGATTTACATTCATGAAGTAGTCGGTGTTGAAAGATTAAGAACAAGATACGGCGGAAGAAAAAACCGCGGAGTTTTGCCTTCAGAATTCAGAAAAGGCGGCGGAAAAATAATCAGAACAATTCTCCAGCAAGCCGACAGTGCAGGATTCACAGAAAAATTCAAAGGCAAACATTCAGGAAGAAAACTGACAGAAAAAGGAAAGAGTTTCTTGGAGGAAATCAAATAAGATGATAACAGACAGATTTACATTAGGCATATTTGATAGAATGTTAATAATGACACAAGATTTGTCTCCTGTAATTATCAGTCCATATGAATTTATTCGTAATATGGCTTGTGTTTGGATTAATGGTACTATAGAAGAACCTTTATTTGCAGGAGAAGGAGGAATACGTTTTACAAGGGCCGGAAGCATAACGCGGAAAGTAAAGAGATTTTTAGCTGAATTTGCATATGAACGTCCAGTCGGTATTCTTGAAGGAGAGTTTTCTTTTACTTTTCCTGAAGGCAATTTTAATTATCAATTAAACAAAATTTCTCAAGTAATCTAAAATGGCAAGAGAAATCCTCCAAAAAAAAATCAAGCTCGGCGTTGCAAACAGAAGAACGCGATTCGCCCCGTTTTGGGCTGTTCTTAGAAAATACGGAATGGGAAAGCGAGTTCACCCGAGCCAGATGACTGCCCAAAGAAGACACTGGCGCAGAACAAAACTAAAAATTAAACCAAGAAAAACAAGCAAGAAACACCTAGGTTAAAATGAGCGATGTAACTTTACGATATAAATTGCAAGAAGAAACCGAAAGGCCAAGATTGTTTAGAAAGAGCTACGGTGGTCTGCAAGTAACTGTTGACGATCCATCTTCAGAAGGAGTAAGAATGTTAACTCCTGATGGATTTAACTGGCCGATCGCATTATTATACCGAAAAGGAAATCCGGCTGTTACAATAATCGGGGATAATCTTGATTCAGCGACAGATGTTAAATCAAAATTAGAAAAATCAACAGGAGTTGTTTTAGTAGGAGTAAAAGATGGCAGATAAAAAAACCGAAACAAAATCAGAATCAAGAGAATACATAATTCCTCTTAGAAGAGAATGGCGCAAAGTTGCAAACTACCGAAGAGCAGGCAAGGCAGCCAGATTCATAAAGAAGTTCATCGCAAGGCACATGAAAGTTCCTGAAAGAGACGTATCAAAAGTAAAATTAGATATGTACCTCAACAACGAAATCTGGTTCAGAGGAAAAATGAAACCTCCTGCAAAAATCAAAGTAAAAGTTGAAAGAGACGGCGACATCGTAAGAGTTCATCTGGCAGAAGTTCCTCAGCAATGGAAATTCCACAAATTAAAGCAATCCAAACTGCATAGAGAATCTGAAAAAGTGAAACCGGCGGAAAAAGAAGAAAAACCGAAGGAAGAAAAAACCGAAGAGCAAAAGAAGGATGAAAAAGAAAAAGAAACTTCTGCGGCAATTCAGAAAGAAAAACAGATTGAACAGCAGTACAAGGCAGAAAAGCATACAGTAAAAGAAAGCAAGGTTCCAACAAGAAGATTGGCGCTGAAGAAATAACTCTAAATCTTCAGCCAGATAGCCCCGCCTCAAATAATTAATATAAAAAATATTCATCCTAAACCAGCGTGATTTTACCGAGATAACTATTTCTTTTCAGAAAGATATTAGCACAGCTCTCCAATAAATTTTTTAACCTTCCGATTCTTATTAACAATATGAAAATAAACTGGAAAGTCCTAATCCTCTCCCTAATAATCGTCTTCGCTGTAGCTCTTCTCGGCTCACTTTTCACCTCGCCAAACACAAATACGGAATGGTATCAGCAAATAAAACCATTAATCACCCCGCCAAGTTACATCTTCCCGATTGTTTGGAACATCCTCTTCTTCCTGATTACAATCTCGCTTTATTTGTCTTGGACATCATCTAGTAAAAAACAAAAACCCAAACTCGTAGTAGTCTTCGCAATTAACTTTGTTCTAAACATCCTCTGGAGCATAATTTTCTTCGGCATGAAAAACCCAACCCTTGCCTTCGCAGAACTAATCATCTTCTGGCTCTCAATCATCTTCATGATAACAACAACCTACAAAATCAACAAAACCTCTTCTTACTTACTAATCCCGTATCTTCTCTGGGTAACCTTTGCAGGGGTTTTGAATTATCTGATTGCCTTTGGATAAATTGTTCTTAGGATTAAGTTAGCTACATAAACCGAATAACTAACGAGGTTTAAGGTTCACTGCTTCGAGTGGAGCGTTGAACCAAAAGTGATGTTCTTCTTTAGAGAGTTAAACCTTAAATTAAGGCTAGAGAATAAGTTTAAAAACTATCTTTAGAAAGTAATTCAATGAAAGGATTACTTAAACGAGACTATAGTCCATATGAGAAGGACTCTGCAGATCTGCATCTGCCTTTAGATGTGATAGTTAGATCTAGGGAATTAGTTGAATCAAGATTTGATAAAAGAAGAATTGGGGAAACCGACACGCTTAACTTATATCTTTTAGATAATGGAGTGGTTGCAATAGGACATACTAACCCTCAGTATATAAGATTGTATTCTCTTTCTAAAGAAGGGCTGGATAAATTAGCAGAGGAAATAGAGCTTTCCTAAAGCAAAACCGAAACGTTTAAATAACTTGGACAATTGTACAAATAATGGTTACAATATTAAAAACAGGACATTCAAAGATATTAAATCTTTATTATGAAAATAAGAAAGCCAGTTTTCATTTAAGAGAAATAGCTAGGAAAACTAAATTATATCCTAATAGTGTCACAAGATTCTTAAATCAGCTTGAGAAAGAAGGCATATTAGCATCTCAAAAAGAGGGCAATCTTAAAAAGTATAAAATTAAGAAAAGTGAAAAGTTAAACAATATCTTTAGTTCATTTGATATTGAAAGATTAAATAAACTTCCACTAGCAAGACGAAGAGCGATAACTTACTTTTTAGATAAGTTAAGCGAAAAGCCAGTTATAGTTTTATTATTCGGTTCAACTGCTAAAGAAACATTTAGAAAAGATTCAGATATAGACTTACTTTTAATTGTAAATAAAAAAATAGGTGTGGATAAAGCTAAAGATTATGTTGATTCTCAAGTGGGGATTAAAACTAATTGCTTTCAAATAACTTATGACGAATTTATAAAAGAAATAAAACTTAAAGAAGATAAGGTTATTCAATCAGCTTTAAATACGGGCTATCCTATATTTAATCAAATGTTATTTTATGAGGTGTATCTAAATGGAGATTAAAGTTTTAAGAAAGTTAATAGCTAATCCTTTACTTTTGAATAAAAGAATAAAGTTCTATGAAAGTAAAAAAATTATACAAAAAGTCTCTCTAGATTTGGAAGAAATTAAAGGACATATCTCAAAATCAGAACATAATCTCAAGTTCGTTTTAGATAATATGAAGTTAGAGTATTATGATTGGTGCATAACTGGTTGTTATTATGCAATTTATCAAATTGCACTAGCTTTGATAAGAGCAAAAGAAGTTTATTCTAAAAATCATGATGCAACTCTGTGTTTGTTAGCAAAGGAATATTATCAAGAAGGCATAACCAAAGAAGATATAGAACTAATCAATATTTTCTTTTTGGACTATCAAGATTTATTGATTTATGTTCATACAAAAGATAAAAGAGAGGAAGCATCTTATTCTTCAAAATACAATTTTGATAAAACCCATGTTGAAGAGCTAAGACTTAAAACTATTGAGTTTATTAACAAAGCAAGAGGAATTCTTGATAATATTTTAAGTCAAAATAGGTGATATCCCGAGGAAAACGTCAGAGATTTAATCCTTAGGATTAACTTATCGTGGGGGCGTTGCTCCGCAACTCCCAACGAACGCCGAGGTGACATCATTCGAGGGCGTTAACCCCCAACAATCAAAACATCCACCCCCCGCACCCACCCCAAATTTTATCACCCTCCATTTCCAAGAGCGTCAGAAATATTTATATACTTAATCCTTATAAGGATTATATGAAAAACAAGATACTTACTGGCAGGGAAACAGAAGTAATAGAAAAGAAGCTAAGCAACAAACGGCTGACCCAGCTGGACTCAAACATTCTTACGAGATCAGTCAGACCAAAGCTAAGACAAATTAAAGAAATCAACGCAGATTATCTGCTTAAGAGAATTTCTTATAATCCAAAACATCGGGCGATAGAGAACAGAA
>Ga0209542_10002030_pt1 | contig 46377 bp, 65 predicted proteins | sample RifCSPhighO2_01_FD_184028 | JGI IMG/M metagenome (GOLD analysis project Ga0209542, IMG submission 184028) | Soil microbial communities from Rifle, Colorado - Rifle CSP2_plank highO2_0.1 (SPAdes) (version 2) | ecosystem: Environmental > Terrestrial > Deep subsurface > Rock core/Sediment ...
CGCGGCTCGCTACGCTCGCATGCAGCCGCGCTCTCGCATCACTTGCAAACGCCATACGCCCTCAGTCTCCAGCCGCTCTGCTCCCTTTTGCTTATCGCAACCTTCTGTCCCTTCTCAATTGTTACCGGGCTTCGCAGGCTTATTTCAAATTCCCCTTTGCCCGCCATTCGCACAACCTGCCCGACAACGGTTGAAGTCGCAATCGCGAGCACAACAAAATCATTCACCTTTAGTTCGCCGCTTTTCTTGTCAATCAATCTCTCAATCGGTGTCACTTCAAGTTTCACAAGAGTTTCTGGCCGTGGAAGAGAGCCAACCTTTCCAACAACCTGCCCTCGCATCTCATCATTCTTTGTAAAAAATGGGTCGAGTGTTGTTCCAACCGCGATCAAGCCTCCGGCGCGCGCATCCTCAAGCCTTCCGCTCTCAACTCCGAGGCTTAGCACAGTTGTTTCAACCGGCTTTCCATTTATCCCCGGGTTGATTTCAATCTTGTCGCCGATTTTTAGAGTGCCGCTAACAATGCTTCCGCCAATTATTCCTCCCTTAATATCCGCGGGCTTTGCGCCGGGCTTATTCACATCAAAGCTTCTCACAACAAACATGCGCAAATCCTTTGATTCGTGCTTGGGAGTTGGAATCGTCGCCTCAATTGCTTCAATCAGCAAATCCAGATTCATTCCTAAATTTGCAGCAATCGGTATCACTGGCGCGCTCTCATAGCCGTACTGCTTTAGAAACGCTGCAATCTCTGTAAAACTCTCCTTTGCCCTTGCCGTGTCCACCAAATCAATTTTATTTTGCGCAACAACAACATTTTTCACTCCGCCAATGCTAAGAGCCATCAAATGCTCTGCCGTGCTTGGCTGCGGGCACTTTTCATTTGCAGCAATTACGAGCACCGCGCCGTCCATTAGCGCCGCGCCTGAGAGCATTGTTGCCATCAATGTCTCGTGCCCCGGAGCGTCGATAAATGAAACCCTGCGTATCGGAGTTGCCTCTCCCATTCCAGGGGCGCATTTTCCGGTGGCATTTAGCCCTTCTGCGCCCGCTGCCTTGTCGCAGCGGTAGAATGTCACATCGGCATACCCAAGCCTTATTGAAATTCCCTGCTTTATTTCCTCGCTGTGGGTGTCAGCCCATTTTCCAGTCAAAGCCTTGACAAGCGAGGTCTTGCCATGGTCGACATGCCCGATCATTCCGATATTTACAACTGCCTGCTGCCCCGCAACTTTTGCGTGCGGCGCATCTTTTTTGTGCTCTTTAGCCGGCGAGCTGTGCTTTGCCTTATCCTTGCCAGAAACTTTGGCTTCCTGCTTTGTTTCATTTACCATTTTTTTCACACAACTCACACGCTCTAATTCAGGCGTAACTGATTTTTTATTTTCTGACTGCTTACTTCGCCTTCTTTATGAGCTTTGCTTCTTCTGCTGAAATCTTTCCTACATTCTCAAGTGATTCCTTGACCATCTGGTCTTTCACAGAGGTCTTTTCCTCTTTCTTCTCTCCGCCAAGAACATCTGCAAGGGGCTTTGCGCCATCCTTTGTTATTTTCAGGTTCAGCTGGGAGATCTCACCCGTTACAAGGTTTCCCCTGCGCCTGATTTTTTGCCTAATTCCCTTCTTTGCATCGACTACTACGTATATTTCCTTGCGGTTGCTCCCTGCCATATCAGGCTTCATTGGGAAGCCTTCCTTGTCCGAGCCGCCTGTTATCTTTGCCGTGTAGCCATCAAGGCCCATAAGGCCAAGCTCCACGCTCTCCCCTATTTTTTTGCCGACAAAAATCGCGGGATTGTCGATTTTTTTGGAATATGCTTTCCTGGTTTTTGGGTCTGACACCACTATGTTCATTTCTGATTCCTCCTAAAAACAAACTTAAGCTTCAGCCTCTGTATTTTCCATTTTCTTTATCTCTTCTACAAGCTCCATCTCCTCACTTGACAGGGAATCTCCAAGAGTTTCAAGCTCATGGAAATGCCCGCTTGGAATGTAGCTGTAAAGTTCATCCTTTTCGAATACCGACCTTCCAACAACCGCGTCCTCAATTGAAACCGCAATCTCCATCCCCTTAGATGCCTCTTCAATCGGCTTGCCCTCATTTTGCAATCCAAGAACCCTTCCAACTATTTCCCCTTCGGCGTTCATGACCCTGATTCCCTTGCGGATTTTTCCTTCAAGCACGCGAACACCCACAATTGCAGGCCCGCTGTGCCTGAACACAAGGCCTTGCAGGATCTGGAACTTTGCCGGAAGAACAACTGAGGAGAGCTTCTCTTTTTTCTCCTTGTCCTTTTCCTCTTTTATCCACTTGTCATAATCCTCAAGCAGCCTGTAAACCACATCATTTACAAAAATCTTCACATTTCTCTTCTTTGCTTCAAGCTCTGCCCCATCGCTCACTTTCGTGTGGAATGCGAAAATCACTCCCTTGAATTTGTCCTTTTGCGAAACCGATTCAATCTCCAAAACATCCTTGCGCGCAATCTCCCCAACATCCGCCTTCTTAACTTTTATTCCCTTGTCCTGCAAAAGTTTCACAACCGCTTCAAGGCTTCCAAGAGTGTTGCTCCTAACAATCGGCCCGACCGAATCAGAATCAATCTTTATTCTGTGAATTTCCTCGGAAATTTCCTTCTCCGCAACTTCTGACCAGTGCCTCACTGGCGAGCCGCTAAGCGCCTCATCAAGCCCGGGAGCCGCGATTTTCACTCCCGCAGCGGCGTGAACTTCCTGAACACCGGTAAATTTCTCGCCAGTAGCGCCAGAAACTCCCATTGGCTTTGGCTCTAAGAGCGCGCGCACCTTGGTTTTGATGATGCCGTTCATGCCGCCCACAACAATTTCCTCGCCAACGCGCAGCATCCCGTCATAGAGTATGACATCGATTGTTTTGCCAAGGCCGCGCTCCTCGCGCACCTCAAGAACCGTGCCCTTGCACTTTCCATTCTCATGAAGCACCAGCTTTTTGTCGAGGTATTTTTGCGAAAGCGCCGCAAGAAACATCAAAAGCTCGGGCATTCCAATGCGCATCTTTGCAGATGTCGGAATAATCGCGACCTCTTTTGTGAAATCCTTCACGCGGTCAAATCTCTCGCTTGGGAACCCCGCTTCATGCAGCTGCCCGATAAGCGTGTAAATTTTTGTGTCGAGAATTTCCATTACATCATCTCTCTGCCTTGGCATGCTCTCAGAAATGCTGCCCTCTTCAACGACCCAGCCCCTTATCATATCCACCTTATTTGCCGCGACAATGAACGGGCACTTGTAGCTTTTTAGTATTTCAATGGCCTCGCGCGTCTGCTCTTCAAGCCCTTTGTGCAAATCAACAACAAGCACGGCAAGATCAGCTATGCTCCCGCCCCTTTTGCGAAGGTTTGTAAAGGCCTCATGGCCGGGCGTATCAATGAAAAGAAGCCCCGGAATTTCAATTGAAAATTTGTATTTTTCAACGATGTTTTTTGAAAGGCTCTTAATGATGCTCGCCGGAACTTCAGTTGCGCCGATGTGCTGGGTAATCCCTCCTGCTTCCTTATCAGAAACCGTGGTGCCGCGTATAGAATCAAGCATTCTTGTTTTTCCGGCATCGACATGCCCAAGCACAGTGATAATTGGTTTTCTGATAGCACTCATAAAAATCACTTAAAGCCCCGTAGAGCCAAATCCGCCCTCCCCTCTTTTGCTATCTCTGAGCTCTTGCACTTCAACAATTTGCGCGGTCTCAATTTTATTGAACACAAGCTGGCAGATTTTTTTTCCGGCCTCGATTTTATATTCCTTGTTCCCGAGATTTATTACAATAACTTTTATCTCCCCGCGATAGCCGGCGTCAATTGTTCCCGGGCTATTTAACATTGTAATTCCGTGCTCAATTGCAAGCCCGCTTTTTGGGCGCACCTGCGCTTCAAAGCCGTGCTCTAGTGCGATGCTAATGCCTGTTCGCACAAGCTTTCGCTCAAGCGGCTTAAGGATTGCATCTTCAATGCTGTAGAGGTCAAAGCCTGCATCGCCCTCGTGCTCTAGCTTTGGCAGCCTCGCTTGCGGGACAATGCGCCTGACCTCAACATTCATTCACAGCACCCCCGACCTGCTCGCCCTGAGGGAGCGGACTACCTCGCTTGGGCTCGGTAGGCCTGACTTCGCACTCGGCATAGCAATTATCGTCGGCATGTGCTTTCACTTCTTCTCGCTATCGGAGTAAACCATCTCCGAATCAACCCTTGTATAGTCGTGCAGCTCATCTGATTTGAAAAATCTCTTAATTTCCTTGCCGGCCGCATCTAAACTATCCGAGGCGTGTATGATTGTGTTCTGAATGCTAAGAGAAAAATCGCCCCTTATTGTTCCTGGCAGCGCTTCAGTTCCTTCAGTTACGCCTGCGAGTTTTCTTACAACGTCAACTACCTTGCGCCCTTCAAGCACCATTACAATGCTCGGAGCCTTCTTCATGAATTCTTTTATTCCCTTGAAGAATGGCTTTGAGGCCAGATGAGCATAGTGTTCCTCTAATATCTTGTCTGAGAGATGCACCATTTTCATTCCGATTATCTTTATGCCTTTCTTCTCAAACCTGCTGATGACTTCACCGGCAAGCGATCTGTTTATGCCGTCTGGCTTGATTATTACAAGAGTTCTCTCCATCAGCGGTCACCTCCGCTGGCAAGGTGTTCCATCTTCGCCCCTTGCGGGCTCGATGGAACTTGCTCACTTCGTTCGCAACCATTTTTCATGTTACGCGCCTCCTTTTTTCTCCGCCTTGTTCTCCCTTGCGGCCTTCTTTGCCGCCTGCCCTGCCTTTGACTTGAGCTTTATTTCCTTTTCCCTGTGGTAGAAGTTGGTCCACTTGGTTTCGCTAGGAGTCCTGTGCATGTTCAAAAAATTCTTCTCAGACTTCTTGTCCGCAAACCAGTACACGGTCCCGTCCTTCTTCACATACATCATTCCCCTTCCCTTGGGGATTTCCTTTCCGGTAAACGAATCTGTAGGCATTCATATCACCCATTACGCCTTGATTTCCTTTGCTTCTCTTTCTGTTGAGAGCAGGATTATCACATCGCCCTTTTTGCAGTTGCCCTTTATATTGCGCCTCTTTACGCGCCCGGCTTCGGGGCCTTCGAGGATTTTGCAAAGGGCCTGCACTATTTCTCCGTACACTCCTGTTCTTCCGAGTATTTCAACAACTTCAGCTGGTGTTCCTCTATCCATCAAGAATCACCTTCACTTCGCCGCTTCCTGCAGCTTTTTTGTGAACTCCGAGAACTCCTTTTTGGTGTCGCCCTCGTCAAGTACCGCTATTGCCGCGGTGCCGACCTCAACTCCCACATACTGTCCCAGTCCTTTCTTTGTTGAGACGTAGCTGTATGGTATGTTTTTTTCCTTGCAAATCAGCGGGAGATGCATTACAATCTCTGGCGGCGTAACATCTTCTGCTATCACGACAAGCTTTGCAACTCCTCTTTCTGCGGCCTTGGTGGCTTCATTTGCGCCGATTTTTACCTTGCCGCTTTTCTTTATCTTCTCAAGCAAACCTGCTTGCCTAGCCCTTAGCTCTTCTGGTACACTAAATTTTACGAATTCTGCCATTGAACTCACCTCCTCGAGCCCCTACATATCGGGGTTCTCATTGTCATAGGCAAAAAAAGAACTTATAGAATAAATCCCTTTGAAAGGGTTTAAAAGGGTTGGCGGGACGGGAAAAGAAACCAAAGCTAATTATGTAGAATTAGGGGGTTGACGATTAAATACGTTGCCCTGCGAGGGCTCAAATGAATAAATAAGTTGCCGTTTTATCGCTTGTACCACTTCTCATACTGCTTGTGGTTTCCAACAAATGTTATCCGCCGTGTGCCAGCGCCGGCCTGTTCGAAGCATATCCTATATTGCCCCGCCTCTTCAACAAAGAACGCTTCTCCGTGCCGCAAATGCCTTGGGTTTACAAGGATTTTTATTTGCTGGATTTTTTTCCATATTTTTTGCTTTACTGAATTGTCAAATTTTGAGAAGTGCCGATCCCAGCCTTCGGCGTAAGTGAGCTCAAACAATTAAATCACTTCAAGCCGTATTTTGCCTTTACCTTCGCTTCTGTGAATACTTTGCGCTTGCCCTGCCTTATTTCCTCAGAGATTTTCCTCATCTTTTTTACAACAAGCTCATCTTCTATCTCTTTGGCGTTTTTGAACAGCTTGTGCTTTGCGGCAAGCTCGAGCACCCCGGCCCTTATCACTTCGCTGCGTGTCTTGTAGAACCCGTTTTTCGTAAGCTTATCCACAATAAGTTCCTGCGCGCCTTCCATTCTAACTAAAGAATTTCCCAAAGAATCACCTAAAAATATGTATATCAAATTGATATATATTATTATCTGTGCCCGCTGAGTGTTCACTCATGTGCAAAATAAGCAACCGGCCTTGGGCCATCAGTTGAATCAACAACGCAAAACCCCTTCTTCTCCAGATACAAATACATTCCCCTGCGCAAATCCATCCGTTCAATAACCCCCACTTCTCGCGAGCCGTCCGCAAGCTTTAGTTCAAGGTCCATCATGTCATTTATCCACGAAATCACCTGTTTGCCTTCCATGTCCTTGCCCGCGAACTTGCCTTCAAGCGCAAATCCGTCCTTATTTTCCACTTTCACATTGTAAGCTCCGCGCAGCCGAAAAACCTGCGACTTTGTTTCCTTAACTTCCTTTGCAGAAACCAAAAATTCGTGCATCCCGCGCGGCAGGGTAAATGTCATAGCGTCCTTTTCAACTTCCATTTCCTCATGCGAAATCACCTGCAGCTTCACAGGGTCCATCAAATAGGTGCTGCGCACGGCCTCATCCTGAATGAGTTCGCGATTGTATGCCGCAAGCTTTGGCATTGAAATGTTCGCATCGCTTGTAGTGAGCCCCGAATCAACCAGTATTTTCTGAAGCGCCGCTGGCCGAAAGCCGCGCCTTCGCAGCGCGCGCAAAGTCCCAAGGCGGATATCATCCCAGCCCTCATATTCTCCAGCTGCAATACCTGCTTTTATTTTTGAAGTGCTAAGAACCATGTCCCCAAGTGAGAGCCTTCCGAAGTGCACCGCGTGCGGCTGCTCCCATCCGAAATAATCATAGAGGAATTTTTGCTTTGTGGAGTTCTGCGCGTGCTCCTGCCCGCGAAGTATAAGCGTAACTCCCATCTCATGGTCATCAATTGCGCTCTCAAACATGAAGCTTGGCCAGACATGGTCTTTTCCGGTTGCGCGCGGATGCTCCGGTTTATCCACAATGCGCGCAATCCACCAGTCGCGAACGCTAGGGTCAGGATGTTTCAAATCGGTTTTTAGCCGCAGCACCGCTTCGCCTTCCTTAAGAGTGTGCGAAATCATTTTCTCAAAAAGCTCCATCTGCTTTTTCGAATCCTTTTCCCTGCACGGGCACGCTTTCTTTGCGTCAATCTTCTCTTTCCATTTCCCGCTCTCGCACGAGCAAACATAAGCCTTGTTCATTTCAATGAGCTTTCTCATAAAATCGTAATAAATCGAAAGCCTATCTGATGCGAAATAAACCTCGCCGATTTTTATCCCAAACCACTCAAGGTCTTGGCGGAATTCCTCTTCCGGGTTTTCCATCGGCTTTTTGACCTTGGGGTCAGTGTCCTCAAAGCGCAAAATGAATTTTCCATTGTACTTCTCGGCGTAAGCGTAGCTCAAAAATGCCGCGCGCGCATTTCCCAAATGCGGCGGCCCGTTAGGGTTCGGAGCATATCTTGTGACGACTTTTGCGCCCTTCTCCGCCCACTCAAGCGGCGGCAGGCCTTCGCGCTCGGGCTTTGGCTTCAATTCATAGCCGCCTTCAAATGATCTGAATTCCCGTTCAATTTCCGCGGGCTTCATCGCGTTTACTTTCTTCACAGCTTCAAGCGCCACTGGCATTAGTGCCTTTACATCTTTATCCTTGTAGAGCGCCTTTAGTTTTCCAATTAAAGCGCCCAAATCCGCTCGCCCGCCATGCTCAAAAGCATTCTTGACAGCGTAGCGGTATGCGTCCTCTTTTTCTGCCATAAGAATTAGTAAACGCGGGAAAGGTTAAAACCCCTACTCCCTGCCGTTTTTGCTTACTCTTTTTTCTTGCCTTTAAACGACCACTTGGAGCCTTTAGGCTTTGCTACGCCTTCTCCTGTGTCTGCTCCGCTCTTTACAAAAGCGCCGAAAAGTTTCTTGAAATCCATGATTCAGCCCCCAATATGTAGAAATAATTAGATAACAAAAGCTTTTTTAGACTCACTTTTTAAGTAAACCCAATTTCTCAAGGGCCAGATTTGTATTTTTATTTTTAGGTAAAATCAATTTCTCAAGAGCCCAAGTTGTATTTGACCACATTTTATTTTTCCAAGTGTAAATGATATACCCGGTTACAAATGCCGAAATCAAAAATCCCGCTGCCGCGAACAAATATTGCCCTAGCAAAAAATACATATAATATGAATATATGCCGACCAATACTGCGAGAGTTAAAAATAAAAGTGAAAACAGCAAAATATAGGATTTGTTTTTCCATGGCAACTTTCCGAAATGTCTCCTGTCATTTTGCCCGGTGTCCCAAATAGTCATTTTTGCACCTATATTTCCTTGCCCATTTCCCACGCATGATCAAAGTATTTCTTCAGGGCGCTCGCCATCGGCCTGTTATCCGGCCAAATCGTGAAATGGTACTCGGGCTTATCCTGGCTAAAATCGCTTAGTGCAAGAACAACTTTCTTGCCATCAATAATGTAGGTGTTTATCCCGTGCTCAAAGCCTCTAAGTGACGCGCCCGCCTGCGTGAACTCCTTTGCGACCTTATCCCCGCCCTCGTTGATTTTGCTGATAAGCTTTACTTCAACATTTCTCGCATTCGCGTTCTTGAGAGATTCCCTAAGAAGCCCGTGCTCCTTATTTATCGGGGTAATTGCGTGCACGCTCTCTTTTGCGCTGTCAATTTCCTGCCCGAGAATTTTCATGAAATCGCTCTTGTCCTTAACCTTCATTACGCGCTCGTGCCTTCCGTCTCCTGCGTTCACCGTGATTGTTTCCTTAAGCTCTGATGCGCGCTTCTCAAGCTCTTGGAGCTCTTTTCTCTTCTCCTCAATTAGCAGCGCAAAAACTTTTTCGGCCTCAATTGACATGTAGCGCTTAGGCCGGCCGTGTATTTCAATTATAAGATTTTTTTTCGTGAGCCTGTCAAGCACATCATAAACCCTTGTTTTTGGCACCTGCGCAAGCCTTGAAATTTCCGGCGCTTCCGCTTCCCGCAGGTTAAAGAGTGCGGAAAGTGTTTTCGCTTCGTACTCGGTCAAGCCGAGTTTTTCCAAAAAAGAATTTACGTCGTATTCCTGCATGAGGACACCTAGGTACCTTAATTTGCCCTAGTATATATAGGCTCACCCGCTTATTTAAATTTACTGTTTACGGTTAGCCAATTATTAATTACGGGCGGTTAATGTGCCCCCGTTATAATGCCAGAAAACACCTAATTTGAGCAATATTAGCCTATTTAAACGTCAAGCAAATGAAAAAACATGGCATATTTAGGGGTGCCAAATGAATGATTTTGCACAATTTGGGCTTTTTGCGCTAAAAAGAGCGTGGTGCCGATCTGCCAGGTATTGGAAACTGCCTCTCCTGCCTATCAAAACTGCGCCCGCCGCCAAATCCGCCTGATCTGCCGCCGCCCCTGCCGCCAAACCTTCCGCCGCCTCTAGAATCGCCCCTTCCGCGGTCCTTTCCAAAGCCGCCCTTGCGGTCAGAGCGCTCAAAGTTCCTTCTTTGCTCCTCTTCTTCTCCTTCTTTCATCTTGTATTCAAAATCATCAGCAGTCTTTGTAAATTCCGAATCAGACTTTATCTCATCGCGCGCCTTTAGAACTTCTTTTGCAAGTATCCAGTAAGCAAGAGCGAGGCTCTTTCTTCCCTTGTTATTCACCGGCACTGCCAAATCAATATTCTTGAGCGCGTTATTTGTTGATGCCATTGCAACAACCGGTATTCGAACCCTTGTTGCCTCCTCAATTGCCTGGAAATCGTATTCAGGGTCTGTAACCATTATCACTCGCGGCTCGACATATCTTGTGCACTGCGGGTTTGAAAAAGTTCCTGGGATAAATCTTCCCGTAATCGCTTTGGCTCCAACAGCTTCAGCAAATGCCTTTGCAGGAGTCTGCCCATAGCTCTTCCTTGAAACAACAGCGATTTTTTCTCCCTTGAATTTTGCAAGCATCTTCGCGGCAGCCGCAAGCCTATCATCAATAACCTGAACATCAAGAACGTTAAGCCCGTCCTTGCGCACTTTGTAAATGTACCTTCTCATCTCGCCTGATTTGAACTTGGTTCCGATGTGCGAACCCGTATTCAGATAGCGCTCGGTTTCAACAAGCTTTGTGTGCTTTAGCTCATTTTCATCAAGCTGCCCTTTCCTCTCTGGCTTGCTTTCGCGCTTCTCAACATACTGCTCAGCGTTCACTGCCGCGGCTTTGCTCTTGGCATGAGATTCTGGCGTAGCCTGCACAGGCTGCTCTGCTTTCACGTGCTCTTTTACTGCCGTCTCAGCCGCTTCGTTTTCGGTTTTTTTCTTCGCGTTCATTCACTTCACGCCCTTGTGCCTTAGGATTTCATCCATAAAATCCACATGTGCAAAAATCATTCTCCTGCAGCAGTATTTTTTAATGCCAAGATCGTCAAGAACCCCTGCCGGGTCTTCTCCGCGTGAGACACGCTCCTTGTACTTTTCATAGCTCTCACCGACAACGGTTCCGCAACTAAAACATCTTACCGGGACAATCATGCTTTTACCTCCTACTCAACAGTTTCGTCTGTTGGGTACGACTGTCCAGTCTCCGACTGGACTTGCTTCGCACTCCAATTAAACAAAATCTGTCCATCATCTCCTGCTCAGCTGCCTCTTCTTTCTTGCCTTTCTTCCAAGAGGCTTTTTAGGCTCTACTCTTCTTGCATCATCAACAAGCATCATCCTGTCATATGCAACCATGCGCTTTTTGAGCTTCTCATCGGGCCTGTACTCGAGTATTGCCTTTGCGATTGCCGCTCTTGAAGCAACCATCTGCCCCATAAAGCCCCCGCCCTCGACACGGACTTCAATATCAACTTCCTGCGCAACCGGCCCTGCAATCTCTATTGGCTCTTTTAAAAAATCAACAACATATTCCGGAGTAATCGTAACAATATTTCTTCTATTAATCCTAACAATGCCCTTTCCCTTGTGAACAACAGCCCTTGCTTTCGCTTCCTTTTTCTTTGCCTTGGAAGTAATTCCTTTCCTTTTTTTCTTTTTAATTATTTCACTCATAAACAAAATCCCTTTCAAAAGGTTCAAATACCCTTTTTTACCACTTTGCCCCCAAAGCGAGGCTGATTTCTCCAATCGTCATGAATCCCTTGCCGTGCCTGTTCTCTGCGTTCTCAATTTTTTCCTGTTTTTCCGCCTCGAGCTCTTTTGGAACTCCAATGTAAACTCTAAGGTTCTTGAAAGATGCCTTTCCTGTCGGTGTCTTCCACGGTAGCATTCCTCTCACCGCGTATCTTACAATCTTATCTGGCATTCTTGAATAGTTCGGGCCCTTGTGCGGATTTCCCTTAGGGCTGATTTCAAGCCTTGTGCGAAACCTTGCCATAATGCTTGTCTCGTTCCCGCTTATCACTATTTTTTCAGCGTTCACTATGTGAATGACTTCTCTTTTGAGGAGCCTTTTTGCGACATTGCTCGAAAGCCTTCCGAGCACGCAGTTGTTTCCATCAATTACAGTCATATTACAATCACCATTTTGCCCGGCGCAGTTTTGGACGCAATCAATTCCTTAAGAGTCATTACTTTTCCCTTAGCTCCCTCAATTGCTTTGCGCGCTTTTTCAGAGCAGGCAAAGCATGCGACCTCGATTTTTCCTTCGGCATTTCCCTTCGAGAGAACTTTTCCCGGAACCACAAGTATTTTTCCAGGGTTCTTCTTTGCAAGTTCACTGAGCGAATAAACATTTACCTGCGCCCTTCTGCGCGATGAAGCCGAAAGCCTTTGCGCTATCTTTAGCCAGACAGCCTTGCCGCTCTTCTTTCCCTCTTTTTCGAGGTCGACAATGATTTCCCTTGTCATTTCGCTTGTTGGTCCGGTTCTCATAATCTTTCATCCTTCAATTTTTCCAATCAATAATTTTCAAATGTTTAATTGCAGGGGGAGGGATTCGAACCCTCGAAGGCACTCAGCCACAGGATCTTAAGTCCTGCCCCGTTGACCGCTTGGGTACCCCTGCGGCAGATGCCTTTGAACTGCAATCAACTTAAATTCTTCAGCTCCTTGCGGAATTCCTCCGTGCGTTTCTTCAGTTCGTCAACCGCCGCATCAAACAGCTCCTTTGGCGTTAAGTTCCCGTGGCTCTCCACGCTGAATATGAACGCCGTAGGGTCATACTCTACGCCCTGATTTTCCTTCAGTATAATGTCCCTGTGCTTTTCATCAAGCAGCATTTCTATGACATCTGCCTTGTAGCTCTTATCTTTTGCTCCCTTGTCATTTACTATTATTGGGAGCTCGGTGTACGCAACAATTGCCGGCTGCCACTTTGAGTGCGCGCTTCCGATTCCAACAAGCGCATCCATCTCGATTTTTATCTTCTGCCCTTCTGCAAGCTTTGTTAGCGGAATGTTGAGTGTCGCGGGCTCGATTTTTGGGTCAGTGCTCTTGATGTCCTTGCTATACACCGTGCACGGGCCTTCCTTTTCAAGCACAAGTTTTACAATATCGCCTTCCTTGTACTTTTTCGAATCCATTTTGAGCGGCACCATCGCAAGCCTGTGGCCTAGCATTTCATCGTGCATTGCGCCGTTGTTCTCGTAAATATGTATGTCTTCAATTGCGAGTACAGGCGTTCCTGCCATCATCTGCCTTCGCAGCGCGTTCACGAACGCGGCGTTCGTGTCCTTGATGAGTACTTTCACCGAATTTTCCTTTTCCTGCAAAATTTTGACTTCAACCATGGCAATCACTCTTTCTTGCTCCTGTGCCTCTTCTTCCGCCTGCATCCGTCATGCGGAATCGGGGTCACGTTCTCGATGTTTCTTATCCTCACATTATTTCTTGTAAGTGAAAGTATAGCGGCTTCCGCGCCCTGCCCCGGGGACTTTGGCTTAATGCCTCCCTGCCCGCGGACCTTGATTATTACTTCCTCAATTCCCTTCTCGCGTGCCTTCTCCGCAACAATTTCCGCAACCTTCATTGCGGCATAAGGGGAGCCTTCCTTGTGCTGGGCTTTTACAACCATTCCGCCGCTGCACTTTGCAATCGTTTCAGACCCTGTGATGTCTGTTAGAAGAATTATTGTGTTATTGTGAGATGCGTAGATGTGAACTATTCCAGTTTTTGTCATGGCGCGCCCTCCTTGTCATTTTGCGCAGGCTCCGCGCTCTCAGGCTTTCCTTCTGCGCTCTCCGCAACAGCACCTTCCGAAGCTAGCGCCGCACCTGCAGCTTCCTCAAATTCCTTCTTCAAATCCTTTGCCGGCTTTTCGTTTTCAATCTTAATCGGCTTTCTGTACCATCCAATTGCCTGCGCTTCACTAACCGGCACAATGTATCCTGGCGAACTTACTCTCTTCCCGTTTATTGCGATGTGGCCGTGAGTGATAAACTGCCTTGCCTGCTTTACACTATTTGCAAGCCCTTTTCTGAAAACCATTGTCTGCAGCCTCTTTTCCAAAATTCCCTCGATTTTAAGCCCGAGCACATCATCAAGTGTTGATTCTCCGCTAATCATTCCAATCTTTGTAAGCCCGCTTATGAGCTCTTGCTGCCTTTGCATTCTCTTATCCATTGTAAGCGCAAGCAGGCTCTTTGCCTGGTTTCTCTTGTACTTGAGCCATGTCATTGGCCTTCTAATTTCCCTTTTGTTCACAAGGCCGTAAGTGTTCGCGAGCTTGCGTTCCGCTTCCAAAAGCCTCTTGTCCCACTGCTTTCTTGGGGTTTCATACTGCTTTCTTTTTTTTCTAGGTTCGCCCATTCATATCCCTTCAAACACTACTTCTTTTTCTCCTCTTTCTTTGGCGCTACTGCTCCAGCTGTCTTTGCTGTTGCAGGAGCTCCTGATTTTGCCTGCTCCTTCTTTACAACCCCGACAATTCCGCCCTTGCCCCTATGAGTGCTCTTTGTTCTCTGGCCTCTCACCGGCAGGCCCCATGCGTGCCTCAAACCCTTATAGGATTTAGTTTCAGTCATGCGCTGCAGATCGCTTCTGAGGCGCAAATCAAGATCGCTCATAACAAGATGAGAGTTCTCCCCCGTGTAAAAATCATTTCTCCTATTTAGTGACCACAAAGGAACCCCGAATTTTGCAGGAGTGAGCACAACTTCTTCGAGCTTTTTGCTCTGCTCTTCGCTGAGCTTTCCGGTCTTAAGCGAAGCTGAAATTCCGCTCGATTTTTCAAATGCAACCGCGATGTTTTTTGCCATTCGTACGCCAATTCCCTTAATTTTTGTAAGTGACCTCTCAATTGGCTTTCTGCCATCCAGGTCAATTCCCGTTATTCTCACAATAAGCCTAATGTCCTCTTTTGGCCCGGTCTGGTCTTCAAAGCTTTTCTGGAAGCTCGCTCTCTGGGCTTCCCTTTTGTCGCCCTTTGCCTGGTGTTTGTCTTTTTGTTCCATTCAAATTCACTCCGAAAGCATCTGCTCCAGTTCTTTTTGCGTCACACTCTTTGTTACATTCACTTTCTTGCCGATTGGAATCAAGTGCAGTATATTGCACTTCCTTTTCCGAACCCTTGGCCCCTGTATAAGCACAAACTTTTCATCCACCGTGTCAATTACAACCGCCCTGTTGCCAGCTTCTCGCCCGGTGGTTTTCACGCACACGGAACCAACTTCTAGCGCTCTCATGCTTTCACCTTAAGTGAATCTTTAGAAACATCCTTGATGGATGCTTGAACAAACTTGCGCAGCTTTGCAGGAATTCCAGTGACCTGCTTTTTTCCGGAAATCACGAGTGCATAATTTTCCCAAAGCTCTTTTCTCGCGCCAGATGAGAGCACTCCGCCAAACTTCACGCTCGGCCTTCTATGCGTTTTTGCCTTTTTTCTAACAAAGCTCTTTGTCTGGTTTCCTGTGCCTGCGAGTTTGTGCCCGGTAACCGCGCACTCCGCATAGGATGTAGTTGAGCGTGAGTAATGAATTGCGGTCCTTCCGCCAGGGGTTTTTGCGAACCTCTTTTTCTTCATTCTTGTTTGTCTGTCAACCATTCTGAATAACCGCCACTTTTTTTCGCAGCCCGTTAAAAATATTCACAATCACTGAGAGCACAAGGAAGCAAACAAAGTACCATCCAAACCAGTTGGTTTCGTTATAAATTGCAACTCCCCATGTTCCGATACTAAAAAGGTCAAATCCGTTTGAGAGCCATGGAAGCGGAATCGGAAGCTTAATTATTGCCTCCCCATAGAACGCGCCGAGAATCCACAATGCGGGCAAAAAAAGCACCATTGATACCAGCATCACTTTGGATGAGCCAGACATCATTTTCTGCATTGTTTCCATCATTTCGCGCTCAAGCGTTTCAAGCTCATTTTTGGATTTTTGATCCTCCTTTTTCATCAGCTCCTTCATTTTCCCCTGTTTTATCTTAATCTCTTCCTGATGCCTTTTCATGTCATCCTTGTTCATGAACTTGTTTTGTACAGTCTGGGAAATGGCATACAAAACCGCCGTTATAAGGGCTATGTCCACCATTGCGCCAAATAGCATCAAACAAAACCTTCAATCCAATCCTATACTGGAAATTTAAACCGCTGGCAAATAGAACAGAGCCGTTGCCGGCGCCATTGCCAACTTAGAAATCTCCTCCCAATACCTTTTAAAACCCCAATCATCCGCCAAAAAATGCCCCAAGCATTGGGTGCATTTCGGCAAGCTGCTGCTTTGCAAGCTCCTCATAGAGCCTGTAAACTATGCCAACAGTGAGCAAAATTCCGGTTCCTGTTCCAAGTGCCCCAGTAAGGTCTGCAAAACCTGCCAAGATACCAACAAACGCAGAGCCAAGTATTGTAATGGTTGGAATGTACCTATCAAGCACCTGTTTTATCACGCGCGGGTCCCTTCTAAACCCTGGTATTGACATTCCTGCCTTATCAAGCTGCGCTGCAACCCTCTCTGAACCCTGTCCTCCGAGTTCTATCCAGAACTTTCCAAAGACTATGCACAAAATCGTAAGCACAATTATGTAGAGGAAACCGTGTATTATTTCGCCTCCAAGCCCCACAAACTGCAGAGTGGTTATGCTTTGCACTATCTGATTTAAAATTTCCGGGGAGAGGCCTTCTAAGAAAATTTTTTCCACAAGTTGGGTTGGCGCGCTTACAATTGCGGCAAGCCCCCCTATAATATTTTCGAGTATGGGAACCCTTCCTTTCACAAGCGTTGCCCAAATCTGTATGTTTGCAAACAGCGCCGCCGCCAAAATAACTGGCATGTTGGACACATAGAGGAATTTTACTGGGTATCTTCCCCCAGTGCCCCTTGCGCCCATTGTGATTGGTATGTTCACATGTATTCCTTCCGCGTAAACAACAACAAAGAACACCACGAGAGTGAATATTATCGGGAGCATAGCCACGAGCGCGCTTCCTATGCTGCTTCCAATCTCACGTATGAATACAAACACAAGGCCAGAGCCGTCAAGGCCGGTAATGTTTCTTGAAACATCAAGCGGCGAGAATGCCCTCCAGAAAATCTCTTCTGCAACTCCGCCCGCGATGAATAGGCCGATTCCAGAACCGATTCCGTATTTTGAAACCACTTCATCCATGTAAAGCAGAAGTATCGAGCCAAATGCCATCTGCAGGAGGACAAATAGGAACATTCCGGGCTCTGCAACCAAGAGGCCGCCCGCAAGGTAAAAAAATCCTTCAACAAAACTGAGAACTATCGCAAGAAGTTTTTGCGTTCCGCTAAACTGCGCCTTCTCGGCAGGGTTTGAGAGGTCGAGTTTTATGAGGCCTCCGCCGATTAGAAGCTGGAGTATAATCGATGCAAGAACTATCGGGCCAATCCCTGCGCTTATCAGAGTTCCGATTTTTAGTGCAAGTACAATCTGCGCGCTTTCAAGCTGCCCGCCAAGGCTCTGGCCGCTTATCCCAATAAGCTGTATGTTTCCCATCAGGAAAAAAATAAGCAGTATAACTCCGGTCCAGATAAGCCTTTTTTTAAGTGTCTGCTTTTCCTCAGGCGTTTTGACCTCAGGAAGCAGGCTGTAAATCGGCTTTAGGGCCTCGAGTACACTCATTCTTCCCCTTCCTTTGCAGCGCCTTCAACTTCCCCTTCGGCTTCGTCAACTTCGAATTCCTCATCCTCAGCCGCGGCCTCATCAGCGCCCTGCGCTGTTCCACCCTTTACAAGAATCTTTTTGAGCGCGCCCTTTGATGCTTTTGCATTCAAAATCTTGAACTTTCCGCTTGCCTCTCCCTTGCCAAGCACCTTGCCAAAGCCGAGCACGCTTCCGTCAATTACAATCATTTCGCCTTCCTTTTTTGCCCTTCCTGAAGCGAGCCACTTTTCAATGCTGCGCGAGATTTGCTCAAGGTTTATTGCCTCTTCTTTTCCCTTTGCCTTGAGAGTTCTTTTTATTCCAAATGTCATCCAGTATTTTGAAAATTTGTGCTTGTGGCTTCCTGCCCTTCCGACACCGCCCCTTCCACCAGAACCCCTGCGGTTTTTGGTGTTGCCTCCGCCGTGCATGCGGTTGCCCCTCATCTTGTTCTTCTTTCTCCTTTTTCTAACAACCATACCAACCGCCCCAATTCACCTAAACCTAAATCATCCTCATTATAAGTTCATTTATTTCCTTTCCCCTGTTTCCAAGAGCTCCGCCCTGCCTGTAAGGCTTTTTGATTCCGCCCCTCTCATGCCCCTTTTTTGGAGGGTTAAGCCTAAAAAGCGGCTCAAGGCCGAGCTCTTTTAGCTTGTTTTTTCCGGAATAAATCGCTTTTGCGAGTTCATCAAAACCTGAAAACTTTTTCTCCTTCAAAAACTCCGGGGTGATTCTTTTGTTGCCCTCAATCAGCCCTCTCTTTTCAAGTGCGGCTTCGAGTGTTTGTTCTGATATGTCCCCGTAAGCTACAAAATCCTTCACCTTGTCAACCATTTTTCTCATTGACATATTATTCATGACAATTGCCATATGATTTGACTTGTGAAGCCTTAGCATTCCAAGCGTCTGCTCTATTTTTCCAGAAACGCCCGCGGTTCCCCTGATTCTAATAACTGCAATCATGCCGCCCGCTGCTTCCTGTGCCTTCTTAGTTGCCGCATGAGCGGATGCTGTTTGCGCCTTTGTCTCTTTCTGTTTTGGCGCTTTTGCAGCTGCGTTTCCTTTCCAGCTCATTTCCTCTCCTCCAGCTTCTTTGCCATGTCCTCAGAGTACTTAACATCATTTGTTGCCGCAAGTGCATTCACTGCCGCGCAAACAAAGTCAAGCGTTGAGCCTGTGTTGCCGCGGGTTTTGCTCCAGACATCTTTTATCCCGACAAACTTTAGAACATCCTTTATTTTTTCACCAACAACAAGCCCTGTGCCTTTTGGCGCGGGCAAAAGTATTACCCTAACCGAAGATGAATTGCCCTCTGCCTTGAATGGCACCGAGTGATGCTCTTTGCATCTGCACTCCCATGAGCCGCATCCCTTTCTCACTTTAATTATTGAGAGCTTGGCATTATTCATCGCCTTTGTAAGTGCGGGGAACCTTTCCCGGTCCTTTGCAGTGCCGATTCCGATGTAACTATCTCCGTCTCCTATGAGCACTGCAGCTCTAAATGAAAAGCTTCTTCCCTGCCTTGTGATTCTTGCGGTCTTTCTTAGTTCAACCATCTTGTCGGTCATTCCGGGCAGTAGAATATCCACAATCTCAGGCTCCATTACCCTCATGCCTTTTGAGAAAAAATCATCCATGCTCGAAATTTCCCCGTTCTGAACCATCTTGCCAACGGCTGTCTTCGGAACCCATGTCTGCAGGTGCTTGTCGCGAGCTTCCTGCGCTCGAACCTGCTTTTCCTCATCAGTTTCAAACTTTCTTTCCCTTCTAGGCATTTTTCATCACCCGAACTCCTTATCGATTGCCGCCTTTAGCGCATTGAAATCTTTTACAGCATCCTCACTTATGTGCTTTCCATTAATCCTCTCTGCCTTTGGGAAAACCGTAGCATCGCACGGAATCTTCAAACCAGCATCAATCGCTCCTTTGAGCGCTGCAAATGGCCTGCTGCCATGAACCGGAGAGAGCAGCCCAATATCGAGCACAGCTTCCTTCACGCCAGATTTTACCGCCTTCTTTGCGCACGCATATCCCGCAAGGTATGCCGCAGGGAGATTTCCGCTATGGCCCTTCCAGCCAAGCTTTTTTAGCGCGGCGCTTGTGAAAAATGCGCTCACCTTGTCTCCCTTGGGGTCATATGAAACCACTTCAACTGTAACAGAGTTGTTTCCTTTGCGCACAACTAGCCTTTGCTTTCCAGATTTTAGAAGGGCAAGCCTCTTTCTATAATCCGTCTTGGACTCCCTTCGCCTTCGGAACTTCACAACATATGTCGGGCTTGTGCTCATTTCGAACCCTCCTCAACCATTTGCTTGAGGTAATTCTTTCCCCTGAAATAATTTCCCTTTATCATAAGATAAATTTCCCTCGGAGTCTTCTTGAATTTGGCGCCGGACTCTTTGAGTTCAGCAAGAACCCTTCTTTGCGCGCGCACATTCTTCATCCACATCTTCTTGTCTCCCTTCCTTGCCTTCTTTGTGCCTGTGCGCTTTCCCTTTCCCCTCTTTCTTCCTTTTTTTTTCTTTGCAAGCAGAACTCTTGCCCTTCCGCGGCTCTGCAGATGGTCAAGCCTCTTTTTCACAACCCCTTCCTTTATGAGCGCGCGCAAATCCTCCTTAGTCATTGCCTCGCCAACGCGCGCAAGCTGCTCTGGGTTTATCCAAATCTTGGACTCTCCAACTTTCAGGATTCTTGCCGCAACCAACCTTGCTTTTCTTTCATTCATAACAGTAACCTTCCGTGAACAGCCCTTTATGGGTTGAGAACCTTCACTCCCATTTCAATTGCCTTGTCAACAATCCCGATTTTTTTCTTCCTTCCAAGCCCTGCGACAATTCTGATTGCATTTCCCTTAGGAACCGCAAGGAGTTCGTTCATGGTTTTCACGCTCGATTCCCTATACCCGCTTGGGTGCACGTGCCTAATTTCCCTTGGCGTTGCAAATCCGACCCTTGGCATGTAACCATCGGCCATGGATTTTTTGACATCAATTCCCCTTGGAACTCTCCACACATTCCACTTCGGAATGCTCTTTCTTCTGATATTTCTCTTGCCAAACCTTCCCCTGAATGTCGGGGTTCCGGCCTTGAGGCGAACCTTCAGAACAAGTTCTGAGGCGTCCTTGCTTTTCTTGAGAATAACCTTCCTTGATTTCTTCGGAACCTTCTCCTTTTTCACAGCCGGCTTTGTTTCTTTTGCCGCCGCTTTTGTTTCCGAAACTGCAGCCTTCTTCACTTCAGGTTGCTCATGTGCATGAGCGTGATAAGTCCCGTCCGCATGCGTGTGGTCCTGCCCAGTGTGTGCCTGCGGCTTTGCAGTTGCAGCGGCCTGCTTGACTTCCGCTTTCGGGGCTTCTTTTTTTGCCATAACTTCAACATTCCCTTTTGCAGGAGCAACGCTCTCCTTCTTCTTTGCAGGAATTATTTCCGCATCAGGGCCTTTGGCTGCTGTGTGGGTTTTCTTGTTCATGTGCTCTTCCCACTTTGCTGCTTCCTTGTTCGGCTTTTTCGGTGTTTCGATTTTCATAAGCATTCCTTCAAAATTTCACACTACATCTCTCTTTGCGGCTTTGCCGTGATGTAAATTCCGTCCTGAAAAACCCTGATGTCCTTGCCCTTGATTTTTGTTGCCTGCTCCATGTTGGCCGCAGTTTGCCCAACCGCTTCCTTGCTCTGGCCGGTTACAGAAATATCTTTTCCCTTCACCGTGACCTTGCTATCTCCGACTATTTTTGCTTTCCTTGGGTGCTTTGCTCCGCCCAGGTTGTAAATCTCAACGACCTTATCCATTACCTTAATGTTCATTGGGAAATGGCTGTAAACGATTTCGAGCTTGTACTCGTATGGCTTTGAAAGGCCAGAGAACATGTTCCTTATGTGCGTTGCAACCGATTTTGCTTCTGCAAGAACGTTCCTTCTCTCGCTCAGTGCCCAGATTTCTATTTTTTCGCCATCTTTTTTCATTGCAATCCCGGTTGACCTGAAATGCCTTGAATTGGCCTTGCCCGAGGCTGTGACTTTGACGTCATTGCCTGCAAGCTCTGCTTGCACTCCTGCGGGAATTTCCACCGTCTCAACCATTTTTCCTTCCATAAAAACAACCCTTTTTAGTAAATGTATGCAAGCAGCCTTCCGCCTGTATTCTTGTCCTTTGCCTGCGCGTGCGTTAGCACTCCCTGCGGCGTTGAAACTATTATGGTTCCAACATCGTATGCCGGCAGATATTTCTTCTCGAATTTTTCAAACTCGTTTTTGCCAACGGCATATCTAGGCTTTATCGCGCGCGCCTCGTTAATCTTTCCAACAAGCTGGACCTTGAACATTCCTTCCCTTCCATCATCTATAAGTTCAAAGGAGCCAATGTACCCGTTTGCCTGCATTATCCTAAAGATTTCCTTTAGCAGCTTGGACGCCGGCCTTACCACACATTCCCTTTTGGCGGCGTTCTCGCTGTTCTTTAGGTGCGTCAGTGCATCCGCGATACTGTCAGTCCTGCTCATCCCATCATCCCCTAATCAAACTTCCTAAATCCCATCTTGAGGGCATTGTCCTTGAAGCATCTGCGGCAGATGTTCAGCCCAAACCTTCTCATTACTCCCTTGTGCGTGCCGCACCATTTGCAAATTCTCGGCCTTAGCTTGTCTTTTCTTGGAGGCTTGTTTTCACTCATGCCACTTCAACCCCGAACTTTTCTTTCATGAAACTAACCGCATCATCCGCCTTTATCATGTGTGAGCCGCTGACCTTTCCCTTTGCAAGCTTCCTTTTCTTTACCCTGTATCCGGGCCGCTCAAGCGTTACCAAAACATCAAGCCCGCGGATTCCAAGCTTTGGATCGTACTTTACTTTTGGCATGTCAATGTACTCCTTTATTCCAAATCCGAAATTGCCGCACTTATCAAAGCTCTTTTTTGCAATCTTGTTTTCCTTTGCAAGCAGGGCTTCTCGCAGGAATTTATCCGCAAGTTCGCCCCTGAGCGTAACCTTGGTTCCGATTGTAAGGCCCTCTCTTATTCCCCATGTCGGGATTTTGACCTTGCATTCGGTTGCCACAGGCTTTGCTCCGGTAATTCTTCTCATAATCTCCATGGCCTTATCAAGCTCGTCTCCGGTCTTGCCAACTCCCATGTTGACTGTGACCTTCTCAATCCTGATTTTTTTCATTGCGTTTTCCGAATCCATAATCTTCACCTTACGCCAGAGCCTCAATCTCCGGCTTTGATTTGCCGACGACGAAAACATTGTCAATAACTGTCTGGTATTTCTTGCCGCTGTCATCGAATTCAACGACCGTGTGCGTCTTTAGTGAGCCCCTAAGAACCCCTTCGAGCCTTACGGTTTTTCCCGTGTGAGTTCCGCCCACAATGAATGCCGTGCTCCCTTTGTCCATTGGGTACACTTCCAAAACTTTCATTTCCGGAATTGAAATCTTCACAGAATCCTCAACATTTATTTTCTCCTTGCCGATTTCAAGGATGAACCCTTCGTTTGTGGTTGCGAGCATCTTGCCGCCCTTTCCAACTCTCTTGCCCACAATTCTTGAAACTTTAAAGTTGCCTTCCTTGTGCGCAACTTCCTTTCCAATCATCCTTCCTTTAGTGTCCAAAAGGAACCTGAATTTTCTCTTGACCGAAACTATTTCGATAATGTCAAATATTCCGACAGGGAAATGCGTCTTCTTTCTAATTGTTCCATTCACTTTGAGATCTCCAGCTGAAAGAATCTTTTTTGTCTCCTTCATGTTGCTTGTAAGCTTTAGAACCTGCCTTAGCGCAAACGAGAGCGGCACTGATGTTGCCTTGTTGTGCGGTCCTGGCTTGCTCTTTGGCGTGAAAGTGTCCACTTTTCTCATAAAGCCGCGCACCTTTGGCGCTGCTATGCTCTTTTGCCTCTTTCTCTCTCCCCTATTTGCCATCTTGCTTCACCTTCTTCCCTTTTTTTGAAAGCCTTCTCTCATCCTTATCCTCAATTGCAACAAGGAGCAGATTGCTAGGCCTTAGTGGAACTGGTTTTTCTGTTCCGTCAACTTTCTTTCTAACAACTCCGTCAACAAAAACCATGCGCTTTGCCCTTGTAATTCCAGTAACCTTTCCCTGCTTTCCGTTCACCTTCTCTCCGCCCCTTAGAACCTTTACAGTGTCGCCCTTGCGAACTTCAAGGCTTCTTCTTCCAAGGTCCTTGCGAAGCTCCTTACTTAGGTGCACCGAGAACTCCTTGTATGAAGAGTGCAAAGGCTTGGTGTAGTACCATTTCCTCTGCTTTTTTGGCTGCGAACTTGCCATTGACCCGATTGTGTTTTCTGCCATAATCATCAAATCCTTTTTTCCTCTAAACAACTCCGGCGCTGATTCCCGCTATTTTTGGAAATCTCTCGCCAACTTCTTTTGCAACTACTCCCTTAACTTCCGAGCCTTTCGGAAGCCCTTTTTCATCAACCAAAACAACCGCGTTGTCCTCAAACTTTATGCGCGTCCCATCAGGCCTTTTGTATTCCTTGCGTACCCTGATTACAACCGCCTTCTCAACTTTTTTTCTAATCTCCGGCTTTCCCTTCTTTACAACAACATTTACCATGTCGGCAATTCCGCCCTTCGGGTTTGTCCTTCGCCTTCCCTTGTAGCGGTAAACCGTGATAATTTTCACTTCTTTTGCGCCAGAGTTGTCTGCGCAGACGCATATGGTGCCATGCGTTAAGCCCCTCAAAATTGACGCGTTTATTCCCTTCATGTGCTTCCAGCCCTTTTCATTATCTGCATTACAACAAAATTCTTTGTCTTGCTAAGTTTTCTTGTCTCTCCAATAAGAACCATGTCGCCTTCCTTTGCGTTTAGGCTCTCCGGGTTGTGCGCCTTTACCCTTGACTTTATTTTCTTGTATCTCTCGTACTTTGGCACGTATTTTGTGATTATTCTCTCAACCGTCACGGTTTTGGGCGCCTTTGCGCTCACAACAAGCCCTGTAAGTACCGCGCCGCGGACACTAAATCCTTCGGGCGTTACAAGCTTCATTGCCACTGCCTTTCCATCAGGTGTTTCCTTCCCATGTGCCGTTTTGTTGTGGGCTTCCTTTGCGTGCGCTTCATTGCCGTGAACTTTTTCAGCCCCCGAACTGCTCTTGCCATGCTTGGCACCTTCGGTCGGGAGAGAGCGTTCCATCTTCGCCTGCTGGCTCGATGGAACTGCCTTAGCTTCATCGCTGTGAACTTTTTCAGCCATTTAAATTCCTCCAAAGGGCCTTGATTCTAAGCTCAGGCCTGTAACCGATTTTTTTTCCATCAACCATAACTTTTTCCCCGTTCAAATCAAACTCAAAACCGCATTCCGCTTTTGGCAAAATCATTTGAGCGCCATTGCTTTCAATCACAAAAACATTTTTTGTCTCATCAATAACTTTTCCTGAAGCTCCCATTCTGCTCTTATCGGTGCTTTGCAAAACGCGAACATTTAGGCCTATCATTTCATGCGCCATTATGTTTGCTTGCGTAATGCAGTATTTTTCCGATTTAAGCATCAATCAATTCCTCCCTGTATCCGTTCTTCTTGAGAATTTCCTTCACGGCCTCGGAATGTTTTCCCTGCAGGACAATTTCTTTGCCCTTTGTGGTCCCTCCGCACGCAAGTTTTCTCTTCATTTCCTTTTCAAGTTTTTTTGCCTCTCCTTCGTTCTCCAAGCCGCTTACAATGGTGACAATTTTTCCAAACCTTCTTGCAAGGGTTCGCACCTTGATTTTCTGCGACTCCTTTGTGATGTCCCCGAATTCGAGAAGATCTTTTGGAAGGCCTGTGATTTTGTCTATTTCTGCCATTGTTAGCTCTTCACCCCTCTTTTTTTCTGCCCTATAATTGTAAGTATTCTTGCAATCTGCCTGCGCGCATTGCGGATTTTTGAAGGCTTCTCAGCTCTTGTTCCGGATGCCACAAGCGCCTTCTCCTTTGAGAGTTCGCCTTTCAAATCAAGGAGCTTTGATTCAAGCTCCTCGGTTGAATTGTCCCGCAACGCTGCAAGTTTCTTTCCCATAATCTTCACTTTCCTTCCTCGACTTTAGCCGCTGTCTTCTCATCTTTCACAACATCAACTTTCTTTTCAGCGTGCTCTTTCTTCTCCGCCTTGTGCTCTTTTTTTGCTGCAGGAGTTTCTTTCTTTATCTCAGGCTTTGCAGCTTCATCTTTTGCAACTTCGGCTTTCACTTCTTCTGCCTTTTCAGCTTCAGGCGCCGCAGCTTTTGCTTCTTCTGCTTTCTGCGCAGCTACTCCTTTCGCAGCCGCATCTTCCTTCTTCTTGATGTATGGCTGTATCCTTTCCTTGTCCGGGAATATTGTGTCCGGCTTTACAATCTTCACTTTGATTCCAATCGCTCCGACTTTTGGGTACGCCGCTGCCTGCCCATAATCAACAAGCCTTGCCTGTTCACCAACCTTTTTCATATAACCTGAACCTACCCTTACCTGCTTTTTTCTTCCGCCCTTTCCTGCAAGCTTTCCGCTCACAACTATTTCAGCACCCTGCGCTCCCGCGCGCAGTATGTCATTGAGGCCTTTGAAAATGACGCTTCTCCAAGAAAATCCCCTTTCAATTACCGCCTTGAACCTGTTTGCAACCGCCTGCGCATCAAGTTCTGGCCTTTCAATTTCCTTAATCTCAAGCTGCGGGTTATCAATTCCAAATCTCTTTCCGATTGTTTCTGTGAGCATTGCTATGTTCGTTCCGCTTTTTCCTATTGCAAGCCCGGGCCTTGTGACATTAACAACAATTCTTGTAACGAGCGGAGTTTTTACTATCTCGGATTTTGTAAATCCCGCCTTGTCCAGTTCTTTTGCAAGATAATTATCAAGTTCAACCTTGTTGAGGCTCTGCTTGACAAAATATTTTTCAATCATTTACCTTGCCTCCCTTACAATAACTTCAATGTGCGTGGACTTGGATTTTCTTGCTTTTCCCGAAATTCTTCCCTGCGACTGGTATGACATTCTTGAAAAACCCTGCGAAGCGAACATGTGCGTTATCAGAAGGTTCTCCGAATCAAGCCCCTTGTAATCCGCGTTTGCCTTCACCGTGTTCAAAAGCTCTATGAATGCGTTCACGCACCTTATCGGGTATCTTCCGCTTTTGCTAAAGTGCTGCGCCTCCCCTTTTCTGTGCCCGACTTTCTTGTTGTACATTCTAAGCGGCAGGAAATCTTTCATGCTTGCAATCCTTCCAAGCCATGCAAGAGCCTTCTCAACCCTCTGCCCTTTGATGTTTGAAATAATTTCCACGCTGTACTTTAGCGAAACCGGCTTATTCGTCATCATGGCTTTCGCTATCTTTGCGGAAGCCGCGCCAACCTGGTAGTTTTTCTTGACCATTTTTTTATCCTCTTGCCGTTATCGCAGTAGAGCTTCTTGTCGCTCCTATTCCCGCCTTTCCGTGCGTGAGCTTCTTTCTTGTGAGCACATATTCGCCCAGGAAATGCCCAAGCATCTTTTCCTTAATCTCAACGTTCACAAACTCCTTGCCGTTGTGCACTGCCATTGTAACTGAGAGCATTTGCGGAACAACAACCATGTCCCTGTTATGCGTTCTAACCGGCTTTGGAAACTTTCCGGCCTTAAGGGCATCTGCCGCCTTCTTCACGTTCACGAGGAGTTTTTTCATCTCAACACTGTGCCTTTTAATCGACCTTCTCGGCCTTGATGTGCAAAGCTTTGAGAACTCCTCAATTGAGACAGCCTCAAGCTCCTCGATTTGTTTTCCCCTGAATGTGAAGTCTTTTTTTGCCATAGTTACACCTGTTTAGCTCTTCTTCCTTCTTCCTGTCCTTCTTGAAGCAATGTCTCCGACCTTTCTTCCCGGAGCTGCGTGCCTTGAAGTGGACTTTGATTTGCCCGGATGGTGGTTTGCTCCGCCGAACGGGTGGTTAAGTGCATTCATTGCAACTGCCCTTGGGTATGGGTACTTCTTGTGCTTTGCTCTCATTGCATGCCATCTCTTGCCGGCTTTCACAAAGGGCTTGTCCTTTCTTCCGCCGCCGCCAACGCAGCCTATTGTTGCCCTGCATTCGGCCACAAGCCCGACGATTTTTCCTGAAGGCATTTTCACATAAACGTAATTTTTGTCCTTTGACATTACAAGCGCGTACATTCCAGAGCTTCGTACAAGGCTTCCGCCATCTCCCGCGTTCTTTTCTATATTAAAAATCGGGCAGCCTTCGATGCAGCTTCCGAGTGTTTTCACATTTCCAATTTCAAGCGGCGCATCTTTTCCGTGCTGTATTCTCTGGCCTGCGAATGTTCCTTCTGCTGCAATTGAGAACTCTTCTTTTCCATTATCATAAACTATTTTTGAAACAACTCCGCTCTTGCTTGCGTCATGGATAAAATCCACAATCTCGCCAAATATCGTGCCGTCTGTGATGCTTGGGTAGTTGATGTATTTTGCCTCAACATTTGCCCTAAGCGTTGCTGTGTATATTGGGCTGCCCGCACCTCTTCGCTGGGTTTTAAGTCGTTTTCCCATTTTCACACCTAAATTATATTACTCCCAATTTGGTTGCAATGTCGCTTGCCTTGAATTCCTTATTGAGCGTAACTATTGCCCTCTTTCTTGCCTTCATGTCGTTGAGGATACTAACCTTCTTAACACGGACCTTGTAGAGCGATTCAACCGCGCCCTTAATTGTCGGTTTGGTAGCGTTCTTGTCAACAACAAATGTGAGCTTGTTCTCGTCCTCAATCATGTTCACTGCCTTTTCCGTTACAAGCGGGTGCTTTAAAATATTCAAATCATCCAATTTTTCCTCAACGCTAACTTCTCTTGCAATCGCAGAAACTCCGCTCTTCTCGTTCTTTGCTTTTTCCGCCTTCACTGGCTTGTGCTCTTCCTTTTTTGCAACCGGCGCAGCCTTTTTCATATCATGTTTCTGCGCAGCTTTCGCAACCTCTTTTGCAACTGCCTTTTCCTTATGTGAAACAACTTCAACTTTTCCTTTAGATGGCGCCACGCTCTGCTTCTTTTTTGCGTGCGTTATTTCCGCTTCGGGGCCTTTGGCCTGTGTGTGGGTTTTTTTGTTCATGTGCTCTTCCCACTTTGCCGCTTCCTTGTTCGGCTTTTTTGGCGCTTCAATTTTCATAACATCAAATCCTTCACTTTGCCTCTGCCTTCACTGCCGCTTTCACAACCGGCTTTTCTTTTTTCTCCGCTCCAAGTTCTTTAATCGCATCCTCAGTCCACACTGTAAGCCTTCCCGGAAGCGCTCCCGGAGCGAGCATATCCGCATTCAACTCGCGCACGCTCACAACGTCAACTCCCTCAATGTTTCGCGCCGCGAGAAATATTTTTCCAGAATCTTTTGCAACCACGAGTATGCTTTTTCTGCTCTTGTGCTTTCTTCCCCTTTTCTTTCCTTTTCCTGCCCTAATCTGCCTCTTGTTCTTTGCCTTTTCAACATCAGAAATTATTCCCATTGCTTCAAATGCCTCTGTGACATTTTTAGTTTTGCTCATGCCTTCAAGCTTTGATTCAACAATAATTGGAAATGAAATTTTATCCGAGAAAATATGCCCTCTCCTCTTTACAAGCTCCATTTTTCCGGTTGCTGCGATTGCCGAATCCGTTGCCTTTCTCTTTTCCTTCTTGTTGATTTTCTCTTCCCAAACTTTGGTTGGCTTTGGCGGGTGCGCTTTTGGCCCCCCAACTGTTGCCGGAATTCCCGCAACGCGCCCGTAGAGAAGCCCCCTGCGGTTTTTCATGCGCGGCTTTCTTGCGTGCCCGACATTAATCGTTCTGTACTGCGTTGGCTTGCCTCTTGAACCGACATAAATTGCCGTGTTGTTTCTGCCCGCGAGCGGAGTTGGGTATTTTAGCTGAACCCCCGCGCTCTGGATTGCAAGAACAGCCCTCTTAATTAGCCCCTCATCTATATCTGCTGAGAACTGCCTTGGAAGTTCGAGCTCTGAGAGCTTTTTTCCTTCAATTGAAACAATGTGCGCTTTCATTTCGCAGCCACCGCCTGTGGAAGCTTCAAATCAGTGTACTTTGCAAGGTTCACATTATGCACCCTTACAGCGTGCCTAATTGTAACAATTCTTTTTGCCGGGCCCGGAACTGAACCAGTGAGCACGATGAATTCATTTTTTACTGTTCCGTAATTGTTAAATCCTGCCGGAGGATTTACCGCCGCCGCATTGCTATCAATTACAAGCACTCTTTTGTTGTACTCGGTTCTTGTCTGATATCCAAGCTGTCCCGGCCTAGCTACTGTCCACATTACTGTTGCCGGGTGCCATGGGCCTATTGAACCAACATACCTGTGCCTTTTTGATTTGGGCCTGTGAACTTTTACTCCGGCCCTTTTTACAACACCTTGGAATCCTTTTCCCTTGTCAACTGCTTTAACATCAACGAACTGCTGCTGGGCAAAAACTTCTGAAACCCGCAGTTCCTTTCCGAATTTTTCTTTTGCAAATGCAAGCTGCTGCTCAACGCTTCCAGAGAGGCTAACTTCTGCAACATCGGCCTTCTTCTTTCCGATTCCAGTAAGCGAAGGCTGCGCTTCGCAAATTAGTACAACTTCCGCGGTATTGTCCTTTAGTTTTTCAATATCTTCAAAAGCAGTATACTTTTTTTCCTCTTTTTTCTTTTTGCCCTTTTTCTTAAATGAAACAATTCTCTCTCTTAGGTAGTTGCCAGGCTTTTCAATGGTTGCTTCGCCAAGCACCTTGAAGCCATAATGCGTTTTTCCATAAACGCGAACGCCAATCACTTTCAGAGGCGGGCATTCAATTACAGTGGAAGGTATCATTGTTTCCTGTCCAAATGCCAAGCTCTTGTCATGCGCGTTCTTTCCAAAAATGTGAACCATTCCGGCCTTGTAGCCGTAAAAATTAATTGCCTTGGTTTCCTTAGAATCAGGTTTTGGAAAAGTGTGGAATACGGCCTTCTGGCTCTTTGCCCTAACTTTAGGGTAATATGCAAGCGAACCTGAACGCGGCTTATGTGCACCCATTGAATCAACTTCCAATTCCTAAAAAAGTGTACTTTCCCTAAGCCATGCTCACCACACGGAAGGTACTTGTAATGCCAAAAAAACTCAAAATGAGCTATTTTTGTGCATTTATATCCATGGAAGATTTACCATGAATACAGTTTACACCCAACCTTTTTCTTTTCGTGCCGAAAAGAAAAACGTTGACGAAAAAGAAAAGGCCAACGCTTCTTACAACCGAAAAGAGGCTTACCTATACTTTCTGAAGAGGCTTTAAAAAGGTTGTGTTGGCTGATTTGCCAATTCCCCCATTTGCGCCTGTTTGCCGTATTTACTGCCTTGTGGCGTAATATGCAAAGCCAATCATGAGCACTAGGAGCACAAGCCCGAGCGCAAGAGCATTAGAGCCAAGCGCTGCAAATCCTGTTGAGATTATGCTTCCAAGCCCCTGTGCATTCGCATTTGAATTTGCCGCATTTTGCGTTGCGTTCTGTGCAGGTCCCTTGCTCACAAGCTTTACATACTTTTTAAGTGTTTGTGAGCCGTTCACTTCAACTGTGAGGAAAACCTTGCCTTCCTTTTCATTAAAGCCGTTTATTGCAATCGTTCTTGTTCCGCCTGTTTTTGCGGCGAATGTGAATTTTGCAGGTGAAACGCTAGCATCATTCGAGCTCGCGGTCACTGTAACCTGCTCATTTGATGGGTTCTCAAGCGCGAATGTAAGAAAGCCCGAAGTTCCTGCTATTCCAAGCTGCGCAGGAGAATCAAGTGAAATATCCGCAGCGCTTGAATTGTCGGTTCCATTTACCCTTACATAAAAATTATCCGAAAAGACATCGCACTGCATGCCTGAGCCATAATGCCCGCTAACTTTTATGTATGCAGTCCCTGTGCTATCCTGCCCCGAAGGGGTTTCAGAAGCGGAGAACCTTGCCTTGAGCGCGGCTTCTGAGTTTGCATAAGCCCGTGCGTTGTCCATTGACATTGCTATTTCAAAATCAGGGCTGCTCTCTAGCCCTTCCATGCTATCTATTCTGAAATCTTCTGATGCGAAGTTCTTGAGCGTGTAATAAACGGTTTTTCCGTTTCCGCTATCTACCACGACGCTCTTTGAAACAATGCTAAGACCGCTGCAGCTCTGTGTGAGAAGCTGCTTTTCGCCGTAATATGTGGTTACAGTCTGGTTTGTGCTGCCGTAACTCTGTGAATTGTAATTGTTGTTTACGTAGTTCTGAGTATTTGAATTGCCATAATTTGGGCTAGTCCCATAATCCACAACCTCATTCCAATTCTGCTGCGAATCCTTTGCCTGCAGGTATGAGACGCTTCCCTGCACATTCGACTGCGTCACTTGCGGAACATAAGTTATCTGCGCCTGTGAATTTCCATTTACGTTCACCGTAAAATCATCTGAAACTTCCGAAGGCGCGCAGTATGTGCCGTCGCGGAATGTTCCTGAAAGTTCTGCTGTGCCTGTGAAGCTATCGCCTTCGGCATCGCTATCTGCCTGCACTTCAAACTGCACTTTGGCTCTTGAATGGCTCTTTACAACATCATCAAATCTGACGCTGCGAGCATCCGCTCCGAATCCATCAATGAAAATTGTGACATCTGCAACGTCAAGATCCATTCTGGAAAAATTGTTTATGTAGAAAACAACTTCCTCTTTTCCACCAGCGTTAACTGAAACCGTTTCAGTTGAGAGCGAGAGCTGTGTGCATTTTGCTTCCTGCTTTGGCTGGTATTGCTGCCCTACAAGTGTTGCCTGTCCAGGCGGCAAAAAGTACGAGCCGTAATACATTGGCCCGTAATTGTAAACCCATCCCGGAGAGTAGCTCCAGTAATTGTCGTAATAGTAATAGCTTGGTGAATAGTATGAGTAGCATGTTGAGCAGAACGAATTTCCTGTTATTGTCCAGTAGCCGTCATTGAAATTGTACCATCCTGAATTGTAGTAATAATACTGGTTTACGTAATTGACCCTGAAAGGGTAATCAAAGTAATAATTTCCTGAATAGGCGTAAGTGTATGGAACTGCAACTGCGGCGTATGAATTTCCGCGATAGACTTCAAAGCTCATATCTCCATTTGAAAAGCCGAAGTAAGTGCCTGCGTGTACAACGCCTGAGAGCGCCAAAAGCGCAAGACCGAAAACCGTAATCCAAATTTTACCAATCAAGGAAAATCCCCCGCACCTCTCAAATTGAGGCCATAGTACTTATTGCGCCCATCAAAGTATATAAATGTTACTTTCTTCACGGGAATGGGTTAATAACTATTGTGGGTAAATCCAAACTGGCTATTATAGCCATTATAACGTCTAGAATCAGCTTTTTTTAATTCCTACCTTTACATTCCCCACAACCGTTTCGTCGGTTGGGTACGACGGTTACATAGCAGGGCTTTGCCCCGCTATGCCCTGCAAACCATTTGGTTTGCCGGGTCCCATTCTTGCGAATGGGATAAGCCTAACCTTTAACGTTGCCAACGGGCTTTAAAGAAAACACCTTTTTAGAAATCCCTATTTCATCCATCGTGCGCACAACTTCACTGATGTCCTTGTATGCCATTCCGGCCTCTTCAGCAAGCCCAGAGTATGAGGCGCTTTTTACATATATCCCGCGCTTTTCCATATCCTTTTGCAGCTGCTCTCCCTTAACAAGTTCTTTAGCTTTCGTTCGCGACATGGTTCTTCCAGAGCCGTGCATTGTGCTCCCAAAAGTTTCATCCATTGCCTTTTCTGTTCCCACGCACACATAGCTTCCGGTTTCCATTGAGCCACCGACAATTACAGGCTGGCCGGTCTTGCGGAAAACCTGCGCAAGCTCTTCGTGCCCCGGGCCAAAGCTGCGCGTGCTTCCTTTTCTCACCACAAGAAGTTTTTTTGCCTTTCCATTCACTTGATGCTTTTCAATTTTTGCTATATTGTGCGCCACATCATAAATTAGGTTCATCTCCATATTCTCTGCGCTCTTGTTGAATATTTTTTCAAAAGCTTTCCTGATATTGTGTGTTATAACCTGCCTATTTGCGAAGGCATTGTTCGCAGCGCATGCCATAGCGGCATAATAGTCTTTTCCCTCATCGCTATTGATTGGTGTGCATGCAAGCTCTTTGTCTTTTACTGTGATATTATATTTTTTCATGGCGTCCATGAACTTCTGCAAATAATCCGAGGCAATTTGGTGCCCTGTTCCCCTTGAACCGCAGTGAACCATTACCATAACTTGTTCATCATCAAATACTCCAAATTTGTTTGCGATTTCGCTGTTGAAAATTTCGGAGGCGTGTATAACCTGGATTTCAAGGTAATGATTTCCCGAACCCAATGTTCCCAACTGGTTCATTGTCCTTCCAATTGCCCTTTCAGAAACTTTTTCGGAATCGGCACCCTCGATTTTTCCTTTTCCTTCTATCCTCTCAATGTCCTCTTTCCATGCATACCCTTTTTCATAGCACCAATTTGCGCCTTCATGCATTACCTCCAAAACTTCCTTTCTCTGAAGGCTTATTTTGCCTTTTACCCCGACACCAGCCGGCACTTTTTCGAAAAGTTCGTTGACAAGCTCCTTTATCTTTGGTTTAACTTCTTTGTAACTGAGATTTGTTGAAATAAGGCGCATCCCGCAGCAAATGTCATATCCAACTGCACCCGGGCTTATCACTCCCTCTTCGGTGTCAAAAGCAGCTACCCCCCCAACCGGGAAAGCATATCCCCAATGCGCATCCGGCATGGCCATTGCATATTTGACAATTCCGGGCATGCATGCCACATTAGTTAGCTGTTCAAAAACCCCCTCATCAATTCCGCGCATGAGATTCTCAGTTGCAAATATACGCCCAGGTACATTCATCCCTTTTTTCTCTGTAACCGGGATTTCCCAAACGTGTTTTGAAACAGGCTCGATTTTCATTTTGGTATTAGGATTCACAAAACTCATATGTCCACCACCACTGTGGCCTCGTAGCCTTTTGCGATTTTCTTCACCGAAAACATGTGCATCGTAATCGCCTTCACATCATTGCGCAGATTCGCCCTTCCGATTTCTCCAAGCGATGAGCCAGAGCACTCCGCCTCAAGCTTCTGCTCAGAAACCCCCACTTTGAATTTGCCGAAAATCAAATTATCGACATCCTTGATGTATACAAGCTCTCCAAGGAAATTGAATAGCAGCTCCTCTTGCGTGGTCCCTTCAACAGAAAATTTCTTTTTCTCTTTTAGCGAAATTTTCTTGGGGTCCGCCATCACATCAGTGAGAGCAAGAGCGCAGTTTTCAAATAGCTCGCCAATATCTGCCCCGCGCGCGCGAAAGGCAATATCCGCTATCGCAACATCTGGGAGAAATTCGAATCTTTTTTCCATGAGAAGAAGACTGTAAGGAGAGTTAAAAACAATATTTATGAACGAAAAATCAACGTTTACTTCGCGTCCTTTAGCTCAATTTGCACATGAACGTTTTCAGGAATTTCCACGCGCATTACCCTTCGAAGGGTAACTTCATCGGCCTGAATGTCAATTATGCGCTTGTGAATTCTCATCTGCCACTTCTCGTAGCTTTCAGTTCCGCCGCCGCACGGCCCTTTCCTTGTGGGTATTACAAGTTTTTTGGTTGGAAGTGGGATTGTTCCTGAGTGCTTTGCGCCTGTGCGCTCCGCAACTTCCTGGACACGTTTGCAGACCTCTTCAAGTCTTGCATAATCAGGCGATGTGAGTTTGATTCGTGCTTTCTGCATTCCTATCCCTCAACAGTTCCGGCTGTTGGGTGCGGCAGTCCCGTCTTCGACGGGACTTGACTCGCTCCGCTTGCCGGAAAAAATAAAAAAGTCCCAGGCATCTCTACCTTGGGGTTATCGAGAGTATTACTCCCGCGGCGACCGTCTGTCCCATGTCCCTTATTGCAAACCTTCCAAGCTGTGGGAACTTCTTGAATTCCTCAACACACAAAGGCTTTAGCGGGACAATCTTTACTATTGCCGCATCCCCTGTTTTAAGGAACTTAGGGTTCTCTTCCTTGGTCTGGCCCGTCTTAGGGTCAAGTGACTTCTGAATCTCAGTAATTGTGCAGCTTATCTGTGCTGTGTGCATGTGAAACACCGGAGTGTACCCAACAGGTATTGCTGTCGGGTGCGAGAGCACAACAATTTGCGCCGTGAACTCCTTTGCAACTGTCGGAGGATTGCTAACGTGCCCTACGACATCTCCCCTGTTAATGTCCTTCTTCTCAAGGCCTCTTACGTTGAATCCAACGTTATCTCCGGGCAGTGCCTGTGGCAGCTGCTCGTGATGGGCCTCAACCGTCTTTACTTCGCCTGTCTTTCCTGAAGGCATGACAACAATCTTGTCATTTGGCTTGAGAACTCCTGTCTCAACCCTTCCAACAGGCACACATCCAACTCCCTTGATGTTGTATACATCCTGTATCGGGAGCCTTAGCGGCTTATCTGTCGGAGGCTCTGGCGCTTTCAAATCGTCAAGCGCTCCAACAAGTGTCGGACCCTTATACCATGACATCTTGCCAGTTGACTTCGCGACGTTTTCGCCTTCCCATGCCGAAATCGGAATGAACCGAACCTGGTCAGCTACCTTGTATCCAATTCCTGAAAGGAGCTTTGTCATCTTGTCGACAATTTCCTTGAACTTGGCTTCCTGGTACTGCACTTCGTCCATCTTGTTGACCGCAACTATTAGCTGCTTAAGTCCCATGACCTGCGCAAGGAACGCGTGCTCCTTTGTCTGGGGCTGCGGGCCTGCTGCGTCAGCATCGTTTTTTGTGACAACCAAAACCGCGGCATCTGCCTGCGAAGTTCCTGTTATCATGTTCTTGACAAAGTCCCTGTGCCCGGGGGCGTCAATAATTGTGAAGTTGTTTTTCTGCCCGACAAACTTTTTGTAGGCAACATCGATTGTTACTCCTCTTTCCCTCTCTTCTTTGAGGTTGTCCATTGCGTATGCAAAAGCGAATGTGCCTTTTCCTTTGGCGTCTGCCTCTGCCTTGAGCTTTCTATAATCCTGCTCGGACAATGCGCCTGTATCGTACAAGAGCCTTCCGACTGTGGTTGACTTACCATTGTCAACGTGTCCTATGAACACAAGGTTCACATGTGGTTTGTTTGCTGCCATTTACCATTACCTCCGAATAAACACCATAAAATGCCTAAAAACGCGTTATTTGCCAGTTTTTATGCTAAATAGTCTTCCTGATAAACATTTAAAAACCAATGCGCGGCAATTCCCCCGAAAAACCTAAAAAAATCCGCGCATCCGGCCCTTAGCTTCAAAAGCGCTTTAATCCATGAAATAGCTCGCTGGCTTTACATCCTCGTCCATGCCCTTTCTCTTTCGCACGGACTTGATTGTATTGGCCTGCAACTCGCGCGGGAGCATCTCATAGCCAGCGTACTCCGCAGTCCAGAGCGCTCTTCCTTGTGTTGCTCCGCGGATGTTACTTGAAAACCCAATAAGCTCCTTTACAGGCGCCTTTCCAATAATAATACTGGAATCTCCTTCCTGCCTCATTTCCGTAATCTGCGTCCTTCTAGCTCCAAGCTCTTTACTTACTGCGCCCATGAAACTTTCAGGAACAGTAATTGTAAGAAGCTGTTTTGGTTCATACAGCACAGGGTCGCCAGAGAGCATGCATGCGTAGCATCCCCTGTTTACTGTTGGTATCATCTGTGCAGGGCCTCTATGTATCGCATCCTCGTGCAGTGTCGCATCCTCAAGAAGTATCATCATTCCAAAGCATTTTTCCTTTGCAAGCGGCCCTTCATCCATCGCATCATTAAATCCCTGTATTACAAGCTCGCGGATTTCATGAAGCGCCTCGATTCCTTTTGTCGCGTCAATTAGCACGCACTGGTTGTGCACTGCCCAAATCTTCTTTGAAAGCTCGTGGTCAAAGCCCATTTCCTGGAACATGGTGATTTTTTCCTTGTCCTTTGGCTTGACCTTGCCCTCAAAGTGGCTCTTGATAAGTTTTTCCAAAACCTCCGGAGGAATCGGCTCTGCTTTCATCTTGAGCCTGTTGTGCTTGTTCGGGCTCTTTGCCTCAACTACAGGAGACTTCTTATTCATAGTCTCGTGATAAACAACAATCGGAGGCGAAACAGTAATCGCAACATTGTGGTGCTTTTCTATTCTGTACTGGTTAATTTCAAGGTGCAGCTCTCCCATTCCGGAAAGCAGGTGCTCACCAGTTTCCTGATTAATTGTTGCGCGCAAATTCGGGTCTTCTTTAGTTAGCTGCCTAATAACCTCAATTAGCTTTGGTAAATCCTTAGTGCTCTTTGCCTCAATTGAAACCGTCATCACAGGCTCAACTTCAGTCATGAAACTTTCAAACGGCTTTATTTCCCTATCTGAAATCGTCTCTCCTGCATAAACTTCCTTCAATCCAACAAGCGCAACAATGTTTCCTGCCGGCACTGTGGTTGCCTCAACAAAATCCTCTCCCATGAAGAGCCCGATTTTTTGCGTGTAAACTTCCTTCTGGCTTCCAACAAGCTTTACTTTCGTGCCCCTTGTGACCTTGCCTGAATATACCCTTCCGGTTGCAATGTCCCCTGAGTGCTTGTCAACACTTACATCCGTAACCATCATTGTGAACGGGCCGGTTTCGTTGCACTGCTGCATTGCCTTGCCCTCTTCGCTTTCAATATCCCCTTTCCATATAACCGGCATCCTATAGCCCTGCGCCTGAATTGGATTTGGAAGGTGCTGAATAATCAGTTCAAAAATAGCCTCAGAGAGCTTGCTTTTTGCGGAGAGCTCTTTTTGATTGTCGCTTTTGAGGTACTCATAAACCTGCTTGAATGAAATTCCTGTTTGTGCCATGCGCGGAACTGAGATCGCCCACTTGTTGTATGCGCTTCCAAACATTACCGAGCCGTCCTGCACCTTGACCTGCCATTTTTCCTCGAATTCTTTCGGGACGTTTTTTCTTATAAGCGTGTTTACATGCGTGATGACTTTCATGAATCTCTCCTGCATCTGCTGCTCTGTTAGCTGCAGCTCGTTAATCAGGCGGTCAACCTTGTTGATGAAAAGAACCGGCCTTACGTATTCGCGCAGAGCCTGGCGAACAACAGTTTCAGTCTGAGGCATCACTCCCTCGACCGCATCAACAACTAGTATTACTCCGTCAACTGCTCTCATTGCCCTTATGACTTCCCCTCCAAAGTCAACGTGCCCCGGAGTATCAATGAGATTTACCAGATGGTCAGTTCCTTTGTAATTGTAGAGAAGTGAGATGTTTGCTGCGTTAATTGTTATTCCGCGCTCCTGCTCCTGGTCCTCATAATCCATTACCCTTTGCTGGCCTGCGAGTTCCTCACTCATAAGCCCAGAAGCCGCAATGAGAGAATCGGCAAGAGTGGATTTTCCGTGATCGATATGGGCAACTATTCCCATGTTTCTGATGTTTAGCCTTGTATTCATCAGTTTTTCTGCAAGCTTTACAACATCTTCCTTCTTCATCCCGAGACACCTCTCGGGAGGAGGTGCCCTATCTCCTTGCGAACCTCTTGGTTCGCGAGGCCTCCCAGAACTTTGTTCTGGAAGGTCGCTTGGGCTCGATAGGCCTTACTCACTTCGTTCACCATAAAATCAAATCCTCAAATTCAATATGAACTGCAAAAATGCACGTTTACCTTGATGCCTTTGCAATCCTTTCTACCTCATCGCGCCTCTTTACGCTAAAGCTCGTGTTCTCTTCTCCGGCCGCGGAGATTAGCTCTTTTGCGAGCGCTTCAGCCGCGCTTGTCTTGTTATTGAACGAGCCTGAAAATGCCGCAAGCGCGAGATTCTTAAGTGACTCATCAACCTTCTTTAGCGGCGCCACATCAACTGAAACAGTGTAAGATACTCCGCCCCTTGAAATCCTTGTGACATCTTCTCTAGGTCCCGCGTTCTGAATCGCATCCACAAGAACCTGCAGGGGGTTTTTCATGGTCCTTTTTTCAACAAGTTCAAATGCCTCTTCAACAATGTGCATTGCCATTATTTTCTTTCCAGTTCCGCCCCTTCCGCGGATGTATTTTCCGGAGAGCTTTCTCTTTCCCTGGCCGCTTCTCATGATTTTGTTGATTAATCTCTCAACAATGCTAAGCGAACCCTTCTCAAACCGGTGCCTTGTGCCCCTGCCAAATGTGTGCGGGATTTCCTTGCTCTTAAGGCTTACATACCTTCCAAGGCTTGGGTCGCGGACCGATACTTCTGAAGGATCATATTTTCCAAAAACAAAGAACGCGTGCGCGCTTCCCTTTTCAGCAGCTTTTTCAGTCATTCGCATTTCACCTAACTATTACCTCTTCACTTTCTCCTTCTTTCCGGTCCTTAGCATCTGCAGTGCAATTCCATTTACATGCGTTACGCGGTATTTTACTCCCCAAAGGTCCCCTTTAGGCCCTCCTTGCGCTCCGCCTATTCCTTCAACCATAACCTCATCATGCTCATCAATGAACTTAATCGCCCCGTCCTTTGGCGCGAGCGCGGTCAGTTGCCTGCCGTTCTTTATGAGCTGCACTCTCACGCACTTTCGGATTCCCGAGTGCGGCTGCTTTGCTGTAACTCCCCTTTTTTCAAGCACAATTCCTTTTGCCTGGGGCGAGCCGTTCATCAGGTCTCCGCCCTTATCGTGCATTCGCGCGTTCATTTTCTTTTTCCAGCGCCTGTCCTTTTTTCGCCACTTCTTCCTTCTCTTTTCAAGTGCCCTTGCTGCAAATTCCCCTGCCATAAACATCAAACTCCGATCTGCTCATCGGAAGGGAGCACCCAATCTTCGGCCTTTTGGCCTCGATTGGCTTTGCCCACTCCGTTCGCATAAAACTCCATTTTCACCTAATCCTTACCTCTTCAATCCCGTAATTTCTTTTCGCGAGCTCCTTAACTCTTTTCAATCTCCTCATATTCTGCAAAATTATTTTCTTGTTTGTCGCATCAACGCTGACAATCGCAATCTTGCTATCCTTCATATCCTTTATTTCGACTTTCACAATTTTTGCCTTGAAAAAAGCCCTTTCAAAGAACTTCTCCGGCTGCTCTGTGTATTCAAAGAGCTCTACTCTTTTTCCAATCCTTTTTTTGAGCAGCTCAACAGTTGAGCCGCTCTTTCCGATTGCCCTGTTCATGTCCTTTTCAGGAATGAGGAAAACCACGCTGTCGCCCTCGACAAAGCAGTCCCTCGCGCTCACCTTCGCGATCGCATCAAGCGCGTTCATCATTTGAATCTGCGAGATGTCAAGCAACTTCACAAAACACCACGCTTACTTCTCGATTTCAAGAACCCTGCTCTTGCCCGCGTCCTCGATTGCCATCGCACTTATCGTGAAAGGCTTTCCGCAGACACTTCCAAGTTCAATTCCTGTTCCTTCAAAGACGAAATGCGGTGTTTTGCCGTTTTCCGCAAAAGAAACGAGCTTTTCGCTTGTTATCTGGGGCGCGTTTTTCGCGATTATTATTAGCTTTGCGGAACCATTTTTAAGGCTTTTCTCCGCCTGCTGCGTGCCAAAAACGACCTTTCCTGTGTCCACTGCCCTTCTGATTTCCTTTGGTGCATCAACGTTTGCCATTTTTTATCCAATCCTGTAAAATATCCGAAATTCCGCGAAAAGCCAAAAGGTCAAATAAGAACCAGAACTAAATCCGGCCCTACTCCGCCAAAATGGCTTCTCAAGGCGTAATTTAACAAGGAATATTGCTGATGAAGGTTTATAATGGTTTGTTGAATGCCTTTGGCTAATCTACCAGCGTTTCTAAAGTGAACCGTAAATCATAATTTCTGTTGGATTCATCAAAAGGCACTAAAACTTTAACAAGTCCCGTATCAGTATGCTGGCCTTTTGAAGCGTCCAATACTGGGCTGTCTACCCCATTTACGGAAGGCGTGACAACAATATCACAATAAATTGTTTGCATTGGTTTTAATCCCCGAGAGCCGCAGCCGGGGTTGGTATTATATTGTGGATAATATGGAGGGTAATCTTTGGAAAAAAAACTTCCAGTGCCGGGAACGCCTATTATGATTGGGACTGTAAAATCTCCAATATTCTTAACTGCAATTCTTTTTTCTTCGGATTTTTTTTGATTATTTAATTCGAACGTCAATTCATTAGGTGTCAATTCTATACCAATGTCCCTTTCTGGCAACAAATTAACTTTACACACGGCTCCCTTATCGCCCTTTTTAAAATTTTGGTCTAGAAAGCCGCACACTTCTATTGTCTTCCCTTCATAGATTGTTTTCAATGTGACTTCTTTTGAAAGTTCATACGGGCCAGCCTTTCTTTGTTCAGGTGGGCCATAATTGACCTGGTCAATTACAGTACCTGCAGAATTGTCATAAACTTTGTAATAAATGTCATTTCTATTCGAGATTATCTTTATCGTAACCCACGAATAATAGGCACCGCTGAATTCGTTGGTGGAAATCTCTAGACTATTGTCAAATTTCTCGGTAGCCCAACTGGCATCAAATGAAAAATCCGAATCATCTACCGAATTGTTTACATTGCAGCCCACAAGGAACACCGATGCCAGCGCAATCACGGCAAGAAATTTCTTCATCAGAAATTAATTGTCGGGGGGGGGTATAATAATATGCCGAATCTTTTATGTTGAAGTTCTTGAGCTCTTTAATTCCCTTCCCCAAACACGTTTTTATAGTATTACTATGGTAATACTATTGGAGGTATTTTTATGGATGTGATTCCGGCAAAGTTCACGCCAAAGCTCACGGTCGAGATTGATGCGCTCGTGAAGGAAGGCTGGTATGCCAACCGCAGCGAGGCTATTCGCGATGCCGTACGCGACCTTGTAAAGAAGATGAAAGCCGAGCGCCTTGAGGCGGCAATTAAGGAGGACGTTGAATGGGGCCTAAAATAATCGCTGTCATTGACGCTGGCCCTCTTATTCATCTTGCCGAAATAGGGGCACTGAAGGCGCTTGAGGCATTTTCGCTAATTACTCCAGGCGGGGTTGTCGAGGAAGTGAGGTCGTTTCCCGGAGGGATTAAGGTAGTTGACAATTATGACAAGAATCTTGTAAGCGCACTCCAGAATGAATTCTCACTCGGGCTTGGCGAGAGCCAATGCATTGCGCTTGCAAAGGCGGAAAAAATCGTGATTTTCCTAACTGATGATCTTGATGCGAGAACAACCGCCCTGAGTCTTGGGCTTGAGCCGCACGGGACAATTGGGATACTGCTGAAGGCATTCAAGCTCGGCTTGCTGGGCAAAAAGGATGCAATCGAATTTGTGAAGAGGCTCAAATCTTCCTCTTCGCTTTATATAACCTCAGAACTTGTTGGGTATATTCTGCAAAAAATAGAAACGGAAAAATAGTGCATTTCTGAGTGCCCAGAAAATGATTTGCAATCAGCTACTTCTTCATCACAAGGCTAACGCGCCCGGTCCCAACCTTTATCGGCTGGCCGACAATTATGTTCTCAACAACCCCTTCAAGGTTCTCGATTTCACCGCTAAAGCTTGCCTCAAGAAGGTGCTTAACTGTTTCTTCAAAAGATGCCCTTGCGAAAGGAGATGATTTGCCCCTTGTAATTCCGGTTCTTACAATTCCTCTGATTTCCCCGTCAAATGTCATAAGGTCAGCGAGAAGCATTATGTGGCGGATATCAATTGAAATCCCGTTCTCCTTGAGAACCCCGTCAAGTTCGTTTACAATTGCCATTCTTCCAGCTTCAATTCCCATTACCGCGCTGATTTCTTTTATGTCATTTGTAGTGGTGCGGCCGCCATCAACTTCAGGAAGCTTTACAACCGCCTTGAGGTTGGTTCCCCTTGTCTTTATGACGCTCTCTCCGTCTTCTTTTGAAAGTATGACCTTCTCTATTCCGCGCACACCCTGTATCCTTACATTGCGCAGCTTGTTTAGCGTCCTTCTGATTTTCAGGAGCGGCTCGTTTTTGAAAGTGAAATCAATAATGTTCTTTTCCCTGCGCTTTGCATCCTTTTTGAGATGCTTCTCTATTTTTGAAATCAAATCCTCGGTGTTGACATTTCTTGAGCTGATTGCATCGCGGTCAAGTTCGATTGTGACCTTGCTCTTTAGCAAATCCTCAGTGACCTTAATCACATCATCAATTCTGACATCAATTAGTGTCTTTGCGTACGCATCAAGTTTTTCCGCGTCCTTTTTGAGAAGCGGATCCGCGATGTAAATTGTCATTGTCGGGTATTTTGCCTTGCTTCTTCCATCAACGATTTCCTCAACCCTCTGAATTCCTGAACCTACCGAGACTTCTGCTGAACCCGCGTAGTGCTTTGTTCTAAGTGTTAGTTGCGTTCCGGGCTCTCCGAGAGATTGCGCCGTGATAATTCCCACAGCCTCGCCGGGTTCCACCTTGAGCGTTTCAAAGTGCGCGGTAATTCTTTCAAGCAGCTGCTCTCTATCCTTTGTTTTGAGCTTTAGCTCATCTGCAACCACATTGAATTCATCGGCAACTTTTTTAGGCAGGCCTTCCTCATTAAACATCTCGCCGCTCGCATAAACCCTTTCAAAAACAGGTTCAACTTCAACGGGCTTTTTAGGGGCCTTCGGCTTCTTTGGCGCCTTAGGTTTTTTTTCCTTGTGCTCTTTTTTTGCTGCCATTCAAATCACATTCCACAAAATCCAATCATTTCTGCCCTATCAAATCACTTGCTCTTCATCTTTTCGTATTCCCTCTTAACCGAAATGCTCTTTCCCTTGAAGGACTTTTCAGGGAACACTCCGTCCTCTCCGTACCTGTATTGTATAATGTTCTTGTTTGCGGTCCTTACTGTTCCGTCATTAACAACAACCAAATCCTTTAGTGAATTCGCAAGCCTTCTGTACAAATATCCTGAGACCTTTGTTGAAACACCTGTGTCGACTTCTCCTTGCCTTCCACCCATTGTGTGGTAGAAGTATTCCTTGCTCTCCATTCCTTCCATGAAGTTATGCGTTATGAATCCGCCGGCATCAATTCCGACATCGCTTCTCCTGTTGAGCCCGATAAGCCTGTTTCTAAATCCTCTTTTAGGCCTGCCTTCCCTAACGGATGCCTGTCCCCACATTCCTGAAAGGTTTGTAAGGTTGAGTACGGATCCTCTTGACCCTGAAAGTATCATGATGTTGCTGTTAAACTCTGGCTTTTCAACCATTACGCTTTCAACAATTTCCTTGAGGATGTGCTTTTGTATTTTCTCCTTCGCCCCGAATGCGGCTCTCATCATGTAAATCTCAAAGCTCTCGTTGTAAGTTCTTCCGGGGATTGTTTCAATCTGGTTCTTGTGGAACTTCTTTACAACTTCTCCGGCATCATGCCTCATTTCCTCAACAACTTTTTCTCTTAGCTTTAGAACCTTCAGGCTTGGAGCGTACTCTTCAAGGCTTACAGTCATTCCAACTTCTGCAATGAAGCTTGAAATAATCTTTGAGACCTTGTCGTAAAATTCAGTTAGCACCGCAGGAGGGTACTCTCTTGCAATGGCGTCAACGAGCTTTCCTTTTCCTTCACCAAGGCTCATCGAGTCAATGACCCCGCTCTTTAGCTGCCCCTTCTCGATTTTCACGATAAGGTCATTCTCGTACGGGTCCTTGAGCGCAGGATGGTTAGGGTCAAGGCCCTTTACATGATTGTAAAATCTTGTCTTGTATTCCATGTTCAAATCCTTTGGAAGCAGCTGCGAGAAAATCAGCTTTCCGCTGTACTTGTCCTTGCCAACATCCGGCTTTGGAATATCCTCAAGCCCCATTATCTGGAAGTAGCGGAATGCCTGCTCTTTTGTGAGCACGGTTTGCTTAAGAGTTAGAATGAAGCAGCCTGAAACTCCGTCTTCGTCAAGAATAATTACCGGCGCTCCGTACCTTGGCGAGATGAACTGCTTTTCAACTAGCATTAGTTCAGAAGCTTCCGCAATTCCTTCGGGGGTCTGCGGCACGTGCATGTTCATTTCATCGCCATCAAAGTCGGCGTTATAGGGCTTGCACACAATCGGATTGAGCCTGAAAGTTTTTCCCGGCATAATCTTTGCGTAGTGCGCCATCATTGAAAGCCTGTGAAGCGAAGGCTGCCTGTTGAAAAGTACTATGTCCCCGTTGCGCAGTTTTCTCTCGACCTTGTAGCCCGGCCCAAGTTCTTTAAGTATGTCTTCCTTGTTCACATCTCCAAGCTTTTTTCTCATCCCGTCTGCTCTGATAACATAAACGACTTTTCCGTCGTTGATTAGCTGCTTGCATGCCTCAATGTTGTTTGCCGTGACCATTTCAGGAACTGTCATGTTTTCTGCGATTTCTTGCGGCACTCCGAGCTGATTGATTGAAATCATCGGGTCCGGAGTGATAATTGATCTTGCAGCGAAGTTGACGCGCTTTCCTGTGAGGTTATACCTAAACCTTCCTTTCTTTCCCTGCAATCTCTGAACAAGCGTGCGAAGAGCCCTTCCGCTCCTGTGCTTTGCTGGCGGCACTCCTGCCGTGTTGTTGTTGAAATAAGTGGTCACGTGGTACTGGAGCAAATCCCAGAGGTCCTCAATGATTAGCTGCGGCGCTCCCGCATCGATGTTGTCCTTGAGCCTCATGTTTATTCTTATAATATCAACAAGCTTGTGCGTCAAATCATCTTCGCTCTTTATTCCTGATTCGAGCGTGATGCTTGGCCTTAAATTAATTGGCGGCACCTGCAGAACCGTCATTATGAACCACTCAGGCCTTAGTTTTCCCTTCTCATATCCAAAAAACTCGAGGTCCTGGTCTGGAATCTTCTCAACCCATTCCCTAATCTGTGTTGGGTAAATCCTGTCTTTATCAATGTAAAAGTTGGTCGGCTTGTCAAGCGAGATTACTTTTCTCTCGTGCGCGCAGTGAGGGCATTTCTTTGCCTTTCTCGCCCTTGTGAGTATTTTCTTTGCAATATCAAGAGAATCATCGCCGATGTAAATCTTGAGCTGCTCAAGCTTGTCATCGGGCATTGCGATTCTTCCGCAGCCCTGGCATGTTGCCTGCATGAGAACTTCAAGCTTTTTTCCAAATTCACTGTGGCATACAGGCCTTACCATTTCAATATGCCCAAAGTGCCCCGGGCACTTCTTCATTGTGTTTCCGCATGTTTTGCAGCGAAGCCCCGGGTTGATTACTCC
>Ga0209542_10002032_pt1 | contig 46332 bp, 50 predicted proteins | sample RifCSPhighO2_01_FD_184028 | JGI IMG/M metagenome (GOLD analysis project Ga0209542, IMG submission 184028) | Soil microbial communities from Rifle, Colorado - Rifle CSP2_plank highO2_0.1 (SPAdes) (version 2) | ecosystem: Environmental > Terrestrial > Deep subsurface > Rock core/Sediment ...
CAAAACAAAAAGTGATTAGGTATTTAGGGAATATTGAGAGTATACTTGAGAAATTTAAATTCTGGGATGAACACCATTAGTTGGAGTTTCCACGCAACGCCGCCTATCTGGCTCTGTAGAAAATGCAGGTTAGCAGCCTTAAGTCAAACCTAATCCAATCAAATAGCGAACTGACAAGAGGGATGGCACCTTCGGAGAATGTCAGTAATTTGCACTTCAGAATGAAAGGTTTGAAGCTGCTAACTCGAATGATAATGAGATTTTCTACAGAGCTACTCTACGGTTATGTCTCCCCGCATCTTCTCAACAAAAACCACATCAATATACCAATACTCACCAGTCTCATTGAAGGTGTAGTTGAAAGATTCTCCATACTTAAGGCTGTTGCTGCGCACATTGAAAAGCTCGCCCTTCTTGTAAAGACCTACCTGATGGATGATATTCTCATTGTTGCCGAACCGGTCATTATGTATCCATTTGACTGTTGTTCCGGCAGATATGATGATACTATTCGGATTGAACTTGACATCCTTGATTTCAATGATCTCTAAGCCCGTGGGAGGGGAGTCCCCAGTGGAGCTGTCCCCTGGTTCATCCAGAACTTCATCATTTGCTTCAACCACAATATCCACGGTCTCGTTAATAGATGCATTGGTTGAAGGAGTATCAGATATAGTTTCAGGAGTAGTATTTTCTGAATCGAGATCAACAATCGTAATGCTATCATCGGATTGAGTAGTACAGGAAACTATAAAAAACAGGCATACGAATAAAAGCATAATCCTCATGAATTATCGGGAAGAATTGATTTATATAAACCTTTCTATAAATCTTTTTATACTAGCCATCCTTGCATAAATCATCATGGAAGTGATTGCTGATCTCCATATACATTCTAAATATAGTAGGGCGACCTCGAAGCAGCTGGACATTGCAAACCTAGAGAAATGGGCCCGGATCAAAGGAATCAATCTACTAGGAACAGGTGACTTTACCCATCCGATCTGGATAAAAGAGCTTAAGGAGTGCCTTCAAGAAGATGGAACAGGCATTTTGAAAACGAAGACTGGCATGCCATTCATGCTGCAGACAGAAATTTCACTCATTTATACTGACCTTGGCAAGGGAAGGCGCGTCCATCTAGTCATATTGGCCCCTGATTTTTCTGTGGTTGACCAGATTTCAGAGTATTTCGGAAAGCGTGGAAGATTAGATTATGATGGAAGGCCCATCTTTAAGATTCCATGTAATGAAGTAGCTGAATCACTTACGAATATCAGCAAAGACATTGAGATCATACCAGCCCACATCTGGACACCCTGGTTTAGCTTATTTGGGTCAATGTCGGGATTTGATAGCATAAAAGACTGCTTTAAGGACCAGGTAAAGCACATCCACGCCCTTGAAACAGGTCTCAGCTCTGATCCGCCGATGAACTGGCGGCTTTCTACATTGGATAAGTTTTCCCTGGTAAGCTCATCAGATGCTCACAGTTTTTGGCCGTGGCGAATCGGCCGGGAAGCTACTATCTTTGATATTCCCCAATTGACCTACCGCAACTTAATCAATGCACTGAGGTCAGGCAATGGGCTTCATTCTACCATTGAAGTAGATCCTGCATATGGAAAATATCACTTTGATGGCCATAGGAATTGTGCGGTGTGCATGAGCCCGCAGCAGTCAAAAGACCATAACAAGCTATGCCCCAAATGCGGGAAGCTTATGACTATTGGTGTTGACCACCGGGTAGAGGAACTTGCAGACAGGGATTTAGGCTTCACTCCTCCCAACGCAAAGCCCTATGTGCATCTTATCCCACTTTCAGAGATAATCTCAAAAATATGTGGGGTTGCAGTATCATCCAAGAAGGTATGGGCTGTCTTCAACGCATTGATTAAAGAATTTCACAATGAACTTGCAGTTCTCCAGAAGGTGCCTTTGGCAGATCTCGGGAAAGTAGTTGATGAAAAATGTGCTGAGGCAATTATCCAAAATAGAGCAGGACAAATTAAAGTCAAACCAGGATATGATGGAGAATATGGCATCCCCCTGCTCGGTAGTGCCCAACAAAAAGGATTATTGGAGTTTACGTAACCATAATAACTCCTTTTTTGATAAAGGCTCCGCCTGCTGAAGAACGATAAATGGGGTCTATGTAGCTATATGTTCCTGGTTTATCAAAAGTGACAGAAAATGAATCGTTGAATTCTAACCGAGGGCTGCGGAACTCTGCATAATGGGCTGCGATAATATGGCGTCTGCCATAATACCCTGTCCAGTCATAGTTCAGCCAGGTAACTGTCGTTCCGGTGCTGATGTTGAGAAATACCGGTTGGAATTGAAGGTCAGCAATTATGACATAGGTTGTCTCTGCCATAACAGATAAGGGTAAAGCTGCTAAGAAGAATAATGCTATGGACACTCCTTTAATTGATTTCACCTCTTTTGTTCAATAACATAAATAAGCAAAAGACCAGTGAGCACAAACAATGCAAGCAAGCCTACTTTAGTGGGGTTCTGGATAAATCCGATTACATTGCCGGTTATTGGGCTTGGACCAATTACGATGACCTTTCCCTGCATGTAGGTATTGATAGTATCAATGTAATGAAATTCTCCAGGTTCATTGAAGACATGAATAAAAGAAGAGTTAGGCATCAAACGGTCACTCCTAAACAGATTCTGGGCAGACTGTTCCTTTATCTGATGTACGTTAACATCGCTATTGACCCATACGACAGTAGTTCCAGGGGCAACAGTCAAAATTTTAGGAGTGAAAGAGTTAAAAAGTATATGGATGACTGCAGGCACTGTTTCGGTTACCCCCACACTTTCAATTCCAGATTCGCCAGTCACCTGTTCAATAATAGTATCAGGACCTTCAGTGATTACATATTGAGATGGTTGTATTGGCTCAGAAAGGGGTTCCGCATTCTGTGATAAGTAGAAAAGTAAACCAAGAACTGCCAAAAGCAATACAAGCAAAATTCCTAAATACCCAATCTTCATATGATCAATGTGATAGAACTCCTATAAATAAGTTTGGATTAAAAAAGAAAAGAGGAGGTTTATTCAACCTCAACAGAAAGTTTCTTTGAAAAAGGTACGGACAACACAGTATATGCTCCTTTGGTGTCAAAGGTCAACTCACTGATTTCACCATCAGCAACCTGGGTCGTCTTATCTCCAGTCTCCCTTACTACAAAGGAATAAGATGAACTTCCCGCATCCCTGACCACAATGCTAATGCTTGAGCCAGCTGCAACCGTGATGGTTTCTGGATCAAATCCGCCTCTACCGTTGAATGTCACGTCGCCGCCTGCTGGTGCGTCTGCCACAGCAGAATCTTCCACTGCAGGAGCTTCGGCAGGAGCATCTGCAACATCATCTATAGGAGCTGCTGCTGGTTGAGAAGCTGGTTGTGTTGCGCATCCTGCCATAAACAAAGCAAGCATCGCCACAATCGCTAACTGTATTTTCATTTTTCTACACCTCATGTCAGCTGAAAAGCTGCATACTGTTCGAGAAGAATGGTGATTTAAATAACTTTCGCTTCTTTTCCCAGGACAGCTTTCATGGAGGCAAGGGCAACCTCAATCTGTTTTTTCGTGGGCTGTTTTGTGGTTATGTGCTGCAGCCACAGTCCTGGAACAACAATCAGTTTGATGAAAATATTTCTTTGGTGCTTTGCACTCAGTTTCAGTATCTCATATGAGAAGCCCGCAATGATGGGTATCATAAGAAGACGCAAAGGAAACAGGATGCCTTTCCGTATCCCGAATGACAATGAGTTAAAATCAGGAAACAGTGCAATGACAGCCAAGGGGAGCAAGGAGAATATGAGTACGCTGAAAACGAAGACAATGAAGATGAAGCTGGTGCCACATCGGGGATGTTTGGTGGAGAAAGAATTGACATTAGCAACAGTAAGTTTTTTGCCAGACTCGTGGCAGTAGACTGATTTATGCTCAGCGCCATGATATTGAAAGAGTATCTTGACATCCTTCATGGTTGAGATGAAAGCAAGATATGCCAGGAACAAGGCTATTTTTATGGCAGCATCTATCAGATTAAACAAGACAGGTCTTGATTCTTCGGCAAATCCCAAAAGATTAGTAAAAATGTAAGGCAGTGCCACAAAAAAAAGAAGCGCAAATCCGATGGAAATAAGCAAGGTCCAGAATATCTCTGAAGCATTGATTTTCTCTTCCTTCTTGGTTGCCTGCTGATTAGCGCTCCAGATGAGCGTTTGGATACCGAGCACCAGCATATCTACCAAGCTTACCATCCCCCTTACAAAGGGCAGCTTAAAGAATTTTGATTGGCTCTTAAGCTTCGCAGTTTTGGTTTTTATCTTTCCATGGGGGATTCTCACCGAAACTGCGTAATAATGCGGAGATCTGAGCATCACTCCCTCAATGACTGCCTGGCCGCCAACGTTAAATTTCTTCATAGGCATCGGAAACCATTTAACTATTTATAAACCTTCGCCTATACCACCAGAACAAAACAGACAAAATAACAACTAAGATAACAGGAATGCTAATCCAAAGTAAACGAGATGGCTCTACATGATCAGTCTTAACCACCACATCTTTGGTAAAATTGGGTTCTTGCTCCTGAAGAAGTTGTGCAGTATAGGTACTAGGAGGTATGACCTCATCAATGATACCATCTCCTTCTCTATCAACCTGCATCATAGTAGTACGCATATCAAATGAGGATTTAGTGAGGGGGGTCACCGTTACTTCATCATAGAAATAGGATGTGTCAGAGGTATCAGTATGCTGATTTACAGTTAGTGAAAAGGTGCCATCTCCGTCTCCTTCAACAACAAAAGTATAATTGTCAGTGCCATCGATGAGGACGGATTGCGCATGCTGCTCATCCTCAAGGAAGAGTGCATCAGGAGAGTCCTGTCGGCGGTTGCCTTCCTTAACGCCGACGACATTGCCATATTGATCATACATATACAGATTGACCGGGCTACCCACAGATGCATAGGTGTAAGGCATGTCATTTATTTCCCTGATGATAACTGCCTGTCCGATTTGGGAATTTACAGTACCGGCATGATTGGCTGCAACTTCTTTGCGGGAGGCCCAGGGAAGAATTAAGGGTGCAGTACTACCTTGATTTATGATGGCGGATGCTTCTTGCGCCCATAAGCTGCTGGTAATAGGGATTCTTCCATCAGTGTCTTTTGCCACAAAACTATTCAGGAAATCATCTAATGTTTTTTTCATGGACAATGGCACTTCTGTTCCCATGATCAATGCAAGTTGGGCAGCATCCGCAATGTTTTGAAGGGTCCCAATATGCTCCAATATGGTTGGTGCATAGGGTTTGTTTCCAGCAATGAAGGTTAGAGGTATGCCATCCAAAGTATTGCCTTCCATCATGACAAAGTTACTGAAAGGAGTTAATTGTTCAATCACATCCCCAAGCCTGCCGAACAGAGCAGGAAGATGCATATAGCGCTGCAACACAGCAACCAGATTGTTGTAATCCGGACAATGATCTGGCTCGGGCTTATCATAGGGGGGAGGGCAGGCGTCAACAATAATCTGGAATAGAGGAGCACCCAGATGAGGTGTAGAAACAGTGATGAGTTTTCCTACCCGTTTGTGTCCATCAGAGGAAGAAGCGTAATTTCGGGCAACCAGCCCACCAACACTATGAGCTACCAGCGTAATCTTACCCACTTTTAAGAGGCGCTGTTCCTCAGTATCTCTAACAGTTCTATCGATAAGCTGGGAGAGGCGTTGTGCGTTACTACGGATATCATCGAGGTTAGTGTCCTGATAATCCATGTAGAAAAACTGACGAGGATATTCTAGTGAGAGTGCCTGTCGTAAGGGGTCATAGTCGTGCTCACCCCCACCATAGCCAGGAACAAAGAAGACAAGAGGATTGAATTGTACAGGTATATTCTTGCTTTTGGCATAACTAGAACTAGGACAATCCATTGATACTTGAAGAATATCCATCCGAGTAGCACGATCTTTAGGTGGATAGTAAGTCAGGGTAAACTTCCCGCTTGTCTGCAAGCTTCCCTCATCAAGCAGCAGGCCACCGTTACCCCTGTTGCCTGTTCCTGATTCAATAAGTTGAAATGAGATGCTGCAAGATGAATCAGGCAGTGTAATTTTGCCCCCTTGCTTATTCGTCACCACTTGGATCGAAGCGCTTCCAAACTTCTGAGGATACAATATCGAAAAGGTCATTGTATTGCCATGGGCAGCTATCAGGCCACCATACTCAATTCCCTGTGCATTCTTTTCGGCTTCTATGGTCAGCTCTCTTACATCCCGTACTTTAGGTTCATTTAGCCTATGCAGCTGGTAAGCAAGATACCTAAACAAACCATCGTATTCTTTATTGTCTTTATATGATAAGGTAGGGGGGATGATAGTATTGAAATTCAAGTTATCGAGCACATACTGGCACTTTGGTGTAGCCTCAAGTCTTACCTCAAGCCATTCACCTTCAGAATAAAAGATTATAAACCCACAGGAGAAACCGACTTCTGTCTCAAGCTGGTCAATAACAGCCTGCACAATTTCATCAGTCGGATGTTGAATTGAAGTCCGTACTAGAATTATGTCTCCAGATGTGCTTTGATATCCTGCCAGAATGGATTCAAGTGAACCAGCATCCGATATCAAATGAGCCTGATCATCAACAAGATTGACTGATTGTACCGCAGTAACTCCTAGAACAGTTACGAAGAACGCTACCCAATACACTATTGCTTTCATGATAGTTTCACACAACAGACTTGAGGAAATGAACCAAATAGCCTGCCGCCCGTGGCAGTGGAAGCAGCTGGATTGCAGTACCCATTAGGATCTTCCACATCAGGATAGGCACAAGAGGAAGTGCAAGTCCCCCTGCATTCCTGCAATTCAGAGGAGAAGAGTGAAAATCTTCCGGTAAAGATAGCCCATAAAACAATTAGGACTATCAGGACAATTGCGGCTATTATGATAGTATTCAAAGAAAGCCCTTGGGATTTCTTGAGCATATTAGCGTAATAATTTCCACGGTTTAAATATTTTCTCATCGTATTTCATGCCTGCAGGAGCGCAACAGCCATCTGCAGCTACCTCAGTAGGATATTTCCTGCATGTCTCAGGCCTATGCTCATAGATGCTGCAAAGATACTCCCCCTCGTTCACCTTTTTCAGGAAGATGCATTTTCCTCCATCCATCTTCATGAATTTCTTGCCCCTTAATTCTTCCAAAAAATGTTCGCGAGGATATCCGGCATTTTCGATTCGTTTGATATCATCGGCTTTCAGAAATGGAGAGATAAAACAGCATAATCCACACTTGGTGCATTTGAAATTGTCAGGGGTTTTCATCAATTGCCTTTGTTTTTTAAATTATATAAAAGTTTTCAATAGTGATCATGAAAGGATTTGGTCAACAGTAGAAATCCTCACTCTGGCAACTCCTAAATGTTTCATAAAAAAACCGATAATCTCATCTTGTACATACGCCACTCTTGCTTTTCTTCCCCGCTTATCGAATTCCAAGAAAGGTATGACGGGTGCTTCCAGGTGGTGTGCAATATGGGGCAATTCTTTTGGCGGAGGTGAGTTCGGCCCAAGATACATATCATAAGCGGTCTTGATAAATGATCCACTATTGGTTAACCAGTGGTATTCATCCTCCTTGCCGTACAGGAATAGTTTAGGCACCCTTTTAACGAATCTATCGCGCAGATATCCAAAGAAATCAGCATGACCATGAACTTTTCTCCGAGTTGCAAAAAAATCAATCATAGACATTATCTCAAAAGGATTGGGGGTAGCCCGCAGATATCTCATAAAATCAGCTATGTCTGAGAATGGAATTTTAAGGAAAACTATTTCGATATCCTTGCTGGTGAAGCCTGGCCGTTCGTACGGAACAAGATCTTTTTTATGGTGGAGATTAAAATAAGCAGGTAAATTGATGTAAATATTGAAAAGACATTTGACAAGCGAATTGGGAGCGCGCCCGATCAAGAACTCCGGCGCCAGCTTTGCCCCCTGAATCGAGAAAGGGGGGGCTAACAAAACCATTGCATCGATGATGCCCACAGCACTACTGCCTTTCTCAAGCTTAAATCTCGTTCTTTGCAGAGACTGGTATAGATTTATCTTAAACTGTTCATAGTGTGAATAAAGCCTTTCGATTTCTTGTAACAATGTGGTATCATCTTCGGTAAGTGGCCTGTTTTTCTTAAGGGTTTCATTTAAATTCACCAAGCTCCGTTCTTTTCCGGCCATCTTTCGCATAGTATCCAATAATGAACTGCATGAATTGATGATATAACCTTCAAAAGCCTCATCAAACCCGATTAAAGCATGTAAAGCGGCTATAGCTCCCAGGCTGTGACCGACAAGTCCAACGTGGACAATACCCCCTTGCCTCATAAGTCTAACTGCATCATATATGCTTCTGCTAGTAAATCCCATGTGCTCTCTGACGTCAGCAGATAATCCGTGGTAAGGGTGGTCTAAGGTAAATACCTCATACCCATCGTAAACTAACCTATAGATTATCGGTTCGTACTGCCTATAGGAAGCAGTATTTCCGCCCAACAGGAGGATCCCTTTATTGCTTTTTTGTAGGCAGTATCGCCTGCCGATGAGGCCATTAACTTCAAATTTCTGAGTTCTGATGCTCTTGCTCGTTTGAAGCACCTGTCGTAAACTTTCCTCAAAAATATCCAGCTTGCCTGTTCTGGTATTGTTCACCGCTATATGTTCTTTCAGTCTCTGTCTTAATTTCATCAACCGGGTAGAATGATAGCGAGCTACCTGTTTTGTTTTCTCCGCATGATAATCTAGTGCCCCCTCTTTAACTAACCTGATAAAGTAATCAAGCTGATAAACTAATTTAAATTCTTCATCCTGGACATCAAACAAAGCTTGGAATAATATCCTAAAATCGAGGTTGTATACATCGATCATTCTGAATAAGTCCCTTTCATCCCGAACTACCAATCCCCCATAAAAGGTTCTCCAGCCATCAGTTAAGGCCAGATTCATCCTTTCAGACTCAGACAATGTGTATTTCCTTTCCCTCCTTAGTATTTTTTCCATATCAAGGATAGCTATAAAATTAGCATCCCCCACATTCTGAACAAAATGGGTCTGAATATTTCCTTGTGAATATAGTCGATTCTCTTTTTCATGATAGTTTGATATCAGAGTTTGAATCAGGCTGTCGAGTTTGATTAAAGATTGCCGTAATCTTTCTACATCAAAAGTAAACTCAATTTCTGCAAGACTGGATACAAATTTCCTTACTTCATCTATCTTATGGATTATGTTATGCTCAGCTGCCCGCGCAATGGTGCCTGCAAGCATGGTTTCAATTCTATCCAAGAGTTCCTCAAGTTTTCCCAGATAGGTATCCAACCTATCATTCATAGCCGCAGAAATTAGCGCGTGGTGGTCTGAATCCCTATTCACCATAATGGCGGTTATTTGTTTAACTATCTGAGACTTAGAAAATTCGTCCCGTGCCAGTTGATTTAATTCTGATCCAATTCCCATTAGGAATACCTATCCTGCCCTCGTGATCTGATGTATGACTCCACAAACGGGAAATGAGCCGACAAAACAGCTAAATCCACACTTGGTGCATTTGAAATCTTTGGGTGTTTTCATGCTACTCGAAGATCTTGACGATAGGCATTTGATTCTCTCTGCGCTCCGCCAGGCATATGCAATCCAGGCAGATACCTTTTCAGGAAACTGACCGCATCACCAATAGCGATCGGATGGGTAATACACTGGCTTACATCATTGACCAATTGACCGTCTTGGACAAAAACATGGGTCATGCCAGGATATTTTCTATACTCTGCTCCCAGTGTCTGATAAAAATCAAACAGCTCAGATGTTGCGTCCTTGAGGGCCTTTCTATTGAAGGCATAGTTTAAAAGTATCAGAATCTTCTTTTGTCCTCTCGTAGAGGTGTGTAATACTGGATCTTCAGCACCCAGCATAATAAATTTTGGCACAGCAGCATATCCTGCTTTGATCGCCTGAAATTCGGGCTTCCCAGAAAAGAAGTTCAGCAGTTCCATGAAATCGGGAGGATTTTCCACGCTGATGATATAGCTGAAGAAATCCCGTGCTTCTCCATACGTCAGCTTAAGGAATATGAGCTGGACTCCTTCAAACTCTCTGTCTAGTTTATACTTCGCGATGCCTGGCGTTGTGGCACTGGCTTCTTCTGCTTTCTCATTCTGCACCTTATTGAGGAGCCACCTAAGCAATTTTTGTCTTCGGGGACCGCTGAGCATACCCTGAAATTTATGCGCAAGCGCTGGGGACAGCAGATCCTGGAATTGTCTTGGTACCGACATCCCTACAAAAGCGTCTATCCTCGCACTGTACATCCCATTGGCATTATGGGAAATTGCCTCAGCAGCTGCTTCCATGACAGTTTGCTTGATAAGTTTGTAAAAATAATCCAGCATGTTCATTATATAATACAGGTTCTGGGGAGTGTTTCCTTTTTGAAAAGCCATGAGCAGCCACATGATATATTGATTCCGGTAAGAAAATAACCTTTTTTCGACCTCGGGGTTATAACCTGCAAGGGAAAGGAGCGCAGGTATGCTTCCTGAACTATGGCTGATGAGACCAACTTTTTCTATTCTGAAATAGCCCCGAAGTATCTTGACTGCATAGAGAATATATTCGCTTATATTGCCGACCGTATAGTCTCCTTCTGATCCTTGTTTGGGCAGGTCAATGACATACGCCAGCAATCCTGCATCAGCCAGTGCCCTGCAAAAGAGATCATACTGTGTCCGAGATGAATGAAAGCCAGGAGCTATGACAACACCACTCTGAGGGATATGATTAAAATCTGTTACATAGACCGTTCCGGCAATGCCCCCTATAAAAAAATCTTTTTTCTGACAGGACTCGGCATTGGTAGGATTGGCGCTTGTTTGAATGCTGTGCAGCACTTCCAATATACCTTTTCGTAGTCCTTCAAGATTGGGAGCCTCAACATCATATAGTATCTTCCCCTCTTTTTTGATAAGATTGATTATTTCTGCCCTATCCCCGTCTCCTGTCTGCTGGAATTTCTCAAACCATGCAATCTGTTCCTGAAGAATTCGAAAGAGGTCATTTAACGAAATGACCAAAGTTCTTGTAAATTGTATATCCTGTTCAGTTTGAGGAGATGAACGTGCTTTCCTTTGATGCTCCCGAAGCAGGACTTCATGAAGAGCCGCCAAAGCCATCAGCAAAGTTTGCTCTTCCCGTTTTTCATCCTTAATCTCTCTCCGTTCATAGGTGGCTACACTTTTGATTTCCTGTTCAAGAAGCCGCAGATTAGTTGGAGAGGGGTTGGCGCTTCTGCTTACAAAATCCTGCACCAGCCGAAGTTTCCGCTCAAAATTCAGGGCATGCCGTTTGAAAAGATGGATTGTCCTTTCCACCCTGCGGCGTGCATCCTCAGCGAGTTTGCCCTCGAGCTCAGTCATCTGGTGATATAAATCCATCCAGTATCCCTAAGAAAGAGGGTAATATAAAAGTATCGCTTTACAAATGTTTCAATGCTTTCTGCATCAAAGGTAATACGGCTTCTGCCTCGTCCTTGAACATCCTCCCTAACTTGGCAAACTGCCAGTCAGTGGAATCCTGCTTCCTATTCTCCCGGGAAATCTGAAGCTTCTTCTCGCCTTCGTTGTACTGCTGCACTGAAACAGTAATCCGGGTAGTTTCAAATTCCTTTGTTTCTGCAAAAAGCTGTTTGTCAAGATGTGGGTCAAATGCCATTTTAGAAAACAAATCCGGACTTTTATATAAACTTTTCCTTAAGCAGATTACACATAAAAAATAGTTTGCAGATACGCGTAGGGTGTTTTTGATATAAATTGGGGTTATACAATAAAACAATATATTTAACAACAAAAACAAAAAAAAGATACCTTTAAATATGACCTCAACATCTATATATGGTACTAAGAGCAAGCTTAAAACACTACATGTTGTGTTTTTAACACCAGAATCACTACTTCAAGATGAAATGCCCGTACTGCAATCATGGTGAGACAAAAGTCAATGATACAAGGGAGGCTGCTGATTCAGATGTTACGCGCAGAAGAAGGGAATGCCTCAAATGCGCAAAGCGCTTCACAACCTATGAACGGGTGGAAATGCTTGACCTACGGGTTGTTAAGAAGGACGGCTCCATTGAAGGCTTTGAGCGGGACAAGTTACGAAGGGGTATTCTCAAAGCATGTGAGAAGCGCCCGATACCAATCGAGAAAGTGGATCAGGTCTTGGACAGCATTGAATCAGAGCTCAGGAAAGAGGACTCAACAGAGATTCCCTCAAGCGTCATTGGGGAAAAGGTCATGGACAGGCTCAAAAAGCTAGACAAGATTGCCTACATCAGGTTCGCATCAGTATACCGAGATTTCGCAGACCTCAAAACATTTGAGAAAGCATTACGATCATTGCAAAAAGGGTGATATCAATGGGGACTCAAGCACATAGCACAACCATAAGAAGAGTGAAAAAAAGGGACGGAAGGATAGTTGAATTTGCGCCAGAACGTATTACAGAAGCTATATTCAAAGCAGCGCAGGCAGTCGGTGGCTCTGACAAGGAAACCGCAGCTGAATTGACTTTAAAAATCATGACTATCTTGGAATACAAATATGATATTTATGAAGTTCCCACTGTTGAAGACATCCAGGATATTGTAGAAAGGGTATTGATTAAAAGCGGCCATTCTAAGACAGCCAAAGCGTATATCCTCTACCGGCAGAAAAGGGCCGAGTTGCGGAAGTCAGGCGCTTTTTTAGATAAAGTAACGCATATTGTTGATGGCTATGTCGACAAGGGAAATTGGAGAGTTAAGGAAAATTCAAACACTTCATACGCTATCTCAGGGTTGCAGGCTCATATTTCAGGTGCAGTCATCGCTGAATACACATTGGAGAACATATACCCAAAGGAGATCGCTGATGCGCATAGGAAAGCAGATTTTCACATACACGATTTAAGCGTCGGTACATTTGCCGGCTATTGCGCCGGATGGAGCATCAAAGATATCCTTCAGAAAGGGTTTAATGGGGTTAGGGGGAGGGTGGCTGCTAGACCGGCAAAGCACCTTAATGCATTATTAGGGCAATTAGTCAATTTTTTAGGGACTTTGCAGAATGAATGGGCAGGAGCCCAGGCCTTTTCCTCATTCGATACCTACTTAGCGCCATTTGCCAGAGCAGACAACCTCAGCTATGGGCAGATAAAACAATGTATGCAGGAATTCGTTTTTTCCATTAACCAGACATCAAGATGGGGTAACCAGGTCCCTTTCACCAATCTTACCTTTGATTGGATTGTGCCGCCTGACATGAAAAAAGAAAAGGTCATTCTCGATGGGAAATTCTTGGACAGTACGTATGGAGAATACCAAAAAGAGATGGACATGATCAACAAGGCATTCATGGAAGTAATGTCTGACGGGGACATGGATGGCAGAATATTCACTTTCCCCATTCCTACCTATAATATGACCAAGGACTTTGACTGGGATTCTGAGAATGCCCAGCTTCTGTTCGAGATGACGGCAAAATATGGAACGCCGTATTTCCAGAATTTTATTAATTCCACATTGAATCCTTCAGATGTAAGGAGTATGTGCTGCCGGCTTCAGTTAGATGTCAGGCAGTTGAGAAACAAGACAGGCGGTTTATTTGGGTCAGGGGAAAAGACAGGCTCAGTCGGTGTTGTTACCATTAATATGCCCCGGCTTGGTTATACATCGAAAAGCAAGGAAGAATTTTTCCAGAAACTTGAACATCTTATGGTTCTTGCTTCCACCTCATTGGAGATCAAAAGGAAAGAAGTAACCAGGAACATGAAGGGTGGATTATTGCCCTATACCATGGAATATTTGGGAAGCCTTGAGCACCACTTTTCTACCATAGGCATCAATGGCATGAACGAATGCTGCCTTAACTTCCTGGGAAAGGATATAACAACAAAAGAAGGCAAGGCGTTTACTCTTGAGGTCCTGGATTTTATGAGGGAGAAGCTAAAGGGATTCCAGGAAACCACCGGAAATATATACAATCTCGAAGCAACGCCTGCCGAAGGAACCACCTACAGGTTCGCAAAGCATGATAGGGAAACATTTCCAGACATCATTACTGCGGGAACCGAAGAGGCGCCCTATTACACAAACAGCTCCCAGCTGCCCGTAAACCACACTGAAGATGTATTTGAAGCATTGGACCACCAGGATGAGCTCCAATGCAGATATACCGGCGGAACAGTGCTGCATGGGTTCATCGGCGAGAAGATATCTGATTGGAAAGTCGCCAGAGAGATGGTGAGGAAAGTGATGTCAAACTATAAGCTGCCCTATTTTTCAATCACTCCAACATTCAGCATCTGCCCAGTACATGGATATATTTCAGGGGAGCATTTTGAATGCCCCCATGAGCATAGCCCTGAACAGTTGGAAAAGTTTGGAATAGAGGTGTAAAATGGGAAAAGTAATGCCATGTGAGGTGTATTCCAGGATAGTAGGCTATTTTAGGCCGTTACATAACTGGAATGTTGGCAAGAAGCAAGAATTCGTCGAGAGAGTGGAATTCTCTGAAAAGATATCAATGAAAGCTGCAGATGATAGTTATGCAGCCATTGATGCCATCAAGGTTTTCACCTTCCCCGATTGCCACAAGTGTGAATCAATCAAGGAATACCTAAAGGATAAGGACATTTCCAAAGATATCATCAACCTCAAGACTCCTGAAGGAAATAAGGAATTTAGGAAGTTCTATGCTAACCAGAAAGTGAAAGATTCCATCAAGCGCCTTGAGGGAGGAACACTGCAACTGCCCGTTGTTTTATTCATGAGACAAGGATCTGTTGTTTCGACAGCGCAAAGTCTGGATGAAACAAAAGCAGTGTTGGCCTGATGGGAATCAAGGGGCTACAGAAGACATCATTGGTTGATTTTCCACCCTATGTATCCTGCACCGTTTTCTTCGGCGGTTGCATGTTCAGATGCGGTTATTGCTATAATGTAGACCTGGTTTTTGGAAAACTCCCAGATATCCCTGAAGAAGAAGTGCTGGCATTTCTTAAAAAACGGAAAAATGTTCTCGATGGAGTGTGCATAACAGGCGGGGAGCCAACTCTGTACCCCAATCTAAAGAATTTTATTGCAGGCATCAAGGATTTGGGTTACAAAGTCAAGCTTGACACCAACGGCATCAATCCAGAGGTGGTTAAGGATCTGCTGGATGCGGATCTGCTGGACTATATCGCCATGGATGTCAAGACAACCAAGGAGAAGTACAGCCTATTGTGTGGTGCTAAAGTAGATCTAATAAAACTTCAGCGCACGATAGAGTTCATTAAGAACTCAGATATAGATTATGAATTTAGGACAACAGTGATTCCCGATTTCTATTCAGAGGCTGATGCAAAGGAGATTGGAAACTGGCTGAAAGGCAGCAAGAGGTATGCATTACAGCAGTTTGTAGCGACGAGACCCACCATAGATCCGGTGTTCAGGAAAAAGCATAGGTATTCTATACCTGAATTAAAAAATATCCAGGAATCCATGAAACCATTCTTCGAAGAAGTCATTCTCAGGGAAAATTAAAGCTAATCTTTAAATACCGACTGGTAGCTTCCTTCATGATGAAAAAAGTAACGAAGGACATGCCTATAACCAAGGTGCTGCAGGAGCATCCTGAAACAATTTCGGTGTTTGAAAAACATGGCCTGCATTGCATTGGCTGCCATCTGGTATACTATGATAATATAGAGCATGGCTGCATGGCCCATAACATCGACACCAAGAAACTGATTGATGAGCTCAATAAGACTATAGCAAAATAAATAAACATCCTCTATTTCTAAAGGATTTATGCCTAGAAAGCAGGAAAGCAGGAAGGATGCGAAGATTCTGATTGAATCTTTATTTAAAAAAGCGGCTTCCGCTGAAAAAAAAGATGCTGATGAATATGTGCGCAAAGCCCGCAGGCTTGCGATGAGGCATAAGGTGCAACTGGGGCTCCTGAAGAGAAGATTCTGCAAGCACTGTTATTCTTATCTAAGACCAGGACTCAATTGCAGAGTCAGGACAAAAGAAGGAAAAGTGGTTTATTATTGCTCAGCCTGCAGGAACTATATGCGGTTTCCGATGAATTGAAGTTACAATCCTTTATAGGCAAACAACGCTGGTTGAAATCCCCTATGGTGAACAATCACTTGTCCTAAGTAATGCTGCAGATGGTCCTGCATAGTCTGTAATGCGCCCCTTGAGGCATTATTTCTATCTGAGGGAAGGTAGTATAGTGCTGCTTTTCTTGAAGTTACATAACTGGCAAGCTCCTCGGGTCGTCTGAGCGAGCCTAGTGCGATCACAAAATCGGGATCTTCAGCACTCCCATCTAAAGATACATACTGGAGTACTCTGCTTGTGGCGCCAATCAAAAGGGATCTCCGGAGATTAACATTTGCGTCCTGTTCAACTACTGCCACTCTGGTGCCAGTTCGTAGTCTCTGCAAGGCAATAGCAGGCACGCCCAGACCAGCATCCAAATCCAGAACGCTCCGTTCTGAAAGTGCCGCCGCGAGCATCCCCACTTGCATTTCATACAAGACAATGTCCCATGCTTCCTGCCGAATCCTATGCGTGGGATGGAGAGTCTTATCATAATTATTTGAAAAGACCAAAAGGGGGTCCTGAAATGCGGCATACCATCGAGCTACCTCTTTGAATTCAGCTAATCCTATCTCCTGATAGAACATATGAGGATATGAGCATCTAGGATGGGCAGCAAGCCATTCTTGGGATTTTAAATCAAATTTATTGCTTAGTTCATCCAATGATAGCTTGTTCATAGACTCGGGGAAGTTAGCCCCTATTTTAAAAGATTGCTATTATGTAACTACTTTATAGTAGCTATTAAAACGAAACATTTATATAGTACCTCAAGTTGCTTATTTCACTTATCGACGGTGGTAAAATGGATATACTAAAACAGGTCAAATTTTCGCAGTTGCTTTCTAGCTTCCACTCTCTCAAAAAGTCAGTGTCTGAGTGGATTGTGGCCATTGATACCAAGCAGTATGATCTGCAGGATAGGGTCAAAGATCTGGAAGCAAGATTGCAACAGCTGGAAGAGAGCCATGGAAAAAGGCTGAGGTGGTGAGATGTTCAAACAATCAGTCATACACTCATTCATGAAAGTCAGGCAGGACGTTTCCGGCATTAAGAAAAATGTTTCCGATTGGTTCAGCTATTACAATAAGAAGCATACTGAACAAGATAACCGGATCAGGTTCTTAGAGCAAAGAATTGCGTTCTTAGAGAGAAAGGAAATGGAAAAGGAGTGGTAGCCATGGACGATGACGAATATATCTTAGATGAAGTAAGGGGGGCACACGGCAGAAAACCAAAGCTTTCTATACTAAACAAGAAAAAGCTCAGTTCTTTTGAGATGGATGAATTGTTTTTGGAGTAAAAATGGAAAATGGCGCATTTAAGATCGGTACTTTGGCAGCTCTGGGGTATGTAGGCATGCTTATGACTGGCTGCGGCGATAGAGATACCTCGCAGAGGCCTGAAGAACCGATTATTAAAAGAGTTGTCCAAACGCCACCAGATGATAAACAAAAAATGCGTGATGCGCGTTCTGCCTATAGTGCAGCTGTGCGTGAAAATTCCTATCCTGCTGAAGATTCGGACTATGGAAGATTAGAAGCATTAGCTCTACAATGGAGAAATACTGCGCTAGAAGCAAATGATTTTGGAAGTGCGCTAGAAGCTTCGAAAGCACTAGGAGATTCAAGATATGACAAAGCAAACGGGATGAAAGGTACAGAAAGAACGAGAACATACCAAACCAGTATAGGAGCATATACAGACTCACTCAATGTGATTGATAGAACTGGTCTTGGAAAACATCTGAAAAATGATATTTTATACAAACGTGCAGAGGCTAAAGTAAAGGTTATGAGAACCGACAAGCTTGCTACAGATCTGACAAGCGTTATGGGGGACTATTTGGGGGCTCTTGCTCATTCAATTCAGGCAGGAAGTAACAACAGAGAGGCACCAATAGACAATCTAGCCAATATACGCATGACACAATTATTGCGTCGGTATGGATCCAGAGCAGAATTAGCATTAGCAGCGGCCTACCATACGTTTGATGCTTCTGAAAAGCAACAAATAGATAGTGGACTTTTAAAAAATGGGGCGAGTTCGTTCCCGTATCGTGTATTACATACAAAGTAGTAATTTGACCAAAATAAGCCACGGGGGCGTATCCAAAATAAGAGAATCCCCTGACATAAACTAAAAATTAATAAAGCAAATTGTATTCTGAAGTGGTATGTATGACTTAGAACTCGATAAAGCAATATCAGAGATAAAAAAACACAAAGCCAAGACAGTCTGCATCCAGCTTGCTGACGGTCTGAAGCCGAAGGCAAATGAGATTGTGGATAAAATAGAGAAAGAGACTGATGCCAAAGTCATCATCTGGGCAGGCTCGTGTTATGGCGCCTGTGATATTCCTCAGCTCAAGGTTGACCTTTTGATCCAATGGGGCCACTCCGGAGGCTTCGTGAGGACTTTCTAAGATGGACTGGTTCAATTATGCTGTTATTACCACCATTATATGGGCAATTTCTGCAATCCTGCTGAAGATATCATTAAGAAGATTGACTGCCATTACCTACATGGTATTGACAACGCCAGCAGCTTTCTGTGTGCTGATAGTGCTTCTGATGGGTCCTTTTACACTGCCTCCGCCAAAGGTCGTTCTTTTCATTGGCGCTTCAGCACTGGCAGCATTCCTAGGTTATTGGTGCTGGCTGAAAGCAATAAGCAAAGAAGACATCTCAAAAATTATGATTCTTAATAATTTTGAACCGCTCTTGGTCCTGTTTTTGGCCTCGTTATTTCTTAAAGAAACCTTAACTTTGTACAATTACCTGGCATTTCCCCTAATAATAACCGGTGGAGTCTTGATTTCAGTCGAAAAGGTTAAGGAGAAAATAGTTGTTTCCCCAGCAATTATCTGGCTCTTTCTCGCTATACTGCTGTATGCAATACAGGCTCTGATATTCAAATATGTGTCTTATACTGACTTCATATCCATGATGATCATCAGGCAAATGACATACTTCATGTTGGTAGTCTTAGTATGGTTACTTTCATCCAGAGTGAGGATGCAGGTCATGGGGGAACTAAGAAGATACCGTTGGAGAAGCATCTGCTGGCCGTATGCTGCTGAGGTATTGGGCATTGCGGGTCTCATACTATATTATGTTTCAGTCCAAGGCGGACCAGTTTCGCTCGTAGCCTTGATTAACGCTACCCAATCATTAGCCATAATTGGAAGTGTTGTTCTCATCTCAAGATATGCCCCCCAGATACTGAAAGAAAAAGTAGATCGTAAATCGATTACTTTAAAAATAATCTCTGCTTTGCTGATGATTGGGGGCCTGTATCTGACTGCTCTATGAAAACCTATTTTGTGGTAACTTCGGTAATTAAAAATAAAGACAAGATCCTGATACTTAAGAAAGGAGCTGATGATCGCAATTATCCCAATAAGTGGAGCTTTTGTTCCGGTTTCGTCAAAGAATTCGAGGCAGCAGAAGATACTGCACTAAGGGAGATCAAAGAGGAAACCAGCCTTGATGCCAGAATAATAAAGAAAGGGGACTTAATTACTGCAGTTGATGAAAATAATAGGGAGCACCCAAAAACCTGGGTTGCTGCGGTCTTCTTATGCGAAACAGACAGCTCTAAAGTCAAGTTGTGCAATGAGAATTCTGAATATAGATGGGTAACCCTTAATGAGGTAAAGGACTATGATTTTGTTCCGGCCCTGGCGAAAGACTTAAAAAGTCTGGGACTTCAGTAAATGGTATGAAAATAATCATTGGATCAGACCATGCAGGCTACCAGGCTAAGCAGATGCTAACCAGCTGGTTACAAAAGCTTGGATACAAAGTAGTGGACAAAGGAACTGATTCTGAAGATTCTACTGATTATCCGATCTATGCTGCAAGGGTGGCTGCCGAGGTCCTGAAAGGAAACTCTGTCGGGATTCTCATGTGCGGAACAGGCATGGGGGTCTGCATGGCTGCTAACAAAATCAAAGGAATCAGGGCAGCCTTGGTGTACAATGAGAACAGCGCCGCATTGGCAAGAAAACACAATAATGCCAACATAATGTGCACCGGGGGAAGAGAATTCTCAGCTGAACAAATTAGAAAGATGGTAAAGAAATTTCTTGCATCTGAATTCAGCAATGAGGAAAGGCACTTAAGGAGAGTAAGTGAGATTACAGAACTTGAAAAATGATTGCTGAATTAGTTGCATTTATAGGTATTCCGGCAGGGCTTATCATCATGCGTGCTTCTAAGGAAGAGCAGAAGGCAGCTGTCCCTTTTTTTGCTTTAGCAGAATACATTTTTTTAGTAGGTATATTTACCATTTTATTCTATGCCAGAGTTGATGCTGTAAGCATAGGGCTTATGGCATTGACCGCAATAATTGTATGGAAGATAAAACAACCTTCAGCATATGTTTTTCCGTTGCTCGCAATTGTCATTTTTCTGTCGTCCACAAGAGATATTTTGTTCCTGCAATCAGTTTTGATTTTTCTGTATGGGCTGGTAGTTGCATCTCACTATATAGACTTCAAAAAAAAGAATTATGTGAGCATCCTAGTGAGCCACAGCCCCTATCTGGTAATTCTTGTCTTATTGCTCAGCGTTGAATCAATGTTTTGAGGAATCTGAAACAAACCGTAACAGGGTTTATGTGGGATGCTTCCTTGCCATATATTGTCTCAATGGGTACAGAACCAATCTTAAAACCTTTCCGGGCTGCTTTAAGGATTATCTCGGTCTCAAGCTGGTATCCATTATTTGTAAGGTGAATTTGCCTCAGCAGCTTCGTTTTAATCAGCCTAAAGCCAGATTGGCTGTCAGCAATATACTGGCCCGAGAGTATGGAAACTATAAATGAAGACAGGGAGTTTGCCATTCTTCTTCGCAGGGGCATATTCCTTACATTATGCATCCTGCTGCCAATGATCAGGTCATACTGCTGAGCAGCCTTGATGAATTGGGGGATATCGTATGCCTTATGCTGGCCATCAGAGTCTATAGTCAGCACCGCATCATATCCTTTATGGATTGCGAAACCGAATCCTGTTTTGAGCGCGGCGCCTTTACCCCTATTCCTACTGTGCCTAATCAAGAAAGCGTTTGTAGGTTTGAGATTCTTGGTAATGTCGGTGCTGCCATCATCTACTACAAGGATATCAGTACAATACGATTTGATGTCTTTTACCACCCGCTGCAAATGCAGGCCGTGGTTATAAGAAGGGATGATTGCAAGGAGTTTCATGTGAGAGAGAAATCATTATTTTTATTTAAATATTGCGTACATCTTAAGAGCTATGCACATATTTTTTATGTATTAACTGAGCAATCTCTTCCATGAGTTTATCAGTATGCGTCCGTAACATTGATTTGGTAATTCTCTTTCCATAGAGAGGGGTCAAGTGTATTGGCTTCCCAAACACTATCTCAGCCCGCTTGAGGCGAGGAACTAACCTGTCTCCTGAAGCGATGTCATAGGCTCCGATTATCCCCGCAGGAACAATAGGCACCCTTGCCGCAATTGCAAGCCTGACAGCTCCTGTTCTTCCTCTGGTTAGATTCCCATCCAAGCTGCGCGGCCCACCAGGAAAAATTCCTACAATATCCCCTTTTTTAAGAAGTCGTTCAAGTTCAGCTAAAGCCTTTTCCTTTCCTTCATCCAATGGTACGCACCCTGCCCATTTCCTTGAGATATAATCACCAAATACATGCCAGAACCTTCCTTTCATAGCAAGGAAATGCACTTGCTTGTCCTTGCGGGGTACCAGGACCGCAACAATAAGTAATGGATCCAAATAAGATTCGTGGTTCGCAGCAACTATAAAAGGTGGCTGGGGAAGGTTTTCCTTTCCAACAACCCTCCGTACAAAGAGCCTCAACAGGGCTAGGAAGGTATGGTTCAGGAATGGATAAATCATGAGGCATGAAAAAAATAGAAAATATTTAAAGCTATCTGAATAATCGCATGCATATGCTTACCATTCTGGACTGCTATACTGATGAGCCAGCAGGCCTAGGCGTGCCGCCTTACTTAGGCACCTATCCTCGGTATCTGTATGGCCAGCTGGCTGATGAATCCCCCACATACATCACCATAGATGATCTTAGGTTTTTTGTATTCTATGACGGTAATGAAAAAAAGAAGGAGATTTCTCATAAAACAAACATCAAGATCTACAACCTTACTAAAAATGTGGAGAGGATTGGCGAGATTGTAAAAAATACCTCAAAGCTTATCATCAATATAGGAGTTCATGTCCCAGGAAAGTATCTCTCAGCCATCCCAGGAACTTTGCATGAAGTGAAAGAATTGGTCCAATGTTTTGATTGTGCCAAGGTACTGACAGGCCCGGGAATCTTTGGTACCCAGCTTGAAGGAGGCAAAGCTTCTGAGAATGTAAGCACCAGCGGTTTCAGCATCAAAAGCGCCCAGTTTCCATTCAAAGACATTAAGGACTATGCAGTGAGAGGAGTCGGCATCATGGATCAGATTCCAGAGTATAGGATTATTGAGATTGAGACATCTCGCGGCTGCGGCAGCTTGTCTGGATGCAGTTTCTGCACTGAACCCATAAAGAATAGGCTCGAATTCAGGCCAAAAGATGACATTCTCCAGGAAATCAAGGTATTTTATGACAAGGGCTGCAGATATTTTAGGCTCGGAAAACAAAGCTGCATTATTGCATTTCCTAAGCTTGGAGACCTTCTTAAAGAGATTACAGATGCTTGCCCTGACATGAAAGTTTTGCATGTGGATAATGTAGATCCAAAGAATGTAGTAACTAAAAGGGGCACCCAGGCAGTGCAGGATATTGTTAAGTACTGCACCAGCGGCAATATTGCAGCCATGGGCGTCGAAACCTTTGATCCGGCGGTTTCTGAAGCTAACACCCTAAATGCCCCCCCTGAAATGGCCATGGAAGCGATAAGGATAGTGAACAAATATGGTGCGGAAAGAGGTCCCAATGGTATGCCCAAGTTCCTGCCAGGCATAAACCTGATTTATGGCTTGAATGAAGAGACCAAACACACCAATGAGTATAATATGAAAGCGTTCCAGACAATGCTTGATGAGAACTTATTGATTCGCCGAATAAACATACGGCAGGTTGCACTCTTTGAGGGAACGGCATTAAGCAAGACTGTGGGACTTAAATTCTTGCACAAGAACAAGAGATATTACTGGAAATGGCGCAATGAGGTAAGGCAAAAGGTAGACTTACCCATGCTCAGGAAACTGGTGCCAACCGGCGCAATTCTCAGAAATGTGTACGCCGAGATCTATGACGGCAACACAACCTTTGCGAGGCAGATTGGAACATATCCGCTTATTGTCGGCATAAAAGGCCGGCTTCCTCTAAAACAGTTCTTTGACATTAAAGTTACTGATCACATGCTGCGAAGCATTACCGGTATTGTAGTGTAGAAAAATATTTAAAGTAGTAAAGTAAGGATATGTTAAAATGAGATTACTATTGGCTGGAATGGTGTTGGTATTGTTTCTTTTCGGTTGTAAGACTGAAGTGACAGGTAATGTGATAGCCGAGACATGCACCGAAACCGATGCAGGGCTTGATAAGCTCAATGTGGGTACTACCTCTACTGAAGATGTTGACAAGACCGATAGATGCATAGCAGGCCTGCTTGTGGAATATTACTGTGAAGATGGTAAGATCACCAACCAGAACATAAGATGTGAAGGTAGCTGCTCAGTGGGCAAGTGCGTCTAGGGCTTCTTCTTCCACGAAATGCAATTTCTTTGCAGGTATAATCAGGCACTGGGGAAATCCCTTGATATCTAGATCCTTTAAGTTGCCTGCCCTTATCTCACTGTTCTTTGAACCCAAAGCACCACAAGCTACTGCTCTGATGTTTCCTACACCATTTCTTATCAAATAATCCGCAGCTTCATTTACGGTCATAAATTTACCATTCTTTGGGTCTAGATCCAGAAGGAATAAGGTATGTAGGTTATTTTCATAATTCTTCTTGAATATCTCTACCGGAGTCTGGATATTCTTATTTTCAAAAGGGATGGAAGTGATATGCCCAAACTTATATAGTTCTAGCCCAACTTCGCCAACGACATTAAGTATGGAAGCGTTATGGATGATTTCAACCTTGATGCCCTGTTTCTTGGCCTCCAAGAGTATCATCGCATGGGTAGTTGCCCCGAATACATCTCCGATGATAAGCAAGGAAACATCCTTCCTTTTTGCTTCATCCAGTATCTTCTGGACATCATTTTCAACCATGATTCTGTCTGCCAAGATTACTTTCTTTCCATAGAATTTCTCTAATTCAGAAACAGAAGCGTTGGTCAGCTTAGAGGTGTAGTTCTCCAGATATACAGCATCACATCTCTTGACTGCTTCCAAACCCTTGACAGTGATGTCTTTCTCATCCGAAAGGCCGATGCCGATTAGGTAAAGCATAAGCTATAGGAATTATATTTTGTTTATAAATAGTATGGTTCAGGTAAATGAGTATAATAAATATTACTCGAATTTATCTCCAAGAGATTCTTAAGAGAAACACTACACAGCATTTTCCCAGGAAAGAAAATGCGCAGGAAATTGATTTCCGAGAAATAACTCATGCAGTTTAATTCAAAAATAAAAAAAACATCTCCCTCGCAGGAGATGAATGCCTTCACTTACGAAACGTTGGGGGTGGTTTACAAAAATGAAGGCAAAGAAGTTCACCACAAAGACTAAAGGGGTGAATATGCCTAAATGATTTCGATACCCAGCTCCTCACTCAAATGAGATGCTTCTGCCGATGGTCGTGAGTGATCGACCTTTCCGAGTATCCATGGTGATTTTACGCCTGTGATGATGGTCATTACTGTCAGCTTGCCTTTCATGTCATCTGAAACCCTTGCTCCCCAGATGACGTTTGCATCAGGGTCCAAGCTCTCAGTTACCAGCTCACCAACTCTGTTGATTTCATCAAGTGTCATGTCTGCGCCGCCGCATACATGTATTAAGGCTCCGGTAGCTCCCTTGTAGCTTATATCCAGCAGTGGATTGCTCAAAGCTCCCCTGACTGCCTCATCAACCCGGTTGTTAGTGTCCGAGCTTCCAACGCCAATTGCAGCAACGCCGCCATTAGTCATGATAGCTCGAACGTCTGCATAATCCAGGTTGACGAGCGAAGGGACTGCAATCGTCTCAACAATGCCCTTGATCATAGTTGAAATTAGCTCATTCGCAACTGCAAATGCCTGTTGAATGGGCAAATTGCCTGCAATGCTTACCAACCTATTGTTGTCAATAACAATAACGGTATCAGACACTTGCCTAAGCTGCTGCAACCCAAACTCAGCCTTGTCCACTCTTGCTCTTTCAATCTTGAAAGGCATCGTTACAGTGCCGATGACGATAGCGCCAGTATCTTTAGCAACTTGTGCGATGATAGGTGCTGCTCCGGTACCTGTTCCGCCGCCCATGCCTGCGCAGACAAAAACCATGTCTGCTCCTCTAAGCACTTCCTTGATCTCCTGGAGCGACTCTTGGGCAGATTCTGAACCTTTTTCCGGGAACCCGCCGCAGCCTAAACCTCTCGTTACGCCTTTTCCGATTAGAATTTTCCTGTCAGCATCAATAATATTCAGGTGCTGCATATCTGTGTTGGCAGCATATATCTCTGCGCCTTTAATCCCTTTCTGGTACAGCCAACCCACCATGTTGTTCCCTGCACCGCCAACCCCGAAAACCTTTATGTTGGCCTGACTTACTTCAATCTCCCCAAACGCGTGTTTTGCAGCGTTGTTCACGATTACTTCCATTTTTGCACCCCTCCTTTTTTGTGGCGTTTTGTTGACCCAAATATAGATATTAGAGTACCGAAATACTTATATTTAGGTTCAATCATAATGATTCCTAAGAAAACGTTATTAAACATCCGCCAAGATGTTTACTGACAACGAAATTTAGTCTTTCAAGTGCAAAAGAACATATAAACTCGGTTTTCGCCAAAAAACCACGATTAATTGAGTTTTTCGCCAAAAAAACTCAATAACAATTTTTCTTAATTTATATATCATGTATCAAGTAATATTTAAGTTTTTGTGTGTTCTAAAATATGTTATAAAGTATACGTTTTTTGTCGACGAGAGTTCTTCAGCATTTTACCAAAAATCCCAATGTTTATATATGTAGTCCCTATTCTACTCGAATAATGATAGATACAAAAGATTTCAAGAAAATCGAAGTTAAACTGGCTTCCTACGACTCCCAAAGGGAACATCTCATTAAGAAGGCCAGGGATGTGCTTAAGCTATCGAAGCAGCTCATCTACGCTGCCCATAGAGGTGACAAAAAAGAAGCCTCGGAGCTCTACCAGCAAGCTCAGAATGAAAAAAAGGCCCTGGACAAGATTGCCTCAGCTGATCCCAAGCTTTACTATGAGGGAAGCTATTCTCAGGCAATCCAAGAATATGTGGAAGCATTGGCATATCATGATTTCTCAACAGCGGGCAAGATCCCCACTGTTGCTGCCTTGAAGGTTGACGAAGAGGATTATTTGAGCGGCATTGCTGACCTCACCGGGGAATTGACAAGGAAAGCTGTTACGGTAGCAAATAAGGAACCAAAAGAAGTTGAGAGGATAAAGGATGTAGTAGAAGAGATATTTGGACAGTTCTTGAAATTTAACTTAAGAAATGGGGACTTGAGAAAAAAAGCTGACCAGATCAAATGGAATCTAAAGAAATTAGAAGAGTTAGAGTATGACGTCAATAAAGTCAGATAAGGCCTGCTATTTTCAGAAAATTACTTATGAGTCTTTTTCCATTCGCTTCATAGCTTTCCTTTAACAAAGCATATTCTTTCTTTATTTCGGCTTGATCTAGTCCCCCTAGGTCAGGATCCTCTTTGCACCATCTCAAAAACATCTCTGAGGTAAGCTCTACATGCCCTTGAAGCCCATATGCTTTGTCATTGATTTTTATTGCCTGGGCTCTGCAATGCTCACCGGTGGCAAGTAAGGTAATATCCTTTCCCAAAACTACAGTTTCGCCATGCAGTTGAAAGATAGGTATTTGATTGGGTAATCCAGTAAATAAAGCATCTTTTATGCCACTCCGAGTAAGTTCGATGGTATATTTTTTTCCAGAAGGATCTTTCCATCCGACTTCTTTCGCCCTATTCTTAACTACTTCCCCGCCCAACGCTTTTACTAATGCCTGCATGCCTAAACAGATACCCAAATAAGGGATTCCATGCGCTGCTGCCTTCTTAATCATGGCAAGCTCGGACTTCATCTTGCTGGTTTCATCGTTTGCCGAAGCAGGACCACCCATGACTATTAAAGCAGAATAATTTCCAGGATCAGGGCTTGATTCAATATCGGCAACCTCAAATCTGAGGGAATTCTCCCTCAAGACATCTGCAATCAGCCCAGGCCCTTCCCTGGCTTCATTTCGTATTATTAACACATCCATACAAGCACCAAATCATATGAAATATAAATAGGTTAGCCCAAATGTTTAAAAATGCAGATAGGTATTAAGACGCAATAAGAAGGGTTTATAAATTACTAAGAGATTACATGCTTATGAAAAAGTCAATCTCATTACTAATTATTCTTGCTATGCTCCTGCTAATTTTATTTGGCTGCGCGCAAAATAAACCGCTTGGGCCGGGCAATGATTTGCCCGTCCAAGATCTGCCTTTTGAATCAGATTTTTCTCCTGCGAATTTTTCTGGACTAAGTCATTTTGGTTATTTTTATAATTCGGGCTATAAATTGAAAGACGGTTTTGATTATCCAATAGCAAACAGGATAATTCTTTTTGGTTATTTCTTTGAGAATAAGAAATGGCTAGAGGAAAACTTGAAAAAGGTTGATGAAAGCACTGCCGACAAGACGAATATGTATATCACAATGACTTCAGAGTTAGAACATAATCGCTGGACAGGAACAGATACTGACCCCCAAAAATCATACTGTATCCCGCAGGGACCAGATAGGGAAAGAACCAAGGATATTTTTAGATCAATGGTAGAACGGTATGATGGGGATGCTGATTATGGATGCACAATCAACAACGGAGTTGACTGCTATACTACCGACGATAACTTGTATCCCAGTGCAACAGCCAGAGAAAATATCCATCTCAACCCAATACATAACTGGCAGATAGAAAATGAAATATTTGATCAATTTATTGAATGCGGATATGATCCGACAGCAGATACTTACACATTCCCGATAGCTCCGCTTGATGAATCCGAAAGACCTTCAAAGGAAGAGGTTCTTCGGTATTTAAAAGAGATGAGCGCGGTAATTAAAACAGCCAACCCGAATGCTATCGTGGTATTTCCGGCCTTTCCTCAGGCGAGAAGCATATTATTCTTAGATGGCAGATTGGATTATTACGAACTGGACTGGTATGATTGTGATTATAAAACAAAAATAACAAAAGAACAGCTGGACGATTATTTGAAGCAGGGAAAAGAACTGCCAGGCGGACCTGCCAGGTCCAGAGAAAAAATTGAATATTACATAAAAGAAGGACGGAATTATTACGATATATTGGATTTCCATGATTATTCTAATGACCCGTATATTAATCGTGCGGTGATGGAGTGGTATACCGACCTCTTGGGTGACAATATAAAAACAAAGAGAGTCATTTCTACTGAAAATTCCGGACCATGGAATTTTTTCCTGTTTATTGATGGGGCAAAACAACCAAACTGTACAGCCACAAAAGAATGCCAATTCGAGAGATGCAATTCTCAACCATATGATGAAGGAGTTCTCTCTGAATTTGTCATAAAAAGATATGCTGTTGGTTTGAGTGCCGGAATGAACACTATTTTTTGGGCAACGCTCGTTGAATTAGATATTGGTTTTCATGACAATTTTAACCGACTAGGATTGATTGTAGACTCAGATGGCCCACTACAAAAGGGCATGGAATTTAAAGAAAAATCTGCCTATTATACCTATGTTTTGATGCTAGGAAAAATTTATGGATACGCTGATGCAAAAGAAATCCAAACTGATGTTTACAGATTTAGTTTTAGTAATAAAGAATCTGTTTATGTTGCGTGGAGTGAGACGGGGAATAGAACTGTTGATTTAAGTAATGAAATTAATACGAGCCAAGTGAAAGTTACGTATCTAGTGACAGAACTTGATTACCAGAATAAACCAATTTATCCGTCGGTTGAGACAATTTCTCCAAATTCAATACCTCTGACTGAATCACCAATCTTTATTGAGGGAATAAAATGAAAAAAATAACTAAAATCATTATCGGGATTGTTGTTATTTTATTAGTCATCGGAGTTTTCTTTTTTTATAAATTTAAATCACCAGAGCCTTATACTCCCACAACTAATTTGTTAAATACAATTCCAGTTCCTGCTTCTGGAATTTGTTCTGATGGTTTATGCAGGCAGATTTATGGTGATGGAATATCTATTATTCCAGTAAAAAAAGTAGTAAAGTATGAAAAACAATATTTTACAACCAATCCTTTTGGGACAACTCTTACTTTCAATAATGGAGAAAAGTTTATAGAACTAGGCGCAGACCTTAGAGTGCACTACTGGCACAAACTTCTTAAGATGAGTATAATTCCTGAATTTGATAAATCAATTCTTAAAAATTCCGGCGATACAGTATTTACGTTTGATCTTGTAACTCCCCTTGAAGAAGGTTATTCAACTTGGTGTTTTATAAAAGAAAATGAGATAAGTGAGTGGTCTTCAATGATCTCAAAGATAGTAGAAAGATATGATGGAGATGCTAACTATGGTTGTTCAATTAATAATGGAGTTGATTGCTATTCTCAAAACGATATGCTCTATCCTTCATCAAGTGTTAGAGCAAGAATAAATTCTAATCCAATAAAATACTGGCAGATAGGCAATGAGCCTTTAGCTTTTAAAAACTGTGAATCTACGCCACGAAAAATTACCTTAGAAGAGTTTATAGAGGTTTATGAAATTGCATATTCTTTAATTAAAAATGCAGATAGTACTGCAAAAATAATAGCTCCTGCAATTTCTGCTCCCGATATGAGAATTTTTGATGGATATTATGACAACCCCGCTATAGTCAATTGGGAAATAGATTGCAAGTATAAAGAAACAAATGTAGAAACTTTATTTTCAAATAAAGGAGATAAAGAGACCAGTTGGGCATATGACTTCATTACTCGTTTCCTCTTAACTGAAAAAGATAAATATGATATTGTTGATTTTCACAGTTATTTAACAGATATTTATGAAAGGCCCTATTTCTTGCAATGGGTGAATGATTATTTGCAATATAGCGGGATAGCTGGTAAAAAGATTTGGAGCACGGAGAATGCCGCACCATATTATTATTTTCCATTAATGGGTTTACAAAAACCCTCTTGTTCTCAAGCACCTAGTGCTGGAGAGGGAAGAGATTTCAAACAACCTTATGATAAAGTAATACATTCTGAATATATTGTTAAAAATGTAATAATCCAATTGGCAACAGGATTAGAAAAAATGTATTATTTCTCGCTTATAAGCATAACTTGGGAAACAGATAATACGGCAAGATTTGGATTAATAGAAGTAGACAATGTTCCAAAGCCTGCGTATTATACTTACAAACTAATGATACAGAAATTAAAGACAATGAAGAGTTTAGAAAAAATAGATGATTATATTTACAAAGCCGAACTTGATGATGGAAAAATTGTGGTTGTTGCTTGGAGTGATGCTGGAAAAACAATTAATTTGTTGGATATTTTTAGTGGAGATGTTAAAATAACACATATTATAACAGAGACGGGAAAAACAGATTTGGATGCTTTAATAGAAACAAAATCAGCTAATTCAATACCACTAACTAAAACACCAATATTTATTGAGGCAGCAAAATGAAATTTAAAATAATCATTATATTAGTTTTTATTGTCTTACTTATTGCCGTCGCAGTATTTCTGTTAATTCCGAATAAGAATAATCCTAATATTTCGCCGTATGTTTCTCCGCCAGTGGACAAAATAACTGCAAATTGGATAACCATTTCAGAAAGCGGGAGATACTTTGTGTTCGAGGATGGAAATGACTTTTTTCCGATTGGGACCGCGCTTAATGGAGCATATATAACCTATGATGCCACTGAACAGGAATTTATAGACTATTTTAAAGGCATGAAAGCCAGCGGAGAAAATTTTGTGAGAATAGATACAGAAGGGTTTTCGTGGAACGACGATTATGCGGGGGTAAAGAAAAAAGTAGACGATGGAACAATTACTTTCCTTGAAAACCCCGCGGGGGCATTTAATGAGGAGTATGCGAAAAAACTTGACAGGTTTTTTAAGCTCGCACAAGAGAACGATGTTTATGTTGAGCTTTTGATTTTTTCTCATAGCTGCACGCTTAGTGATAAGTTTGATCTTTTTCCTTATTATAAGGGCAATGGCGGACCCATAACTAAATTGGCTGAGCTTAGATCAAATTCAGAAGCAAAGGATTTGTTCAAACAAAGATTAAGGTATATTTCTGACAGGTGGGGTAATTCGCCTAACCTGTTCATGTATGAATTGTATAATGAAATAGAGTGGCTTGCTTGCGGAGCAGGAAATGCTAACGATTCGAAGAATTGGGTTGAAGAAATGGGGAATTATTTAAGGGATTATGAAAAAGCAAGGTATGGGAAGTCTCATCTTATAGGAGTAAGCGCGGGGCTGTTTGAGCTCAAACCAGAATATAGGTTTTTCCTTAATTCTAGCGGAACTGATGTTTTGCAAACTCATTATTATTATGGAGATCAGGATTTGTGGAATCCAGTGAAAGATGCTTTGAGAGTTAGGGAGACTATTCCAAACTTATTGAATGATTCTCATTTTTCTAAACCATATTTAGAAAATGAGCGTTATCCTATTGAGTTTCGAACAAATAATGAAGAGCGTATGCACGAAACGCAGGATTATTTTGTTTGGTCATATTTGACTTCAGGGGCCTCTGGTGGTGGAGCCCTGTGGCATGGCATGCGCGTACCAAGTATAGTTGCTAAAACCTCAAAAAATGCTGAGCCATTTCTAAAAGAAATAAATTTTGCAAGGTTTAGTGGAAAACCAGATTATGCTAGCATTGAGTCAAGTGATAAAAACATAATTCCTTTTTTAGTGCGTAATGAGAATACTTTAGTTGGGTGGCTGATGAATGATGACTCACAGGATTATTCAATCGAGGCAATAAATTTATGGCGGGATGAGAGATCAAACGGGACTCTTCCTCCGTCAAAAAACGATTACTTATTCCTAATGAAATGGAAATCTATATTAGAATCACAAAATATTGATTTGAACTTTGGCGAGCTTCAATTAGAAATTTCAAATAAACTTCAAAGTATTTCAGGAATTGATAAGAATCTGGCCGATGAAATAAGCACTGCATTTTTTGATAATACAAAAGAAATTAAAGATTACGGACTTGTAGTAAAAGAATCATTACTACAAAAGAACGGAACAATTAATCAGGCTGAAGTAAAAACTGGTTTAGGTGAAATACTTGATAAGATTCGCGCTCATTTGGAATCACTGGAAACAAAATATAGTACACTCAAGACAATATATCAAGGTCATCCAAAAGTTTCAACTACAATTACCTTGAGCAATCTTGCTGATAAAAATTATACTTTGAAGTGGTATGATAGCACTAACGGAACTTGGATTTCAGAAGAAATAATTTCCGGGCACTCTGCTACATTTAAAACGCCAGAATTTAGCAGGCATATTGCTTTCATAATAAAATTAGTTAATTAATTGGAAACAGGACTGCTGATATTTATCGAGGCAACAAAATGAAAAAACAATACAAAGTCACTTTGATAATCGGACTAATTCTAATAGTTTTAATCTTATTACTTTTCGGCACTTGGAAATTTTTACATAAAGGAGAAACTTTTAATGAGATTAGCTCGCCCTATTGCGCAGGAACAGACTGCCCAAGAAGATTTGCAATAGAAGGTTTTCATCCACAAATTAAAGATGACCTTGCAGCATTAGGCGATGGGCTTATTGAAACACAAGTACTTTGGGGACAAGTTGAGCCAAATGCTCCTGTTAATGGAGTTCATAAATATAAGAGCCTCGAAGAAGGAAAGGAAGGCATCACCAGCTTTTTAGATTGGACTAAAGAAACTGGAAGAGAAATATCATTAATGATTGAGGTTTATGAAACTGATTGGGCGATAGAACGATCAAAAGATATTAATGTTTTCTCTCCAAGAGACGGTACCAGGATACCTGGATTTGTAAGAATAAAACCAGAACATCGCCAAGATTGGAAAGACTTCATTAAATATGTTCTTTCGATTTCTCCAAACCTACAATATGTACAAATAGATAATGAACCTGAAAATGTATGGGTAAACGGAGAAGGATATTTAGAAGAATTGACGCTTGCTTACCAAGCCGTGCAAGAATATAACCTTGAGCATGAAACAAATATAAAAGTCATGGCGGCTGGTTTTCATCTTGTTAATTTGTTAATTGAAGTACCTGAAAATTTCCAGACATATGCCTTAGAGAATTATCCAAATATTGACCTGAATTATATCCGAAGCCAACTTAATGGAAGTATGGTGGAGAATGTCTCTGATCAGCAGATACTTTACAATATGCAAAAAATGCATATTGTTTTAACTATTCTAAAACAAAAAAATCCTTCTTTTGATATTTTTACGATGCATAATGATCATGGAAAAACTTATGATACGATCGGTGCTCAGGTTAAGAAATATGAGTCAATAATGAACTCTATGGATTATGATCGTCCTATCTGGATAGATGATGGCTCAGTAAATTATTTTCCGGTATATAAAGGAAATAAAGCTACTCAAGAGGATATAGATCTTATGGTTGGCCTTGAAAAGAAGGAAGCTTGGGCAATAGAAAAATTAACAAGAGAACAATCAAAATGGATGGTGAGAAAAGTTACAGGAGACTTTGCTGCAGGAATAGAAAGAGCAAAATTTGCATATATGATAGAACCAAATTCCTATTACGATGCTGTTTGGCGTGAGCAAGATCTTTTCACAGACGACTTTAAACCAAAACCTGCATATTACACTGCCAAAGTAATGATTACAAAATTAGATTATTTTACAAAAGCAGAAAAAATGGACGGATATGTTTACAAATTCAGTTTTGATGGCAAAGGGAGTGTGTATGTTGCTTGGGATGAGAATGGGGGAAGAACTCTTGACTTAAGTAAAGAACTCGGAACAAACGTAAAAATAACTCATATAATAAAAGAATGGGGGCAGATAGAACCAAAGGTTGAAACCGTGCGCCCAAATAATATTACTCTGGGTGAAGATCCAATATTTATTGAGGCGCAATAAGAAGGTTTATTAACTTCAAAAAGAAGGTAAACATTTAAAGGGGCTGATTAAGTGTGAAAAAAATAGTTGTAATTGTGATTATACTTGTATTAGCATTGTCTATCTTAAGCGGATGTATCAATAGGAGATCAGCTCCATCGGAAAATGGATTTGAGAAAGATCCCTTACTCAAAAGAAATTGGGCGATCATCCCATTCACCCCACAGTTTACTTCAATAAATGGGCTTGAGGTGTATTATTATGTTCCGCAAAATGCTAAAGGGATGATTTTCTTTTATCATGGCACTGGTGGAAACGCACAAAGCTTCTTTGTGCATGTTGAAACTTTGTACTTTGCCAAAGAAGCAGTGGCACGCGGATATGGGGTTGTTTCTACAGAAAGTAAGGATAGAAAAGGGGGGATGTATGTGGTCACCAAGAACCCTTCAAAAAATGTTGATATCAAACAATGGACGGACACTGAAAATTTTTTGAAGAAAGAGGGTTTACTAAAAAGTGAGATGAAGAGATTCGGCGTTGGTATGTCTCGAGGAGCGAGTTTTGTTTCTTATGCAGGCGCAGTTCTTAACTATGACGCCGTCGCCATGTATAACGCTCCAGGGTTGCCGGGGTTGTTCAGTAAACCAGAATACCAAATCCCCACACTTCTCCACATGTCAGAAAACGATCAGAAAGTTCTTAATGAGGATTTTTTGCCTAATTTTAATCTGTTAAAAGATAAAGGCATAAGAACGCTTTTATTAGAGAAAAAAGCTGAAGTACTCATGCCTGATCGATTCATGCGCATTCCAGGTGTCACACTTGAACAATCAGAAGTGATGTTTGATCGCTTTGTCACAGCAGGGTATGTTGATAGTCAAGGTGTGGATACCGGTAAACTTTCAAGCATTATTTCTGGGGATCGGGGAGAATTGGTTGCAAGCGAGAATGTGATTATATTTGGGGGGCTTTCTGAGGAATATGACCTGCACAAAATTGATTTTATCGATCAGATCAGAGTCGTTCTGGCTGACCATGCGTTCCATGCAGGATACTCTAAAGAAACGCTGGATTTCTTCGAGGAATGATTCTGCCGGAGTTTGGTTTCGGTTCCCGATGGCCCTAACGAGAATTTTCCTGTTGTAGCAGACCTTGTTGCCAAGCTCAAGCAGGGGAAGACCCGGAATCTAACCCATCATTTTAAATACTATTTCTTATCAATCTGCATTCAATGTTCTCATTCAAAATAAAGAAGCAGTCAGGAAAAGCTCGTTTAGGTATAGTAACTACCTCTCACGGCAGTTTTGAGACACCTGCCTTTACCCCAGTAGCCACAACAGCCACGATCAGAGGCCTAGACAACAGAGACATTGAAGCGCTAAAACCAGGCATTATTCTTGCCAATGCGTATCATCTCCATTTGAGGCCCGGTGATAAAATAATAAAAAAATTAGGCGGCCTGCATAAGTTCATGAATTGGGACAAGACAATCATTACTGACTCTGGTGGATTCCAGGCTTTCTCACTCGGATTTGCGGTTGAACACGGTGTGGGAAAAATTGCTGAAAATTATCTTGATTTTTCCAATAAGAATCATATCAAAAAACTGAAAGAAAAAAAATTTGCGCAAGTTGATGATACCGGCGTCACATTCAAGGATCCCATCAATGGAGACATCAGAAGGCTGACACCCAAGATTTCAATGGAAATACAGTCTAATTTAGGCTCTGACATCATTTTTGCCTTTGATGAATGTACCTCCCCACTTTCATCCAAATCCTACACAGCCGAAGCATTGGATCGTACCCATACATGGGCAGAAGAATGCCTGAAGCATTACAACAAAAAACAAGCGTTGTTCGGCATTGTACAAGGCGGAGAATACCAGGATCTCAGAATAAAATCAGCTAAATTTATTGGTGATCTCCCATTCAGGGGCTTTGGCATTGGCGGCTCTTTGGGAAAATCAAAAAAGGACATGCACAACATTTTAGGCTGGACCATTCCCCTGTTGCCAGATAGCAAGCCACGTCATCTCTTGGGCATCGGTGCAGTGGAAGACATCTTTGAGGCTGTTGAAAGAGGCATTGACATGTTCGATTGTGTAGCTCCCACCAGATGGGCAAGAAGAGGTCATCTCTATGTCTCTCCTGAAGCAGGAGGAAGCATACACAACAAATTCAGGCTCAACATTGAAAATAAGAAATATGAGGCCGATAAGTCTCCCATCGATAAGACTTGTTCCTGTTATGCATGCAGGAATCACACCAGAGCATATCTGAGACATTTATTCCGGGCCTCAGAGTTGACCTATTTCAGGCTGGCTTCGTTGCATAATCTCACTTTCATCCTGAATCTTATGGAATCTATTAGGACATCAATCAAAGAAAACAAATTTAAAAAATTAAAAAACAAATGGCTAGTGTCGTAGCCCGATCCCTTTCTTAAATAGGTACAAACAAACACCAAACAGCACCAAGGTAAATAAGAATATCATCGCAAGAGCCAGGAAGACATCAATATCCGATATGCCTAAGAAACCAAACCTGAATCCATTCACCATGTATAATATTGGATTGAACTTGGATAGGATCTGCCAGGGCCCAGATAACAATTGGATCGAATAAAATACTCCCCCCAGATAGATCAAAGGGGTCAACACAAAGGTAGGGATTATGTTTACATCATCAAATTTCCGCGCAAAAATCGCATTGACCATGCCAGCGAAAGAAAACAGCAGTGCAGTCAGCAATATGAACATGGATATCACAAGGAGATTATGCACCACCAGCTTAGTGAAGAAGAGTGCAACAATTGTTACCAATAACCCGACCAGCAAGCCTCGTAATACTCCCCCCAACACATACCCCATAATGATTACAAAATTGCTGGTAGGAGATATCAACAGCTCTTCTACCGATCGGACAAATTTTGAGCTGAAAAAAGAGCTCACCACATTAGTGTAAGCATTGGTGATGACTGACATCATTATCAATCCAGGAACGATGAACTGGATGTAGCTAAATCCCTGCATATCATCTATCCTGCTGCCAAGAAACGTGCCAAAGATAGCCAAGTACAATGCCATGGTAATAACACTCGGCAATAGTGTCTGCTGCCAGATTCTGAGAAACCGAGTGATCTCTTTCCTGATTATGGTTTCGAACGCTATCCAATCATTCATTTTTTCCTCGTCAAATTGACAAATAACTCTTCCAACCTGTTCACCTTATTCCTCAAGCTTAACACTTTGATGTTATGCATTTCAAAAAACATGAACACAGCATTTATATCCTGCTTCTTGGAAACCTCCACAATCAAGGTGCTCTTGTCCTTCTTTTCCAGCTTAAACTCCTTAGATTCAGGAACTTGATCTATGGGGTCCTTAAGATCCACTATGAATGTCTCTCGATCAAGTTTGGTAAGGAGATGCTTCATGGAGGTATTTTCAATCACCTTTCCCTTATGTATGATAGTGATATTCTTGCACATCTGCTCTGCCTCTTCAAGATAATGGGTAGTCAATATGATTGTGGTTCCCTTCTTGTTCAGCATATTCAGGAAATCCCACATTTCTCTCCTAGTCTCCACATCAACTCCCGCTGTCGGCTCATCCAAAATCAATAATCGGGGGTTATGGACCAGTGCACGCACTATCATCAGCTTCCGTTTCATACCGCCAGAAAGCGTGTTTGATGTTGCATTTCGTTTCTCGCTAAGCCCCAACTGCTTTAGCAGGGCATCTGCTCGCTCAACAGCAACAGTACGAGGAACACCATAATATCCTGCTTGCTGCACAACAATGTCTATGACCCTTTCAAAGATATTGAAATTGAATTCCTGAGGCACTAATCCGATGTAGCTTTTGGCCAGATTCTCATCTTTATCGCTGTCAACCCCAAATACCTTGACTGTGCCGCTTGACTTGTTGACCAGATGAGCAATAATGCCGATAGTGGTAGTTTTACCTGCTCCATTTGGTCCTAGCAAGGCAAAGAAATCACCGTTTTCGACAGAAAAACTGATATCCTGCAGTGCCACGACCTTGGTGGGATAGGTCTTACTCAGGTTGATGATTTCGAGAGCTTTCATCCTACCCTCTCTGAAAAGAATTCTTCTCTGGTTTGGCATAACAAGAAATGATTATGTTCTTTTTCATGCTTGATTGTTGAATGAGGGATTGAACCATAATCATGACCTGGATAAATCTCATATTCATCCGGCATTGCCTTAAACTTCTTGATAGTGTCCCACATCACCTCAGGATCTGCACCCTGAAGGTCTGTCCTGCCACATCCTTCTACGAATAAGGCATCTCCGGTTATTAGTTTTTTCCCCGACTGATACGTAACTCCTCCAGGCGTATGCCCCGGCGTTTCAATCACTTTGACTGGAACAGTCCCTACCTTGATGGTATCTCCTCCCGTAACAGTATGCACATCACCCGAAACAGCTGAAGCTTCGTTCTTATGGACATAGATGGCTGCCTTGGTTTCAGCAGATACCCTGCCAACAGCCTCAATGTGATCAAAATGAGTATGGGTAAGTAAGATGACATTAATCGTTAATCCATGCTTCTGAGCAGCTTCATACAATTTGCCTTCTTCAAAAGCTGGATCAACAACTGCCGCTATCTTTGTTTTCTCGCAACCTATGAGGTAGCAGAAATTCTGCATCTCGCCAACAGGTATCTGTTCAAATATCATGGTAACCGCTCGAGGTAGTCAACAACATCCTTTTCAAGTTTTCTATTCTCTAACCTATTGATATGCTGCAAACCGGTTGGACAAGTGATGTTTATCTCGGTTAGTCTCCCATCGATGATATCCAAACCTGCAAAATGAATTCCTTGTTTCAAAAGAAAAGGGCCCACTCTCTTAACAATGCTCTGCTCTTTAGCGGTTAACATGGTCTTATGTCCGGTCCCCCCTGCCCCGAAATTTGAGATATAGGAACCTGGTTTAGGCATCCTATTGACGGCTCCTAGGAATTTTCCACCTAAGATTAAAACCCTCTTGTCTCCCTTGATGATGTTGGGGAGAAATTCCTGGACCATTATTGGCATCTTTCCACCATCAGTTGACGTCTCGATAACTTTTTTAAACCCAGCATTTTTGGAGTGAACCTTTTGTATGATTCTTCCCTGAAATGAGTCCAAAGCTTTAATGATGAAAAAAATATTCTTTGATTTGATAAATTTACATATCTGATCCACATTAGAAGAAACCAGTGTTTCAGGCATTAATTCTGGAAATTGCAATGTTATCAGTTTTTCATTAAAATCCCTCAACGCTTGGGGGGAATTCACAACCTTAGTTTTAGCTAAAGATAATAATTCGGTTGCATAATGGAAACCAAGATCATAGGGTGGCTCTTTCCGCATCAGTATCAAGTCAAAATCATTGAGAAGGAAGATTCTCTTTTGTCCTAAAGAATGTTTTCTCATAAACTGTATTCTCTGTGCAGAGACCTTTGCTGCTTTTTCAAATTGTAAATCCTGGATTGTCGCTATGAAAGCCTCAGTCTTCCTGGAAGAGGCCTCTTTCATGAGCGCATAAGTAGTATCAGTCTCCGGATTCAGCTTTTCGATAGGGTCAATGATGAACAACCATTTCATGCTTCCATCTCCTTGCCGATGGCAAGCATCGCAATCCTGGCTAAAACCTCATAGAGCCCGATATCCTCATCTGTCTTGACACAGTCCATTATAGGGCAGGTTATGTCCGGCTTTAGGATAGTATCGAACTTTACACCCGGCGCATTCAGGCTGCTTCGTCCATCCCGGTCATCATGGATGCGCATAAATCCTCCTACTACATTGCCACCGACCGCATACAAAACCGGCTCTGCAAAACCGTTGCCAACCTTATACTTAGTTGAAATGCCTTCCTGGATTATGACTGAATCTATCTTGGATTTTTGCTTGCCGAAACTCATTTTCTGCCTGCCTTTGGTATTTAGCTCAAGTATGTCATTGCCACTTTCGGCTGTTATGATCCCCATGCCATAGGTGCCTGAATTGTCCTTGACAAACACAAAAGGTTTTTCAGCAATACCATACTGATCATATTTTTTCCGTAAGAAAGATATGACTAAATCAACTTTGGCCGCAACAAGATCGATGTTCTTCCGCTCCTTAAAATCAACGTTATCTACCTGCAAAGTTTCTGGACATAACAACCAGGGGTCTATGCCGACCAATGATGAAAATTCATCGATCAGCTTGCAATAATATCTAAAATGGTTGTATTTCTTGCGATGGGTCCATCCTAACCTGAGCGGTGGCCGTATCTCATCAGTTACGTTCTCGAGCAAGGGTGGCACCGGAACTGAAAAATCGTTATTCAACAGTATCAAGCCATGCATGAAAGATTTAGTATGTAATGAGCCACCCACATTGTACATCTTTTCCAGGATCAAAGTGTGGCCTTTGTTGTCCTTTACCGATAAAGTATCTTCAGCATCTTCCCTTACTGTCCCCAAAGTGACTGTAAATCCTGCTCTCTGCAGGATATGTTTCAAAGCGCACAAATTTCCCAGATAATGCTCATTGCGCGTATGCGCCTCAGGGATTATCAACACATCCTTAGATGAAGTTGTAGTTGAGATGAATTCCTTAAAATGCAATGAGGCTCTTGCTTTTGCCGTTGCGTCGAGGTTGTTGAATCCACCAGGAAATAAGTTGGAATCAATGACGCCGGCCTTAACGCCATTATCGCGAATATCAAAAGAGCAATAGATAGGTATATCAAAGCCTTGCTGTTTCCTCTGTAACCAATTGAGGATCTCCTGTTTCCGTTCATTGACGAGACGCTGCAACTCTTCAATCATTTTGAGAATTTCTTCCGTACGTAAGCAATGATGTCGCTGCTTTCATACATATGGGTCTGTCCATCGATTAAGAAAGGCACCTGGCTTTTGCCGCCAACCTTAAGCACAACCTCTCTGCCAGGTGTGCCCTGCTCTGCACCTATAAACTCCACTTCCTTGCCAAGGTTCATCTGGCTGACTACTGATTTCACTTTCATGCAATACGGACATCCGCCCGTCACATAGATTTTTACCATGAGAAAAGGTACACTGCCATTATTTTTAAACCTATGTTTTAAGAATCCCTTAACTACAGAGTCCCGTACTTGGATCAAGGCCCGCAACAATTCTACCAATTTTTGTTACATCTCCAACACTTATCTTCCTATCTATGTTGGCATCAGCACAGCAGATATCATCTGGCAAAGGTATATTGCCTGCGACTAACTCTGCAGCAAGGAATTGATCGTCCTTGGTCACTTCACCATTGCCATTGAGGTCCCCTATTAACTGGCCGACATGGCAGTTAAGGACATTTTCACAAACTCCGGGGCTCGGGTCGAGGCCTGTAGCAATCCTCCCGATTCGGGTTATGTCCCCGACGTTTACCTCTCTATCCTGAGTAGCATCAATACAACAAATATTGCTGGGTGGCTGGATTGTGCCGGCAACCACGTTTCCAACGAGGTTCTGATCCTCAGCGGTTACTGAACCATCATCATCGACATCCCCGATTATCTGACCTGGCCTGCAACTGAGGACACAGTTATAGCAACCAGTATTCTTATTGTCATGCTGATACGTTCCCCATTCGACGTGATTTCCACTGCCAGGGATGTTTGAGACAAATAGATAGGAGCCAGCTTCAAACTCCATAATATGCAACAATTCGAGTTTGCCATCGTTATCGATATCATATAAGGAAGGGTAGGCAGATTCAACACTCACCGATATCAAGTCAAGATTGTTAAAGCTCTTGATAACTTGTGTTAAGTTGGCAGATGCATTAAAGATCAAGATATTCCCGGTTCGGGAGAATGACACAATATCATTCAAACCATCATTATCCATATCCCCTATGACTGGTTGGTAGGACAAAGGAGAGACTGGATTCAACCAATCGCCGAGAGGAATCAAATATTCTCCTATCTTTGTTCCATCAAGTTCATACGTGGCTATACGCCCCCAATCATAACTCACAATCTCTGGATCGGTATCAGTATCAATATTGCCAAAAATTGTTTGCCCAAATGTATTGAATAATATATTCCCGGTTGAGTTGAGTATGCACGTACCTGCTGATATAAATACCCGACCATCTTTAGTCTTAGCTGCTGCGAGAGTCCCTTGTACCGGTGGATTACAACCAGTTACCCTCCATAACTCATCCCCCCCGTTATCATACGCATAGATTTGATCCACTATATTGGATTGCAGCACATCAATTTTGCCGTCATGGTTTAGATCTACCACCACTGGAGCGCCCATAGCAAACCCTTGGTCGTTCCCTACCGCCCATATAGTTGAACCTTTTCCGTCAATAACTTCAAGTTTTCTGCTCCTCTGTACAATGATCTCATCAATCCCGTCATTATCCATATCTGCCAAAGAGGGGGAATCGAGGGGCGCAATCTCTCCCAAGGTATCAACTGGCCATCCCGGCACAACACTACCATCGTGATTCCATGCCTGGATAACATGATCACTAAAACCCAATGAATCATCCCACAAAGGAAAATTCGCTTTGTACATGATTTCCAATTCTGGATCGGCATCAATGTTCCCTATCGCAGGGGTTGAACATACAAATGAAGTGCTGTTTTTCTGCCAAAATAACGTGCCATCATCCCTAAACACATAGAGTTTTCCAGGCGAACCCATATTGGTGGTGATGATCTCATTTCTCCCGTCACCATCCAAATCAGCCACTTTTATTCCATTGTTTGCGCATGCAAAAATAGCACCTACGAACATAAACCCCTCAAACAAATCTTTATGGAGCTGCCGAGGCCAACCAGGATGGGCACTAACATCAAAGTCATCTCTCTGAATCCTGATCGCAGTATCTGAGGATTCCTGACCAGTTTGGTCTTGTACGGTGAGCTTTACTTTTATGACACCTTCTGTGACGTTTGCGGATATATGACCTAAAACGCCATTTATGACTGGAGAAGTTGATGAGTACACAGGTATCCAATCTTCAGAATCGATGCCATCGGCATATGAGAGGGCATAAGAATCAAATAGAAGGCCTTCTGCAGTCCCCTCCACCTCAAATTGATTGTCCTGCAAAAGATCTAGGTTTTGATATGATGAATCGATGATGGCTGTCGGGAAAGGAGGGGTGGTCTGAACAGATCCAAATGCATCAACTCTTCCTAAACCTTGGTCAGTTGTCCAATCGCCAAGATCTATAGCAGTTGCCCGTATCGTGTTTTTAATATCTTGGGGGCTCCAGCTCGGATGAGCCTGTTTTGCCAAGGCAGCAAGTCCAGCAACATGAGGTGTTGCCATAGAGGTCCCACTTATCTCCACATGTGCACCATCATAGCATCTCCTATCAGACCATGCAGAGTCATATTCTGCTGAACAGATGATCGCACCAGGAGCGACTACATCTGGCTTGACAGCTCCAGACGCTACCGGGCCGCGTGAACTAAAGGAGGTGATTTGATCTCGGCGAGGATCAATATCCCCCCAATAATCTCCAACATAATCCTTTTTGTAGACTGCTCCGACGGTAAGTGCCTTGTCAGATGATCCGGGGGATCCCACGCTAAAGTGATACGGTCCTGAGTTTCCGGCAGCAACCACAACCACTACTCCTGCTTCAAACACATTGGAGATTGCTTCTGATTCTGGAGAGTCTGGAGAGCCCATCCCCCCCAAACTCATAGAGATAATATCAACCATGTCTTCATCATCCTCTGCAGGGATACCATCTCCATCCAAGTCAACTGAATCGTCTATTGCCTTGATGATATCACTAAAATAACCTACTCCCCCACTATCCAACACTTTATATGCAAAAATATCTGCCCCTGGAGCCACTCCACCCAACGCCCTTGTGATGAGAGGAGTAGTACTCCAATTGATATAGATTATTGAGTTTTCGCCGGCAGGTATCAATCTTTTATCAAAAGTCATGTTGTAATATGTGCCATAAAAAGCATATCCCTGTACAAATAAAGGAGTGGGGTTAAAGCTATCTGCTATCACCCTAAAGTCGAAATTAGCAGTATCAAAATCAATGGGCATATCATTCCGAACACCATACGCAATGGTTATACTGGTAGGCGTTTGTTCGTGCACGCTAATATTGGCGATAGTGAGGCAAAATGCATTGGGAAAATTAGGGATGTATACGCATCGGCCAGATTCATTGAATAACTCTACGCTTTTTCTATCCCTGAGGTAAACAAAATCACCATACAGAAAACCATAGGTCTTATTAAAAGAGGTTAGATCCAATTCTCCTCGAGGATTAAACTCTAGCCCTGCAGCAATACCTGCCACATGGGTCCCATGGCCGTGGTCATCCATAGGATCAGAGTCGTTGTTGACATAATCATACCCTCCAACAACTTTACAACTCGGACCAAAACAACCCCCTAAATCATGATGGATATAATCAACACCTGTATCAATAATGGCGATTTTAGTGCCAACACCGGTGATATTCTGGGAATATCTATCTTGCATCTGCCAGACATCATCTGCATGTATCAAAGGGACAGAATCCATAAGCAAAGCCTTGACCTCGAGATTAGGGTATATCGATTCGATCTCCGGGATATTTTTTAGCTGATTGAGATCTGCGGGGGGCATCTCAAGTGTAAGACCATTGAAGGTATTGAAAAATTCCGTCAGAACCTTTGATGACGTGGCAACAGAGTCTATATGTTTCAGTGCCTCCGCATGTTCTGATTCGACAGCAGATTTATATGAAAGGATATCTCGTTGGGCAGCGACTTTTGATTCGCTATTCCTAAGTTCGGTTTGCTTCTGAATGAGGGGTGCTCCCCTCAATTTTATGATATACCCTTTGGAGTTAACGTATGAACTTATGTTGCGGACAGTTATGATCTGAGGCAGCATCTCTCCATGCTGTTCCGCGTTATCTCCTAACGTAAAACTGTGAACCTCACTCCAAGCCGTGTCTTTGACCCCATAATAAAAAATGGTAGGAGGATTATCTGCAAAACCCATATCGATAGTAAATGTCTTGGAGTTGGTATTTGCCCAGACATACCCTCCGTCTGAGCCAATGTTCTTATCTCCTCGTATGTTGACCAGAAAAGGAGGGTTCCCTTCATAAGTGAGGGTAACCTTATTGCCATCAACATGAGACTCGACGTTAGATATTGCATAGACTACAGGAAAAAAGAGAAGGATAACCGACACAACATTGAGAATCTTGAAAAGGTCCATGATAGCGGCCTTTAGGGGAGTACTTTATTTAAAGATTTTGAAATCACCGGCTCTGTAGAAAATATAGGTTAGCGGCCTTAAGTCAAACCTAATCCAATCAAATAGCGAACTGACAAGAGGGGTGGCTCCTTCGGAGAATGTCAGTTATGGTACTTCAGAATGAGGGGTTTGAAGCTGCTAACCCGAATGATAATGAGACTTTCTACAGAGCCGAAATCACCTAAACTATAAATAGGTAGTAACTATTGGTTAAGATGATGAAGCCAAAATCCATCAAATTGCTGACCGGTCAGATTTTAACCATTATCTACCTCCTCCTCGTGGGGTTCTTGGTTGTTCTTACCATGCATAACCCAGCATATTTGGTTACCGTGCTTATCGTAGCAGCTATTGTCGGTGTAGTTTTAGCTTTTTTCTACCCCTGGTTGGTCACATTCTTCTGAGCGATACTGTTTAATCTTCGACATATACCAACTTTATAAGGTTTAACAATTGGTATTTACTGCCTAAGTCCAGTTTTATCTTGACCCTTTCCGCAGGAGTTCTCCATCTTTTTTCTTTGTATATCCAT
>Ga0209542_10002036_pt1 | contig 46274 bp, 40 predicted proteins | sample RifCSPhighO2_01_FD_184028 | JGI IMG/M metagenome (GOLD analysis project Ga0209542, IMG submission 184028) | Soil microbial communities from Rifle, Colorado - Rifle CSP2_plank highO2_0.1 (SPAdes) (version 2) | ecosystem: Environmental > Terrestrial > Deep subsurface > Rock core/Sediment ...
CTCGCAATACCAAACATGCCAAAACTGTCAGTCACTTGAAGAAGAAAGAGATTACAGCTGAACTCGTGAAGCTCGGTAAGGTGATAGAGGTCAAGAAATTCGGCCGCCGAAGATAAGTTTGGAATGAAGAAAGAATTTAGTCGTCTAAAAAATACTGTTTTAGGTAGGCAATACGAACTATCTTTAGTATTTATAGACCAGAAACGCTCGCGAGAGCTCAATAAGAAGTACCGTAGGAAAAATAAACCAACGAACGTCCTAAGTTTCCCTTTGTCGAATAAAGTCGGCGAAATTTTCATCGACCTCGATACTGCCACCAAGGATGCCAAGAAATTTGGAATGTCATTCCGAGAATTCGTAAAATATCTCTTTATCCACGGACTTTTGCATTTGAAAGGAATGAGACACGGAGCTACAATGGAGACTACAGAAAAAAAATTATTAAATGGCACGTCAAATCGTAGTCGGTATTGATATAGGCACTTCTCAAACAAAGGTAGTTATTGCCGAAGGGTTAATCGAGCGAGGACATATAGTACCCAAAATCATCGGCACAGGCTCTAGTGAATCAAGAGGAGTCTATAGAGGCTACATCACGAACGTGGCTGAGGCGGCCAAGAGTGTAGAAGCGGCGGTAGGACGGGCCGAGAAGGTAGCTGGTATCAAGGTTAGACGGGCTTATGTCTCCTTCGGCGGCATTGGCCTCGGCAGTGTGGTCATGAGTGGCTCTGTGGCCATATCTAGGGCTGATTTGGAGATTACCGATAGGGATCTGGCGGCTGTCTTGGAGGCTGCCGAGGCCCTCATACCCCCTGCCGCGCTCATTAATAAAAAGATCATCAACACTGTCCCTATAGAGTACAAAATGGATGGTGAAGCAGTCTGGGGCCAAGCCATCGGTCTCAAGGCCCATAAGCTCGAAGTGAAGGCGCTTTTCATCACCTGTCTTGAACATCACCTCACAGACCTCATCAGCGTGGTGGAAGAAGCGGGTATAGAAGTGGTGGATGTTGTGGCAGAGCCGGTGGCTCTAAGTTTCGTCGTCCTCTCCAAGAAACAGAAAAGGGTTGGATGCCTCTTGGTCGACTTCGGTGCCGAGACTCTCTCTACAGTCGTCTTCGAAAATGGAAATCTCATCTCGCTCAAAGTGTTCCCAGTCGGAGCGAACGACATTACCAACGATATTGCTCTCGGCCTGAAAGTTTCACTCGAAGATGCTGAACATGTGAAGCTCGGTTCTGATAGAAGGATCGCTAATCCCAAAAAGAAATTAGAAGAAATCATATCGGCGCGTCTAGACGAATGCTTCGAGCTAGTAGGAACACATCTCAAGTCGATTGGTCGCAATGGTCTCTTGCCTGGAGGCTCGATACTTGCTGGTGGAGGTGCTTCTACAACAGGTGTGAAAGGTGTTGCAGAAAATTCTCTGAAACTTCCAACTCAATTAGCGGAAATTCATTTCGGCACCGCCACAGAGGGCAAGGTCAAGGACCGCACTTGGGCAGTAGCTTGTGGTCTATCGATAGTAGGCTTCAATTCAGATGACGAGCAACGTTCCGTAGGTATTAGAAACGGCTCCCTTCTAGCAGAAGGTGGCAAGCATTGGAAGAAGGTCATTTCGCGTCTAATCTCTCAATTTTTGCCCTAAAACGACGAAACGGTCACTAACTTAAGTCAACGGCTTCCCTTTTAAACTCCCTCTGGTAAGATATGCCCATCTAAATAATTTTAAGAGCATGCCACAAATAAAACCAGAAGTAGAATCTTTCGCCCGAATCAAGGTCCTTGGATTAGGCGGTTCCGGCAAAAATACGGTTAACCACATGATTAATTCGAAGGTGAAGGGCGTTGACTTCGTCGCTATCAATACCGATGCCCAAGACCTCCACCACTCGCTCGCCAAGAAGAAGATCCACATAGGCAAGAACCTGACTCGCGGTCTTGGCACGGGTATGAACCCAGAACTAGGCAAACGTGCTGTTGAAGAGACCAAGGAAGAGGTCCAGGAAGCAATTAAAGGCGCGGATATGGTCTTCATTGCTGGAGGTATGGGTGGAGGTACTGCTTCTGGTGCCGCTCCGGTCGTGGCTCGCACTGCCAAGGAAAATGGCTGTCTAACTGTCGCTGTGGTAACCAAGCCATTCTTCTTCGAAGGAGTGCAGAGGATGCGCATAGCCGAGGTTGCTATTGAAGAACTCAAACAAGCTGTCGATGCTCTCATCATTATCCCGAACGATCGCTTGCTCCAAACAGTCGACAAGAATATCACTGCCAAAAATGCTTTCGCCATCTGCGACAATATTTTGAGAGAAGCGGTTGAGGGTATTTCGGATTTGATCACTACTCCGGGAATTATAAATATCGACTTCGCTGACATCCGTTCGGTTATGGAAAACGCCGGAGCCGCACTTATGGGCATTGGCTCCGCTTCTGGAGAGAATCGTGCCGAAGAGGCTGCCCGAGCTGCTATTAGTTCACCCCTGCTTGAGATATCAATCAACGGGGCCAAGGGCGTACTCTTCTCTATCGCTGGCGGAGATGACCTGACAATGTTTGAAATTCAGGATGCGGCCAAGATTATCACCGAATCAGTCGATCCGAATGCCAAGATCATCTTCGGTACAGTACGTGATGAGAAGCTCAAGAAGGGTGAGATCAAAATCACAGTCATTGCTTCCAACTTCTCTGACAATTATCCGAAGAAAGCGGCATCCCTATTCCAAACCTTCAACCCCAATGAAGATCGCTCTATTAAAGGTAAAATTTTCAACACCATCACCACACCCAAAGAAGCTCCGAAGCCAGTAGTAGATGAGAAGAAGCCAGAAGGCAAACAAACTCCCCCACCTCCAATAGAAGACAATGACGATGACTGGTCAGCGGTACCTGCATTTCTCAGACGCTCGAAATTGAAGTAGAATAGTTGAATGTTTGATTTAATTATAGTTGGCGGGGGACCCGCTGGCGTTAGCGCCGGCGTTTATGCGGCACGCAAGAGGCTTAAAACCCTTTTTATAACCGAATCTTTCGGCGGACAGAGTACCGAGTCTTCTGGCATTGAGAATTGGATAGGGACGAAAAATATTCCAGGGGCCGAGTTCGGCAAAATGTTGGAGGATCATCTCCGCGCTTACGCTGGGAATTTCGTAGAAATAAAAATTGGAGAAAGAGTGGATAAAGTTAGTAAGTTAGAAGTTGGTAAGTTTGAAGTAGTAACAACAGATGGTGCTAATTACCAAGCTAAAACAATTCTCATTACTACCGGTAGCACCAGAAGGAAACTGGATATCACAGGAGCCAAAGAGTTCGAGAACAAAGGCATAACTTATTGTGCTTCTTGCGACGGTCCCCTTTTCGCCGATCAAGATGTGGCAGTCATCGGTGCTGGTAATGCCGCGTTTGAAACAGCGGCGCAACTTCTAGCTTATGCCAAATCAGTAACCCTCCTTGCCCGTTCTGATTTCAAAGCAGATGAAGTCACGGTAGAAAAAGTGCTCTCGCATCAGAGTATGAAAGCAATTAAAAATGCCGTGCCGAAGGAAGTGAAGGGGGGTACCCGCCCGAACGACCGTTCGGTCGGGCGGGAGTTTGTAAGTTCTTTAGTTTATAAGTTGGGAGAGGAAGAAGTTGATATACCAGTGACAGGTATATTCGTCGAGATAGGTTTATTGCCTACAACAAGCTTCGTAAAAGAATTAGTACCACTAAATAAGATCGGCCAAATTGTCGTTGACCCCAAGACCCAAAGGACTACAGTAGACGGCCTCTGGGCCGCTGGAGACGCTACAGACGGGCTTTATCATCAGAACAATATAGCTGCCGGTGACGCTGTTAAAGCCCTTGAGGACATTTATCTGTATCTCCACGCGAAGTAAGTAATGTAGTGGGCGATGCAGAATTCGAATCTGCGACCTTCCGAACGTCAATCGGACGCTCTAACCAACTGAGCTAATCGCCCATCTTCAATAACTTCCTAACTATAAAGAAACAGAAACCCAAGGGCAAGTAGGATGCGGTAGATGCCGAATGGGATGAAATTGTGGTTTTGAATAAACTTGAGGAAGAGTTTGATGCTTAAAATAGAGATGATGAAAGAGGTTACAAAACCGATACCTAGAGTTATAAAATTAGAGCCGGAGAATGAACCGGCGGATTGGATTAGGTCGAGCCCGGTTGCGGCGGCCACGGTGGGAATGGCGAGTAGAAACGAGAATTCGACAACTGTTTTCCTACTAATACCGACAAACATTCCCCCAAGTATTGTGGCCGCCGCTCTCGAGACTCCAGGAATGATAGCAATGGATTGGAATGACCCAATTACAAGCGCTTGTTTGTAGCTAATATTCTCGAGCTCTTTGGTATCCCCTTCTTTGTGAAAAAATTCAAAAATAATCAATACGATACCACCAATCAAAAGTGTATAAACGGAAACTAAATAATTCTCAAGAAAAACATCTTTCACTAAACTATAGAAAACTAATCCGATAAGGGCCGTAGGGACAAACGCAGTCAGAATCTTTTTGTTCAAATCCCATTTGGTTATAAGGGTCTTCCAATACAATAAGACCACTGCCGCCACAGCTCCCAACTGAATCACAATTTCAAAACTCTTCAAGAATTCGGAAGTCTCAAGCTCCAATAGTTTGGCAGTCAAAATAAGATGTGCAGTCGAAGAAATGGGCAAAAATTCCGTCAAACCCTCAACAATCCCTAGAATAACCGAATCAAAAAATGTCATATCTATGCCTGATACATTCTATCTCTCATCACCTCTAGTTCAGCGATCACTTCCGTATCTGTAATTTTCTGAAAACGTGGGAAGGTCTTACCATCTTTTTCTACATTTCCCATCCACATTTCTAGTGGTCGTAGGTCAAAAAGTTTCCCCGCTTTATATACTGAAGACTCATATAGTGGTCGATAAACCACCATGTTGGCGTCCTCTGGGCGGCAGTCATCCTCTGTGTGACAACCCACACCTACTACTTCGTAGGCATAGTTATTCACTGGCCCAGAAGTATCGTGTTTGTAGTGATAGTAGAAACCTTTTTCTGGAACTTGGGCGGGTATTTTCATATGTGCATGACCAATTATACTGGACTTCTAAAGGTGGAAGCGAGAGGATTTGAACCTCTGAGACCCTTACGGGTCTGCCGGTTTTCGAAACCGGTGCCTTAAACCAACTCAGCCACGCTTCCAATCGAGACAAGGTTATACTATCAACCTTCACCCAATCTTTCCACCAAAACCTTTATTCCAATGTTCTGCAGAACTTGAGAATGTCCTTTCCTCTTTTAGTTAACGCATGGCGCACCGATGCCCCATCACTACGCTTCATTACTATACCGGCCAAAGCAAGTTTACGCAGATGTTCGGACGCAGTACGAAAATCGATAGAAACACGTTCAGCAATTTCAAAGACTGATAACTCGGTCTGTTTATCAAGCAAATCGACAATTTGAATCCGCCTGTGACTAGCGACCCCTTTTAATATCCTCTCTAGTTCTCTATATCTTTTTTTATCCATAATAACCATTATACCCTAGTTCTGCAGAACATTGGTATAGACTACACAAAACTGTAATGTTGTCATATAATCTTCTAGTTGGTGGCCCTATCGTCTATCGGTTAGGACATATCCTTTTCAAGGATAGAAGCGCGGTTCGACTCCGCGTAGGGTCATGTGAAAATCCTTTCTATAGAGACTTCGTGTGATGACCCCGAAGGAAAGCTTCGCTTCCTACGGGGCGAGAAGTGGTAATTCTAACTTACTTTCTGTTAATATCTGGTAATGCGTATTTTAGCAATTGAGACTTCGTGTGATGAGACAGCGGTAGCTATCTTGGAAATTGATGGGCCGCTTGAGAAACCTAATATAAAAGTACTGGGTAATAGTTTATTTTCCCAAGTCCACCTGCATGAGAAATATGGCGGAGTTTATCCCAATTTGGCCAAGAGAGAACACGAGAAAAACTTGCCTCCCCTACTTGAAAAAACGATTAAAGAAGCAGGAACCAGTGATGTAGATTTCATCGCTGTGACGCAGGGTCCAGGCCTTGAACCGGCCTTGTGGGTTGGTATCGGCTTCGCTATTGAGCTCGGTAAAAAGTGGAATAAGCCCGTGGTGCCTATTGACCATATGGAAGGCCACATTTATTCTGTCCTGTACCAGGACAAATTTTCAATTTCCAATTCTCAATTTCCAAAATTGGAACTTCCGGCTCTGGCTCTATTGGTCTCTGGTGGGCATACTGAATTGGTGGATGTAAAAGATTTCGGCCACTACGAAATTATCGGGCAAACACTTGATGATGCTGTCGGCGAAGCGTTTGACAAAGTAGCTCGCATGCTCGGACTTCCCTATCCTGGTGGACCTGAGATTTCTCGCCTGGCAAATCAGGCTAGAAATTCTCAATTTACAATTTCCAATTTACAATTTCCAAGACCCATGATCAATTCGAAAAACTTTAATTTCTCTTATTCTGGACTCAAGACTGCAGTACTTTATTATCTCAAAGGTAAGGATATTACTAATGGACTCAAACAAGAAGTAGCAAGAGCCTTTGAAGACGCTGCTGTTGAAGTATTGATAGAGAAAACCCGCCGAGCTCTACTTAAACTAGGGAGTTCAGTAAAGACTTTGATCGTCGCTGGTGGAGTCTCGGGAAATACCTACCTTACAGGAGAGCTTGAGAAGCTCATGAGTGAATTCCCAGAGATTAGCTTGCGTCTACCGGTGAAGTCTCTTAGTACCGACAATGCCGTGATGATCGGTATCGCCGCTTTTATCAAAGCAAGTCGACAACCAGAAATACTAGAGCAAAAAGTAGAGATAAGAGCTTCGGGCAATCTGGCACTTACTGTTTAGGACCGAGGATGATGGGGGCTACTGGAGGTTCTTTCGGAGGTTCTTTGGACAATTTAGGCAAGACAAATGTGTAAGTATCTGGTTCTTTCGGGAGAACTTTGGTTTCTTTCGCTGTTTTTTTAGCAGGAGCAGACTTCATCCAAGCAGAACCAACTAGGAACCATGATTTGACAGAAGCTCTGATGGAATTGTGTTTGGAAGGAGAAGATAGCGTCCATAAGATAGTGACTACAAGGGCGACAAGAAGTGGTGAGACGAGAGACCACTGGCCCGACATGTAGGAAACTATAATAGCTGAAACTAGACCAGCATTTATAACAGACCATTTGACTATAAATCTTTTACGAACATTTTCTGGAACATCTTCATAGATGAGACCCTTAAGGACATTACCAAGAATGTAGAGAGCAGCTAGTATAAGTACGAATCCTAGAACATATTTCATCATGTCCGATAGATTTCCTGGACGTGTAAACAACACCGCTGCCAAGTTGTTGAGATTGCCAAAATTTTGTCCTTGAGAAGATGTGGCACTACCTACTATAGGCAAGAGAAGGGATGGATCGTCGGAACCACCAGAACCAGGTAGCTGTGGAATGATTCCTTGTGCTCTCAAGCTCTCCAGAAGGGCTCTGAAAGCGACTATCTCGTTTAGTTGAGCCTGATTAAGAGGGAATATACGCTGACAATAGATTTCGTTAATCTTCTTAAGGGTCAAGATATAGACGTATCCAGTAGGACCGGTGTGGCTCCATGGCTCCAAAATGTCGCTCGAGTATTTCATCTGGAATGCTGAGACAGCATCGAAGGTAGTTTGATCAAAGACACCTGTCAGAGCGACATTACTATGACCTTCGAAATTGATGAGGAAAGCTTGAAGTTTGAGTACCTCAATAGGATCGTTATTGAAATCTCTCCTCATGTAATTGTGCAAATAGAAGCATTCTGACGAGGTAGATACAGAAAGTACCGAACCACCGGAAGAACTACCACCTCCACCCCCTCCTCCACCACCGCCGCCATTATTTTCATTAACAGTTACAGTAGTGGTGGCTGTAGTTGTGGCACAGTTGGCGCCAGTAGCCACGATATCGAGCTTATAAAGTAGACCGGCTGGGTTATCTTGTGGTGTAGAACTTGACGCCCAATTTTTCACATCGAAAGATATCGTGTTTGAACCATCTACCAGATTACTCAGAACATTAAAAACTTCCTTATCTTCGTCGAAATAATTGAATTCGGTCTGATCCTCACCCACTTTAGTGCTGTTGACGTAGACGCTATAAGAATTGTCGGCAGCTACAGTAAGAGAAGCACTGACGATAGTAGAAGTTGATGTGACGGCGAGATTGAAAGATTTGTAGAAACTCTGATTCTCTTCATTCAATGGATCAGGAACGAGGAAAGTTTTCCATATCCATGTTGCTCCTGGGATACTTGCAGTCCATCTAGAATTTTCAGAATAAGTGGCTACAGCATTTCCACCTCCTGTAACTTGGTTTATGATATCAGAGACCAAAATTATTTCGCACTGATCTGGATCTTCTGTAGCGTAAGTAAAAGAAGCCGGAACAACTGCTATAAAGGCGGCGATTAGTAAAAAAACTATGCTTATACGAGGCAATGTCATATTTGGGAATAAATTTCTCATATTTCATAAACTACGTTTTTCTGAAACAATGTCAAGATTTTAGTTAATCCACTAATATAGGAGTAAACCCTTTATTTACAACGTATTCTAACTTCTTGTCCTTTATATAAATACTGTCTTTTATAAGAATGTCTGAAACTCCCTATCAGTAACCTAATAAAGGGGATAGCGAGCAGACTTATTAACTTTCTTCAATTTACAGAAAGATTGTGTAAATTTTGTCCTTTATCATACTTAGCCATATCCACCTAGGCATGATATTGTTAAAACACATGAATCCCGTTAGAAGCCTCTTAATAGTCTGAAAACGAGATCGTGTTTATTATGAGATTTATTAGCATTAGCTTCTAACGGGATGAATGAGAAGTTTCTTAAGCCATATAATCCAGGAGAGACAGAGGGACGAATATACAAACTTTGGGAAGAAAGTGGTCTTTTCAACCCCGACAACCTCCCCGAGAGGCACAAAGAACCTTTCTCTATGGTCATGCCTCCACCCAATGCGAATGGTGATCTCCATTCTGGCCATGCGCTCTTCATTACCCTAGAAGACATAATTACGAGATACAAGAGAATGCGAGGATATAAGACTCTCTGGTTACCTGGAGCTGACCATGCTGGTTTTGAGACTCAAGTAGTATTTGAAAAGAAGCTTGAAAAGGAGGGTCGTTCTCGATTTGGAATGGATCCAAAAGACCTATATCAAGAGATATTAGCTTTCACCCTAGAGAATAAAAAGAACATGGAGACCCAAGTCCGCCTGCTCGGCGCTTCATGTGACTGGTCTCGGGAGAAATTTACCTTAGACCCTGACGTCATATCACAGACTCAAGAGACTTTTATAAAGATGTTTAACGATAAACTTATATATCGTGGCCAGAGGACAATCAACTGGTGTTCTAAACACCAAACTTCCCTCTCTGAAGTAGAAACGGAATCAGTAGAAGAAATTTCTCCTTTTTATTATTTCAAATACGGGCCTTTCGAAATTGGGACTGTGAGACCAGAAACTAAATTTGGGGACAAGTACGTTGTAATGCATCCAGATGATAAAAGATACGCCGAGTACACCCATGGGCAAAAAATTGATGTCGAATGGATCAATGGACCTATCCAAGCCACTGTTATTAAAGATGAGGCGGTGGATATGGAGTTTGGTACAGGAGTAATGACGATAACCCCTTGGCATTCGCAAGTGGACTTCGAGATAGCTAAGCGGCACAATCTAGACATCGAACAAATCATAGATTGGCGTGGTAAGCTCTTGCCAATTGCTGGTGAATTTTCTGGTACGAACATAAAGGAGGCCCGACCAAAAATCGTAGAGAAGCTCAAGTCAAAAGATCTTCTCGTCCGCATAGACGATAAGTACAAAAATGTCATCAAAAAATGTTATAAGTGCGAAACTATTATAGAGCCGCAAATTAAAGACCAGTGGTTTGTAAAGATGGAACCATTGGCAAAAATGGCTATCGATGCAGTCAACAAAAAGGAGATTAAATTTATCCCTGATAACTACGAGAAGATCTTCAGATATTGGATGGAAAACTCTATCGATTGGAATATTTCGCGTCAGATCATTTGGGGTATCCCTATACCGGCTTGGTTTCGTGGGGAAGAAATGGTGGTCAATAAAGAGAAGCCAACAGGTGAAGGTTGGACCAATGACCCTGACACTTTCGACACTTGGTTCTCAAGCGGACAGTGGCCACTACTTATAATGAATTATCCTGATGGCCCTGATTATAAGCAATTCTACCCCACTCGCGTAATGGAGACCGGACACGACCTTATATTCAAATGGGTGCCTCGTATGGTCATTTTTGGCCTCTATCTCTCCGGTAAATCTCCTTTCCACACAGTGTATCTGCATGGCCTCGTCAATGACGAGCAGGGCAAGAAGATGAGTAAATCAAAGGGCAATGTCGTTAACCCCCTACTTTTGACTAAAAAATATGGGACTGATGCTCTTCGTATGGCCTTAGTCGTCGGCAATACACCGGGAACAGATCTCGCCTTGAGTGAAAATAAGATTAAGGGCTACAAAAACTTTGCTAACAAACTTTGGAACATAGCGCGCTTCGTACTTTCACAAGAAGATCCGCCGGCTGGCGGAGGGGGACTTGATAAAGAACTTGTGGACGAGTTTGGTAAACTGACTAAAAATATTACAGATGATATGGAGAACTATCGCTTCTATATCGCTGCGGAGAAAATCTATCACTACATTTGGCACCGTTTCGCGGACGAAATTATCGAGGAAAGTAAAAAGAATCATTCCTTACTACCTACTACTTACTACCTACTACAAAATTCCCTGAAATTACTCCATCCCTTCATGCCCTTTATTACCGAGGAAATTTGGTCAGAATTGGATAAGGAAAACTTATTAATGATAGAACCGTGGTTTACCCCGAGCGAAGTCGAGGGGCCAATATTATGAATGTAGAAACTATTACTTATTCACTTCTTGGTGGCACCTTACCAGCACTCGTCTGGCTCGCCTTCTGGCTTCGAGAAGATTACAGACACCCTGAACCGCGTGGTCTCATCCTTAGAACATTTCTTTTCGGCATGGTGGCAGTTATCCTAGTCTTACCGTTTCAAAAATTAATAGACGCGTGGCTACCAGGTATGACCTTCGTGGCTATCCTCTTGTGGGTTGTTTTAGAAGAGTTATTTAAATTTGGCGCGGCTTATATGGGTGGTCTTAGGTCAGTCGAAGATAATGAACCTATTGATCCGATAATCTACATGATTACCGCGGCTCTGGGATTCGTAGCTTTGGAGAACACTCTCTTCCTCTTCGGCTCACTTAGTGGCCAAGATATCGTAGGAGGTCTTATCACTGGTAATTTGAGGTTCATTGGCGCCAGTCTCCTACACGTGGTTTCCAGTGGTATTGTAGGATTCTCACTTGCATTCTCATTCTATAAATCAAAGAAGGAACATGTCCTCCTTACTATCGCTGCCTTAACTGTAGCTGTTACTATTCATACTGGATTTAATTTGGCTATTGTACATTGGGGTGATTCTGGGGTAATGCTCGCCTTCGGGCTGGTTTGGATAGGAGTTGTTCTATTACTACTAGCGTTTGAGAAAGGTAAGGCTATCCGACGATTGCATGATAGACAAAAGGATATATAATTAAATCATATGCAACACAAAAGATCTTTTTTCGAACGACTAACAGGTGCAGTTAGATTAGATGATGAGGTAGAACAACTGGAAAGTCGCCCAGAAGTTAAGACATCTATTAATAACAGAATGAATGTATTTGAAGAAAGCGACGAAGAGGCCCAACTAACTGTGGATGTCTACCACACACTTTCGGAGATCATTATCAAGACCATGGTCGCAGGAGTTAAGCCAGATGATCTAGATGTTTCTATTACCAGAGACTCTATCACTATTCGTGGCAAAAGAGACGAGGATAGAACAGTCTCGAGCGATGAATACTTGCACCGAGAACTCTATTGGGGTTCGTTTGCCCGCACTATAACCTTGCCAGAAGAAATAGATGTGGATGGGGCAGAGGCAGTCGAGAAATACGGCATGCTCATCCTCCACTTACCGAAACTCGACAAAAACCGCCAAACCAAACTTAGAGTCAAAGGAACTTAAGGTGCCACCGGCAGGAATTGCACCTACATCAACGCCTTAGGACGGCGCTGTTCTATCTATTGAACTACGGCGGCGATCGTTGAAAATATAACACACTTCGACAAGCTCAGTGCAAGTAAAATTTGAAAAATACCGACCTGCCTCGCCGTCAGGCAGGTATTTTGCTATAATTTCCGCGTATGAATCCCGTACGAAGTCACCTTGGTACAAGTCTCGCGGGATCATTAAGGCTTATCAGAAAATATGTTAACTTCGTAACGGGATGAGCCCTGAAGAAAAAGTAATCCTAGAACGCACCCTGAAGCTTTCGGAGGAGAATAATAGGATTCTACATTCGATACAACGATCCATGCGCATCGCTCGTATTATGAGAGTTGTTTATTGGTTGTTTATCATAGGATCCGCTGTGGGAGCCTACTATCTTATACAACCCTATGTTGATTCACTGGTAGGAATATATAGCAGTATAAGTGAACCCTTTAGATAATCTTGATTTCACCTAGAATTTCAAAGTCCTACCCTTGTAGTTTAAGGCTTCTTTAAGAAATCTCTCTCCATTTTTTGTGCTGTGTTCAATTGCATGACAATTTGCGCAGAGCAGAAGGCATTTTTGCATTTCCTTTTTTATAGAATCCCAGCTTTTGTTCGCTACATTACCAATGATAAAATCTTTTTCTTTCGAATTTTTGTGATGGAACTGTAGGGCAGCCTGATTACCGTGCCAACCACATTTTTCACATTTACCACCTAAATACGTAATTGCAGCAGATTTTGCCCTAAACCTTCTTATTTTTGTATTGCATGAACCGCACCTACTTCTCCCTCTAAGTTGGTAATCTTCAAATTGATTCTGGCATAATTTACAAATTTCCATATCTTCTAGTATAGCATGACGAGTTCTACCAAAAAATTACTATTGTAAAAGTTGATATTTTTAGTAGTATAAGCGGGTATTATATGCCTGGGTAGCTCAGTTGGTAGTAGCGCTTCCCTGAAGAGGAAGAGGTCGCCAGTTCGAGCCTGGCCCCAGGCACCAATTGTTTCATTTTTAATCAAATCTTTAGGGTATTTGAATATGGTAATATAGTTCTCGGACATAAATTTGGGTTAGAACGGGGGGTAGATATGAATTTGTGGGGATGGATAGGTATTGGATCAGTCGTGAAAGTGGCCTTGACGGGGGCACTGGTCTGGTACAAGAGGGATTTCATCAGACGGAAGATCCGTAGCTGGACCACTCGAGGACGACTCATTCCTGTCGTCGAGAAGGTGAATGATCTAGACCATCAGGTTAGAGTCATCGACGCGAAGATGACCAAACCCAAAATCACGAGGAGACCACTTACAGAAGAGGAGAAAGCTGCTAGACAAAGAGATGACGAGGCAAGGGCTATCACCAAGAGAACGGAGCAAGCAAGGCAACAGCAAGCCATTGAACACGTGAGAGCTGCTGCTAGTGCAAAAAGAGCCAGACTCCAACCTCCTTCAAGGGGGAAGACTTCTCCTCTCGTAACGGATGAAAGTCCTCTACGCATCCATCTGTACGAAGGCCCAGTACCCGTAGAGACGCCACGACCTAAAGTCGTGGCGGAACTAGAATCTACCTACCTACAGGCACCAAGTGAAGGTAGTCGCATTCACTGATTGCCTCGAGGCGAGCCCCGTCGTTTGAAACGACGGGGCTTCAACTTATGCTGGTAGACCAAGCAGTCTCGTTAGAGTCTTTTTATCGAAGCCAATGATGACGTCCTTATCATCTATCACTATGACTGGCACGCCCATCTGCCCGCTCTTATTGATCATTTCAGCCCTCTTGGTAGTATCAGTGCCGACATTATAGTCAATAAAAGGGAAGTTATTGGCCGTGAGAAATTCCTTGGCCATATGGCAGAAGTGACAGCTGGCTGTCGAATAAATATCTATTTTCCTCATTTATTTCCCATTATAACAGCCCAAAACCTTTTATACCACGGCACGGACGACGCGTCGGTCGAGCTAGACGCTGACCTTTCATCCACAACCACAGCCACATACTCACCCTCTTCTGTAACACTAAATCTGCCTCTAATTTCACCCTTTATGCCTTCTTCGGTCTTGAGATGAGAGACACCCTCCTCAAGTTCCTGTTCCCGTAGAACTAGAGCTGTTGCCTTCTCGGCCAAATCTCTCGATAGGGCCTTGCTCTCTTCGGCCTTATTCATCACTCTGACAGCCCCTCTGGCGAGGGAAAAGGTGATAATGGAGAGAATAATAAGCACGGGAACAGAATAGATGATGCGCCTGGTTCTCTGCTTTCTTTGGAGTTCTTTCATTATATGAATGTTACGAATTGAAGGGTTCTCAACTTGTGATATTATACTAGAAATGTTATTCGATAAGAAACATAAGAAAAAGATCCAGACGGCCTGGACGGTACTATCTATCCTTATTATTATAAGCATGATCCTCTTATACTCGCCTTTCTTCCAATAAGACCCACTTAATCTCTGCGAATCATTTTGAGGAAAACGTCTTGAGGAATATTGACTTGCCCACGCTCTTTCATTTTCTTCTTACCTTTTTTCTGCTTCTCACGAAGTTTCATCTTACGAGTAATGTCCCCGCCATACATGTGTTGAGTCACATCCTTCTTCATCCCCGAGAGAGTTCGCGAGGCGATGATCCGACCCAAGGCCTTGGCTTGAATCTTGAGAGTAAACATTTGTCTCGGCAAGGCGGCGACCAGTTTGTCGACAGCCTTCTCGGACTCAAGCTCTACCTGCTTCTCGGAAATCACTTTGGCAAAGGCTGGGACCACTTCATCCGCTATCAAGATATCGAGGCGAGTAACATTGGCCAATCTTTCACCTGCTATGGCGTATGAAATAGAGCCGAAGCCAGAAGTGGCACTCTTCAGTCTGTCGAAAAAGCCTCTCATTAGTTCACGGAGCGGCATTTCGAAAGTGAGAGTGGTTCGCCCTTCTCCGAAACTTTCTGTCTCCCCTAGCTCTGCTTCAAATTCATATAACAGTTGGATGACTGAACTGATAAATTCTGGTGGGATGATGATGGTCGCCTTGACCCACGGTTCCCAAACTGAACTAATTAAGTGGCTCTCTGGGAAAAATGACGGGGTATAAATATTACCCTCATTGCCATCTTTATAAACGATTCGATAAGTGATACTCGGCAAAGTGATGACTAAAGGCAAATTGAATTCGCGACGCAATCTCTCTGTAATAATCTCAAGATGGAGCATGCCCAGGAATCCTACTCGAAATCCCCTGCCCAAAACTCCAGAAGATTCTCCTTCGAAAGAAAAGGCGGAGTCTGACAAACGCAACTTCAACAGGGCTTGGCGCAAGAGAGTGAAGTCATCCCCGCCAGAACGACTGTTCGGTCGGGCGGGCTGACTCTCTGGATAAACAGAGGCCCAGACGACAGGATGGGCCTTCTCGTATCCCGCTAGAGCGGGACTAGTGTCGGTGGCGAGAGCCACAGTATCGCCCACAGAGGCAATGCCAGGCTCCTTAATACCGGTCACTATATAGCCAATCTCGCCCGCCCCCAAGCTAGAGGTACTCTTCTCCTCTGGCAAAAGTACTCCAACTTCAAGAGCTTCAAACTCTTTTCCCGCGACTTTAAATTTGAGCTTACTACCCTGTCTAACTTCCCCAGAGAAAGCACGCACGAAGACGATGACCCCACGGTGATTCGAGTATTTGAAGTCGAAGACTAGAGATTGAAACGAGGCACTAGCACTACCTTTAGGCGAAGGCACTCTCTCTATAATAGCGTCGAGTAATTCTTTCACGCCTTCACCAGTTTTCCCAGATACCAGAAGTATTTCCTCTTTCTTTACACCAAGTAACTTGACCAGTTCATCTTGTACTTCAGCACTGCGAGCCAGTGGAGAATCTATCTTTGAGATCACCGGTACAATAGTAAGTCCCGCATCTTTAACCTGATTGAGAGTGGTCAGCGTTTGAGCCTGTACTCCCTGCGTCGCATCGACTAGAAGAATTGAGCCCTCCACTGCCCGTAGTGCCCTAGACACTTCATAAGAGAAATCGATATGACCAGGCGTATCAATCAGATTCAGAATGAATTCTGAATCTGAATTTTCAGTTTTCAATTTTGCAATTTTCATTGAATTTTCAATGTTTGAATTTTCATTGGAAATTGATTCATTAATTGGAAATTGGAAATTGGAAATTGGAAATTTTGGTCGATAGACCATTCTCACGGGTTGCATTTTGATAGTAATCCCCCGCTCTCGTTCTAATTCCATATTGTCTAGATACTGGCCTCTCATCTTCCTGACTTCCACTGTGCCAGTTAATTCCAGGAATCTATCAGCCAAAGTGCTTTTACCATGATCAATATGGGCTATAATGCTGAAGTTTCGAATATTCTCCATTGTAAATTGAAAATTGAGAATTGGAAATTGTGCTAGATAACCCTATACAATTTCTGAATCGGTAGCAATTATCTTCGTCTTCCAGAATCTCTGATGCAAAGCGTTACCAATCTCGAATAGCTCTTTACTTTTAAGAAGTACAAGAACCCCAATGCCAGCAGCGAGACCTAAGAGTCCCGCTATCGCTCCCTGTAAGAAGATGCCGAGTAAGGTTGTGGTTTCAAGAAGTGGAGCAAAAATATTGAGTGCAAAGTAACTAACAGCACCGACAACAATAGATGCCCCTAAGCAGTCGAAAAGTGTTTTGATAACCCCACGAGAAAAACCTTTAAACTCTCTCTCAAACGAAATCCAGTGAATTAAGCCATTTATGATAGTAGCAACAGTGAAAGCTAGAGGCAGCATTAGAACAGCGGTATCAGACAAGTCTTCTACTTTGAGAAGTACTCCCCAGAAGAGTCGGAAACTCTCTGAGATGTAGAAAATCTTGACCAACCCCCAAGCACCAATGGCCATGATAGCAGTTGAGATAAGATTGATGATTAAAGGCTTCTTGGTAAATCCAGCGGAATAGAATCCTCTCATGAAAAGGAGTAGGAGACACTGAAACATCGAGGAGAGAGCAAATAATGCCAAAGCGGCCGCAGTCAAGCGAGTGTCGTCCCAGTCGAAGTTACCTGAACCTAGGATAACGCGCACAATTTGGGCCCGTAAGACTATGAGAAGTGTTGTGAACGGTAATGACCAGAAGATGATAAATCGGGCAGTGGCCGCCATCTGCTGTTTAAAAGCCCCTAAATCATTATCTCTAAAACGTCTTGAGAGAGTCGGGAAAGCTGCCAGAGAGTATGAGACCCCAATAATAGAGAGTGGCACAGATTGCAGGTTAATAGAGAAAGATAAGATAGAAATGGAACCGGCCGCCATAAGCGAGGCCATGGAAACTAGAAATATGGTGGATAAGTTAGTCATCGATAACGAGAGTGTTCGGGGCAAGGAGAGACTCACTATCTTTTTAATCGAAGAGAAGTCGAGATGAAAAGAGGGTCTAGGCAAGAGCTTCGAGTGCATGACAAACGGTACCTGTATTAGGGCATGTAAGAGCGCCCCCAATACGATACCGATAGCTACTCCCATCACGCCCAGACGTTCTGCAAGAACTACTATGCCGATAATAATACCGGCGTTGTACAAGAGCGGGGCTAAAGCGTAGATGGTAAAACGGCTATAAGCTTGAGTCAGAGATCCCAACAAATTAGAGAACCCAAGGAGAATGGGAGAAAGTAAGAGTATTCTAGAGATAAGAACTATTTGAGTTAGTGCTTCGGGAGAGAAACCTTTGAATATGAGACTCGATATAGTTGGAATGAGAAAGAAGGCCAAACTAGAAACGATGAAGATTAAGATCGAGAAGAAAGAAAAGATATTACTAACAAAACTACGTACAGCTTCAAGACCCAAAGCTTCCTTCTCAATAATGAACGGTATTAAGACCGAGATCGAGACTATCGAAGCCACAGTCACGAAGATAAAATCTGGAATGCGGAAAGCGGCGTAATAGATATCGAGTTGCGTGGAGGCGCCGAAGATATGCGCCAAGAGTCTGTCACGAAGAAAGGCCAAGACTTGAGACAGGAAAGCAAATAGCCCTAGAAGTAAAGCGGCCTGGTTGAGAGTGCCTGTCTCTCTATAGAGGAAATCGAAAATCTTGCGGACCATCCCGTTAGAAGCTAATGCTTATATTGATTAATAATTTGTACATACACGTGGCTTGATCATGGAAGGCTTCTAACGGGACCATCCCGTTAGAAGCTAATGCTTATATTGATTAATAATTTGTACATACACGTGGCTTGATCATGGAAGGCTTCTAACGGGACCATTACTCTATAGGATTCCTACCAGCTCTAAGTTCTTTGAGAATCGACTGTACTTCTGGACTATCAGGGTTGGTTTGAGATAGAGATTCGAATTGTTCCAAGGCTAGGTTCAGTTCTCCAATCTTAATGAGAGAAAGACCGAAGTAATATTTAGCATTAGCGTATTCTGGCACAACAGAGAGTGCAAGGGCGAAGGCGGTGGCCGCTCCTCTATAATCTTCATCAGAATATTTCAGCAAACCAAGTTCGAAGTAGATACTCGGGTTATTCGGTATAAGCACAGCTACCCTCTCGGCGGAACTGATAGCTTCTTTGAGATTATTCTCTTGAATCTCAAGCTGAGTAAGTGTTAGATACGCAGCAGCATAATCTTCTTTCAGAGCAAGAGATTGTCTAATGAGAGAGCGTGCAGCGGAAACGTCGCCGTGACTAAGCTCAAGTTTGGCCAAAAGGAGTGATACTTCTGGACTAGTCGGGTTTCTTTTAACACCTTCGTCGAAAGAGAACTTGGCATTCTCATAAGCTCCTGGTACAGATAGTGGCGCCGGTACCAAGAAGCTGTAGATTGTACCGAGTGCTAACCAGTTCTGGTAACCGGCTGGATTAATGTCGACTGCCGTACGTGCCGCTATAATGCTCTTAGAAATAGCGTCCTCAAAAGTGGCCAGATTCTCTTCTGGAGTACCCGCGTTGCTAGCCGCCACTTCTTGGGCTCTCGTAAAGTATATTTGAGAAAGAGCGACGTAATAAATATCAGTAGGACTAAATTCGATAGCCTTATTAACTGCCTCTTCCACTAGAGGAGCAGTGACGCTTGATGTATTGGAGAGCTTGGCCGCTTTGTTGAAGTAGAAGGCCGAAACTGTTTTGTTGAATGAGACAAAACCGAGTGCACCAGATCCAACAGTCAGTATGATTACCACAAGAGTTGAGATAAACTTTGTGGTCACATTTTTCGAGAAGAAGATTACACGAGACGGAATGATGTCCATCTGCCGACAGGTGGCCAGGAATAGTCCAGAGAAGATGAAGGCCAAAGTAAGCATGGTGAAAGACGGCACGTAGAAGAAACTTGCTATCCAAAGATAGATAAGGGCGATGAAAGACGTGACGAGCGTGAAGCGGAGGGCTCTAGATTCTGGGATCTTACCCAAGGCCTTTACTCCAAAAAAAATAAGGAGGGCAAAAAAGGCCAGCCACAGTGCTATACCAAGAACACCGGTAGAAGCTATTTGAGTGGGAATAAAGCCAATGCCAAATGGGAAAGCAACACTCCAGAATGGCGTGCTATTGACGATCGTCGGTTTATAGCTCAGCCAATCCTGACTGAAAGTATTGGGACCAGAGCCAAGTAAGACACTTTGGGAAAGAGCTGCTTTGGAAACACTTAAGGTGGCTGAGAAAGAAGGACGGACTTCGGTATTTGAAACGTCGAAAACTTTTGTCACCAAGTCAGCAAGCTTACTCCCTGTACTTGGAACAGTAGGATTAATGAGAAAAACTAGAGAGACTACACCCAGGACTATAGGAAGAAAAGTTGGTTTCAAGAAAAAGCGTGAAGACGTCTGTGGTAAGGTAGCTGCAGTATTTAAGAAGTGTTTCTCTATAATCTGGAAGTAGACAAAGAGAATAACGGAAGCTCCTAAGGTGAAGATGAAAGTGGTGGAGAAGTTGATAACAGCCAAGAGCATGGTCGATAGGACGAAAATTGAGTAGCAGAGTGCCCGGAGAGATTTCTTCATTGGGAGCATACCCAGAACTAAGATGGAAAACATCGACAAAAGTCCGAAAGCGGTCGCTAGATCCGTCCACTTACCTATCGGATTGTCAGTATTAGAAAAGAAAATCCCCCACACAGGGGCACCACCAGAGAGGATCTTTATAGTGGTGAAGACGACGATCAAGGCAAAAGAGACAAAGAAAGCGGTCAGAGCCTGAAGTATCTTCTGAGTATCTGTGAAAGTGATGCTGATGAGAATTAAGATAACCGAGACTAGAAGCATGTAGCCGAAAGTCCCCACTTCGAAGTTGTAGCCGAAGAAAGAAAGGAAAGATGGCGTACTTGAAAGGGCGGAGAAGAAGTAGACCAAAGGCAAGAGAATAGTCACCAACATGAAAGGATGCCAAGGCAAATTCAGCTCACCTTTCCGCCAAGTTTCTAATAGAAATGAAAGCATTATTGCCACGACACCCAAAGTAAGCAGGGCTGATTTGGCCACATGGAGACTAAGCAACCCACCGGGGATAAAGAATATCGGTAGGAGAAATAAGAGTGAAATGGTAATGAGGAAACTAGTTCTGTGGGTTTGGTTCATAAGTATTAATTTTAATTTTCAATCAGTTAATTTTATCTCAAATTGAGTATAAAGCAAAGCGCCCTTACGGGCGCTTTGCTTGTGGGTATCTATAAGCCGAATTCTGTATCCCGACGTAAAGTCGAGACGATAGTTATTTATCTGGGACTCGTATCACTACGAGCCTCTAGCGGCACCCTCCATATAAGTGGAGTACGGCCTTGCATTCAGGTAAGAATTTTGCCGTTTCACCTCGACTTCGCTCGGTGCAAGCACCCAGGAAATCGAGCTCGTCACTGTTCGCATCTCTAGGATTACTCCAGACAGGCATTACCTGCTACCCTTATTCCCTGCACGCATATGCATGCACAGAGAATCGAATGTTCGGACTTTCCTCTCCAACCGTAAGGTCGGAGCGACTATCCAATACCCTATCTTAATTATAGCGCATTTTAGAACAAAAGTCCAATATATTCCCTACCTCACCAGCTCCAGATACTTAGCCCTAGATTTAGATCCGAAGTAACCAGTAGAAGGAGTGATTTTGTAGAACCTCTGCCATCTTGAGAGAGCACTAGCAGTACCGAAGCCGAAGTAAGTACTCTCGTTGCCAAGAGAACCGAGACCAGAGCTTGATACAGTGAAGCCAACTGAATTCAAGTATCTTTGCAAACACTTAATATCCTCCCCTGTTAATCCGAAACGAAGATCTCTAGTAAAGACACAAGACAAGGACGTGGGTGACTGTGAAATCTGGCTCGAAGAACTTTTTATCAGAGCTTGTAGTTCAGCAATCTTAGCTACCAGTATTGCCACTTTTTGGACCTGACTTAAGGAGTTGAAGTTGGAAGGCAAGAGCCCACCAGTATAAGTCGGTGTGGGTGGTGCAGAACTACCCCCACCTGAACGACTGCCTCCGCCACCGCTAGAAGAAGGTGGTGGAGTTGGTGTTGGAGCAGGGGTTGGCTCTGGTTCTGGTTCTGGAGATGGGGCTACGAAACTGACTGTAGCAGGATCAGAGTAGTTATCTTGGTCATCGTAGACGAATAATGAGTAGTAGTAGAGATTGCCCGCGACAACATTCTCATCTTTGTATGTATTGCCAGTAGTGGTGGTAATTAGATAAGTTGGATCATAAGTGTTAATAAAACCAGTATTTAACCTAAGGATGGCGACGCCAGCAAACCCAGGGAAACTAATTTGTGGCCAGTTTAAAATGACAGAACCAGGAGAAGCTACTACGAAAGACAGTGCCGGTGGTTTGGCTCTGACAACGAAGGTGGTGTTACCAGATGTGCCAGTGACATTGGATGCTATGGAAGCAACTCTCAAGTTGTAAGTGCCCGGAGCAAGATCTGTCAGTACTATCGAATGTTTGGTAATAAGAGTTGAGTTAAGAGGTGAACTCTGAGTGTACGATTGAGTAGCGCCGTAATCAACTCTGGAACTTGATGGTATGTCAGTGGTCCACATTATCGACACGTCTCCTTGATTGACCGTCACATTCACATTAGAAACATTTGGAGCAGAAGGCAGAGGAGGAGGTGGAGGGGCTACAACGGTGATATTAGCTGTATCTGTGACAGAACCGGTAACATTCGTAGCCGTCACAGTGTAAGTAGTACTGACTGTTGGAGTAACAGTACGTGTGCCAGAATTAGCCACTGTTCCAATACCCTGATTAATATTTACTGAAGTAGCACCACTAGAGGACCAGGACAAAGATGCAGATGAGCCAGAAGTTATAGATGTTGGATTGGCTGTAATAGTTGCAGTTGGCAGAGGTACAGGTACCGGTGCTGGTGCAGGCGGTGCCGTATAAGTATTCAAGAAATCTTCAGCTACCCAGCCGTCAAGACCTGAGTCGAAGTTCACATTCCACCACCAGTAGTTCGTTTCAGAGAGTTGAGCATAAGTTGGACCACCTACTACAGTACCGATTGCTCCTAGAGATTGAGTACCCTGTGATTCACCTGCTGCAGATCCTCGAACTTGGACACTGGCAGTAGCTTGAACACGATCGTTTATTATGAATTTGGTTGAAGGAGTCGGTGTAGGTGTTGGAGTAGGTGCAGGAGTTGTGGTTGGAGTAGGTGTCGGGGTTGGAATCGGGGTAACAATCCCACTGTATTCGTCAGCCCCGAAGTCGTAAGAGCTTCCTTGTGGACGAGTGTTCCCGTCGATGTCAGTAGTAATAGAAGCAATCGATACTGCCTTGTCTATTGCCATAGTAGCGACAGAGAGAAGGTGTAAGTCGCCGACAGAGGCATTGACGAACAGGTTGCTCGAAGCGCTGGTCAAGTTACCGCCGACAGTTCCAGTACCACCATCGCGAGAGGTGATAGCGGCGTCAGCCAAGTTATTTTTTACATCAGCTCCGGTAGTTCTAGGGAAACGATATTCAACGGCATTCGGGTACCCGCCTTTCGTCAAGATAGTGTTGTGATAGACCCTCGTGTTTGGAGAATCATTAACTCCGATAGCCACATCGGCGGCAGTGACATTATTTCTAACAATGAAGTTGTTGGCGATAAGTCCCCCATTGTGATCCGGTATTGATCCGCTCCTAACTTGAAGACCGAGAGCAATATCTCGTTGGTTGTCGATGAAGATATTGCCAGTAACAGTGGTATTGGAACTACCATTCCACATGAGGACTGCGGGTCCTGTTAGCCCTACACTAGTTTTGAAATTCTTGAAAGTGTTGTTGCGGATAATCCAATTTTCTCCGGTGTGAACATCTACTCCGTTGGTGTAATAATCAGGCGCCTGTACAGTGTATTCGAACAAAGAGTTTTCGACGAGACCATAGTCTACTCCGTCGTTAGTGCCCGGATTATTTTTCAAGAACTGATCGCCTATATCAACTATGCGTAAGTTGCGATAAATAACATTATCTACTCCCCCATTGGCAATGATGGCATGTTGGTTGATGTCGCGGATAGTCATGTCGGTAAAGGTTAGACCATTAACATTGTCTGCCCAAAACCCGAAAGGAACAGTGCTGTTTGACATACCTGGGCCTTTAATGATAACCGTATCACGGTTGCCAGTAGCACCTTTGATTGTCACACTCGTAATATTTTGTGGCAAGTAGAGAGGAGCTGTCAGATTGTAAGTGCCAGCCGCAATAACAATAGTCTGATTCGAGGCTAGGTTAGTGATAGCAGATTGTAATTGAGCCAGCGTAGAAACATTTACCGTACCAGTAGGTGGTGGAACAGTCCCCGCCTGCGTCGTAGCCGATACTATAGAAGAGTAAGAGGAGAGGTTACCGGCTAGGTCAGTGGCTCGGACTCTGTATCTATAGACAGTGGAGGCGGTTAAGCCAGTATCAGAGTAGGAGGTAGTAGAAGGTGAAGCTATTTGAATAAAGTTGGTGCAGGTCGAACCAAGACACTTTTCTACTCTATATCCTGTGACTCCTGATGTTACTTGCCCCGAGCCTGTCGAGGGGTCTGTAGAAGCAGACCAAGAGAGATTGATCTGTGATGCTGATATAGCTGATGCAGATACATTAGATGGAGTTGAAGGGGCTGTGGTGTCTCCAGTTGGAGGGGGTGGAGTTGAAGTGCCACTGATTGTAAATACGTGGATGCGGGGTTTGGCACCGTCGGCCATATTCTCCGAGACAAAGATCCGCCCAGTCGCGGGGTCATACGCCGCTCCGCCCACCTGGAACCCGACCAGGCTAGGTAATTGAAATGTAGTATAGGGCTTTAAATCCCAAGGGGCCTTACTGCCCGCATTGACGGCTGCCAAGTCGTTGGCATTGTAGACCCAGACCATCGGCACATACGGCGCGGCTTGTTCGCCACCTGAATACGAGAACGGCCCGATGCCCTGCTGGCCGATGAAGAGCACCGACGCCGTTCCCTCCGGTAACATGACCCCCCGCACATGGGTGGTGCCATTCGCCATCGAGGTCGGAGGATTCCACTGGGAGGCGTACGCCCCAAGCGTCGTGTGCGTGTCGGGGTAGCCGACCAACATTGTAGCCGGAGTGGGATTGAGGGTGGCGAGTAGGTTGGCCGTGCTGACCGAGCTGACCGCTGGTCCCACGCTCGTACGACTGATGACCGAAATACAACAGAGGCCGTTGAGGAGATCGCCGCCGAGCGCCGCCTGCCACACCGACGGGATGGGCGCGAAATATCCTGCATATAATGCCGGGTTCAAAGACCCGACTCGAAATGGGCCTTGGACGGTGCCGGTCTGACCGACAGTGAGCGAATGGAGGAAATGAGAGGCGATCGCGGTCACACCACCATCGTAGTAGCTATATGCGGCAGCGATAAGTTTGCCGCCCGCGACATATAGTCCGCCGATCTTCTTGGCGTTCGGATCACCCGGATTGATCAGCCCAATCCGCCCCTCGGTCACATCGCGGGGAGCTTGAAGTTGGTTGGCTTGGCCGGCGTTGGCCGGGATGGAAATCTCGGCGACGGTTTGCGTCCAGTCATGGCAGACCAAGAACAGGGAGTTATTGGCCGAATTGTAAGCGATGACTCCTTGAGTATAGGAACAGGACTGGGGACTCTGGCTGGGTGTGCCGATGTCTACCATGTCTGGAATGGTGAAGTTGTATTGATGAATCAGATCCGCTTGTTGCAACAGCCGTGTCGGCAAACCACCAGTTGGTGGTGGTGGAGCCGTTGCTGGAGTAACAGCCGATACTATAGATGAGTAAGTTGAAAGGTTGCCGGCTAGGTCAGTGGCTCGGACTCTGTATCTATAGACAGTGGAGGCGGTTAGACCAGTATCTGAGTAGGAGGTAGTAGAAGGTGAAGCTATTTGAATAAAGTTGGTGCAGGTCGAACCAAGACATTTTTCTACTCTATATCCTGTCACTCCTACATTGTCTGTAGAAGCAGACCAAGAGAGATTGATCTGTGATGCTGATATAGCTGATGCAGATACATTAGATGGAGTTGAAGGGGCTGTGGTGTCTGGGGTGGGAGCGGGAGCTGTAGAATATAGGGATTGGATCTCAGAGGCAGACAATGCACGGTTGTAAATGCGAAGATCGTCTAGGATGCCGTTCATGAAGAGAGAGGAACCATTTTTCCTAGAACCAATCTCCCAGTTGGCAGGGTTGTTACCAATGGAGCCTGTTTTTAAGGCGCTACCGACTTGGATACCGTCAAGATACACGACAACGGCAGAACCGTTATAGGTGCAAGCGACGTGATGCCAAGAATTCGTGGTGACGAAACCAGCATTAACTACTGTCCCCCCGATACCACATCTAGGAGTTCCACCACCTTGTATTCTTATGAATGTACTGAAACCACTTGCCTCATCATCCTTGGCGATAATTTCTCTCGATAAAGATACATCACTGACATTCACCCATCCAGACAAGGTTATCTGACTACCGGGAGTAAGTGAAGAGGAGTTACCTAAATTGACATAATCATTAATACCATCAAATCGTAATCCGTTTCCGATCATACCGCTGGTCCACACCGGTCCATTGACCAACGTACCAGTGTTGTTGTTACCAGATGAATCAGCGGCTATGGTGCCGGAACTTTCATCAAGTTTCCAATGACCGATGGGAGTTTGAGAAGGTGTAGGTGCAGACGATGGAGGTGTTGGCGTAGGCGTTGGGGTCGGAGTGGGGGTTGGGGTGGGAGTGGGGGCTGGTGGTGAAGTTGGAGTGCCACTTATTGTGAAAACGTGAATGCGAGCTTTAGTACCATCACTATTATATTCAGAGATGAAGATTCTACCTGTAGCCGGGTCATGGGCTAAGCCCTTAACGCCAGAACCTTGTACTACTGGAAGGCGAAAAGTTGCATACGGCCTAACTTCCCAAACTTGCTTGATACCGTTCTTAACATCAACCAAATCAGCTACGTTATAAGCCCATACATGAGGTTCATAGGGAGGAGCTTCCGGTCCGCCGCCTGGAACATAAGCGCAATCGCCCATTCCATGTCTGCCAATAAAGAGCAAAGTACTTGTATCGCGAGGTAAGATAACGCCACCAAACTCTTCAGTACCGTTAAAGTAAGGATTGGCTGCACCGCAATACGGCGCCAATACATGATTTTGCGGATAATGAATCAGTCGAGTTGCCGGTGCAGGATCTTGTTGGGCAAGGATTGAAGCTGGATCGATCACACCAATGGTTGGACCATAACTCCAAGCAGAAACAATGGCGTGGCCCCAGCCGCCACTCATCAATGTTCCACCCAGAGAGGACTGCCACTCTGTAGGAATGGCGCTGAAATGTCCGGAATAGGCACCAGCATATTCGCCGGAGTTACCGACCTTGATCGGTCCTTGCAAAGTACCGGCAGCGGAAAGATTGGTAGAGCGAACAAAATGAGATTTAATTGCCGTACCACCGCCGTCATAATAAGAGATTCCGGCAATTATAAGTTTGTCGCCCACAACCCACATGCCGGCGATTTGTTTGCTGTTCGGATCACTTGGATTGATCTGATTGAGGCGACCTTCTACTGGGTCGCGGAAGGATTGAAGGACCGTGGCTGTGCCGCCAAGAGCCGGTATATTGATCTCCGCAACTTGTTGGTTGTGAACATGGCCCACCATAAACAATGAGTTGTTTGCCGGGTTGAATGCAAGCGTCCCTTGGACATAAGAGAAACCATCATTACCCGCTGTGTTTGCCACGCTGGGTAAAGTGAAAGAACCTTGATGAATTAAATCTGCTTGTTGTATGAGACGAGTCGGTAACGATGTTTGGGCAGAAACTTCCGGTATACCGATGTACGTACTATTAATACTATTAACTAAAGAGAAAGTGAAAAACAGAGACACCGCCATGAAGATCGACCAATGAGTAAGTGGATGGAAAGGATGATCGTGCCACTTTCTGTATAGTTCTTTGTACATGTGTCTAATTGTTTAATTATATAGTGAGTATTTATAGTTTCAGTGTGGATAGTCGGGAGAACTCAAAGTCCTAATAACCAATGTCCAATGACTAATAATCAAATTGCAATGACCAACTGTGGATTTGGTATATTTTTTAATTTAGCCTTGTTTTAATAAAATCCTTATCAAGCTTTATGAGGGTTTATGTATTTGAGTAGAACTTAATAATGACCAAGCTCCAATGTACAATGACCAATTGGTCATTTACTCCCCTACGATAACAGAACCCTCGAACCCATAATAATCATCTTAGTGCCATGACCTAATATAATTCTGGGTGTGTACCAATATCAATAAGACGCACAGAATCATCTTCTAATTCCTCGAATATCATTCTGTAATTACCTGTAATATTTATGCTTCTATACCTGTTATATTTACCATTAATATGTAATCAGGTCAGTAGCTTTAGTGAACCTCTTGGGAAGAGTTTTGTTAGCTTCAAGACTTATTTTATACCACTTGTCCATTAAACTATCTTTGATTCTCGGCTCCATCTCAAGCACCAGTTTACGCTCACGGATAAATTGTCTTAAATACGAATTAACGACCGTAGTTAATGGTATGCCGAGCTCACTAGCCAAACTTTGAGCTTTCTCCTTAAGATCCTTTTGAGTTTTGATATTTAAAATTGTCTTCATATACTAGAGTATACACAATGGTATACTTTCGTCAACACAGTCATTCCATTGGTCATTATTTCTCAAACTCCCACGTTCCCACTATTTCAGATAATAAATTCTCAAGTGGCTTAAGAGTTGTTAGTTCAAAGAGATAGTTATTATGTATAAACCAGATCTCTCGAGTCTCCCCTAACAAGGCGTCTCTACTATAGAAGGCCGCCCCAGTGGCTCCGTCGACTACGATAGTCTTCAAATCGAGACGTACACCAGATGGCAGATCCTTCGCAAACCGCTCTTCTGAAACTTGTGCTTCACTATACGGCGTGATGAAAATTTGAAACCCTTGTGCCCCTTTAATATTTTCGAAGGTGATGGTGCTGGCTCCAGAACTTTCTTTAAATTCTTTTACTGTCATCGCTTCCGGATAGAAAAGTGAGAAATCATAAGTGTCACTCTTATATTCACGAGCGCCTTTAGGAACTTCTCTGGCGCTTTGTTTAGGTTCAGATTCAGATTCAGATTTAGAAAAGTCTAGGGGCGCGAATTCAATTCCATTTTGATTCGAGTTATTATTCTTGAAATAGAAATACGAACCGGTGAGAATAATTATTACAATAATGGAGGCGAATACAGATTTCATCCCGTTAGAAGTTTACTAATCATAAAGTTAACATAAAATTATAGCACGTTGAACTTCTAACGGGATTCATCGCTTAATATATTTTGAGCTTGCCATTAAAGATCTTGATTTGAAATCCAGAAAACAATCGCAGAGTGCGCCCGATATCTGTGCTCCCTACTCCAGCAACCCCCGCCTGCACTACATTTATTGCCGCATACATATGTAGGAATGTATTGGCTGACGAGGCCCACGAGTATGTCATGTCAACAGAAGTTCCTCCTGCCTCCCAACTTGTAGCGAAGTTATCTTCCCCATTGTAGGTCTCAAGAAGTTCTGTCTGGTTTGCCCCTGGGGTCATTACTTTATCCGTCCCAGGGTCAGTGCTAATGTTGACGTAATCAACTACAAGGTCTCCAGTAGCAGATGTGACAGTTAAAGTCCCAGTACCGCTTGTTCCGCTTCCTGCTTCTTCACTTTGGAAACTAGAAAAAGCCAAGGCTGTAGTTGTTTGTGTCCCTGTAAAAGTAATCGCTCTAGAGTTTTGAGCAAATTCTGTCCCGTCAGCATTTATCTGAACAGTCTGTGCCCCAGTGGGAATACTTGTTGCCAAGCCATAGAATAGGAATTCAACATTTGTAAAAGTAGAGTGTTGTTCAACACCTAATTGAGTCATGGCTGTCCCACCATAAGTCACAGAAGTAATATCGTTTGCGCGTGCTTTTTGTATTTGCACCAGAACAGCTGTAGGTGTACCTACGGGGGTATGAGTCCACGAAGGATTCTGTTCGTTATTTGTAGCGTGCTCCGATATTTGGTCAAAGGCTACCGCCGCTTTGGCTTCTTTTGGCATTACAAAGAGCACTAGAGTAATGATGATGATTGTAGAAGTAATTTTAAAAAACTTTTTCATCCCGTTAGAAGTCCAGCTTGCTTCTGGCAAGTCGGCAGAAATCTTTGATTTCTTACTTCTAACGGGATTAATCACTGTTGATGCAAAATTATCCTGCCATCTTCCATTAATATAATTCTAAATCCCTCAAACAAGTGCAGTTTGCGGGTAGTAACGGTGGAGGGGTCAGAAGCTGGTCTCAGTGCCAGGGTCACCGCAGCCCATGAATCGCCTGTAGATGTTGTCCAGTCTGTCCAAGCGGCTGGATCCTCGGCACCGGAGCCACTCCATGCTTTTGAAGCAACACCTGCTATAACAGCGTTCCCTGGGTCAGTGGTAGTGCTTACTTTATTACTATAACCGCTCGGAGCAGTAACATCGGTATCAACCGACACGCCTGTGCCGAGTCCTAAAGCAACAACAAGCGCGCCCGCAGTTACAGGAGTAATTGAAGGACTGTCAGGAATGGCACTATCAATCGCAGTAGCACTGGTGGATGCAACATCCATAGGCGTGCTTTGATCAACTCCGCGCCAGGCGTAGGCAATACACACACTCCCGTTTGTACTGACAGTACTTGCCCTACATTCAACTGACGAGTCTGGAGTGACTCCCATAATTTTCCAGAGGGTCGCGAGATTTGCATCACGGGTGTCATTTGCGTATAGATCATTAAGGTCTGTGTACCCTGCCGTATTCACGCCCGGGTCTCCATTGCCAGTACTTACGTATCCTGTCAGAATAATAACTATGTCGCCCTGCTGAAGACTCATACCTGAAAAGCTAAGAGTGTATGGATTAGTGTTACTGACCGCTGTAGAGGAAGCAACAAACGTTATGGCCGCTCTTGCTGGAGTGACTTGTAACCCCCACATGATGAGCACGATGGCAAGAAAAAATAGTGACTTTGTTAAAGAACTTGAAAATGTGTTTGTATGTTGCTTCATATACTTTAGGGTGAGGAAGATCGAGAAAAGGTTTTTAAGTGTGTGGTTCATTTTCAGCATTTTATTCCTCAATCCCATAAATCTATCTAAGCAGAGAAATGATCTGCTGATCAAACGTTACTATGGGCAGATGTAATGTTTTGGATAAGTTTATTAGTGTCGCATCAGTGAAAGAGATTTTCTTGTTAAGAATTCTGAAAAACTCAATATCCTCTCGTATATTGAGAGCAGGAATCAAAACATCCGGAGCGTCTTCAAATATGTCACTGATAAATTGAGTAGCAACTTTATTCCCAGCTTTATGTGTTAGTACAGTAATAACTTCTTGTATCACATATGGATGAACCACAAGAAATTTTTTTTCAAGTTCGACCATAACTCGTATCGCTTTCGCATGATTTGTGTCATCTTCGTAATAAAACGACACGAACACATTACTATCCATGATAAACCTGTCAGATTCCATACACTACCCTATCTATATTTTGGGAGAGATCTTTATCAATACCCTTTTTCTTAAAAATGTGCTTTTTAGCGCGTCTAAAAAAGGTGCTCTTATTAGCAGGTTTAAGTTTTGGAAAGATTATAAATTGTTTCGTCTCTGTACTCATAGCGCTATTATATCGCAAAATTACATAAATAAGCAATCATCTGTTTTCAAAGCTCAAGGTCGAAAGAATCTTGCCAATCATAGCATCGAGTCTCTTGTAAGTAGTAACTTGATACAGATATGAATAAACCCCTCGACCAGGCTCGGGGTAAATAAACCAGATCTCCCTAGTGTCCCCCAGACCAGAATCTTGGCTATAAAAGATGAGAGCATTCGGGCCAATACCCTCTGCCTGCTTAGGGCCTAGGACCACCCTCTTGGGATCTGTGATCATTATTTCTGGCAAGTCTTGTTTGATTCTTGCTACAGTAATGTCTTCGTCCTCATCCCAAGGACTAACGTACATTTGAAACCATTCGCCAGCTGGCGAACCATTATCTCCTTGGAAAATGATTTGCTCGCCATCCCCTTCTTTAAAGTTGGATGCTGTCATATTGATAGGAAAGTTGAGCGAGAAGCCGTACCCCTTGTGGATGAAAGTATTATTTTCCTCGTCTAATTTCTTGACCTCACCTGCCACTACATCATTTACAACCACCACCCCTGTCTCTTGCGTATTTTGTGTATCTTGATCTTTATTTCCATAAAACTTTATAAACGCAAAAACAGCAAGAGTTATAATTATGATTCCTATTATTATTTTGATTAACTTACCCATCTTCGTTTATTCATTTCATTGGTTATTGGGATTTGTTATAAATCCCTCAAGAGATTGATAAATTCTTGTTTGGTGAGCTGAATATCTTTGACTATGGCAAATAAGGTACCGGTTGGTATGTCTTTGCCGTGCATTGCAATACAGACTATTCGCTTGTCGGGATGAATATAATAGGTATGACTGCCTCTGGTATAAGAACATCGAAAGCCCAGTTTCAAAACAAGCCTAGCAAACTTTTTTGGTGTTACAACTGGAAGCTTAGGCATAAACCTTCATGGCGGAATCAAGTCGTATTGATTCGTATGTTTCCATTCCTTCGTCTTTAGGAACAAAATCTCCCTCTTTGACAAGGCACTCAATATAACCAATGATCGCCTCTTTAATGTATTTTCTGGCTTCAGCGAATGTTTTGCCAAATGTGTGGCATCCGGGCAAAGCAGGAACATAGGCATGGAACTTTTTGCCATCAGGTTCAATAATTATTCTGTAAGTATATGTCTTCATATATGTCATGATAGCATACTTTTTAGTCAATTTGAATCATTGAAAATTTACCCCGTATTGTCCCAGTCATGTTTTGCGCAAGGTTAAACCTTGCGCAGTTGGTGGTCGTACTATAATATAATAATTATATGACTAGATCCATAATTCTCGCGCCTGGTGAATTTTATCATATTTACAATCGAGGTACTGATAAGAGAAAAGTCTTCTTAAACCCTGCTGACTACAAGCGTTTTATCGCTCTCCTCTATTTATGCAACTCTACTGATCCAGTGCGCATGGATATGAGACGCAAATTTTTAAACCAAATATTCAAGACTAAGCGCAGTGAGACTTTGGTTGATATAGGTAGTTATTGTCTGATGCCAAATCATTTTCATCTTTTGATAAGGGAGAAAAATGAAAATGGTATTAGTTTGTTTATGCAAAAATTGACAACGGCTTATACAATGTACTTTAACAAAAAATATGAGCGAAACGGATCGCTTTTCCAAGGGACGTTCAAGGTCCGACATATTGATACCGATAACTATTTAAAATATCTTTTTGCATATATTCATTTAAACCCTATTAAGTTAATCGAGCCAAGGTGGAAAGAAAAGAAGATTGGTAATATAACTAAGGCGAGAAAATTTATGGAAAATTATCTGTACTCGAGTTACTCTGAATATATAGGACTGGATAGGGAGCAGAAGGCCATACTCACTATTGAAACATTTCCAAAATATTTTAAAGATGGAAACGACTTCAGAAATACACTTGAGTCTTGGCTTAATTTCGAACCTGAATCTGAAATAATTTGAATAGATCAGCTCCTACGCAAGGTGCGCAAGGTTAAACCTTGCGCACCTTATAATATGAGGATGATTATGATCTTTTTTATGCTTGACATGTTTTTTGGGTTTGATATACTAGATACACATACGGCTTCGGCCCTCCCCGCAAGGGGTAATTGAAAAACTTAGACAAGTAATTGTCTAAGTTTTTCTTTTACTTCAACGAAGTCCTTTTCATGTATAACACCAATTTTATATTGAAGACGTTTAGAGTCAATAAGTCTAATCTGAGACAAATTCGCAGTACTAGACTGCCCTTCTTCAAAAGTGAACGAATAATAATACTTACCCTTCTTTGGATTTTTAGTTAGAGGTAAGCCCCAGAGGCTCTCGTTATTAAATTTCTTAATTACAATAATGGGTCGCATAAACTTCTCACCTTTGCCGTCTATTTCAAAACCAACATTGACACCCATGGAAGTAAACCAGACCTCACGCTCATGGAAAAAAGGTCGTTGTTTATCTTCGTGTATATTGCTTTTATCTCGATGCCAGTTCTTAAAATCTTTTTTCATTTTCGTTTATTCACTTCATTGGTCATTGGGATTTGGACATTGGAAAATTTTTACCTACCCATGTTATACAGCTGATAAACTTCATCCGCCGAAAGAGCGCGGTTGCCTGCCCAGCCGTAGCTTTAGCGAATTAGCGAAGGAGGGTAGATACGGGTGTCGTCAATTTTACCCCTTGAACGGATTGCTGGCTCCATTTCGAGTATAAAGGTATTACAAAAGCTCTCTGAATTCTTCTTCAGAAATTTGTGCTTGCTTCAATATTTTCTTTAAGAGACCTCGGCCAATATCACCAGAATGAATCGGAACCGAGGTCTGTAAGTTTTCTTCTTCATTGACGAAGATCAGATGACTACCAATCTGGTCGTGCTCAACAAAACCTGCTCGTTTCAGAGCCGAGGTGACTTTTCTATAATTTACTTGGGGTAAGCGGCTCATGCCAAAACTTTTGGAGAAATGATACTAACTGCAAAAGGACTAGTGCGAGAATGGTCAACAGGCACATCTTCTCCTCTTTTCGCCAGCACACTAACAAATCCAAAGATAGCGTCTTGTGCCATTTTAAGAGCCTCATCAAATGTCCGTCCTTGAGTAAGGCAACCGGGAAGAGCCGGCACAGATACTACATATACCCCATCTTCATCCCTCTCTATTTGAATGTTGTAAGTCAATCGTTTTTCCATAACGCCCCCAGTGTATCACTATCAACTATAATTTTCAAACCTCTAACGGCCTGAATTATATAACTGGTAAATTTCATCGGGTGAAAGAGCGCGACTTGCCCCGTTAGAAGTCCTCTAGCTTCTAACGGGGTTAATAGATACAGACTTCATCGATGAGAAAAAATCATATCAGGCAACTTTGATTTTAGTCCCCACTGCATTGGCCAGCTTCTGCACAAAAGCTAATGTCGGGTTGTATCTGCCAGACTCAAAACGAGCAATGGAGGATTGTTTAGTGCCCATTCTCCTTGCAATCTCTTTTTGGGTAATTCCTTTTTTTAATCTAGCATCTATAATAGCTCTGATTAACGAGAATTCAAATTCAAGATCATTATAAGCCTTCTTATAAGACTTATCCTTCATCCACTTGTCGCTTATATCGCGAAACGAATTGTATTTTTTGCCTTTATATTTTATCATGATTTTAAGTATAACCGATACGTTATATTATTGCAAGAGCAACTTTAGTTGCTTCTGTGTATAGTTTATCTCTCTTTTTGGAACTTTATTTGTTTTCTTTATAAATCCGTGAAGTATCCAAATATTATTCAAATGGAAAGCGTATATAAAACGAATATGAGTAGTGCCAACAACTCGCAATTCAAAAAGGCCTTTACCTAAAGGTCTAGAGTGAGGCATTTCTAACTTTGTGTTTCGTTGTTCAAGAAGCTCGAATGTCTTCCTAAGTCTTGGTTTAAATTGTACTTCCACAGATTCAAAAAACTTTTCTGCTTTCTTGTTAAAGAATAGTATTTGCATTTTTATATAAATTTAATCACCTGTCTCACCTGCCTTTAGGCCGTTAGAGACAGGAAGCGTTTTAATCTATTTTTCACATACCTCTTGCCCATACCTGTCTTTAAAAACTTTTCTCGAGCAGTTGAATCTTGTTGGTTTAAACATGCTTCATAATATATAAGTTCGAAAGGTTTGCGTTTTTTGGTTGATGTAATATAGCCTTTATTATGCATATTAAAACGCTTCCGTAGATTATCAGTGTAACCTGTGTACATGTCTTTATCCTTTAAACTACGTAATATGTAAATATAGTACATGTTTTTGTCTCTAACGGCCTGAATTATAAAGTTGATAAACTTCATCCGCCGTAAGAGCCCGGTTGTAGATACGGACATCGTCGATCTGGCCGCTGAATGGTTGTGCAGCCGGGTCCATGTCTCCAATTCTGAACGCATCTCCGCTCGCAGTTGGAGCTTTGGTATATGCCGTTGGACCAACTTGCAAAAGACCATTAACATAAATACTACGTGTTACTGCCCCTGAATCTCTAACAGCGACAATATGTTGCCAAACACCAGGGGAAACAACATCGTTAGGAGTCGCTAGGGCATCTTGACCGGCGCTACCATCATTATGAGTGAATCTAATAAAACGACTGGAGCGCTGAACGTCTAATTCATAAGGACAAATAGTGTTATAACATTCTCCTTTACTAACAAAAGTTTCATTAGAATCAACTGTGTTGGTTAGATAATTGATCCATGCTGATATAGTAACACTGCCAGTTATTTCTAATGTTGAATTGTGAGGAACGTCCACATAATCATTCACCCCATCAAACTTCAAGGCTTGGCCGATTTTGCCGATGGTGGGTACGGGGCCGTTTGTTAAAGTCCCGTTGTTGCCAGAGCCAGAGCGATCAATGGCAGTGGTAGTGTAAATATCCTTGCCATCAAACGTCCAGTAACCAACGAGGCCGTTTGTTATCTTAGTTTTATTGGTCTTATTTACCACAGTGGCCTTACTGCCTTTGTATAGGTTTAGTACTTCTGTGGCTGATAAAGCGCGGTTGTAGATACGAACTTCGTCGATGATACCATTTAGGTATTCTTCTCCATTTCCGCCTAAATCTATTCCGTTTGTATTTGAATCAAGAGTTATTGCAGGACTGCAACTTGTAGTCATAACTGTCTCTGCCTGTTGTACGCCGTTTACATAAATATTCAAATCGTTAGCATTATCGTCAAATACCACTGCAAGGAAATAGTTGGTGCTAGTTGCCAGATTAGCACCGTTACTTCGGCACTCATAGGGTGTTACCCCGTCATTTATCCCAATATAGACTTCGTTCGTAGCATGTATAGCAAGATAGTAGCTGCTATCCGTAGCGGAAATAATCGGTTTATATGCAGAACCAACCGGCAGTGCTGATGCTCGAATCCAAGCGGTTAATGTAACGGAAGACGTTATGTTTAAATTGGCATTTGTGCCAATACTGACACTGTCATTACTCCCGTCAAAACTTAATGCTCCCCCGACCTTTCCTTGTACCCAAGTGGGACCAAGTGTCAGAGTGCCATGATTATTATTAATACTATTATCTTCGGCGCGGATGCCTGTCCCTTCCTCAAATGCCCAGTAGCCAACAAGACCGGTGTTGTTTATTCCACTCGCCACTTTGGGTTTTTTTAGATTGTAGAGTCTGACAATCTCATCAGCTGAAAGGATACGATTGTAGACACGGACTTCGTCGATGAGACCATCCCATTGTTCGCTGCCGAGTGCAATGAATTTTCCGATATTCCAGTCGCTGTTTCCAGTAAACATCCCGGTAGCAGTCCGCGACCCGACCGAAACACTATTAAAATAAACTGTCTGATCCTTCGAAGAATCAAGAGTGACAACAACATGCGACCAGACATTTGCCATATTGGACACCGTCACATTCAAGTCATCACTATACATTCCAAACAGCAAACTTGTGTTGCTGGTTTCTCTAAGATGAATCGCTTTGTCACTAGCAGCAACACTACCGATTGAGAAATACACCCTGTTAGAACTGTAGGACCGTGGCTTAATCCACGCCGAAATGGTGAGTGGACTGTTCGCAAGATCTATAGAGGTACCGCTCACAAAATCATCCGTCCCGTCGAAATCCAACGCTTGGCCGGTACTAGTAGCACCGTTGACCCAATCAGTCAGTGGATCCATGGCAGTCAAAATTCCAGTGTTACCCCTTCCAGTCCTGTCAAAAGTTCTTGAATTGCCAGTCCCCTCCTCGAAGTTCCAGTAACCTACAAGGCCGGAGTTGGACATGGGACGGGCGATTGTTGAGGCAGAGACGGTACTGTAAAAAAATAGGGAGAAGATGAAGACTATTGATAATGTAATATAGGGAAACCTAATCTGTAACATATTTCACATATTCAAGTTGAATACGGGCTATTTCATTTTGATCAAGATGATCTATTTTCTTTTCTAAAAGACTTACGTCAGCGGCAAATGACTGAGCAAGAAGTACAAAAGAAATAGTACGCAATCCGTTATTCTTAGTAGGTGATATTTCTACCACATACTTTTGATGAACTCTCTTCTTAATGGATGTACAAGGAGCAACTGTAACAGTTTCACCTGTTACTTGTGTCACAACAACATGAGGACGAATCCCATTCTGCACATGACCTACTGCATCTATATTTTCAATAAGCCATATATCTCCTTTTTGTATATTTCTATGTTCTATTTTTTGCATGTAGAAGTATTTGCTGTTCCAAGGCAATTTTTTTCCAAAACCTAGACTCAATAATGTGTTTCCTAGTTAACCTTGGGATATATTTTTGATTAGTGGTCTTTTTAAGAATTGTTTTTCTCATAAAACTCATTATAGCAAATAATGCTTGTGGAAACAAACGACCAATAACCCACGAGGCCGGAGTTGGACATGGGCCGAGAGATGGTGGAAGCAGAGACAGAGACAGCAAACAATGACCAAATCACAATGAACAATGCACAATGAAATATCCAGTGTTTAATTCCGTTATCCACAGCCTTCTCTCTTATGCGCCTTGACTTTTTAGATTGGTTCATATAGTATTCTTGTTATCGAACCTCAGGAGCCGGCTTGTCCGGCTCCTTGAATTTTTGACTTCTCTCAATGATGCCACGAAGTTTTGGCAAATCGACATACTTGGCGCGCATCACTAATTCTCTGGAGACATGCCCTCGAGTCGAAATAACTAATACCTTTTTACCTTCTCGCCTTAACACATCAAGAAGGTATGCGAAATCAGAATCCCCTGAAAATAGCACGCATGTATCGTATTTATGATGTGATATATATGCATCAAGCGCAAGCTCTATATCAAGACTACCCTTTGAAGTGACGGACCCATCAGATAATTGAATAGACTTTACTTCTTTCGTAGTAACGATATACCCGAAAGATTCGAGTTTTTTGAGAAATGCTCTCTGTTCTTCTTTCTGTTCTATCACTCCCGTGTAATAATACATCCCATAAAGGTCTGTTTCTTTTCTTAAATATACTGCCAATTTCTCATAATCAATCTGCCAACCAAGTGTACGCTGTGAATAAAAGATGTTTGCTGCATCGATGAATACGGCTGTCTTTCCTTTTGTAAATTGTCTAATCATATTTTCTGCTTACTGTCTCCGCAAGGACGGCCCTTGCGAGAGAGATTTTAACGTTTTTAGCAACATAACCGTGAAACGCATTAAAATTTTATTTGACCGCATAGTTCTCTGCTGCAAATTTATATTGATTAATAAATATTTTCTTTATCGGCATCACCGAATTTAACTCATAGAATACCAGCATCGCTTCACGGTACTCATTCTCATCAACACTTCTATATGAAAGCGGTGCACATTTATGAGCGAGTAACACGGCGTTGGCTATTAAACGACTGGTCCTTTTATTACCATCCGCAAATGGCTGAATATAGCTTGTGCCAAGAAGAGCAAGAATCGCTTTAGCATAAGGCGTTTGGGCTTGTGATACAGCGGAACTGAGTGTATCAAGCGCTTCGGTAATTTGATAGATATTATCCAGCGGACGGTAAACTGATCCCAAAACCCCTACGGGTTTGCGCCGCAAACCCGTATCTACATCTAAACCTTTGATTATGACTTTGTGCAATTCCTCAAGATTTTTACGAGTCAATGTCTTGAACTGCTCTTTACACTCATGTACAAAATTAAAAGCGTCTTTATGATTTAAGATCATTAAGGCCTCTTTTTTATCGTGACCAACCGCTTCTTTATTTTCCAAAATAAGTTTTTCTGTATCAAGAAGCGTATAAGTGTTGCCTTCAATCTTTGAAGATTTCCAGGATAATTCAATGACCAGCCGCTCTAGTTCTTTTTTTTGAATACTGGTTGGTAAATCTTCAGTCCTCTTTTCATATATTAAAGTAGCGTTATCTAAAATTTTTAATTCCTCTTCTGTAAAAATGCCCTGTGACAGTTTTGGCAAAAGTTCTAGATTAAAAGTTTTCAGACCATAGCGTTTATCCGGCTCAATTCGGCAGTACTCTTTAGGATCTATATTTGCAAAGATTCTTCCGGTCGCGGTAACACTGTAGACGGTAGTTCGTCTTGCTCCGGAGATTGATAAGATTCCCTCTCTCGCCATGGCTGACAGAGTCCTTTTGACCGTTATTAATGAGATAATATCTCCAGCTTCTAATAATTTTTTATAAACAAGAGATGATGAAAGTGTTCCGTTTTCAAGGAAAACGCTGGTAATTCTTTGCTGTTTTTGGGTCATTCGTATCATTTAGGTACTTTTATTGTATCATATTGACACTATAAATTACACCATTTACTCTTTTAGGGGGTTGGTGCAGGTTCTCCCTCGACTTGTGGTGAGCCAGTCGAATCCACTTCGCTCGGGACAGGTGGGGCCGGTTCGGGGGTTAGTTCGGGGGTTAGTGTAGGATCTGGAACTGGATCAGGGGTTGGAGCCGGTGTGCCCGCTACGCAAGAACCGTCATCTACTGTAGCGGACGGATCGTAATTGGTAGCGGTAGGATCAGTACAACCAGAGATTGGAGCTGGTGGTGGAGGTGATATTGGTGGTGTTGATGTTGATGTTGCTTGCGGTGAGCTTGCTTGTCCCGAGCTTGTCGAGGTGGTCGAAGCCGGGGTCGTCCCGCCACCACCTCCATTTGGATTCGGATTCGGATTCGGATTTGAAGAAGTACCAGCTAGATCCAAGAGCGCTTGGAGTTGGGTCTTATCAATACAGACATTATCTATACAAAGTTCTTTGGTGTAGACAGTTTCTGAACTGATCGCTTGAGCATAGATATGTTGTATTCCATTACCAGCATCAGCCAGCCACGTGGTGATGCGCGAGAAAATGTTGCTAAAGAAACTGGCGGCAAAAGATTGCGAAGCCGGAGTAGAGGTGGCAGAGGTGGAAGCAATATTCTCCAAGTTGAGATTGAGTTCTTGTAAAGCCTTAACCATATATCCTTGGAACTCTGGCCCATTAAGATTGATAGTTTTGACACTACTTGACGCCACTAGGAGACAATCCTCGGCACGACAGCCATCCTCTCCTACCAATTCTGGGAATATCAGCGCAAGTTCTTGGGCAATAAAGCCGTTGCTTGAGGTAGCAGTACCGTGTAGAGCAGGGTTTACCCAGTCGAATATTACCGGGTTCAACTTCTTTATCTTGTCCAATGCCCCTTCCATCGAGACAATATTTGTTTTGAGTCTTATATCCGAAGCCGAGTTGCCGCAGACTCCAGAGCCAGGGGTAGTGTCACGCGATATTTCAAACGTGGCAGTGTTGAGACAAAGCACATCGCCAGTAGCACTACTGGCGATGCCAGAGTTAAGAGTGGTGGTACCCGATTTGCCGATTTGGAACATGGAGTTCGCGGTGAGATTGGTCGAGGACGCTATTCTAAATGTCTTGTCTGTGGAACTGTAACCTACCGTCCAGGCGTTACTGTCGCCAGCAAACTGGAAGTTGGCATCACCTGTGCCGGCAGAATTGCCTATGGTGGTGAGACCGGTGTTCTCGATACTAAAGAGAGTGGAGACCACAGATGCGGCAGTGGTGGAGCCGATAGCGAAGAGCGTCGTACCATTGGCCATGGCTCCTGCATGAATAGAGAGTCTAGCGAAAGGTGACGTCGTACCAATGCCAACATTACCTGTACTGCCAATAATAGTGAGCGCTGAAGTAGAAGTAGTAGCAGTCCCCGCAACTGTAGTAGTAGCAAAGTAGAGATTACCTCCTGCATTTCGGAATGCCCATTGAGCGAAGCCGGCACTGTCTGATAGAGAGATTTGTGGACCGGTGGTTGAGGCTATGGTCAGTTGATACATTGGAGTAGAAGTACCAATACCTACTAGAGTGTTGTTGCCACCGTTAGCGAAGATGGCGTTGGGGTTGAGGGTAGAGGTAGTGGTGGCCCATTTAGTATCAGGTGCACCTGAACCACCACTACATGCAGAAAGTCCAAATAGACCAGTTGAATCAGTACTTATACATGATCCACTAGAGGCTAATGCAGGGAATGTTGGGACACCATTTGCATTGATTGAAAGAGCTGAGACTGAGGAGGTGGCAGTGCCTGCGACTGTAGTAGTGGCGAGGTAGAAGATACCACCAGCATTTCTGAAAGCCCATTGAGCGATACCGGTTCTGTCAGAGAGAGCTAGTTGAGGAGCAGTGGTCGTAGCAATAGTTAAGAGGTAGTAAGGAGTGGTGGTGCCGATACCTACACCGTAATTATTCAGACCTCCTCCAGAGTTAGTTATACCGTAGAGAGTTAAGAGAGGATTACCATCTATTTGAGCAGTGTAGGATTCGATAACATTGGCTGTGGTAGTGGCTACTGGCAAATCAATCCAAGAAACTATGCCAGCATCAGTGTCGAAGTTGAGAGAACCAAGGTTGATGTTGTCTATAGAAGTAATACCGGAAGAGGAATCATATTCAAGAGCACCGGAGTCGAGAGAGAAGCCACCTACTATAGTAGTGGTAGCTTTACCACTAGCATTGGCAGTGGTATCGATTCTGAAGATGGGAGTAGCAGAGGATGAGGTAGCAATGGTCCAAGCATAGGGAGTATTGTGTTTGATGGTGGAGGTGGAAGTAACTCCATAGTTGAAGATAGCACCAGCATTTTCAGAAGTGATGGAGAGTAGAGTGGCAGTAGATGAACCTACTACGAAAGCTGGGACACCGGCACCTATCTCATTGGGATTGATCGAGAAGAGTCCCCAAGGAGAAGAAGTGGCGATACCGATGTTTCCTGATGAACCGATGATGGTTAGTGCTGAAGTAGAGGTTGTTGCAGTACCAGCTACGGTAGTAGTAGCAAAGTAGAGATTGCCACCTGCATTTCTGAAAGTCCATTGAGAGAAACCAGATCCAGAGGATAGAGAAAGTTGAGGACCTGAAGAAGAAGCGATGGTTAGTTGATACATTGGAGTAGAAGTACCAATACCTACTAGAGTGTTGTTGCCACCGTTAGCAAAGATGGCGTTGGGGTTTAGAGCAGAGGTAGTAGTGGCCCATTTAGTATCAGGTGCACCTGAACCACCACTACATGCAGAAAGTCCAAATAGACCAGTTGAATCAGTACTTATACATGATCCACCAGAAGCTAATGCAGGGAATGTTGGAACACCATTTGCATTGATGGAAAGAGCTGAGACGGAAGAAGTGGCGGTGCCAGCAACAGTAGTAGTTGCTAGGTAAAGATTCCCTCCAGCATTTCTCATGGTCCATTGAGCGAAGCCGGCACCGGAGGAGAGGGAGAGTTGGGGAACTGTTGAAGAAGCTATGGTTAGGTTTGCGAGTGAAACCTGTGTTGTTGTACCAAATCCAGATCTTCCTGATACGCCTAAAAATAGAGTGGAGGTGCCACCATTTATCTCAAAGTTAATTGAACCCTGCTCAATCTCCTGTGAATGCCTGACGGACGCCCTCTCAACTCCATTTTCAAGAAAACGAAGAACGCTGTCCTGTCCTCCAGTAGAATCAATATACAAGTTGGCTTGTTCGAATGTGCTTTTAATGTGGAGATTGGCTTCTGGACTCATCGTCCCAATCCCCACGTTCCCGCTTGATCCAATAATAGTCAGCGCGGAAATTGAGGACGTAGCTGTCCCAGCTACAGTTGTTGTCGCGAAATAAAGATTACCTCCAGCGTTACGGAGTGCCCATTGAGCAAAGCCTGATCCAGATGATAGAGAAAGTTGAGGACCAGTGGTTGAAGCGATGGTCAGTGTATAAACAGGAGTGGTGGTACCAAGACCTACGTTTACATTAAGACCTCCATTAGGAGTAATGCCTGAGTAAGCTCCTGTAGTGGTGGCCCAGAAAGTGTCGGCTACAGCTCCAGAGTTATCATCCACTTCACATCCAAACTTACCTCCATTCCATGTCAGGACATTATTAGTCTGGCAGGTTGCTAAGTCTGCACCATAGAAGTTGGTGGTGCTGGCGTTCGTTGTGAAGAAGTTGGTGGTGGTGGCACTAGTACCGGTGGCGTTGATGAAAGTAAAGTTTTGGAGAGTAGAAGAAGCATTTACTAAGAGAGTGCCTGAAGTGGTAAGACCAGTGATAGTGGCAGAGTTTACTGTAAGAAGACCGTTAGCGTTGATGGAAAGAGCAGCTGTAGTTGAGGTGGCAGTGCCTGCAACTGTGGTGGTAGCAAAATAAAGGTTACCTCCTGCGTTTCTTTGGGTCCATTGAGAGAAGCCGGCTTGATCGGTAAGTGAGATTTGAGCTCCAGTAGAAGAAGCAACTGTGAGTTGATACATCGGAGTGGAAGTGCCGATACCTACCAAAGTGTTGTTGCTTCCATTTGCATATATAGCGTTGGGGTTAAGGGTGCTGGTAGTAGTGGCCCAGAAGGTGTCTGGTGCACCTGTTCCTCCACTATCATCCGCTTCACAACCAAACTTACCACCACTCCATGTGAGGACATTATTAGTCTGGCAGGTTGCTAAGTCTGCACCATAGAAATTGGTGGTACTGGCGTTCGTGGTGAAGAAGTTGGTGGTGGTGGCACTAGTACCGGTGGCGTTGGTGAAGGTGAAGTTCTGAAGAGTAGTAGAACCTGCTAGATAGAGATCGCCAGCTTGGTTTACAGAGAACTTCGTTGTTGAAGCGACTTTAAGATCAAAGAGGTTGCCGGAGTAGCCAGTGGTAACATCTACTGCAATAACCGTGCCAGAAGTACCACCGACTACTGAAAGTTTGGCGTATGGAGAAGTAGTGCCAATACCGACGTTGCCACCCTTGGCAATAGTGAGTACCACATTAGAAGAGAGATCAGTCGAAGATGCGATCCTAAGTGTTTTATCAGTAGAGAAGTATCCCATTGACCAAGCATCGGCGTCGGGAGCGAATTGCAAACTAGCATCACCAGTACCAGCCGAATCACCTATAGTAGTGAGTCCAGTATTCGACACACTGAAGAGAGTCGTTGTTACACCTGCAGCAGTGGTGGATCCTACAGCAAAGAGTGTTGAGTTAGTCTCCCCACTTTGAGCATGGACAGACAATTTGGCGAAAGGCGATGTAGTGCTAATTCCAACATTCCCACTACTCCCAAGAATGGTCAAAGCAGCCAGTGAAGTAGTCGCCGTCCCCGCCACAGTGGTAGTAGCAAAGTAGAGATTACCTCCTGCATTTCGGAATGCCCATTGGGCAAAGCCGGCAGAGTCTGTGAGAGAGATTTGTGGACCTGTGCTTGAGGCTACGGTCAACTGATACATCGGAGTAGAAGTACCGATACCTACTAGAGTGTTGTTGCCACCGTTAGCGAAGATGGCGTTAGGGTTGAGAGTGCTCGTGGTAGTAGCCCATTTGGTGTCTGGAGCTCCGGTGCCACCACTACAAGCAGAGAGGCCGAACAAACCATTTGCGTCAGTACTTATGCATGAACCGCTAGAAGCCAAGCTTGGTACTGTTGGAATACCATTGGCGTTGATAGTGAGAGCGGAGACTGATGAAGTAGCTGTACCTGCTACAGTAGTGGTGGCGAGGTAGAAAATGCCACCGGCGTTTCTGAAAGCCCATTGGGAGAAGCCAGCACCACTGGATAATGCGAGTTGAGGGTCGGTGGAGAAAATATTAAGTTTGTAAGTTGGTGTCGATGTACCAACACCGATTAAACCGCCTGATTTAATATATAAACTTGATGCTGAATCCTGATTACCAAATAAAATATTGTCGTCACTATCAGTGACAAGACCAATATCACCGGCAATGGCATCAGTAAGGAAATTAGTGGCTGATTGTGCAACAAATAATTTTAATATTCCACTACTATTAGAAAGTTCGATTGAATTTGCCCCATTTCCGCCAAATTTGGCGAGTGGATCATTCGTCCCATCTTTAGAAACCTCTAAAAGAGCGCTTGGATTACTCGTCCCAATCCCCACATTCCCATTATTTAGAATAGTCAGTGCGGCCAGTGAGGTCGTGGCAGTACCAGCGAGAGTTGTAGTAGCGAAGTAGAGATTACCTCCGGCGTTACGGAGTGCCCATTGGGCGAAGCCGGCACTGTCTGTAAGGGAGATTTGTGGACCCGTGCTTGAGGCTACTGTCAGTTGATACATTGGTGTAGAAGTACCGATACCTACTAGAGTATTGTTACCTCCGTTAGCAAAGATGGCGTTTGGATTGAGGGTACTGGTAGTAGTAGCCCATTTGGAATCTGGAGTACCGGCACTATTGTTATCATCCACTTCACAACCGAATCTTCCTCCAGACCAAGTGAGCACATTGTTAGTCTGGCAAGTGGCAAGATCAGCACCGTAGAAGTTGGTGGTGCTGGCGTTCGTGGAGAAGAAGTTGGTGGTGGTGGCAGAAGTGGAGGTGGAGTTAACAGCTGTGAAGTTTTGGAGGGTGGAGGAGGAGGTGACGAGAAGGGTGCCGAAGGTACCGAGCCCAGTCGAGGTAAGAGAGTTTACGGTGAGAAGTCCGTTGGCGT
>Ga0209542_10002037_pt1 | contig 46263 bp, 43 predicted proteins | sample RifCSPhighO2_01_FD_184028 | JGI IMG/M metagenome (GOLD analysis project Ga0209542, IMG submission 184028) | Soil microbial communities from Rifle, Colorado - Rifle CSP2_plank highO2_0.1 (SPAdes) (version 2) | ecosystem: Environmental > Terrestrial > Deep subsurface > Rock core/Sediment ...
CTTAAAAGAGGAATGGGAGAAACATTGCGTGGTCTTACCGTCTGGCAACAAGCCAGACATTTTTATGCGAAATGTTTTACCCATAATATGCTTGTGAGGTGCTGTTGATGGAACTTGCAACTAAGCCCTTCTCCCTACCTCATCGACTTCTCAATATTTTTAATAGCCAGAGGGACAAGTCCTTTTCGGAAAAACCCACTCTCAACCAGTAATTCAATTAGTCCCTTAACCTTGGGTGATTTTACCCGCATTTTCAGCTCCTGCAAATCATTGTGCAAAAGACGAAGGGAACTAATTATTTCTAATCCTTGATTCTCTGAGACTGTAATATTGTCGCTTAATAAGATATTTATATCCGCCCGAACTTTGGCTATTAATTCTCTTACCATATTTTCCTCTGATAAGATAATTCTAGTCAAAGATACCAGCTTTGAATAAAGTTGTTTTAATTTTTTCTTATTTAACTTGGATTTATCAATTGCGCCCCTCATTTTTTCACCTTTTTACATTCCCCTTCCCTGGGGCATCTTCCCACCCATTCGTTTCATAAGCTTACCCATATCTTGTTCACCTTTGAACATTTTCATCATTTTCTTGCTCTGTTTAAACTGCTTCAATAATTCTCGCACGTCTTTGGCTGAAGTTCCTGAACCAGAGGCGATCCTATCTATTCTTTCCGTGGTAATCAAATCCGGATTTTCCAATTCTTTCTTAGTGCAGGAGTCGAGGATATATTTCCATTTTTCCAATTTACCTTCCTGCACTTCCAGCATTTCCTTGGGCATTTTAAGCGATCCCAGGCCGGGGATCATTTCCATTATTTTTTGGAATGAACCCATTTTTTTTAAAGAACTCATTTGTTCATAAAGATCAACCAGGTTAAATTGCCCTTTCAGGAATTTGTCTTTCAGATCCTCGGCATCCTTCTCAGAGATAACTTCTCGGGCTTTTTCTAATAAAGATTCTAAATCCCCCATCCCAATAAGTTTACTGACAAATCGTTGCGGGTGGAAAACTTCTAAATCATCTATTTTTTCTCCTATTCCAATAAAGTTAATTGGTGCTCCAGTAACTGCGCAGGCTGATAAGGCTCCTCCGCCTTTAGCGGTACCTTCCAATTTAGTGACTATAACTCCCGTAACCTGGCAGGTGTCATGGAAAGCTTGCGCTTGTTTTTGGGCAGCTTGTCCTATATCCGCGGATATGACCAGCAATCTGGCATCAGCCTTTACACTAGTATTTAATTCATTCAACTCGGCGATCAAATCTTCCGATAGGGCATCCCTTCCGGCAGTATCTACTATTACTAAGTCATAATTAGCTAACTTTTCTTTAAATTGGGTGTAAATCTTAACCGGATTTTTTTGTTTCTTATCTCCAAAGAAATCAACTCCTACTTTAGCTGCCAGCTGCTCTAATTGGTCATAAGCCGCCGGTCTCCAAGTGTCAGTTTGCATTACTGCTACTTTGCAGCCTCGTTTCTTGTAAAATTTAGCCAATTTTCCGGCAGTAGTCGTTTTACCAGACCCAAATAATCCCACTAACAGGATCTGGGTAGGCTTTTTGCCTAGGGCCAATTCATGAGTTTCCTGCCCCAGGAACCGGGTTAATTCTTCATAAACTATCTTAATTAGCTGTTCCCGCTTGGTTATACCCGGCGGATTTTTTTCCTTAGCCCGCTCCTTTATTTTAGTGGTCAATTCTAACACTAACTGAACATTAGTATCGGATTGGAGCAGGGCTCGCTGGATATCTTTCACTAATTCGGTTATTAGTTTATCATCTACAAACATCGATTTAGTTATCTTGCTTAAGGTGTTCTTGAGTGAATCACCTAGTTTTTCCAGTACCATTTAGTCTTAAAAATAGCCAGTTTATATAAAATTAATTGAGATATAGTGAGCGACCTAATTAATGTATACTAATTTCGCTCACTATCTAGTAAATGACAGGAGATTTTTTATGCGTTATTGATGTCATTTACTAATAAAATGGGCCTATTGGGACTTTCGTTCCTAGAGGAATTCGAACCCAAATCAACCGGTGACTGCAAATTTAAACCCTGCACTAGGCTGGTCTTAAATCCACCGAAGCCGGCCGCACTTTCTGGCAATATTGTCCAGGTTATGCTATAAGCCCAAAACAAGGGTATATTCCGGCTCAGTTTTAAAAATGTTGCGGAGAATTGACTCCTTTTTGAATAATTATTTAAAAAAGTTAAAAAAAATTGAATTTAACGTAATTCTTTAGCATCAACGCCTTGCCGGGTATTAACCACTCCTACTAACATATATCCATCAGTAGTTCTTAAGATCATAGCTTTCTTTTGGCTGAAAGCTTTGTTCTTTAATTCATAGTTCATATTGTCCGCTTCAGTAATACTCATGGTATAATACAAGTCTTTGTAAGTTATACCTCTTAATTCATTCCATTCCACAGTATACCCAGTCATGGATAGAGCTTGCCCTTTAGCTAAAGTATGACAATCTAAAGTTCCATCGGAACATCTGGTTACTATCCAAAATTCTAATTCCGTGCTTTCATCACTAGTTATTTTTCCAGTTAAATCTTGGCTGGAAGTATTGGTTAACATTACTACTGCTACCCCAATTAAAGCCACTATTCCTACAATTCCCAGGGAGCGGTAATCAAATGGGCTGGCCCTGCTGTTTCTTCTTGTCATTAAACATCACCTTTTTTTTATTTTGAAACACAATCAAAATATTTTGAATTAAGTATTATTTCTGCCTTTAAATATGTTTTTGTTTTTAGAGTGTAATATAACGGCAAATTACCTAAAATTAACTTCAATTAACAATAGAGAAGTTTGCATAATTAAATTATTTATCCGCAAACTTCTCAATAATAAACAACAACAGAACTAAAAAATTAATCTTAATTAATAATTATAAAAAAAATAATAAAACAATTTATTCTAAATATTCAGTCACTACTGCAACCATGGCACTATTTTGATTCAGAGATAACAGTAAAGCTCTTCGATTACTGAAATTTTTCTTCTTCAATTCATACTCTAATTTATCTGACAGATATACTTGTTGAGTATATGTCTTAGCCTTAAAGGTTATGTCATTATTTTCATCCCAGATCAAGTGATACTTAGGCAAAGCTAAGGTCTGACCTTTATTAAGGGTGTGGCATTCTAAGGTTCCATCATTACATCTTTCTAAAATTAAAGCATCCAAACTGCTGCCGGCAGTTGCTTTACCAGTTAGATCTTGGCTGGTAGTGTTGGTTAACATAACTACTACTATTCCTACCAAAGCTACAATACCCACTACTCCCAAAGACCTATAATCAACTGGGTTACTTCTATTGTTTCTTCTAGTCATTAAGCATCACCTACTTTTTGATTTATTTAGTCTAAGTAAACATTTTGCCTTTAAATATGTTTTCTTTTTGGGGTGCTGTGTGTTATCCCGAAACTATTTCCTTACGACAAACTTTTTGATGTTTTGTCCACAAGAGCCTAAATTAGTACCTGGCCCAAGCAGAAAATATTTTTGCATTAAAAACCGGTCCCGGGTCTAACTTATCAATGCCCTTACTGCTATCGTTGCATAACTGCCTTTACCTAAGAAAAATATTATTTTAACTTTTTTCCGTCCAGAATTTAATTCATCTTTCATCAATTTTCCGATACTCAACTTCTCAACTTTAACCCAAGCCCGGCGTTCTTCACCTTCCAAAGTTAATTGAGGCAGTTGTTTTATTATAAACTCCTTAATGGTTATCTCTTCCTCTGCTAAAATGTTAGTTATGGTCTCTTTAAGAATCAAATCTTTAAATTCGGTAGAGAAACCAACTAAAGGTATCCTGAATTCTGTATCCCTATCCTTAATAGCATTTAGATTGATAAATATAAATTCACCCAATGAATATTTAATTCGTTTTAGGGGGCTAGTTTTGGTCTTAACTAATTCACCCGCTTTCAGTTCCAAATATCGGCTTAAAGTTTCATTCCAGACATAACTTTGGAAGGCGTTTATATACATTCTTAATAGCCTTGGTGGGAGCTTCTTTAAGGCGCCGATACCATCGTTAGGATAACTCAGAAGGTGAGCAGAACTGTCTTTATATCCAGTTAACTCGGCTGCTTCTTTAAATTTCCGTTTGAGAATAAGTCTTCCAATTTGAGTATTATTTTTAGAAAATCTTTGTTCATCAAAATAATTGGGAATAAACTCCACCGGTGATATTTTTAGTTTGTCCGGCAAATTTCTGGCCACTATGACAAATTCATTGCCTTTCAAATCGCCCAGGGAAATTTTCTGACCACCGCATCCAATAATAGTAAGATGACAATTATCAATCTTTACCTGATCTAACTTCTCTTTACTTATTGTTCCAGGCACAGATATAAATTGCTCGGTTACAGCCTGTTTATCTTTGCTTCCGGCAAAGCCAATTTCTTTTTCTTTTAAATTTAGTTTTTTTGCTAATTGCTTAATTACGTCTAAAGTATTGCGGCTCTTTTTCTTAAGAAGGAGGTAGGTATAACTTTCCCTATGATTCGTTTTGTCTATTTTTAAAGAAGTTATTTCAGTTACTTGAAAATCTTCGGTGGTTTGCTTTAATTTGTACATCTAGTTAAGAATAGGGTAGTTTTTAAAAATGTTGTTTAAGTGGTGCTGTAGAAAAAGTCCGTCTAGGTCAAGATTGTCAATGATTATCGCAGATCATTTTGACTTGACCAGACGAAGCAGACCATGTTCCTAAACTTTAGTTTAGGGTTGTGGTCTGCGAAGTAGGACTTTTTCTACAAAGCCGTTTAATGGAACACTATTTTCTATTACTTTTTGTTCTCCCGTTCTAACAATAAGGCGGTGTAAGCTTCGGTAATTGTTCGGGTGATAATCTCATCGTAGTCCCCAGTATCTGTTCCAACTTTGGCGAACGATAAATATTTTAGTTCTGGTTGAAAACATCCCCCCTCTTTTATGAACTCTCCTTCCAGATATAGTCTTGGCGAACCATCAACTACTAGAAACCGGACTTGCTCCGCCAAAAATACGACTTCATCATCCATAACATAATTTACTGGTGCCATTTATAACTAAATAATTATTCTATTTTTAAAGATTTCATTACTATTTTCACTTTTGTTCTTCCAGCTTCCTTACCTTTAACTTCAAGAAAACAATCCGGGCCTTATTTGGGTCATCAAAGAAAACCTGGCCTTTACATCTGCGGAAAAAGTCAAAAGCCGCTCCTTGGTTGGTCTTAATCTTTTTCTCCTCCACTTCCAGGGCGGGGAAGGGAGAACTTTGCTCAATTCCAATCACTAATTTATCTTTTCCAATCCATAATTGGAATTTTTGCAGCTCCGAATAATTAATTCCGTTAGAACAAGCCTCGTTAAGAAAATAAGCCACTTCGTCTTCCTCAGCATAATGCAGCCAATTGTAATGGTCAAAATTAGTTCCATAATAATCATTAATCAACTCCATTATTTTCCACTTAGCGGACCCATAATTTGCTAGAAACACTTCCATATCAAGCCCCTTATCTTTGCTTTTAATCAGAAATTCGTGGTAGGTATAATTCTTAAGATCAGCTAATACTTCCTGGAGCTGAAGATTAAAGTTTAAAACCATAATTTAATTAAGAAGAGTAAACTTTAAAAAATAGCCGATGAAACAGCCTCTATGGATTATAAGACTATATCTTGGTACAAGTATGTTAGGATTGATAGTCCTGAATCCATGCGGGAAGACTTAAGATCTATCTGCCAAGAATTAGGGATCCTGGGCCGAATATTGATTAGTAAGGAAGGGGTAAATGGGTCGGTGTCTGGAACAATTGAATCTATTGAGCAATTTAAATATCTATTAAAAACCATCCCTGCACTATCCAACTTAACTTTTAGAGAACAGCTAGTAAAGAAAAATGCTTACCATAAATTAGTGGTCCGGGTAAGGGAAGAAATTTGCGCTTTCGGCCAAGAAGTAGATTTAAGCCGTACCGGGATCCATTTAAGCCCAGCGGAGTTAAATCGATTTTATGGCCAGGAAGATTTTGTGATCGTTGACGCTAGGAATGAATATGAATATGCTGTCGGCCGATTTAAGCACGCAGTTAAGATGCCTATTAAAAATTTTAGAGAATTTCCTAAAGCTGCCCAAAATTTAAATCCTTATAAGGATAAAAAAATAGTTCTTTATTGTACCGGGGGAGTAAGATGTGAGAAGGCTTCAGCCTATTTGAAACAGGAAGGATTTAAGGAAGTGTTCCAGCTTCAGGGCGGGATAATAAATTATGTAAACCGTCATCCTGACGGGTACTGGGAAGGCGGATTATTTGTATTTGACGACCGGCTGGTTTCAGACGTAGCTAAACCAATTACTAACTGCCAACATTGCGGCCTTGACTGTGAACAATATGTTAACTGCCACAATCTAGACTGTGATAAATTAACCGTTATTTGTGCTAATTGCCAGACCAAGATGAATAACACTTGTTCCCTAGAATGCCAAAATGCGCCCCGACAACGGAAGGAAGCTCCCCTGGAAAAATTAACTGCAAAAAAAGTAATCGGGCGGGTTGAAAATTATTACCCTAAATCTAAAATTGCCTTGATAAAGATTAATTATCCCATTAACCTAAATGCCGCTATTTATTTTTTTGGAAAAACTACTGCCTCAACAGTGCAAGAGATTACTGCTATGCGTTCAGAGCAGGGTAAAGAGATAGATTTTGCCCCCGCAGGAGAAACAATAACTATTCCAGTAATAGAAAAAGTAAGAAAAAATGATAAAATGGGGTTGTGTTCTTAGTCAAATCTAATTTTTAGTCTGTCTGTTAGGCCGCCCAAGCTAAAGCGCTTAGTGCACCTACTACCGCCCCCATTAGGACTAAATTTACTAGATCATAAGCCGTATTTAGGAAATACAAAGACCAGGATTTACCTTCCCAGAATACTCCGCCTAAAGACTTTGTGGCCACAAAACCAATCCAGATTATTATTCCTACTAATGCTCCACCAAAAGCATTAGTCAATGCGGAAGTTGCTCCGGTAACATCGGCCCCGCCAACTTCTACCACCACCCAGCTCAATACGGCAGCAGTTATCAATGAGGCCCCAAAGCTAAAGAAATAAGTCTTGCCCATTCCTTTCTGTTTAGCTTTGTCCTTATCTTTGTCGTTTAATTTCATCAAACTCATCCATTTTTTACCGAATAACGGGCCATACCACAAAAATCCTAGGGCCTGGGAAACTATTGCGGCGATTAAAATTTCTAAATACATTTTTTCACGCTCCTTTTTATAAGATTATTAAAACTAATCTATACAAAAGAAAAATTAATATTAAAACCTTTCTTTTTTCGACACTATAACTTTATCGGCAGGTATTGCGTAATTGCCGATTGGCCGAGTCTCACAGAGTTGATTGAAACGACCTGAGCCGAATAAAATGAGGTGAAGTTGAGAAGTCAGCTAGGCCCCGCAATACCGTCTGCTCATAAGGTAACAGTGTCCTTTTTTCCTAAAACAGTTAAATACTATCTCCTCATGGAACAACACTATCCACCAATGGAACCAACACTATCCTCATTAATTAAGCTGGAACACTCCAGCCTATCTCGAGGCATTCCCATAATCGGCCGGGAAAAAGGACACTGGTTACTGCAGCAGGTAAAACAATTGCAGCCTAAACGAATCTTGGAATTAGGGACAGCCAATGGCTACAGCGGCTGCATCTTGGGGAGTGGGGGGGCACAATTGATAACTGTGGAGATAGATGAACGGATGGCCCAAGAGGCAGTTAACAATTTTGCTGAATTTAATGTCCGGGCTCAGGTAATAGTTGGAGACGGGGTGAAAATAATTAAGGATTTAGTTAACAATTTAGTTAACAATAAACAATATTTTGATTTAATTTTTATTGATTTTGCCAAGAATAAATATATTGCAGCATTAGATTACTGCCTCAAATTAATTCTGCCGGGCGGAGTTATTATCGCTGACAATATATCTATGGGGGGGTGTAAAGATTTCAAGGAAGCAGTGCTTAATCATCCTAAATTAAAGACGGAAATAATCCCTATCAAGGATGGACTTAGTTATAGTAAATTAATTTAAGGTTTATATTTTATCCAAATTTAATCGGCAGAATCATAGTCCTTTCACCAATCCGAGAAGTCACTATTGCCTTGGAAATGTTATTATTAAGTGCATTTAATACTGCCTGTTCTAATCCTACCTCATTATCCAGAATTTGCAATTTGGTTATTCTGCCTTGCCTTCGGTGAGGTTCAACTTCTTCAATCTTAGTCAGAACCAATTTTTCATATCTTGGTTCTTGACCAGAGAATATATCAGCTCCCGAAAGATTAACTTCATAACCTTGTCCTTGATAAACTATCCCTCGACTAGTGCTGCCATCTTGATATTGTACATAGACTACTTTATTTTCATATTCGGTCCAATCATCATTAAATAGTTGCCAGGACATGATAAATCCTAATTGATATTTATATTTAAGGGTTGCTGAATCTAATTCTGATGTTTTTTACCAAATTCCAAGATAAAATTATTAAAGCAATAAGATAAATTCTTACTTACGGACCCGTAGCCTAGACTGGATAGGGCGACAGCCTCCTATAAAAAGCATCGTTTTTAAGTTAGCCGCTGGTGATAGCTGTAGGTCGGGGGTTCAAATCCTCCCGGGTCCGCTTTTTTTCCAGTTTGTAAATCCCCACCCTAACCTTTAAATAGCCTTTGGTAATACTAAAAACTAGATGTTATCCGACAAACAAGTCCAATTTTTGCAGGAAGAATTAGCTAGTGCCAAAAACCCCCTATTTGTCTACGATGGGGATGCCGACGGCCTGGCTTCATTCTTGCTCTTATACCGGGTTCATATGGAAGGTAGAGGAGTAATTTTAACCACCACACCTAAATTGAATGCCCTTCATTTACGCAGGGTAGAAGAAATAAATCCAGATAAAATCTTTATCTTGGACTTACCCATCGTTGAACAGGATTTTATTGATGGAGCTAATCGGCCGATATTTTGGATTGATCATCATGGTCCCTTTGAGCGGAAGAATGTCCACTACTTTAACCCCAAGTTGAAAAACCCAGATTCTTATTTTCCCACCACCAGGATGGCTTATCAAGTAAGCAGCAATCCGGATGATATGTGGATTGCCGCGGTGGGTTGTCTAGCCGATTGGCATATGCCTGATTTCATTGACCAATTCATTGAAAAATATCCTAACTTACTGTCTAAGAAAGAAGATTTGCCTACTACTGTGTTCAAACGGCCGGTAGGTTTATTGGTCAAAATGTTTTTTTTCCTGCTAAAAGGGCCCAGTTCGGAAGTTCGTAAATGTGTGAAAATATTGACCCGGATAAAATCACCGGAAGAAATATTGGAACAGCAGACTTCCCCCGGAAAGTATTTGTATAAACATTTTGAATCAGTTAACAAAAAATATGAGGTACTTCTGGCTGAAGCCAAGAAAAAAGTTACTCGCAGCCGTATTTTATTGTTTTATTATACTGAAAATCAATGGTCTTTTACAAGTAATTTAGCTAACGAGTTATCTGCTCTGTATCCTAAAAAAATCATAATTATTGCTCGTAAAAAATCTGGAGAGATGAAATGCAGTTTACGGGCTACTGTCCCAATCTCCGGGGCGTTAGAGAAAGCTTTAGTAGGAATTGATGGTTACGGCGGCGGGCATCCTAACGCCTGTGGTACAGTTGTTAAGGAGGAGGATTGGGATAGATTCCTGTCTAACTTTAGGGAAGAAACCAAATCTATGAAATGATATCTCCAACCAGCTTAACTTTAGTGGGTCAATATTCAATTTCCTTGGGCGGGATTATGGCGGGATATATTCTGGCAGTGATAGCTAAAGAAGAGCTAACTCCGGGGCTGAAATATTTCCAGTTTATCCGCCGGGGGCTGTTTGTAATTTTGGGGTTGTCGGTTTCTTATCTTTTTTTAATTCACAGTATTATATACGCCTTTGCTTATGCTTTAATTTTGTCCATTATCTTTATAGCAGCCGAACTTAAAATTAGGAATTACTGGTTTGATTTGGTATACTACTTATTTTTTAGCCTGCCATTATTCTTTTCAAATCCAAATTTAAATACCAGTTTAAGTAATTTACATTCTTTGATACCCATCGTCTTGTTCTGGTATGGTCTTCCGTTAGGAACACTTATTTATCAGCAATATCATGCTAAGTTAAGAAAAAAATAAATCACCGCTATACTATGAAATCAGCTAAGAATTTAGAAGAAACTATTAAAGACAAAGTTCAGCCGCTGCTGGAAAAAAGTATGGAAAAAAGCTGGGGTCTAACTATACCTAAGCTGGAGTTAGATTTGTCGGATAGATTAAAAAATCAACACAGCGACTTGTATATTCCTTTTGAGCTAGATTTTGAACCAGCTAAACATAAATTTAAGAAAGAATTTTTGCAGCGGGAATTAAGACGGCATCTGGGCAATGTTTCTCAGCTGGCTAAATTTTTAGGGATAGATCGGCGGAGTATCCATCGGGCAATAAAAGAGTTCAAGATAAAAGTTGATCGATTAAAATTTCAGCCTCCGGAAGAGTTTCAAGAAGAATTCATTGATAAGGCCATCCGGTCAACATTAAGTGAATACAAAAAAATAATCACTCCCGAGAAGATGGAACAGATGTATCAGGAAGTCCCCTCCTTATCTCGAAATATTGCTAAAGTTCTTCCCCCTCCGGAAATGACTTGGAAGGAGGCCGAGCAGGAATTTGAACGCCAATTCTTGTCTCACGCTTTGGAAGAAAATTTAGGCCGAGTTTCTGATACTGCCCATAAGATCGGCATTCGTGCTGAAACTTTGCATCGCAAGATAAAGAAATTGAAGTTGCGGGTGGTAAGGGGGCAGGATTGATTTTACAAATCTAGTTCTAAAAAATAAAAAAAATGAGATTAGATTGGAGTTGATGCATTTTCTTTCACAGTTGTTTCTGGAGCAATATATCCCCTTTTTTCTAGAAGTTCATACACGAAAGCAAAATAATTTCCAATAGTTTCTCTCTTTTTTGGTAAATTACCAGTATCAAAAACTAGCCTATTTCCTTCAAATGATTTCAAAAATAATTTTAAGTTGTAACGTCCGGCCTCTTTGTCTATTGCCTTAAATTCTGCGCCAACCCTAATTAGTATGGGTCCTTGATATAATTCTTCAAGAAGAGTGTTGGGTTGATATATATCACCCATAGACCAGCGGTGAGTAGTAACAACAGATAATTCCAATTCACAGCTGTCAGGAGTAATTGTAGAAGTTAAAAAATTTGCACTTTTATATCCAGGGGTGTGTGAATATATTTTTCTGAAGGCCGTAATTAAATCCCAATTGAACTTTCGGTCAGAATTATCCACCATTGAAAACTCCTCTATATTTGGTCCAGCTTGCACCTCACTCCCAACTCCAGTCCAAAACGAGTCAATAATATCTTGTAACATTTTATATATGTCCTCCAATGATTATTTTCAATTATACCCATAGTAGTTTATAAATCTTTTCAATTTTATTTCCTAACTTGGTCTTATACCTAAAAAATAACTCACTTTTCGGATTATGCCTTTTTTTGGTATTTTAATTGGTTTTATTGGTACAAATCTATTTAAACTAAATTATATTACTATCCTATCAATGACCCAAATAGATGGAAGAAAAAGCAGCCGTAGGAGTAAATTAAAACTAGCTTCTTTCAAATCCAAAACCGGCCAGCTATCCCTAAAAAGCCACGCTCAGCATCCTTTATTCAACCAAGAACTAACTTTGGGTCAAAGGGCATCCGACATAATTGCTAAATTTGGCGGCAGCTGGACCTTTATTCTAACTTTTCTATGTCTGTTATGTTTTTGGGTATTTTTAAACAGCTATCTGCTGCTTAACAAGCCATTTGATCCCTATCCTTACATTTTATTAAATTTGGTGTTGTCAATGGTTGCCGCCCTTCAAGCTCCGGTAATTTTGATGAGCCAGAATAGGCAGGCGGAAAGAGATCGGATTGATGCTAAATATGATCATCAAGTCAACCGGAAAGCAGAACGGGAAATACAGGAAGTTCAGCGGCAGTTAAAAGATCTGCGGCATATTCTTAGGAAATCAATGAAGTTTAAGAGATAAGTTAATTTTTACTTAAAAATATTTCTTATAAAAAATAAAAATAATAAAATAAGCTAAAAATCTAACCTAACCACTTCAGTCCGTAAGCTGCAAACAAGGGTGCGAAAACAATCGCAAACGTGTTCATGACTTTGATCAAAGCGTTTAAAGCCGGACCGGCCGTGTCTTTAAATGGATCCCCTACCGTATCACCTACTACTGCCGCCTTGTGAGCTTCTCCACCCTTGCCGCCAAGTTTTCCCATTTCAATGTATTTTTTAGCATTGTCCCAAGTTGCTCCCGCATTGGCCATGAATAAGGCCATCAGCAATCCTGACAAAATTACTCCAATCAGCAATCCGCCCAATGCTTGAATTCCTAAGAGCAAACCAACTAGTAATGGGGCCGCAATCGCAATCACCGCAGGCAGGATCATGTTCTTCAAGGCTGCTTTGGTTACTATGTCTACACATTTTCCGTACTCGGGTTTAGCTTCACCTTTCATCAGTCCAGGAATTTCCTTAAATTGTCTTCTTACTTCTAAAACAATCTTGTGCGCTGAACTTCCTACTGCGGTCATGCAGATGGAAGAGAAGGCAAATGGAAGCATTGCTCCGATAAACAATCCAATGATTACTCCTGGATCAGTTAATAAGAACATCAACGGCTGTTCCAGGTAATGATCCATCTCCTGGGTGAAAGCCGCAAACAAGGCTAACGAACCTAGAGCTGCCGAACCAATGGCATATCCTTTGGTAACCGCTTTGGTGGTATTTCCCACTGCATCTAAAGCATCAGTTGTTTCTCGGATATGTTTATCTAATTCTGACATTTCGGCAATTCCGCCGGCATTATCAGTTATGGGGCCGTAACTATCTAAGGCAATGATCATCCCTGTTAATGATAGCATTGATACAGCGGCAATAGCAACCCCATAAATTCCTGCTAAAGAGTAAGCGGTAATTATTCCTGCAGCAATAATTAATACCGGTATGATTGTGGATTGCATTCCTACTGCCAAACCGGTAATTAAGTTTGTTCCCGCTCCGGTAACTGAAGCCTCAGCTGTTTTTTGCACCGGCTTATACTTTGTACTAGTGTAATATTCCGTAACTACATTAATTAACAGAGTAATTACTAATCCTACTATGGTCGTCCAAAATAAATTTAGTGAATTATGGGTATAAACTGTAACTGCATAAAATCCTGCTGCAGAAATTATGCCGGAAGCAATCAATCCTTTATACAAGGCCCCCATGATATTTTTGGATTTTCCTAATTTAACAAACCAACTTCCAATGATGGAGGCAATAACGGCTACTGTTCCTAACATTAGCGGAAATTCAACGGCCATATTAACTGTCTGAGAAACACTAGGCAGTAAAGCTAACAGCATGGCTGCAAGGAGAGTCACTACATAAGTTTCATATAAATCCGCTCCCATTCCCGCACAATCGCCTACGTTGTCTCCCACATTATCAGCGATAGTGGCCGGATTTCGCGGGTCATCTTCAGGAATACCTTTTTCCACTTTACCTACTAAATCTGCACCCACATCCGCTGCTTTGGTAAAAATACCTCCTCCCACTCGGGCGAATAAAGAGATCAAGGAAGCACCGAACCCTAGACCAACCAGCATGGCTGGATCTTTATAGATTGAATAAAAGACACTCACCGCCAATAAGGCAAAACCAACTACGGCCATACCAGTTACTGAACCGCCCTTAAAGGCTACATCTAATGCTTCTTTTAATCCTTTTTTAGCTGTTTCGGCGGTTCGAACATTGGCTCGGACCGAAATGCTCATCCCCAAGAAACCGGACAAGCCTGAGAGAATTGCTCCAAAAATAAATCCGGCGGCTACCGGAAAACTGAACAGCAATCCTAAAATTACGGCGATAATTATAGCAAACACGGCGATGGTCTTATACTGTCGAGCCATGTACGCATTTGCTCCCTGCTTGATGGCGTTAGCAATTTCCTGCATGCGTTTGGAACCAGGACTAACTTTCATGATTTTAAATGAAAGATAGCCGGAGTATGCTAAAGCTATCAAGGCTACTATAATTGCAATAATTCCTATTTCCATTAATATTTACACCCCTGTAAGTTTTAACTAGATGAATTAGGAGGATTTATATATTTTACTGCTAAATTTATAATAAACCTGATCTTTTTTGGGCCAGGTTAACAACAACTCTTTTAAATGAGTTTTCTTTTCTTAGGGTGATAATGATTATAAGCCAGATCTCAGCTGCCTTTTACAACACTAAACTTCTAATTAAAGAAAATAAGTTTTTTTTCTCTGCCTTATTATTAATTCAATTGGTTTTTATGCTAGTTTTTTTGGCCGTTCTATCTTCCTTTGTAGTCCAGATCATGGATAACGCCAACCAGATAACTGCCCAAGTAGAAACAGTGGGTGTAAATTCAGAAACTGGAGAAATTTCCTTAAATGATGCCTCGGGTATATATGAGGGATATAACTTGTTGAAAGATAGTTTAATCCAAATGACCAATTGGTTAATATTTTTATACTTATTATTCCAAGGCGGGCTATGGGTAGGAACTCACAAACTAATAAATAATAAATCTGGGATCTTAAAGCCCTGGATAAAACAGGCCTTGAGTTCGGTTTTATTCTGGGGTATTTTCTTCATAATTTCTTATTATTATCTAAAATATAAATTACTGCTGGGTTCTGAATCGTTATACTTATTAGGGATAAAAATGAGCCTAGCTTTAATAGTTTTACATTTCTTTCTGGGGATTAGTTTTGGTTTAATTAATATTAATTCCTGGAAAACGTTTTTGAGTAAATTTTTTAATTTAAGTTGTAAAAAAATAGGACAAACCCTGCCCGTTTTCCTAACCCTAGTTTTGGGCATAATCCTAAATATATATTTGATATATATTACCCGGGAGATATTGATTCTGTCTATACTCTTTATTATTTCCTTAAATCTACTCTTGATTCTTTGCCGGATTTTTTGGATAAATTATTTACAAAAGATTAATGATCTGAACACTAATTAGGGCTATTTACCTTAAACTAATAATTAATATAAATATCTAAATATATAAATGAAAAAAATAATTATTGATACCAATGCCTGGATGGCCCTAGCTGAGTTTAAGCTGGATATATTAAGCGCTCTTGCTGATTGCTGTGATTTTAAATACCAATTAATTGTATTGAGTGGAACAATAACTGAATTAAATCATATTTTGGAGGAGCAAAGAGGCCGATTTAAATCTGCAGCTCGATTAGCTTTGCAGATAATTAAAACTAAGAATATAACCATCTTACCCCGTGTGGGCGAGGTAGACGAGGTATTAGTAAAATGTTCCCAGAGTGGCGACTTAGTTCTAACTCAGGATCTGGGATTAAAACGAAGATTAACTAAGCCCTATTTAACTATCCGGCAGAAGAACAGAATTGTTCAAATTAGATGATTCTGTTACCACGTTATATTATTTTAGTTTTGGGTATATTTTATTAATTCTGCTACACAATATTTATATATGTGGTCTAAAATACATATGTGTCGTTATACCTTTTTGATATGGAATATAGAAAACTTATTTCTTTTGGAAAGAACAGCTATGTTATTTCTCTGCCTAAAGCGTGGTTAAGTCAGAACAAGATCCAGAAAGGTGATTTGATTCATTTGGATGAAAGTGGACCAAATTTAATTTTAAGCCGAAGGGAGCAATCTAAGTCTAGTCCTGAAAAAAGAAAAGTCATAAATGTGGATGGAAAGTCAATTCATCTGATTAAGCGAGAAGTTAATTCTGCCTATATCCTCAACAACCACACCATTGTGCTTAAGGGGGAAGAAACCAGAATTAATATTAAAAATTTGCAGAATATATTCCAGAACTTAATTGCTTTGGAAGTGATGGAACAAACATCTAACACCATAGTGGCTAAAGATTTTCTTAATATGGAGACGGTTTCAGTAGAGGAAATAATACGCAAGATGGACATGGTAGTAAGGACTATGTTTAAGGAAAGCTGTCAGGCTTTTAGTGATGAGAACTATGAGAATATTAACGAACGGGATAATGATGTTAACCGCTTATATTATCTTCTGCATCGAACGGTGCTGTATAATTTAGACAATCCCTTAAAAGCTCTAAAGAACTTTAAGCTCATGCCGATAGACCTAATGAGTTATTTGTTTACCGGTTTTTTTCTGGAAGGAGCAGCTGATGAAGTAAGAAGAACTATTAGGTTTGCTAGACTTATGAAACTGAATGAAGTTAAAGAGAAACAGATGATTAATTTTTTAGTTAAAGTCTATGCCTTCTATCTTGAAACAATGAAAGCAGTATATAATCGGGATGTGGAGTTGGGATTGAAGTTGCTGCCTAATAAAGTTGATCTTAATTTGGAACTGGATGAATTTGAGAAAACAAATCATGCTCTCCCTAATTGTGGCAGCACTATCGGACGGATACGTAAGCTGATAAGTTATATCCACAGTTTAGGCCGGACTATTTACCAGGGGTTTAATTATTATGCAGATGAGGCTTAATCCAGATTTAGAACAGCACCATCCAGCCAATACTTTTATAAACCAAGTTCTTTTTTTGAACTTATCTACTATACAACGGACACCTGTGGTTCTAGGCGTGGGGGTCGGAAAGTCTGGTCAAATCCGCAGGACTTAAGCATTCAAATTCGTTTGAAGATATCCTGTCCTTTAGTAGGTTCGGGGGTTCAATTATACAAGAACAAATCCCCTCCCCCACACTTTTTTAAAACATTTTTATAGAATTTAACAGAAACCCTTATAAATTATTTATTGTAAAGTAACAAAAATGGACCTGCCAGAAGTTAATCTTCCTAAAATAGTTGACCAGATTGGAGCTAGGGTTTATGCTAAAATCAACCATAGTTCTGCTGTTGCAAACCTAAAGAAGCTGCTTGAAACCAGGCCTGTGAAATTACCTTCTTTTTCAGATAAAATAACCCACTTTGAGTACTTAAATTTGAGGGGGCAGCTGGAAACATCAGCCATCCTGGCAGCTTTAGCAGTAGATAATCATTTGGAAAACATAGTTAATGATTGGGTAAAATTACAAGGAAGTTATGCTGGGCAGGTAATAGCTGAAATAAAAGGGGAAGTTGATACCCAGAGAGAGTTATTGAGAGACTTAAATGCAGAACTGGAAGCCGGCAAACCTCAACGGCAAGCCCATGATTCCTTGAAGGTAAAAAAAATGGGCGACCTTACCTTTCCAGAAATTACTACTTATATTGACCTTGGAGTAATCATCTCTAGGCTAGACCAAACCGCTAAAGATGTAGCTGAACTCCAAGTGGCAGTTGATCAAGTTTCTAAAGTGGAATCATCTCTTACTTATTTAATTGCTAGCGGGTATCAAGCTATTAATTATATTATTCCTTCAGTGGAAGAAATTCAAGACCGGCTGGGCAAAAACCAGTATGACGGTCCGGACTTTTCTCCGTTTCAGATTTCTAATGGAGTTGAAATAACTGACTTGTTCATTAGAGAGAAAAAAAATGATAGTAAGGTTCTTAATACCGCTGAAAACACGATTGAAACCAAATTGGAAGAACCGCCGGAAATTAAAATTGCTGCGGATAGACCTTCTTTACTCCCCGATGGAGGCCGGGATAATAATCTATCTGCTAAAAATATCAACTCCTATTCCTGGGAGGAAGTTTTACCTCCTATCCTGGTTGATTTAGTAAATTTATATCGATTAGTTAAAGATATTCGTCTTGGAAAATCAAATATAGATTGCGGAGAATTGAGACAAAAATTAAGTATTGAAACCATGACTACCCGAGGTATAAGCAGTTATTTGTTAAATCATAGCTTAGTGTTTGGAATTGATGGCTATATGGTTGGACCAACGCGAAGATTTACACGAGTTAACTCGGATGAAAATTTAGATCCAATTCAATTTTTACAATATATGTTGGAGGAGGGAAGATTAATTGCTTCTGACAAGAAGCAGGTAAATGATTTTTATTACAGCAAGGTATTAGATCTGCTTAAGCAAGATCCCAGCTCAGAAGAAGGATTTACCCGTGATTATCTATTAAATTTCGTTGAACATAATAAGATTACTTTTCCCTTGGATTATAATATCCCCTTAAAATACCTGGTCAACAATCTTGGAACTACTGAATCATTGGAAGAAGTTCGCGAGGGGGTTTATGCCTTTAAAGAAATAAATTTATCTCCGGAACAAGTAGACTGGATTAAGAAAGCCGCGGCCAGTTATGGTATTAATAGATTTACCCCCCAAGAGGTTATTACTAAGGCTAATTCCCAATTTGATTATTCACCCTCTAAACGAGCCGTAGATAAAATTTTGCAAGCTAAAGCCGAAGAGTGGGGATACAAGGTAGTGAACGAGCATCCGCTGCAATACCAAAAAATTGACCGTTCTTTAACACCTCCCCCCGCCAAATCTGCTAAAGAACCTGTAGGTTATAAGGGTCAGTTAATATAAAACTCTGTATAAGGCTCTGCATAAAAGACTCCGTCTGCAAAGTAGAACTTTTTCTACTGTGCTTTAATATAAAACAGTTTGAATAACCTAAAAAATTAATTGATAAAATGCCATTCCCTAAACAAACTTTAGCTTGGGCCCAGGATTTAGCTTCTTCTCTGCAATTAGATAATATTCCTTATGATGCACCCTGCCTGGAAGATCTTCCACCGGAAGTAAAAGGTTTAAGAAAGAAGACCATGGCTTTTCTGTTATATGAAGGATTAGGGTTCAAGTATGGATTTGAAGATTCTCTTGTCAGTGGCAATTGGGTTCCCTGGCCGCATGAACTTAAAAGTGTGACTTGCTACAGTCAGGCCGTAGCCAATTTTGCTGTTGCTAAAGCTTGCGGCTTAGAGCCCTTGCTGGTAGAATTTATTGGGTTTAAGAAAGAAGAAGATTTGCTTCGTTCCGGACACAGCACGGTGGTAATAAATGTTGGTGAAAATGAGCCGGAGTACTGGGTGATAGATCAATCCTGGGGTATGTTTGGTCCAATAACTATTGATGTGGAAGAAAAATCAATGACGGTAGAAGATATATTGGCTAAACCGGAACGGACTCATCGTCTGGACTACAAAATAAAAAAATTTGAATTTATTCATAATCTATTACAGGATGAAGAGGACATTATCCATAACATGAATCTGCTGCAGTCTAATCCAGAAGCGGTTCTTTATCTTGGCCAGAGGATATCCATTCCCCAAATTGATACTTGGCAGAGTGAAAAACCATTGGAATCTCCTTGGTTTGTACGTTATACTCCTCAATTTGGGGGAGAAAAAGCCAGTTTAGTTTCCAGAATATTCATCATTCGCCCGGGAATTAAAAACCGAGGTTTAGAATACAGAATTGTGTTTGATGATAATACTAATGATGATGATCAAAGCAGCAAATTAGAAGAAAGAGTAATTGGTTATTACTGTGACAAGATGGTGTGGGCCAGTTTTACCCAGCCTATACCTATGGTTGACTTGCCAGCACAAAAAATAGTTCCGTTGCTGGAAGGGCTGTTAGATATACCTCTGGCTGAACGGTATAAGTTTGAAACTCAATTAATGGCCCAATCAATTTCCGCTGTATTTACTAAAACAGACAACCCTCGATTAGCCGCTGCTCGGGAATCTTTTGCAAATCTGCAGGAATCAGAGTTTGGGGGGGTGGTAAAAGCTTTCTCCACCGTGGAAGCCTTATATCAAGCCGCTAAAAATGGCCAGGAAACTTATCTTTCTAACTCTGAACGAAACGAATCTATTCAAAAATTAAAATTATCTAATTGGATATTTGCTTATTTTAGCAAGGATCTTAAATATCTCAAGCGGGCTAATAAACTAAAAGAGAAGTATGGGGTAGAGATCAGCATTGCCAAAAGCCGGGGAAGCAGCCAATTACTCCGTACTGACCAGCGGGAAGATCCCGAAACTCGCCGTTATCTTAACATTGAATCAGTACATGAAATGTTGACTCACATCGTGAATAAAAGAGCAACTTATCTCAATGACGCTTTGGATAGATTAATATTTTACCACCGGAAGATAAAAGGCCGGGAAAACAAAATTTATGATTTCGCAGGGAAAACTTTTGGCGATAACTTTGAACCATCCATCTTTGGCGGTTATGTTAGGATATTTGCAGAATTCTTGGGGCATTTTGCCAGCACCTACCCTCAATTGAGTCTGGAGAAGTATAAACCAAAAATAATTGAAAAAATAAGAAAATAAATAATAAAATAATAATTTATCTACATCAACGGATTAGCCGATTGAAAATAAACTGGCTCCGCCGCGGAAGTTGATCCTGCTCTAGGGGCATATTGTCGAGTACTGACGTATTCTTTTCCTTTACCCGACTTTCTACTGGTAATTATGGTTGGCACTCCGCCAGTAGCTACTAGAGGTTTAGATATTCCATCCTTAACTTGCAGGGATTTTTCAGGCTGGCCATAAACTTTCAAGTCAGCGGTCTGTTCATATACCGTGCACTTAACTTGTTTAGATCTAGTCTCAACCGCTGCCGCTTCAGTGATGGAAGTGAAACTTGTTTTTTCTGCAGCTATTTTTGTCTTAGGTATATTTCCTTTAGGTATTTTTTGATCATGTTCGTAGTCGACTCCTTTTATTTTCAATACCTTGTAAGTTACAGATTCAGGATTTGAATCCAGCCTTCTACCATAGGTTGATCGAAGCTCTCCTATTGCATCAAATAAATTTTTCCTTAATTTATCTTCGTTAAGTGATCGGACTGTTAAGGGTATGGTAAAGTAAGGCACTTCTGCTATTCTCTTAACTGAAACATTAACCCTATTCTCATCATAAGCTAAACTGCCGTTGTTGGTAGCATTAGCTATAGCTCCTTCAATGCTGGAAACACAAGTTCCTTTGTATTCCTTTCCTTCGTTGCCTTCACCGGTAGCTGTTAATATTACGGCGTAGACCGAATCTCGTTGGAACGCGTGGACTTCTTCTCCTTTTAAACCGGTTCGTTGTAGTAATTTTTGATCTACTTCATGTTCTAATTGTTTACTTAAACCATCTTTACTTCCAGTATAGGAAGCCATAATTTCAATATTGTCGATTGCCATAACCGCTGATACAATGAGTTTATATATAAACTTTTGGATAGATTGATTTGCAAAACTGTACTATAAAGTTTTTAAAAAACTAGATTATTCTCAAATTTAGCTGTAAGTTGTGAGCCCAAGTAAGGGAATTTAGATTAAATAATAAGGCCAATAAGTAATGTCTATTAAATTAGTTTTTTCAAACTTTAGTTGATAAAAAATAATCTGCGAAACCTTTGTGATCAACTAAAATAACATAATTTTTAAAAAGGAAGCGACTTTTTGAACCTTTATGCCCCTGTGGCCTAGCGGTATGGCGTTACCTTGGTATCTTTAGAACAAAGAGGTAAAGGTCCCGAGTTCAAACAGATCTCCCATATCTGGTAGGGGGATTCGCGGTCGCTCCGCATCCCGCTCATAAGATTTGGAGGATGTTGAAAGTCTCGGCAGGGGCTCTTTTTTTTCAAAATCTTTATAAATAATCCTCCAAAATGATTGGTCATGAAAAGTTTTTTAGATAATCGTCCTCTTAAACCCGGAGCAATGATCGGTTGGCATCAATATCACAGATTTATTTGAGGGATTGAAATGGATTTTCCTGATATCTTAAATTTTTTTGGCAAAAAATCTAGAGGAGTGGATACCCCTAACAGTTCAGCTGACCTAAAACCGGTTGAAAATATGTTGAAGAATATTTCTAAAGCAGGCCAATTGAGTGTTGATGGTTCTTCATATTTTCCAAGAGCGTATTCATTTCCCGAATGGATTACTATCGCTGCTGAAGTTAATGATCCAAATGCAGCCCGAACGGCAATTTATTATGGTTTTCAACCTCTTTATGATCTATTAATTGCCGGAAAACTACTGCCGGAACAAAGAGAAACCGCGGTACAATCATTAAACAAAGTTGTCAACATTGGAATAATTTATCTTACTGGATTCTATTCTGGTGAACCAGATATAAAATCTCTAAGAGATAAACTTTCACTCTTAAAACAACCATTAAGCGAACTTGCCGGAGCGGAGTATAAACTCAAACCCCGAAATATTGATTGGAATGACATTTTTCCTCAGGATATTCATTCTTTTACCCTCAGATACCTGGAAAAAATATTAGATGGCCAAGCCACAAAACCAGATTATATTGTTGGATGTGCTTGTGGTTCGAGCGAAATTGCCATGCCCTTAGCCGGACTACTTGAGGTTGATTTGGGGTTTATCCGACGTTCCAAGAGAAGGGGAGACAATTCTCCTATGGTTATAGAAGAGCACGATTCATTGCTAAGAAAAAGTTCTAAAGGGTATAATGTTCTTTGTGTTGAAGATTATGTTTGTAGTGGGAGATCATTACAAAAAGTTATGAATAAAGTTGCCGGTTATGGGGCGCAAAGAGTAGAAGGTGTATCTTTAAGAAATTCGCGTGAAGCTGACAAATTAAAGTTAAAGTTAAAAGAAAGGGGCCTAAGTTTATTTAGCTTATAAAAATGAAACCCCTTGTTGATAAAATCAGAGCGGAGAAAAAATTGCCCCTATACGCCGTTATTGGAGCCACAACACCAATACGGCCTTACAAACAAAATATGGGGGCAGGTGTAGGATATGCACTTAGAGAACATTTAGAGGTTACAGGCAGCGGAACAATATTAACTGGCGGGGTTCGGGGTGTAGGCGTTGATGTATACTCTGGTATCATAAAATTCTGTAATGATGGGTATAAAAAAGCAGGGGCTGAAGGAAAAACAATGCTTGATGACTTGTTTTTTGTACTTGTACCCCATTTAACAATTGAAACTATTTTTGATTTAGAAATGTCAAATCATTATGAAGTGCCCGAAGAATATTATAATCTAGCAAAATTATTTTCCGATCATATATTGGATGTTGTTAGGGCTGGCGGCAGTATGGCTGAGAGAAGAAACTATCTTGCTCAAATGGCCGATATTTTGATTACAGTTAATGGTTCTGGCGGAACCTTAAATGAAGCCCTTTTGGGGATTGAAAACTATAAACCCATTATTGCATTATCTTATACTGGCGGTGCAGCCGCCACTTTAAATTGTATTAAAAACAATAAAATTGATGCTAGGTTGAAAAAAGAGCTGATACGTAATGAAATAGATCTTTACGGGATTAATACTGGATTGATTACAGTTATAGACAGCATCGAAGAATTAAGAGTGTTTTTGAGAAATTTAGAGGTATGATGTTGTATATTCTTCTCTACAATTATAATTATTAACTTTCTTTCTTCCTATTCCCTCATGCTCACTACAATCGCCCAACACATCAATCAACTAATCACGTCCTTTCCCGATGATGATGCCATTATTCTGAATAACCAACGCTATCCATTGAATAAAGTAAATTACACTCCCATTACCGCATCTTCCTTCTCCTCATCACCAATCGCCTTCGTGGATGGCGGTCAGACTGAAATTCTGGCTGCGGGTAACTTCTGCCTCAGTTTCATTCGTATCTTTGCCCAAGTTTTTAATAACAATCAAAAAACAGAATCTTTTCTCAATGAATTTTATCTCTTTACTCAGACAGTATTAGAACAGGAGAAATTAGTCTACACGAGTATGATCTTTCCCTTGCAAGAAAAACTCATTTCAGAACAAGACCTTACCATCTCTTCTGTAGACCAGTCCATCCGTACCGGCAATGAACGCGCCCCGATTGCCAAAGTTATCAGTATGGCCCGCCGATTTGCAGAACTCGCCTTAGCGAGTAAAATTACTGCCTCTTCTATCATCCTAGATGGAACATTGGAAGCGACCTATCCAAACGAAGAGAAATATGTACAACTACTTCCATCCACCGCGTGTGCGCTTGCTAAGTCATCATCCTTATTTACTGCTGCGGGGAATAGCCCCACTATACTGCTGAGCAAGCATAGTCCTGGCGGCTGCTGGTCTTACCAACTTACTTCCAAAACGGCTTTTGTTAAATTACATCCTGCCGCCAAGCACATTTTCCGTTTCGAAGGCGATCCGGCAGTTCTTCCTTCCTTAGTGCAGAACAGCAGTGACGCCCTTTTTCTTGGCTACCCCTATGGGCTAATGTTTGTTGACCGGATGGCCAGGGTAAGCAACGAAGAAAAGAAACTCCGCACTATGCAATTTTTAGCAAAACAACAAAATAAAGACCTTGCTGTGTATCTTGCCAATACCAATGCGCATAACATTTTAGATTCTTTGGGTTAATTATTCTTTTTAAGCAATAGTTATACTATACTTTAGCAAACTTTATAATTAAGTACCTTAATGAATCTTTCATAAAATAGGTGATGCTTATGAGAACAATTTGTGTAATGAATCATAAAGGGGGAGTAGGTAAAACTACTACTGCCGTTAATTTAGCCGCTGGGTTGTCCCGTCAAGATAAAAAAGTTCTGTTGATTGATTTAGATCCGCAAAGCAATGTAGGATTATCCTTAAAAATAGATGCTGAAAATACACTTTATGATGCTCTAACCGGTGAAGTAAGCCTCAAACAGTGTATAGTTTCCTTAGCCAAGAATTTTGATGTTATTACTTCTAAAGAAAGCTTAACCAAGGCGGAATATTACTTATCCAACCAGCCTAATTCCAAGATGTTATTAAAGAATCTACTAGCTTCCGTTGAGGGATACGATTTTGTGATTGTGGATTGTCCACCTTCATTGGGTGTTTTAAATCAGAATGTACTGGCTTTCTGTAAAGAGGTATTTGTTCCTTCGTCTACTGATTTCTTGGGTTTTGATGCTCTGCAGAAGATGCTGGTAGTTGTGGATAAGATTAATGAAGGATATAATCATGATTTAAAGATAACTAAAATTATTCCCACCATGTTTGATAAGCGGACTAAGATATGTCAAGAGACTTTAAGAAAAATGAAAGAATTGTTCCCGGGAAAAGTTTCTAATCCCATTCACTATAATTCTAAACTTAAGGAAGCTCCGAAGTATGGTAAGTCAATTTTTAAGTATGCTAAATCCAGTTCTGGGGCCAAGGATTATCAGTCTTTGGTGGAAGAAGTTATTTCTATGGGTTCGCTGAGAATTGTGCAGGAAGCGTGATGGGGGTAAAGTTCCTACCTTTTTCTTCCTTATTACAATTGTTTTTTAAAATCTGAAGTTAATTCCTCTTGACTTATTACTTGTCCATCACGATAAATTATGAGATTATATTTTTCTTTTTCAAAATATATCTGCCGCAGATTAAGGTCAAGTTGCATATAAACTGCCAACGCAAAACGAGGATTATCCATTACTCCAGATTCTAATCTAGCTTGCAGGCCCGGGTATCCCATTGGTTCTTTGACCAACAATTCTAATTTATATTCGGTCATTCCATTACCTCTCCATAAATCCAATCAAACTCTTCCTTAAATCTCTTAGCTATTTCTTCGCTTTCAATTATCAAGATATTCTCATCATTTCCCCGGTTTCCATTTCCAGTAGGATTCATCGACCCGGTAATAACTATCTTCTCATCAATTATAAATACTTTATGATGCATCTTATATTTATTAGCATCTTTTACCGCTTCAATCCCGGTTTTATTTAATAAAGTAAGCATCTCTCCATTACTTCCCCCCGCTTCCATAACTCCTCTAACTTCCACCCCTTCTCGAGTATTTTTATTTAATAAAACGTTAGCTATGCTGTCGCTGGTAAAAGAAAAAGTCAGGAAATAGATGGATTTATTAGCCAGATACAACTCTTCTTTTATCCTGGATTCACACTGGTCTTCGGGACAAAAATAATTTTTTATTTTAATTGTATCCGGGCTGGTTTGTAATAATACTAAAGGATTAAGAACCTTATCTCCTTTTTTAAAAATTCCTTTCCACATCTCTTGGAATTCGGCTTCATAGTTTTGAGCCAGAACTTTAGATTCTATCACCAGTAAGTTGTTATTATTCTTAAAGGCGCAATTATTAGTTGGGTTCATAGAACCAGTATATATTTTTAGGTTGTCAATTACGCAGAACTTATTGTGCATTAATCCATTTTTCCCATCAATTTTGACAAAAGGGTGGTTAAATTCTTTCAGATAGTGGTCATCAGTTACTACTTGTACTTCTATTTCCTGAGACTTTTCCACTAATTTTTGCTGTAATGGTTCTAAATCAAGCTCGTACACCGCGCAATGGATTGACTCTTCTGCTGAATCCAGCAAGTCCACCAGGGGTTGAACACAATCTTCTCTGGGACAAAAATAAACCATTATATCTCCGGTGTCTTTAATGTAGGAATCTAATTGAGCTGATCGTTCTATATTTTTCAGATTACAGCCGGTGATTAAGAAAGATAAAGTTATTACCAAAATTAATTTAACATAATTCATTTATGTTGGGGAGAAAGAGGAGGTTTATTAAGATAGTTGATACTTATTAATAATTATTACTCATCGCATCATCAATCGTACTTTATCCACCAATTCCGGCTGAATATAATGGTTTACTGTAACGGTAGGATTATTCTTCCACCGGTGCTCTTTCTTAACAAATTTCTTATGGCCTAATTCTTCGGCAATAGATAAATACAACGACTTAACTTCCTCTCGATCAATTCTTCGTTTGCCTTTCAAGAATTCTTTTACTTTAGAGGTAGCATAATAAGAACGGATGATATGGGGATAAAATTCATGCCCGCAGTAATTTAAGAAAGCAGCCTTGAAATGATGATCCCGAAGCGGGTTGCCGGTTTCCGGATTGCTGAATACAAAATTATTGGGTCTTAACTCCTCTAGTCTTCGTTTCAATCTTTCTACATATATTGGAGGGAACTTCCGTTCGATCATCACCGGAACACCATCTTTAGCAATATAATCAAACTTAACTATGTCCCCGTGGACGCTGATATCATTTTTTTTCAGGGTAGTCAACCCCTTGTGGCCGTGGGTGTTATAATAAATTTCATTGCCCACCCGCATATGGGTTTTAAGCAAAGTGTACATTGGTAAGGCGAACATATCTTCTTTATTCCGTAAAGCCGATCCCACTCGTTTCAATAACTTCTCATATACGGAGGCAAATTCATCAACTTTTTTATATTTCTGATCTCGATGCTGTTTAATTTTTTCTACTGCATAACAGTAAGAATACGTCCCTCCTTTGTTCTGATACATCAAATCCCAATGATCATCACTGCTTTGGTCATGCAGGGTTAAATTTTTGGCAAATAGGGAGAAGGCCTTGTCCAACCTTTCACCATCGGGAAGAATATTAATTCTTGGTCCTTGAATTTGTTTTCTCCAGCCTAGCTGGCCTTTAACAAAACTAGGGTTATTTTCATCCACCAGCAATTTTAAATTATGGTGTTGTTTATAAGCTAAAATAACTTTTTGAGCGTGAGGAAAATTCAAAGAAGACTTTTTCCATCCGGCAGCTGTTTTTTCATAGGCTAACGAATCCTTAACTTGAATTCTGATTATACCTAGGGGTGAACTATCTACCTTCTTTTTTTTAATCACCTAATTAGAAAAACTTTTCTATTTATAAATTTTTACTGCAGAAACGACTAATATTTTTTTGTTTAGAGAAGTTTAAAAAATAGTAATTTTGGCAAATATATCGTTTGTTTAATGCCAAAATTACGTTTATTTCAAATTCTCTTTAGAAGTTTGCGGATAAATAATTTAATTATGCAAACTTCTCTTTAAGAAAACTATTTATATCTAGTTATAATTACTAGCAGGTCTGAGGTGAAAGATTGTTTCAAAAAAAATCTATTTTTTTAATCCTAATAATAATAGCTTCGGTGCTGCTAACTTCTTGTGATAAAACCTCTTCAATTTTAAGCAACCTAACTAAACCTGCTGCTTCCGACGATTCCCTGGAATTGCCTCTGGTAAATCAGGTCTGCACCTTGGGTTGGAACTGCCTAGACAACGAGTCAATAGTCTATCTGCTGGAAAATTGTACTAAAACCACTCAAAAAAAATGTCCTAATGGCTGCGCTGACTCTGCTTGCCTGGAAAAAAAATGTGAAATCGGGTTGAAATGTAAGGGCAGCAGCGTTCTAGGATTCCAGACTGAGAGCTGCAACTGGACCAATGAGAAAAAATGCGAATACGGCTGTTTCAATGCCACCTGCTTAGATCAGCCCATGGAACCTAATATTACCATAAGTTCAACCGAATCAGCTGCGCCCCAAGTTGTTTTTAATACCCTTAATTTAGGAGAAGTAGTTCAAATTGATGTTGAAGGGGAGATGAAAGACTTTTTTATTTACGAATTGGAACCTGATCGGGTACGGTTAATGGTCGGGCCTAAGAAAAGTGATTGGTTAACTGAGGGCGGCAATTTCACTTACGGCGGATCAAGCAAGATCGTAGTTAAAGGAATTTATTTTCAGGGTTATGAAGGCGGAATTAAGGCGGTAGATTACGTGTTTGGCTGAAGCTATTAGAGTGAATAACTATAAAAATATATTAAATTTTCAAAAAAAAAACAAAATAAAAAACTCTAAATTCCTCTTCCTTTCTTACCAGCGGAAGTTTTTCCGTGGAATACTCGGCCGCGGTTTTTGGCAGAGCAGATCCAGTTAATATTCTTATCTGCCTTAATTACCGGATGATCAGGATCAACCATTATAACTTCAAACCAGTAATGTTTTCCGTCTCTGGCTACCCAGTAAGAATTTAGAACCACTAGGTTTTCGTATTTCTTTTGTACTCTTTCTTCCGCAATATGCTGATAATTCTTTCTTAGGTTTAATCTGGTACCGGAACGTTTAGGTCTTCGGCCGGACTTAATTTGCGGGCGGGTGTGTCCTCCACGGATAACCTTTTGTCTAATTACCGTGTAACCTTGCTTGGCTTTATATCCTAAAGAACGAGCCCGGTCAATCCGAGTTGGACGTTCGATCTTTACTGTTACTGGCTCCCTACGCCATTCTAGGAGTCTTTCTCTCCATAAAGCTGGCATTTTGGCCTGTGGTTTTTTCCACAGGTCCCTGACTTGTTTGTATAAACTCATTTTAGCCTCCGTTATTTGCGGCGGGTTACGCCTTGTATTAATTTTGGATTCAGGCAAGCTACTACCCACATCTCCAAGATAGGCTATTTATAAGGGTGATTTAAAAATGTTTTGGATTGTTTGTATTAACCCCAGAAAAAGGAATATTCCCAGTTATTAAACGATCTCCTCCACAACGTTTATATACTTTAACTACTAACTAGTAAATTACTACTTATTGAGGTGCTGCTATGGAAATTACGCCAATTATTAAAACAAATATGTTAAAACTGCCGGAAGAGATTACCGTCTCCGAAATGATCGGCCGATTAAAGAAATCAGAAACTAACACCGGATTAGTGTTCCGCAATGAAAAATATGTTGGTTTAGTTGACAAAAAAAAATTACTGCGGACTAAATTGGATACTTCTAATATTAAATTGGGCAGTTTAGTTCAAAATACACCTTTATTAGATGATCATGCGGACATCATTGAAAGTGCTTATTTAATGTTTGAAAGCAATTTAGAAACTATACCCGTAGCTAGAAATAAAGAAATAATTGGGGTATTAAATGGACTGGATCTTTCCAGCTTAGCCGCTGACTTACCAGAATTAGCTAACTTAAAAGTTCAGGATTTGAAAATTGCTAAAGCCTTAACTTTGAATAAAGATGATTCTTTGGCCAAGGCCATTGATCTGCTAAAACAACAACGTGCTGACCATTTGGCTGTTTTGGATAAAGGAAAGTTGTATGGGGTGCTAAGTTATACTGATCTGCTAAAAAAATTTTTAGGTTCTACTCCGCAGCGGGAAGTTTCAACTAAATTTGGAAAATTATCTACTTCTCGAGGGGCTAAACCGGATACCACTAACATAGATCTGTTGCCGGTAAGTAATTTTAGCACTAACGATAATTTGAAAATAGTTAACTCTACTGATAATCTAACTACTGCTCTGCGTACTATGACTCAAGGTAAAGTTTCCTGCCTGCCAGTTATAGATAAAGGAAAATTCCTGGGTTTGTTGACGGTTAAAAATCTATTGCGGCTGATTGGCAGTTTGAAGATCAAGGAAAATTTTAATATCAAATTTATAGGATTGAAAGATCTGGGTCTGCAGAAATATGATGTAGAGGCTTTAAAGAAGATTACTGCCAACGAAGCTTTCAAAATCCAACGAGTGGTAAAAAATAATTTCAATCTGTCAGTCCATTTAAAAGAGTATCAGAAAGATGGCAGCCGGCATAAGTATGCGGTTAATTTACGAGTGGAATACCCTGGAAAAATTATTACTGCCTCGCAGGATGACTGGGATTGGCGGACTGCGGTTAGAAAAACTTTTGCTAATGCCAAGAATGAAGTTAATAAAATGTTTAAGTATAGCTAAGTAGGAATATATATTTTTTTATTTATTAGTTTATACCACGCCAGCTTGCTGCGGGTTTTTTAATTTCATTACAAAATTTCAAAGCAGCAGCCCTTCAACTTACGCCCTATTCCTTTCTTTCTCTTTTTTCTTTCTAAACTTATCCGCGTTTTCTTCACTTACAAACCGGTACATCTTGCCATTTATTTCTGCTTCAACTACATCTTCTACATCCATAAGCAATTCACCTGTTAAGGCATCCTTGCCTAATTGCCCGGCTTTAGAGGCTCCTTCCATAAACCCTTCTTCCCAAGGATCAATCTCATCGTCTTCCTCTAATTTTTCCAAGCCTTCTTCAGAATAAACATCTTCATCTACCTCGCCGTGCTCCATGGCCTCTTCAGTATCCTCTGAATTTAAATCCTCTTCGATTCCTTGCTCTTCAGCTGGATAAACATCCTCTTCTTCTTTGGAATGATCAACCGTTCTTTCAGTTTTCTTTTTCATAACTATTGGAAGTATAAAGCTGTTTAAAAGGATTGTGGTGGAATCGAATAACCAACTTGATTGGCTCCAAAATTTTTATAAACTCTGCCCTATTATTTACTTTATGACCCCTGAAAAACAGTACAGCCACAACTGGTCCAAATACCAAAATAATCAGGGAGTTATAGACGGTTTTCCTTTTGAGGAAGGATTTCCCTCAGGTGGAGTGTTTGCTAACCATACTAAAGTCTACGAATTAATAACTAGAGATGGATCCCGAGTTCAAGCTAAAGTTGATTATTCCACCCAATACCGGGCTGAGGGTATAAAATGGTTTACTCTGGATAGAGAAACATTGGATCAGTCGGTAGTCGCTGCTTGGAGAGAATTATAGAGAAGTTTGAAAAATAGTAATTTTGGCAAATATATCGTTTGTTTAATGCCAAAATTACGTTTATTTCAAATTCTCTTTAGAAGTTTGCGGATAAATAATTTAATTATGCAAACTTCTCTATAATTTTACTATTCTCTAAAATATTAGAACTATCAAATAAATTCAGTAAACTTAATAAAGTACCGCCTATCTGAAAAGTGGATGTTAAATTTATCTAAACTTGCATTAGCCGCCGCCGTGGTAGGTTTAAGTTCTCAGGCCATTAGAGCTAATTCAGAATGGGTAGATACTTATTTTAACCGGTCGCCTACAACTTTGGACCGGGAGATAGCTCCAGTTTCTTATACTCCCTGCAATATGAATGTAAGGGATATGGCCGTAGCTGACTTAGATAAGGATGGAGATCCAGATTATATTTTGATAGAACAACGGTTTGGAAAACTTTACTTATGTGAGAGTTTAAGCGGACTTTATAGTGCGATGCCTTTTCCAGACGCTGAAGGAACAACCCATCCCCGTGGTTCAGCGCAGTATGAACTTGATACTTCACATAATTCTTATGTTAGGGTGCAGGTGGTTGATATCAATGAAGATTTTTGGCCGGATGTCCTAGCTGTAAGCCAGAGCGGGAAAGTAGTTTTGTTTAATAATCGAGAATTGAAACAATTGAAGAAGTGAATATTTCATCTCAAACAAATCTTGCCACCAGGTACATAACTGTTCCGGCAATTAAAGGGACAACTATATTGTCATCCACCAATTTCTGATTTAAGTCTATTTCAATAACTTCAGCAATCATGGCCGCAAAACTGCCTAAGAAAGCTTCGGGGAAGGGAACAAAGATTAAAGCGCCTAAAAAACCAGCCAGTGATCCGGCTAAAGTTCCCTCAAACAATTTTTTGCTTCTTAAATTAAATATATTTTTCAATCGTCCGTATTTTCCGCCAATAATGTGGCTGAATGAATCGCCTAATGTTAACACCATTATGGCTGCCAAAGCAATGTTTTTTTCAAACAACTGAATCGCCAGCAAACTTCCAACTAGGAAAAATATTAATCCCCGGCCGGGGAAGGATTGTTTGACTTCATCTCGTTCAAACCAGTTAATAAATTCACTAAATATAGGCAGATTAATTCGTTTACTTATTAGGCTGGACATAATACCGGCCGTTATTAGTAATAATAAAGCTAAGGGGCTTAGGAGATTGTAATAATAAGTGGTTACTATGATCGCTCCTAAAGCAATATGGACTAGTTTACGTTTGAATTCTTTTAAAGTAAGCATAAGCCAGCTTATTTTCAAACTTATTTATATAGTCTTTGAATAGAAAAGTTTGAAAAATAGTAATTTTGGCAAATATATCGTTTGTTTAATGCCAAAATTACGTTTATTTCAAATCATCTTTAGAAGTTTGCGGATAAATCATTTAATTATGCCAACTTCTCAATAAATTTTTATAATCTAAAATAATTCTTAGTTCATGCTAGAAAAAGTTTACCTTATCGGTGAACATCACCTAGATCTTCTAAGCAAGCAAAGGTATTCCCATGCTTTCACTAGATTTCAACCGGATAACATATCTTTAGAACAAATTAGTCCGGCGGCCCAAGATCTTGAAAGGGCTGGAAATTTTCTAGCTGGTTTTAAGCAGCCAGAGGCAATGCTGAATTGTTTGGGTTTAGGGATATATAGTGCCGCTCAGGAATATGCTGCCTCTAATTCCCAAGTAGGCATCCATTTCATAGAGGAAATTTCTGGAGTAACAGAAGAATTAATTAATGCGGGAATAACTCTCTCGAAAGAAAATTTATCCAAATTAAATCTGGTTAAATTGATTTATCAACAAGCAGTTATTAAACCAATTTGGCCGGATTTTGCCTCTAATATATTAGATTGGTCAATAATTTATACTTCCTTAGTTGAATATATTTCTACTGGCCAAGATATACTTCAAGCCAATTCTCAACTAGATGCATTGTACCCTCTTCTGGATACTTTTGATTTGGACAACAAGGCTGTTGTTTACGAACAATTTGATGAGGTAGTACTAACCAAAATTTTGTCATTGGATGGAACAGTTGTCCATGGTGGAGGTCTAAATCACATTTTTGGCCAATATAATAATTTATATGAAAAAATTAAGGCAAAAGGAATTGAAGTTGAACGATATAAGTTGATAAGTTTTAATAATGATCATTAATATACCTGTTAAAGGTGCGCTGTTTTCTTTTTGACAAAACACCAAAACGAATAAAATAATTAGATTAAGTCTACTTCCTAGAAGTAAATCATCTTTTCTAAAATCAGCAGTAAACCTTTTAAAGCAGACTATTCCTTTACTAACTATGGACCAACAACAACCCCCCGGACCTCCCAAATCCTTAATACAAATTAACTCCACTACTTGGGAACTTCCTAAATCTTACAAGGAGGGAATGCTTGTTCCAGCTAGAATTATAGCGGATAAAGAACTTATTGAAGCTATGGATGCGGGAGTGTTTGAACAAGTAAGCAACGTGGCCACGCTTCCCGGAATCCAAAAATACGCTTTTTGCATGCCTGACGGGCATTGGGGGTATGGTTTCCCCATTGGCGGGGTAGCGGCTTTTGATCCCGAGGAAGGGGGTATAATTTCCCCCGGTGGAATCGGATTTGACATTAACTGTGGTATGCGGTTAATTACTTCTAATCTTACTATTGATCAAGTTAAACCTAAAATCAAGGAATTAGTAGATGCATTGTATCTTAAAGTTCCAGCTGGAGTAGGCTGTAAAGGGTTTGTTAAAGTTAACAAACAGCAGTTCAATGAAGTTTTAATCGATGGTGCTCAATGGTGTGTCAAAAATGGTTATGCTTGGAAAGAAGATATTGAGAACATTGAAAGTCAGGGAAAAATACCTAACGCCGATCCCAGTAAAGTTTCTTCCAAGGCCGTTTCTAGGGGGTTAGATCAACTGGGGACCTTGGGCAGTGGGAATCATTATTTAGAAATTCAAGAAGTTAAAACCGAAAATATCTATGACCAAGAGTTAGCTAAGGCAATGGGAATAACTAAATCCGGGCAAATAGTTATAATGGTGCATTGTGGCAGCCGAGGATTTGGGCATCAGATTGGTACAGATTATTTACGTATTTTCCTGGACATTATGCCCAAATATGGGATAAAAATTTTGGATAAGGAGTTGGCTTGTGCGCCGTTCAATTCTCCGGAAGGGCAGGATTACTATAAGGCTATGGCTTGTGCTGCTAACATGGCTTTTGCTAATCGGCAGGTAATAACTTACCAGATTCGTCAAGTCTTTGAACGAATATTTGGTAAAACTGCTAAAGAAATGGAAATGAATTTAGTATATGATGTCGCTCACAATATTGCCAAGTTAGAGCAGCACGTGGTTAACGGAAAGGAAAAGACTTTGTTAGTCCATCGTAAAGGTTCAACTCGGTCTTTTGGACCATCTAGATCCAGTGAATTACCTAAGAAATATGCTAAAACCGGCCAGCCAGTTATTTTAGGCGGATCTATGGAAACCGGGTCTTATTTATTAGCTGGAACTGATAAGGCCGATGAATTTTTTGCGTCTACTGCTCATGGAGCTGGTCGGACAATGAGCCGGAAGAAGGCCATGGAATTAGTAAAAGGTGAGAAGTTACAGCAGGATATGGAGAAAAAGGGAATTTATGTTCATGCGGTAACCATGAAAGGTTTAGCCGAAGAAGCCGGTGAAGCTTACAAGGACGTGGATTTAGTCGTTGAGACTTTAGAACAGGCCGGGATAACCAAACGGGTAGTGGCCTTGAAGCCGATAGGTAATGTTAAAGGATAGTGCAGCCTATAAATTAGACAGACCTTCTAAACGGAAAAGTTTTAATAGTATTATCTTACCCCCTGATCTATAGTTTAGTAAAAGTTTAAATCAAAAGGTGGTGTCAATATGAACCAGAAAGTTGTTATTTTATTTGTACTGCTGATAGCGGTATTGGTAGTTGTTTCCGGGTGTAATCCGCAGAAATTTGTACCTCCAGCGGTGTCTAAAACCACCTCAGAAGAAGAAATTTCACCTGAGCCGATAGTCGAAGAAGTACTGGAGCAAGCCGGAATGGTGAATGTAAAATTTACTGATGCTGGATTTGAACCCTCTACCTTGACTATTAAATCTGGTGACAAAATAGTTTGGGAAAATGCCCGATCTAAGAATAAAGCTATGCTTCTGGGAACACAAGGATGTGTCAATATTAAAAGCCCCATCTTAAATGTGGGAGACAATTTTGAATGGACTTTTACTAAAACTGCAACCTGTACTTTTGTGGATGGGATCTTGCCTTCAGCAATTGGCAAAGTAGTTATAGAATAATTTTGTTTTTTTTATTTTACTTTTTTATTAATTATTTAAGTATAGTTATTAAACTAAGACCGTAAAAACATTTTATATACTTAAGAATCATTAACTAATCAGAATCGAAAAGAAATCAAAACACGATATTTATCTGGATTTTCTTCATAATAAACTTAAGGCCCGCTATGACTTTATTTATACTAATGTGCCGGTATACTCTTCCAAACGCCGATCCAGCATCTTGGCTGAAATAGATCTTCTAGCTCAGAATGAAGATTGCCTGGATGTGTATGAGGTTAAATGCAGCTTCCGCATAACCAAAGCTAGAAAGCAGCTGACCAGGATAAAAAAATTGATGCCTGAAGTCAATCGGCTGTTTTTCTTTTGCGGGAGCTCAGGAGTTATTACCCAGATAGATAGCCCGGGTCGTTCTTGATTGGTGATGTTGTGGTCTTTTCCACCTAAAATAAATTAATTGACCATAATAGTTAATTCCACAAATATTATAAACCTGATTTCAGCGTTGTAAGCTATAGAAGTACATTGTAGCTTAAAACTAGATTTAAGTTGTTTTTGTCAGCTATTAATGCTTCTGTTTGAGGAAGTAAAAATGAGTATAAAAACTATTAATGAAATAGAACAATTGGAAAGAGAACTAATTAGAAAACGGGAATTAAATGATCCCGAAAATAGAAAGATCATTCACGCCTACACCCATGCTCAAGTGAAAAGATTGGATGAAGCTGTTTACGCCCCACTTGAAAAAAAGTACCCTTCATTAAATGGATTCATTGGTGAAATCAGAAAAGTAGGTGACGTTGTTGCACATATGCTGAAAACTAAATCTACCCTAAAACAGTTGAATAATATGGGATCACTTACTGATTTAATTGAGGGATTATACTGTAAGTTGGGACGGGACGCAGACTTAGAGGCAATAAAAGAAATGTCAAATAGATTTGAAGAGGTTAAAAAATTAGATGACCAATTTTCTCCGATTCAAGAACAGTATTGGGTTGATATAGCTCATGCTGTCAAAGAGGTTTCAACTCAACGAGGAGTTAAAATTGAAGAAATAGTAATGGATTTACAATATACAGATGAAATCTCCAGGATTGTAATTCCTACCCGCAAAGAAGCTGAATCTTTCTTACGAACATCTAATCTATATGCTATAAATCTGTTAATTGTTGGGAAAGGAATTATTGCTCTTGCCAAAAAGGCAGGCACTGTAGATGAGGAAATGTTGCAGCAAGCAAGATTGTTTCCGACTAAAAAAGCTTTGGAAGCAGTTCAAAAAGCAACTTGGGATTATAAAATGCAAGAATATGATCGGATTTATTCTGCGCAGATGTTATAATTTTTCTTATTAAGTTTATTTTTGGATAATAACTGCCACCTAAAGCAGGTTGCCGCTCCTTTCTTTTATCGCTTTTCCCGCCGAAACCTTTATAAATAAATAGTCTAAATATCAACTAATAGTTTGGCGGAAACAGAGCCGAGTAACATGGTTATTTTATCATAAAGTAAATTAACTTTAGTAAATCATCATTTGCTTCTTCTGTTTCAAAAATATGTATCAATTGAATTGGTAACTATTCGCTGATATTGACTGGCTGTTAATAATAACCGCAGTCTGAGGAAATAAAAATGAGTATAACCTTTGAAACTTTAAATGTAAAATCCGAAATAATCCGAGCTCTGAAAGAAGAAGGAATAATCAATCCAACTAATATTCAGGAGCAGGCAATCCCTATAATTAAGCAAGGCAAAGACTTAATTGGTATCTCTAGGACCGGGTCAGGTAAGACCGCTGCCTTTGGTATACCTTTGTTAGAGAAAGTTTCGGCTAATAAAGGAGTTCAGGCTTTAGTTTTGGCCCCAACTCGGGAATTAGCTAACCAGATCTCTAATGAATTAAGAAAATGGAGCAAATACCTAGGTTTAAAAGTGGCAGTTGTTTTTGGCGGAGTTGGTTTTGACCAACAGGTGAGGGACATTTCTAGATCAGAAGTAGTAGTTGGAACTCCAGGACGATTATTAGATCACTTAGGCCGCAGTACCTTAAACTTATCCAAAGTTAATTATTTAGTGCTTGACGAAGCCGATAAGATGGTGGAGATGGGATTTATAGAAGATATTGAACGAATAATTTCCACCACCCCCAAACATCGGCAGACTATGCTTTTCGGAGCTACGATCTCAAATGAAATTGATTACCTTAAAAAGAAATATATGCATAACGTGGAGATAGCTGAATCCGAGCTGCATGTTAAGAAAGATTTACTGGAGCAATACTACTATGACGTTCAGACGCATGAAAAATTCTCCCTATTAGTCCACCTTCTTAAAAAAGAGAAAACTGGCCGAGTCATAATCTTTTGTTCCAAAAGGTCAACCGTAGAATTGCTTAATAAAAATTTACGCGCCCAGGGTATAAAGTCAGAAATGATTCATGGTAAGATGTCTCAGAATAATCGATTGAATGTTATTGAACGGTTCAATAAAGGCAAAACGGATTATTTAGTAGCCTCTTCAGTGGCGGCTAGGGGATTAGATATCAAGGATGTAACCCACGTTTTTAATTATGATTTATCCAAGGATTCTCAGGAATATATCCACCGGATTGGAAGAACTGCTCGGGCGGGTGAATCGGGAAAGGCCATAACTTTGCTATCTTCCCAGGATCATGGAACGTTTTCGGGCATATTAAGGCAATATGATATTGAGGTTAATTTACTTCCCGCAGAAGAATTTCCTAAACTAAGATTTGAAACTAGATCTCCCGGGGGGGATGGTTCTAGGTCGGAACATAACCGCTTTGGCCGAGGATTTAGGGGAGGAGCGGGAGGCAGAAGTTTTGGTCGTAATTCCTATTCTGGCCGGGACAGACGGCCACAAGATAACTCTTCTGAAGGCGGGCCGAGAAGGGATGATCGAGGACCAAGCCGAGAACATAATCATAAGAGGCCGCCTAGAGGAGAAAATCAACACGGCTACCATTCTAAGCCCTCTAATTCTAATTGGGGCAGATCCCGGCGTTAACTATTTAAGTATTTTAAGACCGAGATTATTTTTTAGTTATTGCTTATTTTTAGTTATTTCTACTAATCAATTCTGATTGGGATTAATTATCTTTCTTATTACCCTATATACAATCAACAACACTAAACTAGCGGCTATTAATACCCCCCAATCGATTAATTCTAACGGGGAGGTATTGAATAACTTATTGGCTGGAGTATAGAGAGTCAATAGATGTAAGCTTAGAGACAATACCACTGCTCCTACCAGCCATTTATTGCTAAATATTTTCAACTTATATTCATCTCGGATAGTTTGCAGCCGTACCAATTCAAATACCACTAGGGCGGTGAAAACCATGCTTTGAGCTTTAACAATACCCGCATTTTGATAGAGCCAGAATAAAGCCAACGAACATAGGCCTATCAATCCTCCAAAAATTAAAATATCATTCCTTAGATTTTTAGAGAGAATATTCTCAGAATAAGATTTTGGCTTCTCAGTCATTATTCCTGGTGAGTGGGGATCTAAACTAAGGGCAGTAGCGGGCAATCCATCAGTTATTAAATTTACCCATAAGATTTGGATGGCTGTTAAGGGCAGAGGCAGGCCCAGCACTGAAGCAAATAAAATTACTACGATCTCTCCCAGGTTGCAGGACAATAGATAGTTTACAAATTTTCTAATATTATCAAATATCCCCCTTCCTTCTTCCACCGCATTTACTATTGAAGAAAAATTATCATCTATTAAGATCATGTCCGAAGCTTCCTTGGCTACATCAGTTCCGGTAATTCCCATGGAAACTCCAATATCTGATTTCTTTAAAGCTGGAGCATCGTTAATTCCATCTCCGGTCATGGCTACAACATAATTTTTATTTTTGAGCGCTTCTATAATTTTTAATTTGTGTTCGGGATTTACTCGGGCAAATACCCCGATAGATTCAATTTTTTGTGATAAGTGGGATAATTTTAGATTGTCCAATTCCTGTCCGGTCATTGATTTTCCTTCAATGCCAATATGCCGGGCAATGGCTTGTGCCGTAGCCAGCTGGTCTCCGGTAATCATGATAACTTTTATTCCCGCATTTTTGCAAGTTTGTATGGAAGCTTTAACTTCTCTTCTGGGCGGGTCAATCATTGCCTGCAGGCCGATAAAAGTCATATTTTGTTCAAATTCTTGGGCTGGCTTTCCAGGCCTGTTTTCACTGTAAGCAAACCCCAGAACTCTTAATGCTTGTTCAGCAAACCTCTCATTCTGGGCTAAAATTTCCTGCCCTAATTTACGGTTTAAGCGCTGAACTTGTCCGTTGATAATAATTTTATCACAATATTTAAGAATAATATCCGGCGCCCCTTTGGTGAATGAAATAAGGTTTTTATTGTTTTTATGGATAGTTGTCATCATCTTCCTTTCGGAAGTGAATGGTACTTCATCCACCCGCGGAAATTTTTTATTAATATTATTAGGGTCAAGTTGTCCTTTACGCGCTGAAACAATCAACGCTGCTTCCGTTGGGTCACCGATAACATTTATTTTGGAGACAGATTTATTTTTGTCATCACCTTTTTTAATTTTATTTTTTCTTTCTCCTTCTCCAGAAGATTCTTCAATCTGGAAGTGAGCATCATTGCATAGCAGCCCGCATTGTAATATTAAACTCAATTTCTGGGAATCAGCCGGCTTACCTTTAACTGAAAATGTCCCCTCAGCCTCATATCCCGATCCACTGGCTTCATACACTTCTTTATCAACCCAGACTTTAGTCACCGTCATTTCATTGTGGGTTAAAGTTCCAGTCTTGTCGGTGCAGATTACATTTACGCTGCCTAAGGTTTCTACCGCGGGGAGCTTTCTTACTAAGGCCTTTCTTTTAACCATTTTTTGCACACCTAAGGCTAGGGATATGGTTATTACCGCTGGCAGACCTTCCGGGATTGCAGCTACTGCTAAGGCTAGGGCTATAAAGAAGTATTCTGAATAACTCTGGCCGCTAAGAACACCTGCTCCAAAGACAGTTAGAGCAACAATAACTACTGCTAGAGTAAGGTACTTGCCTAAGGTCTGAAGTTTTTTTTGCAAGGGGGTCGTCTTTTCGGTTGAGGCCTGAATCAATTTAGCTATATTTCCCACTTCAGTATTCATCCCGGTCGAAGTTATTAGTGCTTTACAACGCCCTTTGGAAATTATAGTTGCAGCATAGACCATATTAACCCGTTCTGCCAGGGCAATTTTTTTAGTTAGAGTTTTAATGTTTTTAGATACCGGCATAGACTCCCCAGTTAAAGGGGCCTCTTGAGTTTCTAAGTTGTGGGCTTCAATTATCCTGGCATCAGCTGGGACTTTATCTCCGGTTTCTAGGACAATCAAATCCCCTGGGACCAGCATCTTGCTGTCTATTTTTTTTTCCTGTCCATCGCGGATAACTTTAGCTTTTAAGGAAGAGATTCTTTGCAGGGCTTCAATTGCTCGTTCAGCTTTAAATTCTTGAACAAAACCCAAAACAGAATTAATAATTACTATTACTCCAATTACTATGGCATCAATTTTTTCACCAATGAATATAGAAATAACCAGCGCGGCCATTAAAATTAGGATTAGCGGGCTGGTGAACTGGGCCATAAAAATTTTTAAGGGATTGGGGCCGTTTTCTTTTTTTAATTCATTTAGACCATATTTATGCAGCCTTTCTTCAGCTTGCTGACTGCTTAAACCTTTTTCTGAAGAATTTAATTCTTTAAAAACATCTTTTAGTTCTTTATCATGCATGAAATTTAAAAATGAATTTAGTTATAAAAAGGTTCTTAATTTAGTCTATCATTTCTAAGTAGCAAATCTTGCGGAGACATTTCTAGCCATCTCCTGCTCCCCTCTACTCCTCTTTAAGGCTCTGTAGAAAGAATCCTACTTCGCAGACCACAACCCTAAACTAAAGTATAGGGACGTGGTCTGCTTCGTCTGGTCAAGTCAAGATTATCTGCTATAATCATTGACAATCTTGACCTAGACGGACTCTTTCTACTAAGCCCCTCTTTAACAAATCTTTATAAACATTAAATAATTATGTTTAACTGTACATGTATGGACGTAAAAAAGAGGTTATAGTACTATTAGTAGTGTTAGCTTTATTTATATTAATTTTTGGAACTTCAATTTATAGCAACTGGTTTAATTCATCTTCTAACTTAGCTTCAACTATTACCGGAGCGGCAGTAGGCATAGATACCACCTTAGTAAATCCGATAGTGGCTGAACCGGAGATTGAACTGCCCATTCCAATACCTGTTACAGAGAACATTACCGGCAATATTTCAGAATCAATTCCTGAAACTGATCTAGAACCTTCACCAGAACAGCCTATTGCCGTGGAAACAGAAATCGAAGAACCAACCCCGGCTAAGGAAACTATTTCAGAATCCGCTGATAAAGGTGGTTCAATAATTTTTTTGACTGATGCCAATTCCACCCAATGTGGCGATGTGTCTAATAGTTTAAGTTTGACTGCCGACATCCGGTCTAATTATACTTGTTTTAATATTATTGGCCCTAATGTTGTTTTAGACGGATCAGGATTTACTATCTCCAGCAACGGCACGGGATTTGGTATAAATATAACTGGATTTGACAATATCACCATTAAGAATTTTGCCAACATTTACAATTTTAGCATTGGTATAAATTTTACTAATGCTAAAAATATTACTATTTATAACAATAGCCTTCAATCTGACAGTTTTACTGGAACTGGGTACGATCATAATATTGTATTTAGTAATGTAAATTCTTCCAACATCAGCTCTAATAACCTTACTGTCAAAGGGGCATCCGCCAGATCAATTTACTTTTTTAAATCCAACTATAATACTGTTCGTGATAACAAGATCCTATCTCCAAGCAGTAATATTTTTGCAGCGTCAGCAACAGGTATTAGTTTGAGAGATAATTCTAGTTTTAATAACCTATCTAACAATATTATTTACCTATTTAGTTCAGAAGACGAAGGTTCTTCTAGTACCGGTATTGGCATACTCGAAAGTTCTATGCGGAATAACATCTCTTATAATAATATTACTATCAACGTCTCTGGATTCGGGCTGTTTATGGCTTCAGTTAACAATAACTCTTTTTATGGGAATAATATTAATCTTAGTTTTAGTGAAGGCCAGGCGATACATAATTATTTTTCTAATGATAGTTTTTTTTATGGAAATAATCTTACTACTACTGGAGCCGATTCTGTTGGTATTGATTTGAGTAATGTAGTCTCCAACACTTTTGAAAACAATAATCTAGATGCCCGAGGCACAGGTTCTATAGGTATAACTAATCTCGCGGTTAGATACAGCCAGTTTATTAATAATAATATTTCTACTCTTGATTATTTTAAAATTCAGGCTATTGAGTCCGGCAGTAATCCTAACAATTCCAACAATTCGCTGATTTACAACAATTCTTTTGGGTTAATTAATTGGACTAAAGGCAATTTGACCACCAATCTGTCCTTGCAGATTGGAACAACTATTTTCTTAGAAAGCAACAATACTGGAGTTCTAGATAGTGCTGCTCAAAACATGGCTTTGAATAGCACCGCTCAAATAATTTTGCGGGGTTTAACTTTTATTTCCACTCCCTTATTGATGAAGAATAATGTGCGCTGCGATAATACTAATTCATGTAATATTTCTTACAATTCAACTTCGGGTGTACTTTATGCCAATATAAGTTCGTTCAGTAATTATACCGCTCAGACTAATCCCTGCGGAGTTATAAACTCCAGTGCGACTATGAATCTCAATTTAGTTGTCACTGCCACCTGTTTTACTATCAATGCCAGCAACATCATTATTAACGGAGCCGGATTTACAATCACCAGCAACGGCACCGGGTTTGGAGTTACTGGCGCTGGATTCCACAATATTACTATTAAGAATTTTGCCAACCTTTACAATTTTAGTATGGCTGTAAATATTACCGATGCTAAAAATATAACTATCCATAATAACACTTTTCAAACCGACGACCAGCGCCAGATAGGCGACGGCCATACTATTCAATTTATTAATGTTAATTCTTCTAACATAACCCTAAACAACCTTACTACCTTCAGCCCCCACGGATATCCAATTTACTTTTCACAGTCCAGCTATAATATTATACAGGATAATATCATATTATCACTCATAAGGGCCAGTTGGGGGATCTGGTTAGTTACTAATACCGCCTTTAATAACATCACTAATAATATTATACGAATTAGAGGGCCGATGACCACTACAGTAGGGATTGGTATTGCTATGGCAGTAAACTCTAACAACAATAATTTTTCTTATAATAATATTTCTACCAATGAAACCTCCTATGGGCTGTATGTAAGTTCCTCTTCCAATAACTCTTTCTATTGGAACAACATCAATAACAGCTATAAAAATTCGCACGGTTTAGTTATGGACGTAAATTCTAACCAAAATGTGTTCTATGGCAACAATTTTTCTACGGTAGGAACTGATTCCACGGGTATTGATGTGGGATGGACTTCCGAATCAAATCTCTTTGAAAATAACAAGATCGAAACTCGGGAAAATGGGTCGATTGGGATTAAAATTCAGAACGTTGCTCAGTTTAACCAGTTTATAAACAATAATGTTTCTACTAACGTTGGCCCGACTATTTTAGATATGAATAGTTCTACCACTAATTCCTTGATTTATAACACTTCTTTGGGTATGATTAATTGGACCAAAACCAACTTGTCAACTAATATCTCTTTAATTTTAGGGACAACTATTTTCTTGCAAAGCAACAATACCGGAGTGATAGATAATGGAACTCAGAATATGGCTTTGAATGATACGGCCCAGATAATTTTACGGGGATTAACCTTAACCTCCACTCCTTTGCTATTAAAAAATGGGGTGCGCTGTGATGATACCAACGCCTGTAACATTACTTATAATTCTACTTCGGGAGTGCTTTATGCCAATATAAGTTCGTTCAGTAATTATACTGCCCAAGCAATCAGCTGTGGGACGGTAAATGGAAACCTAGTTCTAACTGAGAATATCAGCCACATTGGAACCTGTTTTACCCTTGCTGCCGACAACATTGTTTTAGATGGCAGCGGCTTCTATATCCGAACTAATGGCACCAATGGTGATCTTACTTCGGGTGTTACAGCTACTAATTTTTCCAATATCACAGTCAAAAATTTTGGGGGCATAATTAATTATTCTCGAGCCATATCGCTAATAAACGCTACCAATTTTACCTTTTTTAACAACACCGTGCGGGGAGCAAACGTCAGCGGCTCTACTTATATTTTCGCGGCTGAAATTTCTATCGGCCTAAACATTACTTCCAATAACTTAACTGCGGTAGGAGCTGCTGATGGCAGTGAAGCCAAAAATATTTTTATTAATTCTTCCGGAGCATTCATATACAGTAATAAAATTCATTCTCTGGGAACTGAGTCTCCGGGAATTTTTAGCGGCAATTCTTATATTGATAACCTAACCATTATCAATAACAATTTAACCTCCAACGAAATTAATTCGCCCGGCATTAAATTACTGACTAATGAAGGGACACTTATTCAAGGCAACATCATCGAAACTTTCCAGAACACTTCCAACCCCATTGCTCTCAATAGCCTGTCAGCATATGCACGGATAGTCAATAATACTTTAATCAGCCGTGGCAGATCTTCAATGGGAATTTTACTAGACACAACTACCAGTAACATTAACATTACGGGTAATAATATCACTACCTTTGGAAACGGACTAGACCCCGATACAGATCCCAATTCCGGAATTTCCCTTTTTGGAGATGGACATCGCGTCGAAAATAATATTATCACTACCAGCGGAAATATAAGCCCCGGGATAACAGCATATTCAGGAACACATACTGTTTTGGGTAACAATGTTTCAACCAGCGGCATAGACAGTTATGCCCTGTATGTTGCTGATGGAACTCGTAACAGCCAGATTAGTAACAACACTTTTGGGACTACCGGTGATTCAGCTGCTATTAAACTGGGTTTTATTAACACCGGAACTTTAACTGAGAATATGACCTTTCATAACAACACTATTAAACGAACTAAAGGCCATGGTATCTGGGACACGACGACTGGGCCTAAAACTTTAATCTATTCTAATTCCCAGGCTATGATCAACTGGACCAAAAATAATATTACTACCAATATTTCTCTTATTGTAGGAACAACTATTTTCTTAGAAAGCAATAATACTGGGGTAATAGATGATGGAATAAATAATCTGGCTTTGAATGGTACAGCTAAAATTGAACTTCGCGGATTAGGATTTGCATCAACTCCCACTTTGCAAAAGAATGGGGTGCGCTGTGACAACACTGATGACTGTAATATTACTTATAATTCTACTTTAGGTATTCTTTATGCCAATATTAGTTCATTTAGTAATTATACTGCTAATCTATTCACTGAGTCGCCA
>Ga0209542_10002039_pt1 | contig 46246 bp, 44 predicted proteins | sample RifCSPhighO2_01_FD_184028 | JGI IMG/M metagenome (GOLD analysis project Ga0209542, IMG submission 184028) | Soil microbial communities from Rifle, Colorado - Rifle CSP2_plank highO2_0.1 (SPAdes) (version 2) | ecosystem: Environmental > Terrestrial > Deep subsurface > Rock core/Sediment ...
GTCATTCCTTGATATTTTCATCGCTTCTTCCAATGTCTTCCCTTTCGCGAGATCCGTAATCATTGAAGAAGTAGCGATCGCCGCCCCGCATCCCAGCGTTTCAAATTTTACATCCTCTAAAATTTCTGTGCCTTTTTTATTTTTAGAAACTTTAATATAAAGCCGCATTATGTCGCCGCATCTGGGATTCCCCACAGTTGCCACCGCGCTGGGATTTTTTATTTTTCCCTGATTATGGGGCCTGGTAAAATGTTCCAGGACTTTTTTTGAATAAAATTGCATTTATATTTTTGACCTACAATCCACAACTGACAATTTACAATATTTACCAGAAAGTTGTTTGTTGTATGTTGTAGGTTGTAGGTTATTAGTTATTATTTAAACTCTTCAAGTACTTTTCCTGAAATTGATCGCAGCCGTTTTATAATTTCTTTTAATTTATTCGCGGTAAAATCAATTTCTTTTTTAGTCGTATGCTTTCCGAGCGTCAGACGCAAGCTACCATGCGCCTGTTCCGGCTTGAGTCCGATCGCCAATAAAACATGCGACGGTTCCAATGCCCCGGATGAACAAGCTGAACCGGTAGACGCCGCGATACCCTCCATATCGAGTGATAATACCAGTCCCTCCCCTTCCACGTTATCAAATCTGAAATTCGCGTTATTCGGCGATCGTTTTTCCAATGAACCGTTTAAATATGACCTCGGAATTTCTTTTATAACTCTCTGAATTAAATAATCTCTTAAATTGATAATTTTTGTTGTTTGTTGTTTGTTGTTTGTTGTTAGTTGGCTTATGGCCTCGCCCAGCCCCACAATTCCCGGCACATTATGCGTTCCCGCCCGCAATTTATACTCCTGATCTCCACCGTCCTGGATGCGTTTTATGGGGGTGTTTTTTCTTACAAATAACACACCGACTCCTTTTGGTCCGTAAATTTTATGCGCTGAAAAAGAAAGCAAATCAACATTTAACTTTGTCATATCGCAATCAAAATAATTCACTCCTTGCGTCGCATCCGTATGGAACAGAGGATACCTTAATTCTTTAGCCCTAATTCTTAATTCTCGCAATAGCTTGCCTATTGCGATTATTGGCTGGACGGTGCCGATTTCATTATTCACATGCATCACGGATATTAAAATCGTATTCGGCTTGATTGCTTTTTTAACATCCTCAATTTTTACGACACCCTCCTTATAAACCGGAAGATAAGTTACTTCGGCGCTTGCCTCTTTTTCTAGAATCTTGCAGGTATCCAATACACAATGATGTTCAAATTTTGTCGTAATTATATGCGGCTTTTTATTTTTATTTTCCGGTCTGGAATAATACGACCGCAAGGCGCCCTTAATCGCCAAATTGTTTGATTCCGTCGCGCCACTGGTGAAAATTATTTCCGTCGGAGAACACTTTAAAAATTCCGCGACCTGTTCGCGCGCTTTGTCCACCGCTTTCAGCGCTTCTTGTCCAAATTGATGGATTGACATCGCGTTTCCGAATTTTTCCGAAAAATAAGGCAAAATGGCTTTCAACACTTTTTTATCCACTGGGGTTGTAGCGGCATAGTCAAGGTAAATTTTATGTGCCATAAAATTTAGAATTTTGAATTAAGATTTAAGATTTAAGAAAATATCATCTATATTCTTGATTCATAAATCGTAAATCATAAATCGTTTAAATTAATTCGCTTAGATTAATACTATTTAAAGTTTTTTTCATTTCTCTTTCCAGCTTCAGCCAAACAATGCTGGATGAACATTTTTTTTCCGCCCGGCATAATCCGCAGCCGCGGACGCTAATCGGACCCTCCAAGGCCTCAATTATTCTTCCCACCTTTATCTCTTCAGGATCACATGATAAAAAGTATCCTCCCTTTTTTCCTCTTGTGCTCTCTATTAATTTTTTATCTCGCAGGAATGCAAAAAGATGCTCAAGGTATTTCCGAGGAATTTGTTCCTCGATTGAAACCTGTCTTATATTTTTTTTGCGGGGATAATTCCTTGCCAGATTGACTATCGCCCGCAACCCATACTCTGCCCTGCTGGAAAACCTCATATATCTAAACCATACTAATTTAGTATGCTTTAATATTATAAAAAAGGCGAAAAGTTGTCAACTCTGTTAGGAACCCATGCAAGACATTGACAAAATGGAGAATTAAGAATATAATACAAAATTAAGTTGTTTAACAAAAAAATAACCAATATAAGGGGGGCGTAGAATGCTAAATAAAATTAAGAAATTATTGAAAAAGACCGGGATAATTTTAAAGATTCATGAAGCAAAAGATATTTCGGAAATCAGCTCATTAGTTTCTTCACATGATAACATTGATGCTATTATTCTTGGAAAAACTGTCGGCGACTTCAGTACTAGTTTTGTTTATTTTTCATCGGATAAAAAAGCTAAGGAATTTGCTTCGGCGCTCAATTTGAAATTTCATCGCGCATTAACACCCGGATTATATTATGTCAATATATATGAAGCTCCCGCCGAATTTTTGAAAAATATTCAAGATTCCGGAAATTTTGATGTTTCTATTACATAGAAAATATCGCTTCAGGAGAGCCAATGGATTAAATATCCCGCGGCTCTCTTTTATTTTTTACCCGGTGATATACTTTATACATTCTTCATAATACATTATACTTACATTATGAGAATTTCATATTCCGCTCTGGACACCTACCAAACCTGCCCGCTGAAATATAAATTTTCCGAAATTGACAAAATCAAAGTTCCTAAATCAAAGGAAGCGGTTTTTGGCAATATCATCCATTCCACGATGAAATTTATCCATACTCCCGGCATCCTCTCCCCTACTCTGGAAAAAGCCATGGAATATTTTTCCAATGGATGGAATCCGGCGGTCTTCGATTTAGAAGAGGAAGAACGCGCGGCATTTTCCCAGGGAATAAAAATTATCCAGGACTATTATAAAAAAAATAATCCGGCTGATTTTAATATTATTGATCTTGAATTGAGGTTTGCCTTTAATATAGGACGCAGCGGTTCGACCGCTACAGACGGAGGCGAGCATATCGTTTCAGGAATAATTGACCGCATTGACAAAACCGAAGACGGCTACGAAATTATTGATTATAAGACCACGAAAAAAATGCCGTCGCAGGAAAAAGTTGATAATGATCTCCAGCTGTCAATCTATTTAAAAGCGTTCTTATCGCGCTATCCGAAAGAAAATGATAATTTGGATAAAGTGAAAGTGAGTTTATATTATCTCAAGCATGGAGTAAAATTGACATCCGCAAGAACATCGGAACAACTCCGGCAAAGCGAGCAATTATTCTTGGACGCGATTAAGATAATTGAATCCGGAAAATTCGAACCGGCCGTTTCTCCCCTTTGCGACTGGTGCGGATACCAAAACCGCTGCCCGATGTGGAAGCACAAATTCAAGGAAATGAGAAAAATTGACACGGATGAAATCAATAAGGCCATAAATGAGTACATTGAAATGAAATCGGCAATATCAATCACTAATGAGAAGCTGGCGGGACTTCAGGAAAAAATTTCGGCTTATATGGACCAGGAAGGCGTGGAGCGGGTGTTTAGCCTGGAAGGAATAATCGCCCGCACTCTTCGCAAAACCTATAAATATGACGCAAAAAAACTGCGGGAGATTTTGGAACCGCTGGATAAATGGGAAGCTGTCTTAAAAGTGGATGGCATCGCCCTTCGCAATATTTTAGGCGCTCTCCCCTACCCGGCAAGAAAGGAAGTTGAAAAAACAAAAATTATTGACAAGGAAACAAAAAGCTTAACTATTAAAAAAGGAGTGACTGCGTAATGCATAAGATTGCCATTGAAAAAATAAAAAAAATTTTCAAAAAATTTTTTTTAATTAATGACACTCCCCACAAAATAGCAGGAGGTATGGCTGTTGGAATTTTTTGCGGAATAATTCCTGGATTGGGAATTATTTTTACCCTGATTCTTTCTTCACTTTTTCGTTTGAACCGCGCTTCAGCATTAACAGGTTTTTTGATTACAAATGTATGGCTTACTACTTTTCTCCTTTATCCGGCGGCTATCTTCGGCGGATTTATATTCAATGAAGACCCAGGAAAAAACATATTGGATTTCAGAGAAATTTACCGAAACGGATTTATAAATTTTCTGGAAAGCGGAATAATCGTCAAGATGGCCTTTTCCCTTTTATTCGGATTTTTGTTCGTTGCGGGTTTTATTTCCATCGCTTTTTATTTTCTTTTGTATTTTTTTCTAAAAAAGAAAAAAATCACACTACTCCCTGAAATCAAATAAGAAGCCATCTGGCTCTTGCCAAATTTTAAAGATTGTATTATACTATAATCTTTGGTTCTTTAAATTTAATAAAAGTGAGGTGAGAAAGAATGAAAGAGGACTTGGAGAATATGCTTATAGCTATATTAAATGACACCACTGATTCAATTGATATAACTGATTCAAATGGTGTTTATTTATTGGTAAATGAAGCTAAGGCGGCCAAAAGAGGGCTTCATTACAGCCAAATGACAGGCAAGTATGTTTGTGATTTTATGACACCGGAAGAAACGGAAAAGATTCTATCCGACAACCGAAAAATAATTGAAACCGGTAATCCAATAAAAGATCAGATTGAGGAAATACATTACCCTGGCGGGAGAGTTGCATGGGTTTCCGTTTCAAAAACGCCATATGAAAATGAAAATGGAGAGAAATGCGTAATAAGCGTCTCGCGCGATGTTACTCGCAGAATAGAAATCGAGAAACACAATTTTAGTATGGTGACCAATGCCGCGCACCACATGCAATCCCCGATCTCGGCTATTGGCGGAACTTTAAACCGAGTTATAAAAGAGAGGTATGGGAAAATCGAAAACGAGAGCGTCAAAGCTACATTAGCCGATCTGTTTAAGCGTATTATGGGTTTAGAGGGAATTGTAAATAATTACCTGACTAAGTCCGCCCTGATAATCGGAGAAAAAATACCGGAAAAGCAGGAGTTGGATCTCCGTGTAGACATTATTGATCCAATTCTGGACGTTTTTTCAGAGGCGATCGCCGACAAAGAGATTATAATCGACAATCGCCTGGGTTCGATACCGGCCGGAGAAATAAAATTCGAGGCCGTGAAAAGCTGGATTACAATGTCTGTGTATGAGTTGTTAAAAAACGCCATAAAGTACGGCGGCAAAGAAGAAGAAAAAGTAATCGCTTTCGGATACGAAGATTATCCAGACAGGATCCATATCATTGTTTATGATAATGGTCCTGCAATATTGGAAGAATATCGTGAAGAGATTTTTGATCAGTACAAAAGGATTAAGGGAGATTTAGATGAGAAAGGAACTGGACTTGGACTGTATCTTGTCCGGGATGCAATGAGAAAACATGGTGGAAATGTTTGGTATGAACCAACACCGGAAAACCATTCTAAATTCATTCTCATGATACCGAAATAATTGCAGAAAAAAAGAACCCATACGGAAAATTACGGTGGGTTCTTTTAATTTCAGGATTTACGCGTTTGCTTGTTTAGACATCCGATGTCTCGCGACCGTAACAGCCGAAAGACATCGGATGTCTGCAAACGCGTAAGTCCTTAATTTATTTTACACAATTTTTATCCGGCTGGTAGCCCTTTTGCGCGGCGTCTTCGGCGGACTTAAAGCAGACTAGATTTTGCGGTTTGATTTGCTTTGCCCAGCGGCAAGTCGGAATGTGATATTTGTTGGAATTTTTACTGCCTGCAAAGACGCAATTTTTATCAATTGGCTTGGATTGTTCAGTATTACTTGCCTCCAATGGGCTAGTTGATTCATTATCAGAGGCCAAATTTTGCGTTTCCAGGGGCTTTTGGGCTGTTTCAGGCAGAATAGCACTTTGGACTGTTTTTTCGATAATAAGCGATTTTTGCTGCCATTTTTGACCATAAAGCGTCCCAAACTCAAAAGAAATGGCTGAAACAAGCAAAAAACCGATAATCAGCACGATTTTTACCTCATATTTTTCCCAAAACTCTTTTATCTTCAGTAATATCTTTTTCATTTTTATCAACCCTCCCCTTTAATTCCCCTCCCTGTCCAGGGAGGGGTGGAAAGGAGGAGATACTTGACTATTATAGCATAGTTTGATACAATAAATTTCGTATTTAATATTATCTGCTTGGCGTCCCGCCCCAGCGCATATTGCTAAATTGTCAAATTGCTAAATGGTTTGGTTTATCAATGTAATAATTTAACAATGTAACAATTTAATTTTATGGCGCATCGTAAGGCCGGTGGCTCCACGCAACTAGGACGCGATTCGATTTCCAAGCGACTAGGAGTCAAGATTTTCGGCAATCAAAAAGTAAAAACCGGAAACATAATCATCCGGCAAAGAGGCACGAAATTCCATCCGGGAAAAAACGTCAAGCGCGGCGAAGACGACACTCTTTTCGCGTTGAAAGACGGGGTTGTAAAGTTCACTTTTAAAAAAGTAAAGAACTTCACCGGAAAACTGGTTGGCAGGAGATTTGTAAGCGTTGAGTAACTAGTAATCCGTAACCAATAACTAGTAAACTTGAATTTTAAGAAAGCAGGGTTTTGTCCTGCTCTTTAATTATCCCGTACGCCAGGAATAAAAATATTTTTATTCATTTTAGAATTTACTCTGCCTTTCCTGTTTATTACCCGCCGCTTTGATAAATTCCAAAAACAACGGATGGGCGGAAAGCGGACGGGATTTGAATTCCGGATGGAATTGGGTGCCCAGGAAAAATGGATGGATGTCTTTAGGTAGTTCGGCGATTTCCATCAGACGCCGGTCTGGAGATTTTCCGGAAAAACCCAATCCCGCTTTTTCCAATTTTCCAATGTATTCCGGACTAACTTCCCAGCGATGGCGATGCCGCTCGTAAATTTTCTTCGCTCCATAAGCGCCATAAGCAATAGAGTCCTTTTTTAATGTCGCCGGGTAAGCCCCGAGCCGCATTGTGGCTCCGTAGTTTTTGTCTTCCAAATTCTTTTTCTGCTCCGGCATAATGTCAATTATCGGGTTTTTCGTGTCCCGGTCCACTTCGGTGGTGTTGGCGTCTTTTAGCCCCAGGACATTTCTGGCAAATTCAATTACCATCAATTGCATGCCGTAGCAAAGGCCGAAATACGGAATTTTATTTTCCCGGCAAAACTGTATGGCCTTTATTTTTCCCTCAATTCCCCTTGAGCCGAATCCTCCCGGAACTATTATGCCGTCAAAATCCTTCAATGATTCTATTTTTTCCGGCTCTTTTTCAAATTGCTCGCTGTTTATCCAGCCAATTTCCGGTTTAAGCTCAAATTTATAGCCCGCATGTTTTATGGCTTCAAGAACGCTGATATAGGAATCGCTTAAGATGAAGTCCCCCGTGCCGAAATATTTTCCTACCACGCCAATTTTTACCGTTTTTTTCGCGGACTTTATCCGGTCAATGAGATTGTACCAGTCATTCAAATCCGCCTTTTTTGATTTAAGCCCGAGTTTTTTCAAAATAAGCCGGCTTAGGTCGTCTCTTTCGAAATTAATCGGCACTTCATAAATCGATTCGATATCCGGGGCTGAAATGACGTAACGTTCCGGAATGTTGCAGAACATCGCGATTTTTTCTTTCCGTTTCTGGTCAAGAAATGTCTCGCTTCGAGCCACAATCACGTCCGGCTGGATTCCCGCGCTATTGAGAGTCCTGACTGCGTATTGCGTCGGCTTGGTCTTCATCTCCCCTATTTTTGAAGGTATGGGAAGGTAGCTCACCATCACGAATAAAACATCGTCGGGATGTTTTATTTTCATCATTCTGGCCGCTTCCAAGAAAAGGATATTTTGATATTCCCCTACCGTGCCTCCTATTTCAATAATTGTTATTTCGGATTTGGTCTTCTGCGAGACCTTCTCAATCCGGCTTATTACTTCAAGCGGAATATGGGGAACAACTTCCACGCATTTTCCCCCGTATTCCAAATTTCTCTCCTTATGTATCACTGTTTCATAGACCCTTCCGGTAGTCATATAATTTGTCCGGCTAAGAGTAATATCCATAAACCGTTCATAATTTCCCATATCCTGATCGGTTTCATCGCCGTCGTCTAAAACAAAAACTTCTCCATGCTCCGTCGGATTCATTGTTCCGGCGTCGACGTTTATGTAGGGATCAATTTTAATCGCCGTGACCGAAAATCCGCGGGCTTTTAAAATCGTCCCGATTGATGAAGTGGTGATTCCTTTTCCTACCCCGCTCATTACTCCTCCGATGACAAAGATATATTTCTTTCCATTTTTCATTTGAATGCAAACTATCGCGAATTATTAAACAAATACATTCGAATTAATTTGTTTTAAATATTCGCAAGTATTAGTATTTACAAAAAGCCGCCTCCCCCGCGACTTTATAAAATATATAAATTACTATTTGTTTTGCTATATTTATATTAACAGAACCTAAAATATTTTCAAGCAGCTCTTGCCAGTTTGAATTATTAACGCGGGACAATCCCTTTTTTTCTTTTTTTAACAATAGCTATAATAGCTATCAAAATTAACACCGCCAAAATCATCCATTCCCACCATGGCCTCTCATCTTTCTCCGCTTTTATTTCAAATACCGGAACTTGAACCGATCCTTCCTTATAGGAATCCTTGCCGCCCAGGGTCAGTTTTTTTCTAAAATTCTGCCCTTGATAACTAAAAGCCACGGTATGTCTTCCTAATCCCACTTCTTTAAAAGACGCTATCCCGTTTTCGCCGGTAATTGATGTTTTTGGGCTGGAAAAAAGCTTAACTTCAAGATTGGCAATGGGATTATTTTCTTTGTTTATTATTCTTAACCTTATTTCTGAAATATATTTCTTGCCTTCCCTTTTGAATATTTCCGCGTTGAAAAATCCCAGGTTCCCTAATTTTTCTTCTATTTTTCCCGGCAACCCGCCGATTTTTTCCGTAACGGATTTTCCGGAATCACTTTCCTTGTTTAAATCGGAAAAAAACCGGAAGCGTTAAGTCCCCAGTTAATCGCGGACTTAGTTTTGGCGGAATATACTTTCGTTCGGTCGTCATTGCCGTATTCGTCGGTGGATTTCATCCGGAAATAATAGAGGGTGTCGGATTCAAGGTTATCCAAAGTAATTCTGTGATTTTCCACTTTTCGGCTGTCGTATTCCTCATCGCCTAAATCGCCGGTTTTCCCCCATTCCAAATGGGAGTTGGCATCGCGATTGGTTTTCCACTGAATTAAAATTTTGTTGGAATAAGCCGTATAGCCGGCCTTGGAAATATCAAGATTGTCAGGATTATCGTCCTCGTCCTCATCCAGTTCAACGGAATTGTCATTGCTCAATGGCGCCGTGGTTTCTTCAATGGTAAAAACCTTGGACGACCACCCGCCGCTGTAGGTGAAACTTACTTCCGAAGAAGAATTTGATTGGTATTTATTATACAAACTGCCGCCGATATTTATCGCATACCATGTGCTGGCTGACGGAACGCCGACAATATGAGCCGCTTGGACGCTTCCAGTTGCAGTCAATGTCCACTCGGTGATTTCTCCCGCGGAAAGATGAGAACTGTCAAATTCCAAATCCGCCGCTCCGCCGGAGGGAGTCAGTTTCAAAGCGTTGGTGTGATTAATGGTTTTCAGAATAAAACTGTCGCCGTCAGGAATAGCCGAAACAGTCAGAGCCGCTCCGGAAATACTCATTGATCCGGCTTGCGAAGTATTGGCAACATAAAGATCTCCGTCGCTGATGCCGGACAAACTGACAATCGTATCCGCAGTAAAAGAAACCGTTCCGGCGGCGAAAACAGAGGCGCTAAAACCCAAAAAACCGAAGACAAAAGCAAAAAACCAAAATAAAATTGTTGGATTTTCCGATAATTTCATAAATTTCCTTTAAACAATACCAAGATATCCAATGCCCCGAACGTTACGCCAATATTTGGGACATCGGATGTCCACGGTTTAATTTATTTTATTTTACCACTAATGCCCCTACAAGCCCAGTTTAGAAAAGGGCTGGGGATAACTTAATAATTCATTATGAAATATCTATAACCCCAATCTCCAAACCTTGAAGCATTTTTTCCATTTCTGAATCCGTCACTTCTTCAGAATAGTAAATTTTTTGAACTTCTCCGCTTTTTTCTTGCTTAGCCAGTTGCCAGTTATTTAAAATATTTTTCTTGCTTATAGTTTTCCTGATTTCTTTTTGTCGGACTAAATTTAGAACTTCATCCGCATCGACATCCAACTTTTTCATAATCATAACAAAATCATAGAAGTCCCGGTATCTCGCGCGGTCGCTCATAGCTCTTATTTTTTCCGCCGTAATTTCTCTGATATCCATAACTCGGACTTTAGTTTTAACGCCATAAGCATTTTTATAGTCTAATTCAAGCGGCGGCAAGACCACCTTCTGTAAAAAATCTATTTCCACTTTGAGCGAATTCGTTTGGATTAACGGGCCGGCGTATTGCAGACGCTCGATTTTAACAGTCGCTCCGGAAACATAATCCTTTTTTATTTCTAAAAAATCGCAACCGCTAAAAATATTCTTGACTTCTTCCAACATAATATTAACCTCATTGCTTGAAAAATACAAATCTTCAGAAAACCTGAATTGGGACAAATAAACATGATGCAGCGCGGTTCCGCCTTTGAATACTAATTTATTCTTGAGAGACGAGTCATGAATAATTTTGGAAACAATGGCTAAAAAATAATCCTTTTCGGCGATAGCCAAAGGATATTTCAGTTTTTTATTCAACAAAATCAATTCTTGCCTATTTAATAATTCTATCATCATAATAAATCCGCCATTTGGCGTTAAATATTTTGGATTCCTTGGTAAACCTGGAATAACCTTTATGCGTTTTTGAGTTGAGAAGCAGTTCGTCGGCATTTATACCTATTTGATCCAACAACAATCCTATTTTTCTTTGAATTGAAATGCCATATTTAGAGGCGTATTCCCGCAATCTTGAAAAATCAATTTCTTTTTTATGTTCTTTTATCTTTTCATATACCAGGCTGGCGGAATAAAAACTATTATCTAAATATAAATAATCTATGAGGGCTTTTTCTTTAATCGCCATATTAATTATTTTCCCGTCCTGGCGAACTTGCGCAAAGCCGAAGTAATATTTTTTCGCCACTTTTATAAATTTAAAAACATTTTCTTGAAAAATATATTTTTTGCTGAAACTGTAATTTATCGCTATCACATTTTTAGAGTACTGGTCAAACATCTGATAATAATTCAAAGCGCTATCAAGCGAGATATAAGAATTTTTATTTAGCGCTTGAGAAATAACCAGCAAAGACATATCGCTTACAGACCTTGAAGTCAAACTCTCAACTATTAAGTAATATCCTCTTTTAACGCGCAAAAACCATCCGGCGCGGGATAGCGTTTGGATTCTGTTATGGGCGGATGTTTTATTATAGTCGCCTGTAAATACTTTCATCAGGTCATTTATAGCCACTATTCGCCCATACTTCAGTATTACTTTTTCTATAATTTTAGCGTCTTTTTCGCTTAATATTGTATTTTTCATATATAGTTATAAATCATATATAGTTTATATATATAAACAGTATATACTATTATACAAATAAAACAAGGCCTGAAATTCATCAGGTCTTGTTTTAGACAATTTAGTTACTTTTGCTAAATTTTAAAATCCCCGTCGCTGATGCCTGACAAATTGACAATCGTATCAGCCGTAAAAGAAACCGCGCCAGCTGGACTGGCTTTAACAAAAGAAAAATAAACAAAACTAAAAGCCGCGACAAAAACAAAGCAAAGAAAAATTAGGGATAGGTTTTTACGGTTTTTAGACATATTAATTTAGCGGGAAATATAAATCATTCAAAAACTAAAACAAGCAAAAGTAAAAGTATAAATAATAGTTTTCCTTACCACGTTCCACAAGCCGAAATTCCATCTTTTATATCTTTCCATGTCCCACTCCCATTAAGACAATAACAAAGTAAATTTACGGTAGTATTATATGCCAAAACCGCAGTATTAGCGGTGGCACAAGCAGGCTCTGTTCCTGTACCTGTAATTTGCACAGCTTGGTCTTTTGTAAGAGTTAATAATAAATCATTTGTATTAACAAAAAACTTCATGTACCCTAACGCATTATTACTCCCATCAAGGTCTGCAAGAACTTGCCAACGAGAAGTTCTGCTCCAGCCACTTACATCATAAGCATAAAATGACCAATCCGCTATTTTATCGCCAGAAGTGGTGGATTTGTAGTAGTGGATATTTCCAATAAATCTGCCGCCTGATTGAGATCCGCCCATGTTCCGTCGCCTTTCAAATACTGTCCGGATGTTCCGGCGGCTATGGCGCTAACTGTTCCGTTGGTTCCTTTCAAAATTCCATTTAATGTTCCGATGGTTGCTGTGTCGGCGGTCAGATCAGTAGTGGAAACATCCGCACCGATGGTAGTCGTCCCGCCGGTGGCTCGCGCCACAATGGCGGTTCCCAAAGAGACGGCTGTCAGGCAGAATAAAGCTGTTACGATGTTTTTCATCAGCCAGTGGATAGTTTTTTTCAATTTGGTTTTCATGTTTTTATTTTTTATTATTAAAGCTTTGATTACCATTTAATAATAGCATGGGGGGTAAAATTAAAAGACCTTGTATAATAACCGCAGTTGATAAGTAAAATGAAATAATCCTGATTTCCAGACAATATGAATCGCGTAATAATCGTGCATAATTTTCCCTATTTTTCGCTTGCGATAATAACTTTTATACCAGTATTGATTTTATGTCCAAGCTCAATTTTTACTTCATATTCCCCCACCTCCTTTATGGGTTTAGATAATATTATTAAATCTTCATTCATTGGAAAATTCTGTTTTTTCAGTTCTTCGGCGATCATTTTTTTGTTTATGGAACCGAAAAGTTTTCCGTCTTTTTGCTTAGCTTTTATTTTAATCGTTGTTTGGGACAAAATTTGAGATAATTCAATTAATTTATTTTTACGGTCCGTTTCTTGTTTTTCTTTTTTATTTTTTAGCATTTCTACTTCTCTTATCGCCGTTTCCGTCGCGCTTTTTGCCAGATTTTTTTTAATAAGATAATTTCTCGCATATCCATCCGCTACTTCCTTTATGTCGCCCGCCTTGCCCAATCCGCTTATATTCTTTAAAAGCATTATTTTCATATAAATTACCCCATGGCTTAATTCATTTTAAATCTAATTTCAAAAAAATACAAATTTTGACAAACTAATTTTAAAAAGGTATTGTTTAATACTGACAATTTGATATGTTAAGCTATTTAAAAAATAAAAATCTGAAAAAAATAGGAGGTTTAAATGCAAAATGAATTAAGGCATAATTGCGGTTTATGCGTAGCCCATACTCTTGAGAATGTTTATTCTATGATTGAATCCCTCCAGCACCGGGGAAGAGAAGCGACTGGAATTGCCGCGATTGGAGATAGCCGAATAGACGTTATTAAGTGGAAGGGGCCGGTTAATCGGTTCGACATCGTTGATTTGCATAATATTTTTCCGAGTACAAACTATCATACCTATATGGCTCATGTCCGATACGCGACCAGAGGAAGAAAGGATAAAATTCTAGAAGACGCGCATCCTCATGTCATTGGCGGAAAGAAAATAGAACGCGGCAGTCATATTATTATTCAGGACTGCGATATCGCCGGAGTTCATAATGGACAAGTAGGCAGTGAGTATTTCGGCGGAGTTGACAAATCATTGTTAATAACCGGTTGTGATACTGAAGCATTGCTTTATTATTACCAGGAAAAAGGCGCGAAAGAAATATTAAAGCAGATACCTCTGTCTTACACAATGGCGATTGCTGACAAAAGGATAAGGGATGTGATTGTTCTGCGAGACCGAACAGGAATAAAGCCAGGAGTTCTGGGATTAATGGATGGGAAGTATGGAGTTTCCTCGGAAGATGTCGCTTATCTGAAAAAAGGAGGCGAGTTTATTAAGGATTTGGAGCCCGGTGTTATCTATTATCTTGATTCCAAAGGGGGGTATCGAAAAGAGATGGTAATAAGCCCGCGTCTCGCCTACTGTTTTTTCGAATATAACTACATTGCCCATGTAAATTCAATTATAAACGGCGTAAGTGTCAGAAGAGTAAGAGAACTGCTGGGCGAACAATTGGCGAATGAATTTCATTTTGAAGACGCGGATTTCGTCACATATCTGCCACGATGCCCGAAGGTTGCCGCAAGAAAATACGCGATTGAAAAAAAATTGCCATTTATCCCGACACTTTACAAGATGAGGGGTGAGAGGGCTTTCCAGGGCTCCACCTCTGATGAAAGGAAAAACTCCATCGAGCAAAATCTTTTTTTAATTCCGGATTTTAAAAATAAGCTGCCGGGCAAAAAAGTGATATCAATCGATGACAGCCAGATTCGGGGAAATAATTCAAAGCGAGAGAGAGAGCTTCTTTACGAAGAAGCCGGAACCGAAACTGTTTATCACATTAATTATACTCCCCCGATCGGCATAATCGGAAAAGATGGAATTCCTCGGGGTTGTATGTTTGGGGTAGATATGCCGCCTGATGACGATTTTATAGCCAGGGGCCGAACATCAGACGACATCAGCGAAATAATGAACATGCCCACATATTTTATATCAGTTGAAGGCATGCTAAGCGTATTTGAAAAACTGGGGCTCCCAATAAATCACTTATGCACCTATTGCATTGGCGGGAAAAATCCGGCCATTTAGTAAAAGTCCCGCAAGGTATCATTCTTGCGGGGCTTATTTTATTTCACGATGTTATTTATGATTTCAATCGCTTTGTCCAGCTGCGGATCGCGATTGTTATTAAAATCATCTTCGGATAAATCAATATCCATGTCGGGATGAATACCCTCATCGTTAATTTGATTGCCTTTCGGCGTCAGCCATTTCGCCACCGTCACTTTCATCGCGGTGCCTTTTTCAAGATCAATAAATTTCTGAACGGACCCTTTTCCAAACGACTTTTTTCCGACAATTGTCACATTTTCTCTATTCTCGCGCAAGGCGCCGGCCAGAATTTCTGACGCGCTGGCGCTACCCTCATTTATCAGGACTACCGTAAAATATTCACTTAGCAAATCCCCTCCGCCGGCATAAGAATTTGTTTTATTTCCTTTACTGTCTTCCTCAATGACCACGATTTTGCCTTTGGGAATCATCCGGCTGGCAACGTTAATTGAAGCGTCAAGATATCCTCCCGGATTATCCCGCAAGTCCAGTATTATTCCTTTTATTTTTTTGCTTGTAATTTCTCTGGCAATCGCGCCGAAATCCCTGTTGGTGTCATTTCCAAACCTGCTTAATTCAACATAGGCGATATCCCCTTCATTTCCCTTAAATTCCAGCATGGCGCTTTTGACGTTAATAATTTCCCTCTTTACAATTATTTCTTTTGTTTCCGGGTCTCCGTTTCTGAATATCGTAAGCTTCACTTCACTGTTTTTCGGACCGCGAATTTTTCCGACTGCTTCCTCAACCGTCATGTCTTCAGAACTTTCATCATTTATTTTTAATATTTTATCACCCGCGCGAATCCCCGCTTTTTCCGCCGGACTTTCTTTTAGGGGCGCGATAATTGTCAGGACGTTATTTTTCATTCCGATTTCCGCGCCAATGCCTTCAAAACTTCCGGTTATCTCTTCATTGAATTTTTTGTTTTCTTCGGGGCTGAAAAAAGCGTTATACGGATCGCCAGTTGACTTAAGCATTCCTTTTATTGAGCCATAAAGCATTTGGGTCGCGTCCAGTTTGTCCGCGTCGACATAGTTATTTTTCAATTCATCCCATGACTTCCAAAACAAAGAAAAATCCAACGTGTTTTTATCGCTTATTTCATTTACAACTTCAACTTTTTTTAATGGGATCTGGACACTCTCATAATTATTTCCTTTTTTCTTGCCTAATTCGAACCCGATTCCAAAAGAAGCGAATATAACAAAAGCTAAGGCCGCCAAACCCAAAACAACGGCAAGGATTTTTTTACTTTTCACGTTATATTTTATATTATTATTTTCTGAATTTGGATCCATAATTTTATTAATTGTGCCGGGGAATTGGTTTATCCTTGTATTTTTTGAAATATTTTATGGCGCTGTTTATGTGTATCCAGGTCAACTTGTTAAAAAGAAGGGATCCGATGAATCCGCCTTTGGCGCTGGCTTTCCCGTGATAATGATACATTTTCGCTTCAGGGTAATATATTACCTTGTATCCATTTTCCCAGAACCGGCGGCACCAATCAACATCTTCCATATACATAAAAAATCGGGGATCCATAAGTCCTGCTTTGCTAACCGCTTTTCTTGATACCAATAACGCCGACCCCATCAGCCAATCAACTTCCTTGATTTTTTTATGGTCATAATCCTTCATCAGAAACCAATCCAGATGCTTCTTGGCAAAAGAAAACTTTCCCAAAAAGGTGCGCCGGTATAAAATCGTAATCGGCTTGTAAAAACGGAAGCATGAATATTGAAGCGTATCGTTAAAATTTAAAAGTTGCGGCCCGGCTATTCCTACATCGGGATTTTTCTTCATAAATTCCAAAATGGCTTCCACCGAATTTTCCCTTACTATTATGTCATTATTCAGGAGAAGCAGATACTCGCCCTGGCTTTGTTCGATGGATTTTTTTACCATTCCTTGAAAACCTATGTTTATTCTTGAGGGGAAAAATTTTATGCCGGGAAACTCTTCCCTCATCATTAATTCTGTCTCCTCTTCGGTGGCGCTGTCAGTCACTATGAGTTCATAATTAACATTTTTTACATTTCTCCGGATGGACTTTATGCAAAGCTTTAAGAGTTCAGGATTTCGATAGCCGTTTATAGCTATTGTGAGATCCATATTATTTTGGCTTTATATCCGACTGGGGAGGCAAAGTAAATATATTTTGGCACACTTCATGGATCTTGCCGTAATTGTCGCCTCTGGGCAAAAGAATGTATCCGGCTCCGTTTTCGGGAGGATTATAAAGCAAGCCCTCTTCGCTATTTTCCAAAACCCTTTGGTAAATTTGGTAATTCTTGTCATTTTTTTCTTTATAGAGTTCAATAAATCTTTTCATTTCCCAAATTTCCATATCGGTCCGGAGATTATCGCCCAGCGAATTCATTATCCCGTTGATTTTTTCAAAGTCGGTGAGCGTCCCAGCGCTTAAAAGCTTGTCTTTTATCGCCTGCATTACGATTTGTTGCCTTTTCGCCCGTTCAAAATCGCTGGAAGTCACTCTTGAACGGACATAGCACAGCGCCTGGTCGCCGTTCAGATTAACATCGCCTGCCGGCAGTGAAAAATTTCCGCCGCATTCTAAGTTTTCAGTTACAACTTTTTCAAAACAAAGCGGATAGCGTTTGGGGTTTGCGTAATATGTACCATTTTTTCTCTTTATTCTTTTTTCCTCATAATTTCCCGAGGGAACCGTATACTTTACTCCATCGCATCTTTTTTCCAGTCCGCGGAATTGCAATGTTTCGGTAAATGGCTGGTCAAGATGAATTTGAACGCCGCTGATAGTATTTACTAAATCAATGAACCCCCTGAAATTTATGCTTGCGGCGTAATGGATCGGCAGCCCCGTCACTTCACCCACAATTTTTTCCATATTCTCCAATCCCTTCCCTTTTCCTTTTTGTTCGCCATAAAAATAGACGGCGTTAATCTTTTGCTTGTCCGAAGTTCCGGGAACGGTGACGTATAGATCTCTTGGCACTGATATCTGCGCTGCTTTGTTCTCTCCAGGTTTAATGCTCATAACCATTATAGTATCAGCCAGAAGACCTCCTCCGGGAACATTTTCTCCCCTCATTCCCAGCAGCAATATATTCACCCGGCCGTCTTTTTCTCCTTTCAATTCATCTTTTACTCCGGGAAGTGAATGCAAAATGGATCCAAAAATATTTCCTCTTCCACTGGTTATTTTATCGATAATATTGCCGGCTTTCCAAAATAAAATGCCTCCCGCGGCGGCAAATATAATAATGACTATTAGAAGAAATTTTACCCATTTCTTCGCAAAAAACTTTGTTTTGATTTTTTCCCCGACTGGTGAAATATCCATGACTTATTTTGTGGTTAAAAATTAATTTATCGCGCTAATATTGCGTTGCCGAGTTATATGTCGCAAGCAATTTTTCCGCCGATTTTCGCCAAGAAAAAAAATTAACCCGGCTGGCGCCTGAATTTATCAGCTTATTTCTTAATTTTTCATCTGTAAGGATATTATATATCTTATTCGCGAAATCATCAAGGTTGGCGGGATCAAAATATAAAGCCGTGTCGCCTGCCACTTCCCGATGAACCGGAATATCTGAAATAATTACTGGAACTTTCTGGCTCATCGCTTCTAGAATCGGGATTCCAAAACCCTCATATAACGAAGGAAAAGCAAATAATTTAGCCAACCGGAAGACATAGGGCAAGTCCTTTTGTTCTATGTAGCCGGGAAATACAATATCATTTTTCAAATTATTTTTAGAAATTTCAATTTCAATATTTTTGTCAAAATTATGGGATTCTTTATCCCCTGCTAACACAAGTTTTATATCAGGCAGCTTATTTTTGATTTTCGCGTATGCTTTAATCAGTAAGGGAATATTTTTTCGCGGCTGCATTGTCCCGACATACAGAATATAATTTTCCGGCAGATTATATTTTTCCCTAATAGTTGTTAGTTGCTCGCCTCGCTGAAACTTTGGCGAAGCGGGTAGGTTGTCAGTTGTCGGTATTGAGAAATCTTCGCTTATAGCGTTGTAAGCGCAAACGACCTTCTTATCGTTAATTTTATAATACTTTATTATTTCGCTCCGGGTAAATTCTGAAACCGCGATAATTTTATCCGCCCTTTTCAAACTTAAGGGAATCAGCAATTTTAAAAAAAATAAGTCGGCAAATTTTATAAGTTGCGGATAAAAATTAAAAGAAATGTCATGGATAGTCGTAATAATCTTTACTTTTTTGGGCATAAAAAAAGGGGTAATATACTGGGTATGATAAACATCCACCGGATTTTTACGGAGATATTTCGGCAAAGTCCAAAAATTCCAGACAAACCTATTTCTCCCTCGCCCTTTGGGAGAGGGATTAAGGGAGAGGGATACAATTTCAAAATTTTCCTTATCCCCAATTCCCAATCTATTCGTAATATCAATTAATATTCCGGCATCCTGAATATCCGTAAATAACTTATAATTATTTACGTTATCTATTTTCCCCAAATTCTTCACCAAATTAAAAAACACCGCTTCGTCGCCGGTTCTTTTTTTTCCGATATTTCTAATGTCAATCCCTATTATCATTAAATTTAAATCATTAAACAATTAAACCATTCAAGTCATTCGGGTGCGGATTCGGGTCATTCGTATCGCTTTAAGGGACTTACTATAGCGACCCTAATCTACGAATGAGCATTTAAATGTTCCGAATGTAATATATTTCAGCATTTTTAAATTAATTTATTTTTCAGCAAATAATTTTTTACAGTTTTGTAAATTTTCTCGTGGCCTTTTGAATTAGGATGGAGTCCGTCGTATAAGTCGTTTTTTCCAATCACATCGCCGACATTAATATACCGCGCTTTATTTTCCTGGCAAATTTCTCTTAATGCTTCGTCATACTTTATTATGGATTTATTATAATAAAATGCGTCTTTATTCCATGAGACCGGCAATGTTCTATTTTCATCCGCCCCCATTAATCCTTTGAAATAAATATTTAGTGAAATTTTTTTCGCTTCTTTTATAAGACCGTTTAAATTTTTCTTGAATTCACTGATTGGCACCCGACTTCTTTTTTTATATATTGACGCGTCGTTTGTTCCAACCGCAAAAATTAAAACTTTTTTATAATTCTTATCAATCCTGTGTTTTAGTTCATTTTTGAATCTCGCTAAAATATCCCTGCTCGTGTTTCCGGATATGCTTAAATTGTAAAAATCAGCTTCAAAATCGGAGCTTGAATTTTCTTTCTTAAAAAGAAATAATTTTAAGCGTTCCGGCCAGCCGCCTTTTTCCAAGTCCCATGCTCCCCACTCGGTGCTGGCGCCAAAAATAAATATTTGCGTTTTCATATTTTTTTCGCGGTTGTGCTTACGGAAACTGCGAGAAATAACCAAAATATCCCCAAAAATATTCCGGCGTTAAACAAATTTACGGCAGTTATGCCTATCCAACTTAAAATAATAAACAAAAAAGTTGATTTTTGCAAGGGATTGACCGCTTTAGTCATTTTAAACAGGGAACCGACAAATATATAAATCCATACCAGGACAAAAGAAGCAAAACCCAGGACTCCGCTGCCCAGCCAGACCTCCAGAAAAATATTGCTGGAATTTAATCCCATTCCCCGCTCGTCTTTGCCTAAAATACTTCCGATACTTCCCCAGCCAATACCCATAATTGGATGATTTTTGATTTCCTGCCAGGATTTTTGGTAAATTTCTTTTCGGATACTTACATTGGGATCCTTGCGATAAATTTCAGAAACGATATTCCCTGCTGATTTTTCAGTTTGGATTTCTTCTAAATTAATATGCCGGCAGCTGAATTGTTTTAATTGTTCAAGTTGTTCTAATTGTTCTACTTGTTTTAACTTTAACGCGCTTTCTTCATTTGCGCACGATACAGTAATTTTCTGCAGTCCCGTTCCCGTGCTTTGGAATCGGTTAAATAATTGAAAATTAGTCAATTTAAACGTGAATGCATAAAGAAGGGCGACAACCGCGGTCGCGATAATAAGCATAATACTATTAATTAATTTTTTCCATTGCCAGTTAACCATTCCAAAAGAAAAGTCAATTAAGATGCTGATCAGAAAAATAAATGTTACCGCTGCCGCTCCCAGCCAGGCGCTCCTGGAAACGGTGATCACTAGAAGAATAAAAAGTAAAGTAAGATATATGTACAGAAACATTTTCTTATATAATTGGGATATTCTAATTTCTTTTAGATCATCAACTAAGCGGCTTTCTTTTATTTGATAAATTAGTATATATATTAATCCCAATAAAAAAACAAGGAAAACACCGAGCCAGTCCGGTTCAGTGAAAGTCGCATTCGGCCTTCCCGGCATCGATTCAAAGTTACTAAGCCCTTGCGCAAACCGGATATTCTGCCAGATACCGTAAAAAACTACAATCACCGAGGAACTTAGAAAAAAAGGAATTATTTTTTTAAGATCTTCGGCACCCTGAATAAACATTCGGATCAAAAAATAAATCGCTACAAAAGAAGCAGCGATAATAGAATGCTTAAACCCCGCTTCTTTATTCGCTGCTCCCAGCGTACTCACAAATCCCGCGGTAGCAAAAATTAGAAGCATGAAATCAGGCCAGGTAAATTTCGGTATTTTGAAATTCAATCTTTTCACTAAAAGGCGGATTATTATCGCAATGATCGTAAGCGCCGCGAAAAATTGGTACGGCCTGACCATAATTCCAATTTCAGCCGGCGCTAAATTTATATTTTCCAGCGCGATTGTTCCGACAAAAAACAAAAAACTCCACCCCGGGCGGTAGAGAGCAAGTCCCAAAAACAGAACAGTAAAGAAAGTAAAATCGCCGACATTTTTCACCGGCAAAACTCCGACATTGGAAAGAAGAATCAGGAAAAATACCAATAAAATATTGGCTAAAATAAGTATTTTTCCTACTCTTCTCTCCTTGCCAAGGAGAGAACTAAAGAGAGGTTTACAAAAAGTATTGACAAATTGTTTAAGGTATGCTATCATACATGGTTAATATACATAAAAACCAAAATATTCAAAGGAGGGATTTAATGAATTTTCAAAATTTATTCGGTTCTTTAACTACCATACTTGGAATTGCGATGGTGGCTGTGGGATTAACCGCACAGGTGAGAAAAAACTTTAAAGAAAAAAGATGTGGCAATCCCCTATCGCTCGCGATTCTCGCTTTTTCGGTTTATTTTTCGAGAGCGGTATATGCTGCTATCATCGGCTCATATTACATCCTCATTCCCGATGTAGCAGGAATAATAATTTCATCAATAATGTTTGTTCAATATTTCAAGTATCGCTGACAGGAATTTCTATTTAAATATAGTATTCCTGTTTTTTTTATTTTTATTTCCAGTTTTCAATAATATTCAAAACTTTCCCCACAAACTTCTCCCATGAAAAATTTTTCGCCCGTTCTTTCGCGCGGCGGGAAAGGGTCTCTCTTAATTCCCTGTTAACTAAAACATTTTTTATTACCATCGCGAGGTCGTGGACATCTTCCGGATCGCAATAAAGGACGCTATCCCCTCCCACCTCGGGAAGCGAAGATGTTTTGGAAGTTATCACCGGATTTCCCTGATTCATCGCTTCCAATACCGGCAGGCCGAAGCCCTCGTATTTCGACGGATAGATAAACATCAAAGCGTTTTTATGAATCGCCGGCAGATCTTCCTGCTCCACAAAATCCAGCAATTTGACGCTTTGGGTTAAATTCAATTCCTTCACTAATTTTTCCGCGTCTGTCACTAATGGCTTGAGTTCTGGCATTAATTTTCCCGATATTACCAGTGGCGGAAATTCACTAACAAATTTTTCCCGTTTGTTTTTTTTGTATAATATATTATACGCCCTTATCACTCCTTCAATATTCTTTCGGATTTCCAATCCTCCCCCGCTGTAAATATATCCGGGTTGCAGATTATATTTCCTTAAAACATTCATGCCCGCCGTATCGTTTATTTCTTTTTTATAAATCTCATCAACATCAATATAATCAACGGAAATTTTCTCTGGCGGTATTTGCAAATGCTGAACCAAATCCTTTTCCGTCCGGTGTGAAATAGCAATAATTTTATCCGCTTTTTTAATCGCTTTTTCCGTCTGTTTCCAATATAATTTCTTTCTTGAATTATTAAGATATTCCGGAAACAGCTTGGGAATGATGTCGTGCACGATCATGATGTGAATTAACCTTCTCCCCTCAAATGAGGGGAGATGTCCCGCAGGGACAGAGAGGTATTGAAATTTATCAACACCTCCCCTTAATCCCCTCCTCATCTGAGGAGGGGAAGTTATAATCGTCGGGCACTGATACAAAGAAATGAAAACATCGCACCCGTCTTCTTTCACTTTTTTTGGCAATAAAAATTTCTCCCACCAAATTTTCCGGATCAAATCGTCCCGTTTCCAAAACGGCAAAAAAATTCGCTTGGTAAAATTATCCGGCAACTTTAAATCAATATCTTCTTCCAAATATAAAACAAACTCATCATTAGTTTTTCGCTTTTCGCTTTTCGCTTTTAATTCAATCAATTTTCTAAGAAAATTGATTGTCACCTGACCTATCCCCGTATTTTCTTTTCTCGCGAACGACGCGTTGATTCCGATTTGCATAATTTCATTATATCTTATTTATATAAAAATAAAAGGTGGATTCACAACTTATTAATGTGCTCCACCTTTTTTGATTTTGTTTATTTTTTAGAAGGGACCCAAGTTGTTATGATCCGCGCCTTCCCTCCCGATGCGCCCCAGTGTTTGCGGCCAATTAGAGTCATGGAAATAATTGAAATTACTTTTTCCTCGATTTTTTCCCAGTTTTTACTGGTAATGAGTAGGTGGTTATGATTCCTTAATTCAATAGAAGTAATTTCCTCTAATTTCACCAGTTCTTTAACCATTTTCCCTACATTTGGCAAAAGAGCTTTGACTTTGCGGGCAAAACGCTCATTCACCATTGGATTTCTCCTTTTTAATGGATTCTTATAAGCATCTGTTAGCAAAAGAGGATTGGGTTCATTAAAAAAATGAAACCCCCAGTTTTCTCCAAGATTTCCATTAAAAATAAACGCTCGGAGACAATCTGAATGCGTAAAATCTACAATCATAAATTGGCTTCCGATTTCATTATTTCCTTCTTTCATTCTTACCTCCTTAATTTATCTGATTTTAGTTGTTAAATGACATTTTTTTCTTTAATCTAAGTTTTATATTATATAAATAAGACCAAGGAAAAGTCAAGTTCTCATTAAAAAAGCAAAAAGTCCCAAGAAATTATCTTTGGGACCTTTATTTTAATTTTCTTTTTTTCCTTTTCCGCTTTTTGTTAAGCGGTTTTTTTCTCAAGCTGGACAAGCGCCAGCTGAAAACCACGTTATTTTCTCCGATCAGCTTCAGAGTGACTAATCTGCATCCGGATTCATCTTTCTGCCCATTGTGTCCGATTATAATTGCATACCTGCCTCTAATTCTTCCTTTAAATTCTTTCGGCTTCTGGGCTTTATCATCGTCATCTCCCCTGGCTTTCCTGTAGGGCATAATTTTTACAAGCTGACCGTTTGTCGGATTCTGTATCCGGATCAATCTGGTTTTCATTTCTTACCTCCTTTGTTAAAATTTTCTTCTCAATTTATCACCGAAGGAACGCATTGTCAACCCCACCTCAGTTTTTAGTAAAGATAGAAATATATCCTATTTCAGCCGCAGGCGTATCCATGAAATAAACTAGATTATTCATAATTATTGATTTGAAACTGGGGCGGGGTCAATTATTGCCAAATGAAAATAATATTGCTATCATAAAATAACATAATTTTTGCATCGTATGTCCCGCAACTAATTCCAATAAAATTAGATATAACCTATTGATTTTATTGCGAATTTGCCTGCGGCTAAGTTTTAATAAATCATAAAGTTTAAATAGCGAATTAGTGCGGGATGCTCATTTTTGTAGCTTTCGCCTTCGCTTAAGACAAAAATGGCAAAAAAGCAAACGGTTTGTGTCATCGGCCTGGGCTATGTCGGCCTGCCTTTGGCGGTCCAATGCGCCTTGCGCGGTTTTCGCGTTTTCGGATTGGATACCGACCGGGGAAAAATAAATAAAATTAAAGCGGGCGCCGCGCCAATTGGCGATAAATTTTTGGCGGAAAATTTAACGCGCGCAAAAATCGAAGCTACCACCGACGCCAAAGTGATAAAAAAATCGGAGATTGCCATTATTTGCGTCCCGACCCCGGTTGACAAAACATACTATCCCGACCTTAATCCGATAAAAAAGGCCGCGATTTCCATCGCGAAAAATTTAAAAAAGGGGCAACTAATAATAGTGGAATCGACAATAAATCCCGGCGTTTGCGAGGAAGTGATTGAACCGATTTTCGCGAAAGCCGGTTACAAAATCGGAAGGGATTACCAATTGTCTCATTGCCCGGAAAGAATTAATCCGGGTGATGAAAAATGGAATGTGGCGAATATCCCCCGCGTTGCCGGATCATTCACGAAAAAAGGGCTGGCGATGACCATTAAATTTTATAAAAAAATAATTGACGCCGAAATTTATCCGATGAAATCCATCCGCGAAGCCGAAGCGGTAAAAATCGTGGAGAATTCCTTCCGCGACATCAATATCGCTTTTGTCAATGAACTGGCAAAATCATTCGATCAATTGGGAATTGATGTCGTCGATGTGATTAAGGGCGCTTCCACCAAACCGTTCGCTTTTATGCCCCATTGGCCGTCCTGCGGAGTCGGAGGGCATTGCATCCCGGTGGACCCGTATTATCTTATCGAACGGGCGAAGGCCAATGGCTTTGACCATGAGTTTTTAAAAATCGCCCGTAAAATAAATAACTCTATGCCCGAATATACCGTGGAACTTCTTCGTTGTTATCTTAATCGGGAAAAAATGGCATTGAAAGATACTGCCGTGGGTATTTTGGGAATATCATACAAAGCCAATGTCGCGGATCTCCGCGAATCCCCCGTTATAAAGATAAAGAAATTTTTGGAAAAATACGGGGCCAATATTTTTATGTTCGATCCCTATATCTCAAATATGTCGAATGTAAAAAATCTGGAAGAACTTCTGAAAAAATCAACTGTAATAATTTTAGCGACCGATCACGATGAATTTAAAAAAATAGATCCGAAGGACTTCAAAAAGAATAAAATCAAAATCATAATTGACGGCAAAAACTGCTTGAACAAGGAAGAAATTGAAAAATGTGGTATAATTTATAAGGGAATAGGGCGTTAAAATTCCTAATTTCTAATTCCTAATTTCTAAACAATGCTACAATTACGAATTGTTCATTGAATAATTGGGATTTGATTAGAAATTCTTAATTTATAATTAGAAATTTAATGCTAAAATTAATTAAGTTTATCATCTGGATCATCGGTTTGGCAGTGGTCGCTATGTTTGTTTTAAATTATTTCGGCTATGAAATAAACAAGAATTATTTCAATGAAAGTAAAAAAATGTGCCTGGAAAAGCTGGACAAATGCAAAACGGAATACATTGAGCAAGGCACCAAAAACGCCAAATGTGATTTTAACTGCGTTGACCCGAAACTTATTATTAAGAAAAAATAACTTTACGAATTACGAATTTTATACGAATATACGAATAAATCTTTTGAAAAATTCGTATATTAGTAATTGATTAGTAATTAGTAAAGAAATACATGAAATTAGTCGTCAACATTCCCGCCTACAACGAGGAAAAGGAAATATCGGAGACAATCAAAAAAATCCCGAGACAAATTCCCGGAATTAATGAAGTTTTTATTCAAATCATTGATGACGGGTCAAAAGACAAAACCGCGGAAATCGCGAGAAATGCCGGCGCTGATTACGTGCTTTCGCATAATATCAACCGCGGAATTGGAGTCACTTTCCGCACTGCCGTGGGAAAAGCGCTGGGAAACGGCGCTGATATTATGGTTAATATTGACGCGGACGGGCAATTTGATCCTAATGACATCCAAAAACTGATTGATCCGATTTTAAGAAACGAGGCCGACTTAGTAAGCGCCGACCGATTCGGAAAATACAAAGCAAAAAATATTCCCTGGGCAAAGGATTTTCTCAATCGTTTTGCCGCCCAGATAATCGGAAAATTTTTAAACCACAAAATTAACGATCTCACTTGCGGCTTCCGCGCTTATAACCGCGAAACGCTTCTGCGCCTGACGCTTCCCGGAAATTTTACCTATGTTCAGGAAGTTATTATCGACGCTATCGGCAAGAATTTGAAAGTCAGGTGGGTACCGGTTGAGGTAATTTATTTTAATGAGAGAAAATCAAGAATAGTAAAAAGCGTTTTTAGTTATGTTAATAGTTCCGCGAAAATTATCCTCAAGGCCATCCGCGACGTACGGCCGATGAAATTTTTCGGCGCTCCCGGACTGACGCTTATCGGAATTTCCTTTTTGCTTTTTATTTATTTTCTTTGGAATTATCTTCAAGATTTCAAGGTCTCACCTTTTAGGAATTTGATATTGCTGGCAGTTACGCTTCTTTTAATCGGAATTCAGCTCATTATTTTCGCGCTTATCGCCGATATGATAAAAAATACCCGTAAAATCACGGAGGATCAGATGTATCTGCTGCGGAAGCAAAAATATAAGAAATGATACGAATGAAGATACGAATTATATCTGAATTAAAAACGAATTCGGGCATAATTTGAATATAATTCGAATTTAAATTCGCATGAGAATACTTTTCATATCCCGCGCCTATCCCCCGACCGTCGGCGGGATTGAAAACCAGAATTACGAACTATCTGTCTGGCTTTCTAAAATCGCGGAGGTAAAAACGATTGTCAATAAGCGCGGAAAAATATTTCTCCCGTTGTTTCTCCCCTACGCTCTCATCCGGGCGTTGGTTTTATTCCGGAAATATGACGCTTTACTTTTAGGCGACGGGGTTTTGGGAATTGTCGGCTGGTTTGTAAAATTATTTTATCGAAAACCGGTCATCTCCGTAATTCACGGATTAGATCTCACTTACAAAATGCCGCTTTATCAGAAACTGTGGGTGAATTTTTTTATTAAAAAGCTTGATAAATTAATCGCCGTAGGCAATGAAACCGTGAAAATCGGCGTCGCAAAAGGAATCCCGGCGGAAAAATTTGTTTTTATTCCTAATGGCGTGGATACGGAAAAAAATCTGGGAAATTATTCAGGAAAGGATCTTGAAAATATCCTGGGAGAAAATATTGATAATAAAAAAGTGATTTTGACTTCCGGACGGCTGGCAAAACGAAAAGGCGCTGCCTGGTTTATTGAAAATGTTATGGCCAAACTTCCGGCGGATATAATGTACGTCATTGCCGGCGACGGGTCGGATAGAGAAAATATTAAAATTGCAACTGAAAAAAATAATTTAAAAGACCGCGTAAAGATTTTAGGATATGTGGCGGATGAAATAAGAAATATTTTATTCAATACTTGCGATTTGTTTGTTCAGCCGAATGTAAAAATTGAAGGAGATGTGGAGGGTTTTGGAATTTCCGTTTTGGAAGCTGCGTCCTGTAAATTACCTGTTATTGCTTCTAACTTGGAAGGTCTTAAAGATGCAATCAAAGACGGCCAAAACGGATTTTTAGTTGAATCCGGAAACGCCGAAGCTTGGATTCAAAAAATAAATGAATTATTGTCCGATGATAATTTCAGAAAGGACTTCGGTGAAAAAGCCCGGCAGTTCACGATTGAAAATTACAGCTGGGAAAAAATCGCGAAAAAGTATTCGGAGGAAATTAGAAAAGTAACTAGTAATTTTTTAACAAATAAAAAAAACTCTCTTTAAATGTCACATAACAGGTGACTACCTACTTGTAGGCGAGAGGGGCTGGATCCCTATAATATACTGGATGTTATACATCCGAGTGGTCCTAGTGGAACGATCAGACCACCTTTTGAATTTTATTAAAAAAGTGATTGAGTGCGCCTTTTATGCACATACCAGCAATTAAACCGGATTCAGCAAAGGACGGCGAACCGAAATTCACTCCAATCACTTTTAATTTATCACAGTGGGGTTGGACAGCTTTTTTTAAGGGAAAACATAGATATGTTCATGCTATCCATCCCTGAACGATTTCCCCACTTTCAATAGTTTATTCTATCACACTATTAATTTCTTGTCAATAGCCCTTTTCTGTGATACAATAAAATGGCTTAAATAAAGTAAAATATGGCATTTATACTCCAACAAATATTATTTTTTGCTTCAATAATTCTGGTTTTATTTATTCCGGGATACTTTTTAATTTTGGCGGTTTGGGGGCAAAAAAAGATATTTCATCCGATTGAAAAATTCGTGATTTCCTTCGGAATGAGCATTGTTATCTGCGATTTCCTGATGATCCTTATGGGGAAAATGGGAATTTTATTCACCCGTCTGTCAATAGTCCTGGCAATTGTTATTTTTTCCGCCGCATGTTATTTAATCTATCGAAAAAAAACCAAATCATCAGTTGAACCAGAAATAATTTTTTCATTTTCAAAAAATCAGCGGATTGCGATAATATTAATTTTATTTCTCACAGTTTTCACCAAAACGATTTACCTGACTAATTCCATTTTCCCGACATCTACTGATTTAGGAAGGCATATGTATTGGTCGAAGTCAATTTCAGAAACCGGAAAACTTCCCGTTTATCAGGAGCGGGATATAATAAAAGCCGGTGATAAATATGAGATCAGCCAGCCGGAAAAAATAATCGACTTTATAATCGGCGAACATCTGATTTTTTCGGCGATTAATTTGGTTTCCGGCAGTGATTTTATTTCGTCATTTCCTTCCCTCATTTTATTATTAGTAAACATCTTCATTATTCTGTCTGTTTTTATTCTGGCCTTGCGGCTATTCGGAGATCTTGATATCGGAAAAAATGCCGCTATTCTGATTTTATTTCTTCTGGGCCCTTTATACGCCATATCCTCGGACCAGGCAAAATACGTGAGCGGAGGAGTGTCCGGCAATCTCCTTGGAAATCTGCTTATTCCCATATCTTTTTATTTTTATTACCGCGCCTTCAGGGAGAAAAATCCTGTTTTTATGTCTTTTGCCATTTTTTTCACAGCCGGATTGATATACACCCACCATTTAAGCGCTTTCGTTTTCGCGTATTCAGCTTTATTTGCAATTCTTTTATTTTTTCTTTTCAATTTCCATCATATTGGGAGTCATTTGAAAAACTGGCTGAAGATCGTCTTCCGTTTACCGGTTATTTTTTCATTAATATTTATTACCTTTTTTCTCTTGATGTATACCCCGAATTATATCGGAATAAAAGCCGCGGATGAAGCATTGGGAAGCCCCGAAAAAACAACCCGGACGGGACTCACTTTTCTCCAGCTTAAATACGCCGCCGGCGAACCCCGGATTATTCTCGGAATCGCCGGACTGATTCTTGTTTTATCCACGCAAAAGAGAAAAACTTATGAAGGCGCCTTGCTTTCCGGATGGGCGCTCACGCTTCTGATAATGTCGCTTAAGCCGCATCTTTTGTTTTTGAATATAAACTCTGACCGGATATCAAATTACGCAACTTATCCGATTGTTTTACTGGGAGGATTCTTTTTGGCATCCTTATTAAATTACTTCCCGGTTAATGGCGCAAAAGAACATTTGAATAAAAACCTTTTGTTCGCTTTTTGTCTGCTTATTTTCCTTTTTATTTTCACCAGCGGCTATTATGACAATTCTCTTCTTCTTAAAGATGCTGGCGACGCGGAAAAAGCGCTGCAGACCTTCCACGCGTCCGGCTATCTCAAAAATCAATCAAACGAATCGGATAACATCCTCAAAGACCATAACTACATAAGCGCCGATTCAATGATCCGCCTTTATTTCATGCGCGATCTGAATTTTCCGTTTTCCCGCGGTTATTTCAAAAGGTATGAGGACGAATTTAATCCCCGCGAGATGTGCACGCTTTGGATGATTTCCACTCCCAATACCGCTGAAGGCAAAAAATGCTTTGATGATTTGAATATTAATTTTGTCATGGTAAATCTGAAATACGACGGAGCGCAGTTTGATAAATCAAAGGATTTCTCCAATGTTTATTCGGGAGATAATATAGGCATTTACTACCGCCATAAATAACAATGAAAAAATTACTGAATAAATTGTTTAAAAAAGATGCTGCGATAGCCGCAACTCTTGCGATTTTTATGCTTTCCTGCTTATTATTTCTTGGTTATATTGAATATAGGCAGCAAAATCCTGACTTAAATAAAAATTGGTGGGTATTGTATTTTGAAAATTCAAAAGATGGCAGCATGGCTTTCGCGATTGAAAACCACGGCAATATCCAAAATTTCCATTGGGAAATTTTCAGCGGGAAAAACAAGCCGTTTTTAGATGGAACGGTTGAAGTAAAAAAGGGCGAGATACAAAAAATTAATCCAGTGGTCTCCGCTAGAGATGACCGGAGTTTGACCATCCGCGTTTCCGACGGAGAAAATAAGAAAGAGATTTATAAGATTTTTGAAAAATAAAAAAGGCCGCATTTTTATTAATTTGAATAGTATTTTAACTACTCACATTAATTCATAATGCGGCGATATATACCCTGCTTGGATTTGAACCAATATAACTATTCAGTTAAAGAGCAGGGCAGGTATTGAAACTCCAGCAAGCGCTTGCCTTATGTGAACTTCAATACCTACCATTCGTTTAAATTTAGCATACTATTAAAATTCTGTCAATATCTAGAAAGTCAAATCTAGTTATTGGCTTATTAAAGCCAAAAATGACACAAGAAAATCCAAAAGAATTTTTTTCAACAAATCCACCTCTCCCCTCGGGAGAGGGCGGGGGTGAGGGCGTAAAAAAGAAAAAAATATTGCTTGTCACCCGGCCGATTTGCCCGCCGTGGGACGAAGCGTCCAAAAATTTCGCGTATAATCTCGCCAAAAATATCCGCGATTGCGAGATAACGCTTTTAACCTGCGGAAAAATTTCCAGATTGTCGGAAAATATCAAACAGGAGCCAATTTATTCTTCGGTTAGATTTAATTTTTTCCAGAAATTACGATTGGTGATTTTTCTTTTTTTTAACGCGCGTAAATACGATGTAATTCATTTACTCTTTACTCCGACAAAAACAAACGGTTGGATTATAAAATATATTTTAAAATCCCCCTTAATCCCCCTTTGGAAAAGGGGGAGAATTAAGGTTAAAATTATTCAGACAATTGCCACGCTCCGGGAGGACTTATACGGCGACGCGGAGATAAAAAAGATGCTGTTTGGCGACCGGATTATCACTTATTCGCAACACGCGAAAAATAAACTGAACTCGCTTGGATTCAATAATGTAACGCAAGTTTATCCTGGAATTGATTTGGAACATTATTCTCCCACTCCGAAATCAAACCTACAACCTACAACCTATAACCTACAACCTGATGATTTCGTAGTTACTTATCCGGGAGAGTACGCCCGACTTGGAGCCGCTAACGACATAATGGATATGATCCTTCGGTATTCTAGTATACTGAAGAATAATAATATCAAATTAGTTTTTGCTTGCAGGGTAAAAAACGAAATGGACGCAAGAAAAAAAGAAGAAGTCAAAAGAAAATTGGAAGCAGCCGGATGCCTGGATAATGTTATTTTTACCGACACCGTTTCGGATATGGCGGAATTATATAATATATCCGATGTTGTTATTTTTCCCGTCCGCGATATGAAAGGAAAATTTGATGTGCCGCTAGCCGTTACTGAAGCGATGGCCTGCGGAAAGCCGGTCATTTTATCAGACCTGGCCATATTAAAAGAATTCGCAAATGAAAACAATTCTGTTATAATTAAAAATGGTGATATTGAACAATTGAAAAGTTCTATTTTAGATCTTTATCAAAATAAAAATAAGCGGGAAGAGGTTGGAAAAAACGGCAGAAAATATATTGAAGCAAATTTTGACATTAAGATTGTCGCGGAAAGATACAAGGAAATTTATTTATCTTAATAATTAAAACGCAGTACCCTTTTGGATACTGCGTATCGCCTAATTATTGCCCATGCCCAATGTGCTCAACTCAATGTTTGATAAGTGCATCTCCAATATTTTATGCGCCATATCAAACCTCTCCCGATTGATAATGTGGCATTTTCTTCCAGGATGCACTGGACACCGTTCCGCCTTTCCGAAGTCCTGCAAAAATTTTTTGATAAATGCTCTTTTTGCTTCTTCCGTGTCAAGCCGGATCCTTAGGTTCAGGTCTTTAAGATTTGCTTCCAAATCCTCGTAAAACTCCATGCACTCCTTGAAAAATTTTACCGCCTGTGCTCTGCTCGAATCATCGTTTTTTCCCATACCATCCAAATAGCCGCGCACCAATCCCACTAGTGGATTTTCATTCCGTATTGTCCCGTAGCGATTTACAAAGAACTCTGTCGCTGTTTTATAATCAAACTCGGTCTGATTAATTCTCATAACCCCCTCCTTTTTAAATTAGATGTTGTTTTTCTTTTTTTATATCATATGTTAACGGGATTGACAAGCATATCTAAAAATAAGAAAGAATTTAAAACCGGAAAAATGAAAGTGCCGGTTATTTTTCATTGTTCGGAAAATCTCCTCCCTAACGAAGAAACTTTCAGGCAATTGGAGAATTTGGGAAGCGATGACCGGCTTTTCCAACACATCTCCGCGATGAGCGACATCCATCCTAAAAAAGGAAGAAAAAATCCTACCGGAACCGTTGCGGCCAGCAAGAATTTTCTTTTTCCCCAGATCAATGACACCGCTCCCAATTGCGGAATGCGTCTTCTGAAAACCGAACTTGATGAAAAAAGCGCGACTCCTGAAAAAATAAATGAATTATTTAACGAGCTGGTAAAAGTTGTTCCGACGAAAAAATATGTCGGAACAAAAATTCCGTACGAAATCGCGCTGGATACTTGCCGGCTGGGAATAAATCCGCTGGTTGATTTTTTCAAGACCCGGACAAAAGACGAAACTGCCAACACCCTGCTCAACGGAAATTTTTTTGGCGGCAGCAGTGAAATTCCTTCAAGGCGCGAGATTTTGGACGTAATTCCGAAAATTTTCATTAAAATCGCCGGCTATCGGCTGGGAATTTTAGGGGCTGCCGGCAATCATTTCCTTGATCTTATGAAAATTTCCAAGGTGATTAATCCAGACAAGGCCAAAAAATTCGGAGTCAGGCCTGGACAATACATTATCCTGCTCCATACCGGCTCCGGACTTCTGGGACAATATGCTTCGTATATGTATACGCCTAAAATCAAGGAACATCGGAGCCAGAAATGGATGCTCAAAATTGGAACAACTTTTTTTGACAGCCAAATGAAAAAAGTTTATTTCAATCTTGCCAAAAAAATCAAGGACTACGCCGATAAAGAGGAATTTTTCGGTTATGATGACCGCGGTCTGGAAGGGCGAATGTTTATCCGCGCCCACCGCGCCGCCGCTAATTTTGGATTCGCCAATCGGTGCGTAATCAGCCATAATATAGACCGGGCGATGGAAAAGGTCTTCGGAAAACAAATAAAACTGGAACTTCTTTATGACACATCGCACATTTCCATAGAAAATGAAAATCATTTTGGCGAAAACATATGGGTGCATCGGAACGGCGCTGTCCGCGCCTATGGCCTAAAAAAAATGAAAGATCACCCCGTATTTTCCAGGACCGGCGAACCGGTCTTCATCCCCTCTTCAATGAGCACTTCGGCTTATCTCTGTACTGGAACCGACCAAAATGATTCCGCTTTTTTCTCGGCTCCCCATGGGACCGGGAGAAGAAAAAACGCGGAAAGCGATATTCCGGAAAATAAAAGCGCATTGTTTGAAAAGATGGAAAAAAGCCAAATTCGTCTATATAACGCCCAGTCCAAAGGAGTTATCCTTCAGGACCGGGCTTACTACAAGGACATAAATGAAGTGCTGGAAGGGCTGGATGAAAATAAAATGGTGGACATAGTCGCGAAGATGGAACCGGTAGCGGTGCTGATGTACTAAAATTCTAAATTCTAAATTAAATCCTAAATTTTTTAAATTTTAAAAATTAATGAATTTGCTATTCATTTGAAATTTAAAATTTAAAATTTAAAATTTCATGAAACTGATAACAGTTTCAGGATTAGACGGCTCCGGAAAATCAACCCAGATACAATTATTAAAAAATTATTTGGAATCGCGAGGCAAGCGGGTTTTTTATTTTCACGCGATTGAATTTTCCATTGGCAATAAAATTTTAGGAAAATTCAGTGTTGACAAAAATAAACAACCGTTAAAAAGTGTTGACAATGCCGGCTGGTTGGGAATTCAATTTAGAAAAATCGCGCTATTTTTTGATTTAATAAGATTTAAAATGTTACGCAGCAAGCTGCGTAACAGCGGCTATGATTATGTTTTATCCGACCGGTATTTTTATGACACGGTGATAAATATTAACTATCTGCTAAACTCTCTCCCTTTAGAAAAGGGAGAATTAAAGAGGGATTTGAGAAATAATTCGGGCATCAAATCCCCCCTAACCCCCCTTTTCCAAAGGGGGATAATTGCGCCGGATTTGGCAATTTATCTCCATGCCGATCCGGAAATTATTATGCAACGCGAAAGGACTCCCGATCAAGGTATTGATTATTTAAAAAATAAAAAAGAAATATACGACCGATACGCGGAAGTTTTAGGAATGAAAATAATTGACGGCAATCGAAATAAAGAAGAAGTTTTTGAGGAAATTTACCCCCTCACTGAATAATATTGCGTAATTAATTGTAGATTTAGATTTACCGATACCAAATTTAAAAGAATTAATTTATTTTTATTCAGTGCTGGGGTAAAAAATTTATGTCAACTTTAGCGAGATCCGCCCTGTGGGTGACAATTTCAGAAATAATTTTCAATCTTTCGGGATTTGTCATCCACTCTATTTTAGGGCGGGTTTTGGGGCCTTCGGATTACGGCCGTTATGGAATAATAATCACCCTCACCACGATGATTATCATTCTCATTGGCAACGGAATCCCGACTGCGATGGCAAAGTACATCAGCGAAATTTTTGAAACCAATCCCCGAATGGTTTTGAAAATAAAAAGGCAAGCGACTATCTTGCAAACATTGATTATTAGCGCCATTACGATTATTTTCTATTTCTCTGCCGATCTTATCTCCAAAATCCTCGGCGACCCGACACTGGCTCCCCTTTTCCGCCTTTCCACGCTGATAATTCCGGTATTCGCCGCCGCTTCGTTTTATTTCTCGTATTATACGGGACTCCATAAATTCAACACGCAGGCGACGCTTAAAACCCTGCGCTCAATTTTCCGCATCGGATTCGTGGTCGGACTGGCCCTTATCTTCGGACTAAAAGGTTCTATCGCCGGTTATATCATCGCGCCGTTTTTGGTTTTTTTAGTCGCTTATGGGATAGACAGATTTAAAATAAATCGTGAATTAAAAAGCTCTCCCCAATCCCCCTTAATCCCCCTTTTAAAAAAGGGGGAGGAATATTTTCCATGGAAAAAATTGGTTAACTACGCTTGGCAAGTGGTGGTTTTTTTCCTGGCGTATGAACTGCTGATCAGCATTGACTTGTATTTGGTTAAAGGAATATTAAAAAATGACGCGACTACGGGAATTTATAACGCCGCGCTCACCGTTGGCCGGATCCCCTACTATATTTTCTACGCCATGACTATTTTTCTTTTGCCCATGGTATCCAGGGCCAGTTCCGGGAATAATTTTAAAAACGCCAAGAATATAATTGGCAATGCTCTGCGCATTATGCTTATTTTTCTCGCGCCTATGGTTATTCTGATGTCTTTTTATTCTAAAGAAATACTCCAGCTGCTCTATGGGGAAAAATATATATCCGGCGCGGTTCCGATGTCGGTTTTGGTTTACGGCGTGGGATTCTTGACAATTTTCTATGTTTTAAGTTTCGCTATGAACGGCGCGGGAAAAACCGCAACCGCGATGATAATTTCTGCCATTGGAGTAATCGCCAACGCTGTTTTAAATTACTTTTTGATAATAAAAATGGGCATACTGGGATCGGCGTATGCCACTTCAATAACTTCGTTTATTATTATGCTTTTTATGCTTTATTTCATAAAAAGGGATTTTGGAGCTGGAATAAGAATGATTGATTTTTTCAAGGTGATAATCGCGGGAGTGATTTCCTATCTTGTTTTATTACGGCTTCCCGCGGGAAAATATAATTTTATCGCTTTTTCTTTTCTGGTTTTCGCGATTTATCTTTTCACGCTTTATCTCATAAAAGGATTAGCCAAAAAAGATATTGAATATTTCAAGTCATTGATGAGAAACAGGAAGAAAGAAGAGGTGGAGGAAGAATTGTCCGGCAACGAACCAGGAATGTAACTTATTCCTTATTATTAATTCCCCACCGATATACCACAACATTTCCTCTGACTTGCGGATTGCTTATTTTCTCAAAATTCTTTTCAATATATTTTATCGCGTCATTGGAAACATAGGCGTCATCATTTTCGGAAATAATAAACCAGCCGGTTGAATTTTTATATAATATTTTGTTGATATTTTCCAATGATAATTTTTCTTCCGCCAATTCACCTCCGAAACTATAAACTTTAACTTTTTCTCCGCTCCAGTAATAATTGCGGAAATTTCGCGTTATTAAAACATCTCCAGATAAGCGGTGTTTTTTGAAATAAGAAAAAATTTTTCGATAATTTGGATTTTCTCCCTGGGAAGTTTGATTGTAGGCGTTATTTTCCTGAAAAAAATATCCAAAATTCGGAAGAATCAGCAAAGAAAGAATCAATGGGACATAAAAGGCCTTATTTTTATATTGCGGCAATTTGTCCTTAAAAAATTCCGCGACGAAATAAATTCCAGCGGCAATAAGAATAATTTCAAACGACTGAATGAAAAAAATATATTGCAGTCCGGCGTTTCTTCTCCAGAGAAACACAGCCATAATAAGCGTTGAGAGAAATGATGCCGCGAGCCAAGTGGCTTCTTTCTCTTTATTTTGAATCTTACAAATGTAATATATGCCGAGAACAAAAAATATAATGGCTATTACCGGATGGCTGTAGTCCAAGAATATTTTAGAAAAATAACTGTAATTATCTTGAAATAATTTTAATGTTCCGTAAAGCCATCGCATAGTTCCGGAAAAAAGCAAATTTCCCGCCGCGAACGCGGCTATTCCCAAAAACAAACATACTGAATATTTATTCAGATATTTTTTTTCTTTTCTATATTTGGCGACAAATTGAGCGATAACATAAACTCCGAAAATTATCGCGACATTGGCAGTTAATTGGTGCAAGTGCAAGCCAAGTAATCCCAAAAGCGTAACCGGAATAACATAGATGAGGTTTAATCCCCAAGTGTCATTTACTTTCTTGATTAATTTAATTTTACCCTTGTAGTTTTCCTCAAAAAACCTGAAGATCATCCACGATAAAGCTAAAAAAACCGGAAAAAACATAGAGTACATCCGCAGTTTCCGATCGAAAATCAAACCGGAGACGCTAATAGCAAATAATAAAGCGGCAATAAGCCCTATTTCCTTTTTTCCGGTAAAATATTTAGCGACGAAATAAATTAAAATTATTGTTATTATTCCCCATAACGCGCTTATGTAACGAGCGACGGTTTCGGTCGGAGGAAAAAATTTGAAAAGTTGCGCTACCTGCCAGCGGTAGATCCATGCCCTTTCATCACTGGCAACATTGATTCTTTCTGCCGGCTGTTCCAAATTAAAATCCCACGCCTTCCATTCTCCTGTCTTAAAATATCCATAGGAAGTATTGATATCCAAAAATTCGTCGGCGACAAAGGAATTATTTCCTAGTTTATAAAATCGCAAAAATGTTCCCAATAAAATTATCAAAGCCATTATTGTAATAATTTTTTTCTTGTCCATAAAATTTTTCTCTAAGGTTCAACCTTGGGAATTTCCTAAGGTTTTGGATATTAGAATACTTACTATTCCATTTCTTCTCCAATCATTTCGTCCGGATTGCATTCCTTAAAAATTTCATTCCAGCGGCAGCGGACCGGAACGCCTGACGCGCTTTTGGGCTTGCTTTTCGGCCCAAATTCCTGCTGAATGGCGTTTATTTTTTCTTTTTTTGGATATAACTTAAAAACCGTCAGGGTACCGAATTGTTTCGTTTCTAATAAATCATAATTTAGCATATATTCTTCTTTTCTGTCATTAAGATTAGCGGTTGAAGGATAAACTAGAAAATAATTGGCGTTTCGATATATCTTCTTGGAATTACTAGTATTGCGGAAATCGTCGGAAGGAATATTTTTTTTATCCAAATGATACAAAAAAGCGCGCCGGTAAAACGCCTCGCTGTTAAGATATACCGGGTATTTGTTTTTATTGTATATCTTTTCCATATAATCAACAATCGCGTACTGCTGTTCCAGCGTTACCCGGTATCTTTCTTTCAAGACGCGGTCGGTTCTAGTCGTAAACAATTTACTTGGCGCGTTTCTCGTTTCATCAAATCTTTGCTTGATAAAAAACAGATTGGATATTGCCAGCGTCAAAACGACAATGGATAAAACAATCAAAAAAACCTCTTTGTTTCTTATCCGTTTTTCCAGAAATTCCAAAATAAACCCCAAAAAAACAAACGGCAAGGCGGCGCTAATTAGAAAAAATCTTGGCGCTATATTATAGGCGATTGGTAGGAAAAGGATAAAAGTAATCGCAAACCAAATAAGGGAAAGCAGGATAAAATCCTTCCGCGCCGTTCTCTCCCCAAAAATGATTTTCTTGGATCTAATCAACAGCAGCAATAATCCTCCGGTAAAAACCGCCAACGCTAAAATTCCCGGGGGCAAATTTTTTTTGCAATCCGCCGCGCACTGGAAATCAAGTTTTCCGGCATTATTGAAAAATTTTGGGAGTTCGGCTCCGCCATAACCCGACAAAATTAGAAAATACCCCAACGAATTTTCCGAATAATCTTTCACTGCTTTCTCCAAAATCGTTTTTTCTCCGCCGCCGGACGACTTTTTTTCGAATATTTTCAAAAATTCTTTTGAATTGTCGCCGCCGGTTTTTATTTCATTGATAATCATTGGAGAATATAGAAACGCAATTATTCCCAAACAGGCCAGCCAGTATTTAATTTTTATTCTTGGCCTTTTTATAATTAAAAAGATGGCGGAAATCGCCGGCAGAGCCAAAAAGGCTACGAAATGCAGCTGGGTGGCGAAAGACAAAGCGGCGGAAAAAACAATTAGCCACAATCCCCTTCTTTTCTCCTCATAGTCGCAAGCGCGAAGAAGTGAATAAAAGGCAAGGATGGCGAAAAACGGAATGTTATTCGGATTCCAGGCGAAACGGGAATACATTATCATAAAAAGAGAAACGGAAAAGATCCCCGAAATAAGCAAAGAAATTTTAGCGCTGAAGTATCTTTTTACAAATAAATAGAAAAGTGGGATGGTAAGGCAGGATAGAATGAGAGAGAAAGTCGCGATTCCTGACGGGGTGTTTCCGAAAACAAGAGCGCTTAGATATTCCTGATAATAAAACAATGGTCCTAACCGCAAAAAACTCCCGGCGGCTTTCGGCCCCAAAAGAGGTAAGTTGCCTATCCCCTCGTCAACCGCCAAGTCAATTATTTTCGCGTCTCTTGACTGGTCAAGCTCAAAATGCAACCATTTGGAATAATTATAAAAACGTAAAAAAAAGCCAGCCAAGACAATGAATGATAATGCCAAAATGTATATCCATTTTTTATTGTAATTATTCATTCAAATTTTACTTATAGTATGATATTATAATTATAACACCACTAAATAATAATTTCCATGACTATTAGTGAAATTATAAACTGGATAAGAAGGAAGGATAACAGTAGCATTATTATCTTTGCATTTCTTCTGTCATTAACGTCTGTTTTTTTTCTAGCTAATAAAGGGAATATTTTTACCCGCTTCGTTAATGATTTTAGCGCTGATTATTACTATATGCTTTTTTTTATATTTTCTGTTTTAGGTATTGGATCGGCATTATTTTTCAGTATCGAGCATCGTTTTAGATATCGTTATATTGTTGAAAAAGTTATTTTTCTTTTTTTACCTGTCGAAATAATTTTCTTTTACGGACTTCAGAAATTAAATAATCTCAGCCCCTTTTTCGGCGCAGCCAGCGCCGCTTATATACTTATATTATCTATTTTATTATCATATAAATATATTTCTAAAAATAAAGGGGTGAAAAAATATGAAAATCCGGACGACAATCAACTAAAAAATGTGATGGTAAAACGACACTGGATAATTATTATTATTTCCTTGGTTATGTTAATTAATTTCTTCTTCGGTTTTTATCATTTAGGAAAAATGGCAATAGTTGATGAACCGCTTTGGACATTTGATAGAATCCCTAACTTCTGGAAAGATGTCGGTGAGGGAGATTGGTATGGATCCCGAGTAAGCGACAAACCAGGATTAACTACTGCATTAATTTCAGGAACAGGACTTTTATTTGAAAAATATCCTAATCAATTTAAAAATATTGTGTGGATAGAAAATAGTTATAATATTAATGCCCCTAAGATGGAAAAATTTAATATTATTTTCCGCTTGCCGATTCTCGCCTTTGAGGTTATTATGCTGCCTTTTTTTTATTTTTTAATAAATAGATTGGCTGGAAAAATATCCGCTCTTTTTTCCACTATTTTCATCGGCCTTTCACCCATTATTATCGGAAATTCACGCATAATTAATCCGGATGGATTGCTCTGGATTTTCACCACCATTTCTATCATAAGTTATTTCATATATTATAAAAAATTTGATAGGAAGTATATTTTTTTAAGCGCTTTTTTTCTGGGGATGGGATTATTGACAAAATATGTGGCAAATATTTTATATTTATTCTTTTTTTGTCTCATTTTTATAGAGTATATTTTTAACTATCATAGAAAGTATTATAATACCGCTTTCCATGACTATCTGAAAAAAACGGTATTGGATTACGTTCTTTTGATAGCTGTTTCGCTGGCTGTAATCTATGTTTTTTATCCGGCTGTTTGGGGAAAACCGAGTCGGGTTTTGATAGCTACCATATATAGTCAGGCATTTGAGCCCATTTGGCCTCTCTTTGCAACCTTTTTCAGCTTAATAGCTGCCGAAATAATTCTTCTTAAAAGCAGGATTACTGACTTTTTTGTAAGAAATATTCTCATAAAGGCGCGTAAAGTTATATGCTTGTTAATTTCTGGAATTTTTCTTTTTTCTATTTTCGTAGTGCTTTACAATGTTTATAGTAATATGAAAATTTTTAAATTTGAAGATATCCTTGCTTCCCCAAAATCGGCTTATTCTCTTACGGGTGCGACGGGAATATTTTTTGCTAATTTTTATCCGCTTCTTTTTGGAATTTCCGCTATTGCTTTATTTTCAATTATCTTTTTTTTAATTAAAGAGATGCTTTCCCGTAATTTCGATGAAGAAAATTATATATATGTTTGTTATTTTATTATTTTTATATTGATTTACTATGCCGGATCCGTTTTTTCGCATGTAGCGTCTATAATCCGCTATCAGATTATTCTTTATCCAATAACTTTTATAATTGCTGGGGTTTCTCTGTCACATTTTATGGAATGGGGAATATCAAAGATCAAGAAATATAAAAATCTTACGATAAATTTCAGCTTTTTATTGCTCATTGCGTTTCTTAGCACATCGCTTTATCGGATCAAACCATTTTATATGGGCTACGCTTCGACTCTTCTCCCTCGGGCGCATTTTTTGGATATTAAAGATATGGGCGAGGGTAGTTATGAGGCTGCCAATTACCTAAATTCCCTGCCACATGCGGGAAATCTCAATATTTGGACCGACAAACAGGGGGTTTGCGTATTTTTCATCGGCCAATGCCACACAACCATATCCCTTCCGTTTTTTACCAGCAACAAAATTGATTATTTTGTTCTTTCATCGGGACGCAAAAATCGCACTATAAAAATGACCACTTATGAACCCATAAAAAAATCCTATTTTTCTGATAACGCGATTTATAAATTGGAAATTGGTGGTCGGCCGAACAATTACGTGAAAGTGATCAGTGCGAAAATCCTTGATGTGGCAGAATAAATTTTGAATAAAAAAATCATATTGGAAAAACAGAAAACAGAAATTTTTGGAAAAATAAAAGAAAATAAGCTTGAAATAGTAATTTTCTTGATGATATTGGCGACAGGATTTTTTTTTCGAACGTATCATTTTTCAGACTGGCTTCATTTTGAAATTGATCAAACATTTGATATAACTGCTGTTGCTCCAGCCGTAGAAAATAGCATTGGCAATTTACCTCTTCTTGGGCCAGTTGCTGCGGGCGGTCCACTTCGTCTTGGACCAGCTTTTTATTATCTTGAATACATAAGCGCTAAAATTTTTGGCAACACTCCTTCTGGCCACGCCGTGAGTGTTTTGTTTTTTTCCATAGCCTCGCTGGTTATTTTTTATTTCTTTTGTAAAATTTATTTTAATAGGACCACCTCGCTTGGGCTGCTAGCTCTTTTTGTTTCTTCATTATATCTGGTATTATATTCTCGTTTTTCCTGGAATCCGAATATACTTCCGTTCTTTGTTTTATTTTCATTTTACGCGCTTCTAAAAAGTTTTTCAGCTAAAGAAAGTAAAAAGGAGGTTTGGTTTTTTATTATGTCTGGATTTGTCGCGATAGCAACTCAATTGCACTTCAATGCATTATTAATAGTCCCGCCTATTATAATATTTTTTTTAATTATAAATAAACCTCAACTTAAATTGAAGACATGGCTACATTCCTTTTTAATATTTTTGGTCATTTATTCTCCCTTTATAATCAATGATATAAAAACAGGCGGGGAAAATTTTGGCTACCTGACGAAAAAATTTTTAGATAATTCAAAAAACTCTGATAAATCAGATGTAGATAGTTCTAATAAAAAAATAATTGAAAAATCATTTCAAATTGTCAGATATGATATTTATGAATATTTTTTAATATTAACCGGCAGCGACCAGATTAACAGTAGCAGACCTAAAGGTTATTCCCTTGGATTGTCATGTGATTCTTGTAAGGAAAATATTCCTTGGAGATTGGGGGCAATTTTATTTTTTGTTTCAGGGATTATTTTGTTTGTAAAGAATATCTTAACTGAAAAGGAAGTTCAGAAAAAATACTTTCTTCAAATAATTTTATTATGGTTTGTTTTTTCTTCGCTTTATTTTATTGTCATAACCTATAAAGGTCTGTATATCTATCCGCGTTTTTTCCTTATAGTTTCTCCATTACCTTTTATCTTTCTGGGATTTTTAATTAAAAAAATTAGTGATTACCGCCATAAATTTAGTTTTTTTCTCTTTGTAGCGATTATTTCAGTTATTTCTGCTTTTAATATCGCTAAAATTTTTAATTATTTTAATCAACTTAAAAATACATCCATAAAATCAAATGAAGTTGAAACTGAGGATGTTTTTCCGAATAATTATCGAATAACATTAGAGCAACAAAATAAAATAATGAATTATATTAAATCTAAATATGATAATAATGGCTATCCTATTTATATAAAAAGTGAATCAGAATATGAACCGGCCTTTTGGTATCATTTGGAAAAAAGCGGTATTAAATTATATGACAATCTAAATGAGAGCGCGATATATAAAGAAGGTAATTATTTTCTGATACTAAGAACTGCTCAAAAAAATCAGCAAATCTTACTTAACTATGAGAAGAACTTTATACTGCTTGATCAAATAAATTTTGGAACTTTATTTGTTCAAAATATCATCCCAGGAGAAGATAAAATAACTGCAATAAGGCAAGATTTTTCTAATATAAGAAGAAGTTTTCAGCCGATAAAGTCCCCGTATATTCTCACATGGGGCGATGTCTTTTAAAAGAAAAATAACTATTTTTTCGATTTTAAATAGGTGGGTAAAGCAAAGAAGCTGATAATCATCTGCAAAAATCGGCTTAGTATCGCGACAGTAACAACCGCTGAAGAAGAAACTCCTAAAGCGCCGAAAAAGGTAATGTATGCCCATTCCTTGATTCCGATATTGTTAATGCTTATGGGAAGAGCGGAAATGATGCTGATTAAAAATACGGCGGAAAGATAATTAAGAAGACCAACCTTTATTCCCAATGAGAGGAATAAAACATAATTTGCCGCTGCCACTCCGACAAAATTGAAGATTACTGACCAAAAAACCGCTTTATATAAAATTTTTGAATCGCTGTTGTAATTTCTCACTTCCCTCGCCAGTTCCAGAATTTTTTCCGGAACGTATTTTTTTATTCTCTGGAAATATGAAGACCTTGTGAACCTGATTATCAGTAAGTCCGAAAAAAGGGAAAGAATCACCAGTATATTAATAACGATCAGTATTTTGCTGTGAATTATATTCCTAAAATTAATGACTCCAAATATAATTGAGAGGGCTGCGGCGCCGACGAAGCCCGTAATACGATCCATCAAAACCGTTGAGCCGGCTTCAATGTATTTTTCATTTTGCCTCCCTATCTGATAAGCGCGGAAAGTGTCGCCGCCGATAAATGACGGCATAAAATTGTTTATAAACGCTCCTGCCAGATAAAATCGGCAATAATCAAAGAGCTTGTGCTTTATTTTTTTATAATCGCAAAGTATTTTCCATTTGTAAGATGAGATTAAAATTCCTAACAAATATACTGCCGCGTACAATATTATCTGCCATAACTTGATTTCGGATACATAAATCAAAACTTCACCCCATTTGACTTTGAATATTATATAAAATAAAAAAACCGCGCTAACTGCCAATTTTAACAAAAATTTAATCGTCTTTTTTTTCATAGAACATCAAAACTATTTTTTATTGCTATAGCAATAAAAAATAGTTTATTCATTTATCTGGAAATACTTTTATAAAAATCGAAATATTGCTTGGCTGATTTTTTCCAACTCATTTGTTCCGCAATTTCCCGGCTTTTTTGAGACATATTTTCTCGCAAATTCTTGCCATTAATCAATAGTTTTATTTTTTCGGCTATATCATCGCTATTTTTCATTTGAACAATATATCCGTTTTCTCCCTCCCTTACTAATTCCTTTGTTCCACCGGTATCCGTCGCGATTATAGGCAAACCGCTGGCAATCGCCTCAAGGATTGTGTTGCTCATTCCCTCATTAAGCGAGGGCAGAACAAAAATATCCGCCTGACGATATAATTCCGGCAATTTCTTGTGATCAACTAAACCTAAAAAAGTAACAAATTTTTCCAGTTGTAATTCTTTTACTAAATTTTCCAGATTAACTTTTTCATCACCTTCCCCTATTATTTCTAGTTTCACATCAGAACTATTCGCAACTAATTTACTAACTGCTTCTATTAAATATTTAATTCCTTTCCTCGCCGTGATTCTGGATACGCAAATTATCTTAAAATCATTCCGTAGCGGTCGAACCGCTACGGGACT
>Ga0209542_10002041_pt1 | contig 46237 bp, 48 predicted proteins | sample RifCSPhighO2_01_FD_184028 | JGI IMG/M metagenome (GOLD analysis project Ga0209542, IMG submission 184028) | Soil microbial communities from Rifle, Colorado - Rifle CSP2_plank highO2_0.1 (SPAdes) (version 2) | ecosystem: Environmental > Terrestrial > Deep subsurface > Rock core/Sediment ...
CCCGATTGCTCGGGGCTGATTTCTTTTATAAAAATAAAACTGTTTATAACGTTTGACATTGAAGCAAATGTGAGTAGGGTAAGTTTCAGAGTCGGGCCAATTTATAGGATCCGACCAAGAACCAAGCAAGGAGAGAGTTAACGATGAAGAAAAATGTTTGTTGGGCCATTCTGGCCCTGATTGCGCTGATCACGCTCACGGTTTCGCCCGTGAGCGCAACAACGGTGATCGATTTCACCAGCCCAATTTACTCCGGAGCCACCGGAAACACGACCTTCGCCGTCGTCGATCAGGGGATTTTCAACAACCTGACGGCAAGCGGCGGGGTCCTGAACTGGACACCCGGGGGCGGACTCGGAATCAACGGGCCAACTTCGCTCGACGATCCGAGCGAAATCGGACTCCTGGAAGTGCTGGGAGATGGATTGGTTCCACCGCTCATGACCCTTTATGACATCTACCTAGGGGACATCTACACCAGCGAATTTCTGACCGGCACCGAGCAGGCGCAGTATCGCATCAACGGTGGGGCGTGGATTACCGTGAGCGCAGTCACTCCCACTTCCGGGTCGGGCCTGCTCACGATTTCAGTGAACTTGGACAACGTCTCCCAGATCGACTTCCGGGCGACGAAGTTGGGTTCCGACTTCAGCGTCCGCGGCTACAGCGCCGAAGTCGTGCCCGAGATGAGTACCATCTTCCTTTCGGGAACTGGTCTACTCGGCCTGGGATTGTGGGCTCAGATCAACATCCGGCGCAGGCGGCAACGGGAACAGCAGAAAACCTGAACCTTTGCGGCTTGCAAATGCCGCACAACCATCAGCCCCGAGAAATCGGGGCTGATTTATTTTTAATCCGCCAGCTGGCGGAACCCCTTTACATTTTAAAAAGTTTATGCTAGGGTCACCTCGGCCATGAAGTTTGTGGTACTTTGAGAATGAGGTAAAGAAATGCTACATCGGAGGCTGTGCCTAGTTGTTTTGATTTTCACTTTACTGGCTGCAGCGGCGACTGCAGGACCAATGGTCTATTTCGAAAAGGAAGAGTGGAAGGAAGCGCTAGGGAACAACGCCTCCTATGTGAGCGATAGCCTCAAGGGCGGCCCAAGCGAGATCTTCGATCTCGAGAGCGGCTGGGAGCTCTCCGGCTATAAGGAGAACGGTTTTTACGACCAGGTGTCGATCAAGAAAGACAACGAGAGTAGCTACTCGTTGCTCTCCGGAGCTCCTATGTACGCCTGGGGAGCGAATTTCGACACGGCGCCCATGGATCAGGGCAACGGCTTCTGCTTTTCCTTCCAGTACGTCGGAGGAAGCAGTGATTCGGCCGAATGCTTCAACCGCGATCCCTTTATCCAAGGGTTCGTCGGATTCGTGTTCAGTACCGGAGTCGAGAGCATCGTGCTCCAGACTAGTACTGGACCTCACTCCCCGCTCCAGGAAACGTACCTGGTATGGGATATGATCGCAGTGACGAGCATGGGAGGTGGAGGAGGAGGCCCCGGCCCACCATCTCCAAGCGAGGTACCGGAACCAGGAAGTCTCGGCCTAATCGGCCTGGGACTGGTTTATTTCGGAATCATGACCCGTCGGAGACAGGAATAACGAGTACCTTGCGGCAACGCCGCGACGGCCCCCCACCAGTTTGGTAGGGGGCCGTTATATATTATGATTTTATTATTTAGCCTTTCCTCTGCTTACCTACTTTCCTACGAGACACAATAAATTTATTTGAATATTTTTTGACTCGGCGTGATTTTTGGCCTTTGCCAGTCGGTTTGCCCCACATAGAAACAGCTCGCCTGCGGCCCCTACCTTGACGGCCTTCACCTCCTCCGTGTGGGTGATCCACAGGGTTCATAGCGGTACCACGAACAGTAGGTCTAATGCCCTTCCACCTACTCCTACCTGCTTTACCATAATTTTCCAACCTTTTTTCTTCATTAGAAACTTCACCGACTGACGCCCAAGCATTTTCACTTACTTTTCGCACTTCAGTCGAAGGCATTTTCAAATCCACCATCCCCGCATCCTTAGCTAAAACTTGTATAAACACTCCAGCAGAACGACCCAGCTTCGCTCCACTCTTCGGTTTAATTTCTGCATTGTAAACAAAAGTACCAATAGGGATATTCTTGAGTTGTAAACGATTTCCTTGTTTCAGTGGAGCGCCTTCTGCAGTTACAAGCTCTTCCCCCACCTTCACTCCTCGAGGCAATAATACATATCGCTTTTCACCATCTTTATACACGGCGAGGCCGATAAGACCGGTGCGATTTGGATCGTATTCGACAGAAGCTATCTTATAAGGCACTCCGATTTTGTCATACTTAAAATCAATCTCTCGCCAAAGCCTTTTTACTCCTGCTCCTTTATGTCTAGTCGTGACTCGACCAAAAGCATTGCGACCAACCTTTCTGTGATGACCAGAAGTAAGCGATTTTTCTGGATTGCTTGTAGTGGTAACACCCTTATAGGCGACAACGCTCATGTGCCTGCGTGATTTCGATGTTGGTTTGTAAGTTTTTATTGCCATTTTATTCTATTTTATCGCCCTTTTTAAGATAGACGTAAGCTTTTTTTACTCCAGATTTTACTCCTCGCTTTCCTCTCACCACCACATTTTTAGATGGGTTTAATACTATTCTTACTTTGATCGGAGTAACATCAAAATATGCTTTGATCGCTTTGGCTACAGATATTTTGTTAGCCTCAGGAGCTATTTCAAAAACATAAACTCCTTTTTCCGAAAGAGCAGTCGCCTTCTCTGTAATCCTAGGGCGCAAAATGACATTCGAGTATTTTGTTTTAAGATCGGTTGCCATGTTATTTGGAAAGTTTAGCGGAAAGAAGACCTAATGATTTCTCAGGATTTTCTACTATTAAATACTTATATTTCAAAATATCGAGAGGGTTAAGATTCCTCACTTCCCCTACTTCCAAATTACCAAAATTTTGAAAACTCTTCAGTGTAGGAATTTTCTTATTTTCGAGGGCGAGATAGGCGGCGTTCCTATTGCGAGTAAGCCCGCCAAAACCTTTTATTTTTGAAAGAGAAGATATTATTGTTTTTGCTTCTCTAGTTTTTGGCCCTGGCACGATAAGAGAGTCGACAAAAAGTATTTCCCCTTCTTTATTTTTTCTCGAAAGAATAGTGAACAGGGCTTTGACCTTCATCTTTTTGTTTACCTTTCTGGAGTAATCCTTCTCATTCCTTGGGCCGTGAGTGACTCCTCCTCCTACCCATAAAGGAGAACGGCGCGAACCATGCCTGGCTCTACCAGTACCTTTTTGTTTCCAAGGCTTCTTGCCAGTACCAGCCACTTCGCCACGATTTTTAGTATGAGCTACAGGAGTACGGAGGTTACCCATCATGGAAACAGCAACCTGATGCACAAGAGTTTCATTCCACTTCAAACCAAAAACGTCCCCAGGAAGTTTGATTGTTCCCACTTCTTTTCCTGTTTGATTGTAAATTTTTGAATCCATATTCTTAATTCATACTCCTTAATTCTACTAAAGTTCCCTTCCTGCCTGGGACTGCACCAGAAACTAAAATAGTATTATTTCCAGGATCGACAGCTACAATTTTCAACCCTTTTATAGTTATCCTGTCGCCACCCATTCTGCCGGCCATTCTCATACCCTTAGCCACACGACCTCCATCTCTGCCACCACCACCAATAGAGCCTGGTTCTCTTTCAGAATGCTTCTGGCCATGACTCCTCGGGCCTCCATGGAAGCCGTGCCTTTTCACCACCCCTTGAAAACCTTTTCCCTTAGAAATAGAGCTGACCTGCACCTTATCCCCAACAGAAAAAATTTCCAAACTTACTTTATCGCCCCTCTTAATCTCGCCCGGGATCTCTCCTCGATACTCCCTCAAATATTCAAAACCTGTTTTCTCTGGTAACCCCAAATCTTTTAACTGACCCAAAACTGACTTTGATATATTTTTAGCACGACGGCTACCTGTGCCTACCTGAATAGCAGTATATCCATCCTTATCGACTGATTTTACTTGAGTGACAGTAGCCGGGGTAGCACTAAGCATAGTGACAGCCGAAACACGACCGTTTTCGTCAAACACTTGGGTCATATTCACCTTTTTGGCCAATAGAAATTTCATAAAAAAATGCCCTCGGGCGTGACAAACAGATTAACAGATTAACAATTTTAATTCAAGCCCAAATCAAAAAGCGCTCCATGGAGCGCTTTTTGATTTTTGGTAATCTTTTGAAACAAAATTACATTATCTTCACGTCTATATTAACACCGGAAGGCAAGGAGAGGTTAGTCAGGGCTTCCATTACTTTGGGTGATGGGTTGATGACGTCGATCACTCTCTTATGCACCCTCATCTCAAACTGCTCACGAGCATTTTTGTAGACGAAGGGAGAACGATTGACAGTATATTTCTTAATTTCAGTCGGCATAGGCATCGGACCGACTACTTTGGCATCATAGCGCAAAGCAGTGTCGATGATTTGCTTTACCGAAATATCGAGAATTTTATACTCATAAGCTCTCACCCGTATGCGCAACTTCGAAATAGCTTCCTCTTTTTTCACTCTCTTCAGAACAGGGGTTTTCTTCTTTACTGTTGTTTTCTTTTTTGAAGTTGCTTCTACCATTTTCTTGAAAGAAGAAATTATGCAACAATCTTTGTTACGGCACCGGCTCCTACAGTTTTACCTCCTTCGCGAATAGCAAACCTCTGTTTATCCTCGAGAGCAATAGGAGCAACCAACTTTACTTTGAATGTGGCTGTGTCTCCCGGCATTACCATTTCTACACCTTCTTTCAAAGTAACTTCTCCAGTCACATCTGTCGTTCTGATATAGAACTGCGGCTTATAGCCAGTAAAGAATGGAGTATGGCGACCACCTTCTTCTTTCTTCAAGATATACACTTCAGCTTCAAATTCAGTATGAGGATTGACCGATCCTGGCTTTGCCAAAACCTGACCTCGATGTACATCTTCCTTCTTCAAGCCTCGGAGCAAGATTCCGGCGTTGTCCCCCGCTTGAGCTTCTTGTAATTGCTTGTTAAACATTTCAACTCCAGTAATAGTAGTTTTTTGAGCATCTTTGAGACCTATAACTTCTACTTCTTCACCCACCTTAGCCATACCTCTTTCTACTTTTCCAGTAACCACTGTACCACGGCCTTCGATTGAGAATATATCTTCGATCGGCATTAGGAATGGCTTATCGGTTTCCCTTACTGGCATTGGGATGAAAGTATCAAGAGTGTTTATGAGTTCCAATACTTTCATAGCCCATTCATCGGAAGCGTCCTTAGCATCAAGAGCCTTAAGGCCAGAACCACGGATGATAGGAGTAGCGGCGCCATCATAGCCGTTCTTGGTAAGAAGTTCGCGCACCTCTTCCTCCACAAGATCAATAAGGTCCTTATCAGGCACCATATCGCATTTGTTCAAGAACACTACAATTTTAGGTACACCAACTTGTTTTGCGAGCAAAATGTGCTCACGGGTTTGAGGCATCACACCATCAGTAGCAGCGACTACAAGCACCGCGCCATCCATTTGAGCGGCACCAGTAATCATGTTTTTAATGTAGTCAGCGTGACCTGGGGCATCAATGTGAGCGTAGTGACGAGCCGCTGTCCAATATTCAGAGTGGTGAAGGGCGATGGTGATGCCTCTAGCCTTTTCTTCAGGAGCATTGTCAATGCCATTTACATCTTCTACCCTAGCACCGTAACCCTTATCTTTATTCATATCAAGCACCTTCAATATAGACGCTGTAAGAGTCGTTTTGCCGTGGTCGACGTGGCCAATTGTACCTACGTTGATGTGCGGCTTGCTTCGATCAAAAGTATCTGCCATGTTTTTAAATATTAACTAATTAATTATAAATTTGACTAAACCTTAAACTGGCGACCTAAACTAACACGCACAAGGCCGCACTATTTTTAGAGTAGTTACAATTCTAACAAAAGAAATAAAATGATGCAAGAGCTGGCAAGAATTAGTATAGACGGCAATTCTACTAAGTCATAAGGAGGCTAGTCATTTTCTTCAAGCGACCAAGTTCTTCAGAAACTATGGTCGGGAATTGAGGCACTCGTTCCTGGAAAAAGCCCATTATTTTTTGATAGTCAGCTCCAGCAGCACCAAGCATCTTCTCATATTCATCAAGGTCTTTCTCAACAAGAGAATCAAAGGAGCGCTCAAGTACCGACTCAAAAAGCATATTACCCACTTTCTCTATCATTCGCTCCTGTTCAAGCGGCGACAGGCCAGCAAAACCGAAATCGTGAGCTATTTTTGATTTAATATCTGGATTCATTTATTCATGTTAATTATAGCATCTGTGTTAGGCCACTTGTTGAAGTTGTGCAGAATTAAAATTGTTTCGATGGTTTGACAAGATAAACCCTCCCAACCTTTTAACGTAAGTAGCCACATTTTCCCTGTCAGAAGGAACTACTTTACCCTCCGCCATTTTTACAAGTTCTGTCATGTGGTGAAGCATTTTCTGATGTGCTGGCACCTCTTTCAATTCCTGTTGTATATCAGAAGATAAATCACTTTCATTTGAATCCTCAGTATAAAATTCGAGAACTTTTTTAGCTGACAGAGTGCTCATAAACTTCCAATTTTCAGTCCTAATGCCAGGCACCTTACTAAGGCCAAACATGGCCTTTTCTGTGTATACAGAGTTAATATCATCCCTAAAGGCGACTTCTATTTGTTGTGCAAAAGCCGGATCCAAACTTATATTGCTTGGCCTAGTAACTCCAATTTCCGGCTTTGATAAGTGGTCGGTATCGGCATAAACATTCCTGTCCAGTTTAGGTTTTGGAAGTTCAATTTCTGCCACTTCTGCCACTTCTTCTGAAATACTAATTTTATCTTTATTATTTAAAATTTCGGCGACAGATTCATGATTTATTTCTGCATCAGGATGAGCTTCTACAAAAGCTTTCACAGAATTAGTGCTTCCTAATATAGAGTTCTTTTGAGAATCAGAAAGCTTTATGGCTTTTTCGATAAATTGATCGAGCTCTTGTTTGCTACCTATAACTTCACTTGCATTAATTTTTTGTCCGGCAAAAAGCATCGGCCCGGCACCTGGAGTTTTAGCTTCTGGCAATCCATAACTTGTCGGATCTTTCAAATCACGATTGGTAATGGCACTAATAACATAAGTTTTTTGAGCTTGATCGAGAGAACTGAACTTAGGGTGATCCTTCAACCCTTCTTCCGCTATTTTCCAAATAGAATTAACTTTTTTCGGAGTAAGCTCCACTATCCGCTCCGGCAAAAGAGATGAGGTCTCTGAAGTTGTAGGTTGCACAAGAGAAGGTTCTATCTCTGGTTCTGGTTTAAGCTCAGAAATAACAGAAGTTTCCTCAGGAGCATTGAATATAGGGGCATCAGGCCTAGGAGGAACGACGACTGGAGGTTCTGGAGTACTCTGACTTTCTGGAGTTATTTCTGTTTTACTTCCTCCTAAACCAAAATGACTATTGAGATCCATGGCACCAGAGAGAAAGCCTAACCCTGCCCCAGCACCAAAAGCGACAGCTGACTTGGCCAATATTCTTCTCTTTTTATCGGCCGCCGTTTCTTTTTCTATTTTTTCATAACTACCCATAGCTGATTTCAGATCGGTTTCATTATAAGAATATTTTAGCTTTTCTTTTTTATCTTCACCTTTAGCTTCAGCTTTCTCCGTAGAGAAAATCCTTTGAGCTCCAGCATTAACTGCGGCCATCACAGGCATCGCCGCAAGTCCTCTTAAGCCTCTAGCCCCCACATACCCAACAGCTGCGGTGGCACCCAAGAAACCAGTGGTATATCCAGCAACCCCAAAGAGAAGTGTGCTTATGGCTAATCGTTTATATTTATTTTGACTTGCATACCACTGTAAGCTCTTAAACATTGCTTCCTTAACTCTTTCTGCTAATACTGATTTTTCCCCTTCTCTAAGCCTTGCTCTCTCGACCATCATATTCTTATGTTCGACTACCACAACCTCATCCATCACCCTTCTTTTCATCTCGTGATGAGCTCTCTCAAGTTGTATTGAGTGTACTTCTCCATGACCTTCGATTTCATGTTTCAAATAAACTTCGTCTCTTATTTTGAGTGACTCTTGATCCAGAGCTGCGTAGTAAGCACCTTCAGCCTCTTGGAGTTCAAGAGCTCCTGCGTTTTCTATGCCGCTTTTTTTATTTATCCTCTCCTGCTCAAGCAGCCTTGCATAATTAGTACGCAAAATATCTAAAGAAACCCCAGCCTCTAAAACAGGCTCGGCCATTTGTATTCCACCAGCAGGTGCCACTGGTATTTCTTGAAGGGCCCCAGATTCTGGGTGTGTAATTTGTTCATTATCACTTAATGCAGAAGCTATTTCATTTGCTAATTTTTGTTTTTCTTGCTCTTCAATATCATCCACTTTAGGTGCGGCTTCGACTACAGGTTCAGTTTTAGGCTCAACATTCTGTCCTGGAACTACCTCTACTTTCGGCAAAACATCGATAACCTCATTAGCTGTTACTCCTATACCTATAACTATCTGATCTCCATGAGGAAACACTCCTCTTTGATTATCTAAAATAATTATTTTTGGAAGAGAGATTAAAACCTCTCCAGACTTTACTTTTTCTATAACTTCACACAAAGAATACAAAGTGCCTTCTATCCCTTGAAGTTGTTCCGCTTTAAGATTTTCTGGCTTAAGAGCGGGCGATAATTTTATTTCGATACCTAGACCACTTTCGTTTACAAGCTTATTAGTTTCATCAAGCTTTTCGACAAGACTAGCCAAATCTTCTGTATTGTCTGGCAATTTCTCTAGAGCCTGTGGAGCTAAAGATTTTTTTATATTTGCATCTCGGTACTTATTGGCAGTACTACGATCAAATTGACTCATAAAATCTTTCACCTGCTCTCTTGAAAGACCTTTTTTCTCTCCCATTCTCTCTCCTGGTTCAAAATTGGAAGCTGTAGCCATAAAATAATAATAACACCGTAAACAAAAATCACCAGTCTCTTCTGACGATTCTTGACTTTCAACTTTATAAACTTATGAACTTTTTGACTAAACTACTTATTCCTAGACTCAGCAATAGCATTCGCTACGTTCGGCGGGACAATAGCATAATGATCAAATTCCATGTTGGCACTGCCTCGGCCTTCTGTCATAGAACGCAAAGTAGTAACGAAGCCGAAAAGCTCAGCTAGAGGCACTTTAGCTCTTACTAATTTCAAACCAAAACGATCCTCCATCGCCTCCACAGCACCTCGTTTGGAAGAAAGGTAACCGGTGATATCGCCCATAAACTTTTCAGGCACTACCACCTCGATTTTCATAATAGGTTCGAGAATGACTGGTTTTGCTTTCTTCGCGGCTTCCTGGAAGGCTTGCGAAGCGGCTATTTTGTAGGCAATTTCAGAAGAGTCAACATCGTGGTAGGAACCAAATGTCAGTTCGCAAGAAATATCGGTCATCTTATAACCAGCTACCACTCCGCGCTCCATCGATTCTTTCACTCCTTTTTCAACGGCAGGAATAAATTCTTGTGGAATAACTCCTCCCTTAATGGAATCGATAAACTCAAAACCTTCATCACGATGAACATTTTTAGGTAATTTTTTCTCTGGATCGGCTAAAGGCTGGAGAGGTTTAATTTTAATTTTAACGTGACCGTATTGACCCTTACCACCAGTTTGTTTGATATATTTATTTTCCACTTCCGCTTCTCCAGTAATAGTTTCCTTGTAGGCTACCTGAGGGGCGCCGACATTGGCTTCCACGCTAAACTCCCTCTTCATACGATCGACAATAATTTCAAGATGCAACTCACCCATACCCATGATAACTGTTTCTCCGGTATCGGTATCGCTCTTTATTCTAAATGTCGGATCTTCATCGGCAAGACGGTGCAAAGCCATACCCATTTTTTCTTGATCGGCTTTGGTTTTTGGTTCAATACGGAGTGAAATAACAGGCTCTGGAAATACTATCTGATCAAGCATAATAGGGTTACTCTCGTCACAGAAAGTGTGTGAAGTTTTAGCTGTTTTCAAGCCTACGGCGGCAGCAATTTCTCCAGCAAAAACTTTTTTTACCTCTTCCCTTTGATTGGCTTGCAAACGAACGATACGACCAAGGCGCTCCTTATCACCAGTAGTCACATTATAGATATAACTTCCAGCCTCGATAGTACCTGAGTAAACACGGAAGAATGTCAGTTGACCCACAAAAGGATCAGCCTGTAATTTGAAAGCTAGAGCAGAGAAAGGTTCAGTATCAGAAGCATGCCTAGTGACCTCCTCGCCAGTTAAAGGATTGAGTCCTTTCACAGGAGGAATGTCGAGAGGACTAGGAAGATAATCTACCACAGCGTCAAGCACTAACTGAACTCCTTTATTTTTAAGAGCAGAACCAGTAAGGACTGGGAAAATTTTGTTCTCGATAACAGCCTTACGAAGAGTTTCTTTGAGAAGCGGCAGGGAGACTTCAACCCCCTCTAGATACTTAGTCATCAAAGCTTCATCGTTCTCTACTATTCTTTCAACTAGTTCGCCACGATATTTTTCAGCCTCAGCTCTTAAGCTTTCTGGAAAAGTCACTTCTACTACTTCGTTTCCAAGCTGACCTATAAATCCATAGGCCTTCATAGTAAGAAGGTCGATCACTCCCTCATGTTTGTCCTCTTCTCCAATCGGTATTTGCATACGCACGGCTTTTTTCGAAAGTCTATCGAGAATCGATTTGTATGATCGTTCAAAGGAAGCCCCTGTTCTATCGAGTTTGTTGATAAAACAGATGCGAGGTACGTTTGCCTCCTCAGCATAACGCCAATTAGTTTCAGACTGAGGCTCTACACCAGCCACACCGTCGAATACTACTACGGCTCCGTCGAGTACTCTTAGAGATCTTTTTACTTCTACGGTGAAATCGATGTGGCCAGGAGTATCAATGATGTTAAACCTATATTTGTTGGCAGAATTGGTACGGTCTTCTACTGAAAGATGGGTAGGGCCCCAGAAGCAAGTAATAGCAGCGGCAGTAATAGTGATGCCCCTCTCTCTTTCCTGCTCCATCCAATCGGTAGTAGTTTCTCCCTCATGCACTTCGCCGATTTTATGTTGCGCTCCAGTATAAAACAAAATGCGTTCCGACACCGTCGTCTTCCCTGCATCAATATGAGCGATGATTCCGAAATTCCTAACTCTTTCTAAAGGATAATCTCTGTTCATTTTTTAAATTTAAAATTTATTTAACTTCTCGACTTACTCGGAGTAATTTTTGCGAAGCAAAAATTACCAGGCAAAATGAGCAAAAGCTTTGTTTGCTTCAGCCATTTTATGAGTGTTCTCACGTTTTCTGATAGCTTCACCCTCATTTTTAGAAGCCAAGATTATCTCTTCAGCCAACTTTTCTGCCATTGGCTTACCCTTCTTGGCTTTAGCGGCCTCTATAACCCACTTCATACCGAGGTATAGGCGACGCTCAGGCCTTACTTCTCTCGGAACTTGATAATTAGCACCTCCCACTCGGCGAGAACGTACCTCCATTGTTGGGCCAGTGTTATTCAAAGCTGTTTCAAATATAACTATCGGATCTTCCACCTTCTCCTTCTCTTTTATCAAATCAAAAGATGTATACACTATTTTACGAGCAGTATTTTTTTTCCCCTCCTGCATAACATAATTGATAAACTTCTCGATTTTGGTCGAATTAAATTGAATATCAGGCTTTACTATATTTCTATTTTTAACTTTTCTTCTCATCTTTTATTTTTTCGGCCTCTTAGCTCCATAAGTAGAACGTGAAGTCATGCGTTTTTCCACACCTCCAGCATCGAGCTTGCCACGTACGATGGTATAACGGACACCGATATCCTTCACTCGGCCTCCTCGAAGCACTACCATCGAGTGCTCCTGTAAGTTGTGGCCAATACCAGGGATATAAGCGGTGACTTCCATACCATTAGTAAGACGGACCCTGGCTATTTTACGGATAGCAGAGTTAGGTTTGCGAGGAGTTTTAGTAGTAACCTTTGTACATACGCCTCTTTTAAAAGGTGAAGCATAGTATACCGGCCTATTTTTCAAAGTATTGAAACCGCGAGCTAAAGCTACCGCTTTTGACTTAGCATGCATTTTTTTCCTCTTCTTTTTTACTAACTGATTGATGGTCGACATATAAAAATCCCCGACCGACCAAGCTTCGCTAGTTCGAAGCGGGCGGGCCTTCCGGGACAACTGACATAATTTAATACAAACCCTCCTAAAAAGCAAATTTAGAAAAATGAAGAACCGACAAGGAGTTTAAAGAGGACGGAAGCGGCTGGAGAAAGAAAGGGCCAGAGGACAAAAACAAAGAGGAAAACTAGTGGAAGACCCCAGCGTTCGACACTAGTCCGAAGATGCTGCAGGTGGTAAGGCAAAATAGCAAAAAGTATTTTTGAGCCATCGAGAGGAGGAATAGGAATGAGGTTGAAAAGAGCCAATACTATATTTATAAAAACCAAGTAGCCCGATAAGAAAAAGAATCCTTCTGACGTTACCCCATACGCCGCCGCTCCTCTTATAATAAGAGCGAAGACTATAGCCATGATTATATTTGAAAGCGGCCCAGCTAAAGCCACTATGGCTTCGCCCCACTTTTTATTACTTAGGTTATATGGATTGAAAGGAACAGGCTTGGCCCAACCGATAATCACGCCCCCGACAAAAAAACCTATTAAAGGTACTAATATAGAGCCAACAGGATCAATGTGTGAAATAGGATTTAAAGTGAGCCTACCTTCATACTTAGCGGTCGGGTCGCCAAGCCACAAAGCAGCATAGCCGTGGGATACTTCGTGAATCACGACCGAAAAAAGAAGTATTAGGATAATAAAAATAAATTCCATTTTGCTTATATTAGACTTTATGCTAACATAGTCAGCACTATGGCTAAAGTATGCGCGATTACAAATAAGAGCTCACAAGTTGGAGGACGCTACTCCAACAGGACTCGTGCTCTCCAATTCAACCCTTGCGGTGATGTAAGGCGCTATGCCAACATGCAAAAAAAACGCATCTTCGTACCTGAGCTCAATAAAACCATCACTCTCACCCTTTCCGCTCGGGGTATCAAAACTATTCAAAAGAAAGGCGCTTTTGCTACTCTAAAAGAAGCCGGGATAATTTAACCCCACCCTCAGGTGTTATTTCAATTTCAAGTTCGCGCCATCACTCCCAAAGACAATTCTTCCTTCTGTATCAGTACGCAGGATTTTGACATTATTGTTTTCTAAAATTTTCAAAACTTCAAGAGTAGGGTGACCATATCTATTTTCTTTCCCAGATGAAATAACTGCGTACTCTGGAGCTACGGCTTTTACAAACAAGTCAGATGTAGAAGTTTTTGAACCATGATGCCCTACTTTTAAAATATCAGCATTCAAGTTACTCCCTAAATATATAAGTGCGTTTTCGGTTTTTATAGGAGCATCCCCAGTGAGTAAAAATTCTGTCTCACCATATACTAGCCGAGCTACAATAGAAGCGTCGTTGGTTTCCCAATTTGTAACATCACCCACTGGAAAAATAATTTCTAAATTTACTCCAGCACCAAGTTCCACTACCATTCCCCTCCTAGCTTCTATAAGTGTAGTCGAAGCAATTTTTCTTTTTAGTTCTAAATAGACATTGGTGTCAGTATCGACTCCCGGCTCCATAAATAAACTAATTTTATATCTATCAAAAACATCATTAAGTCCTCCCACGTGATCAGCATCGGGATGAGTGGCGATGACAACATCGATAGAACGATCGTAAAAAGGCATCATTGCGCCAATTTCCCGCAGAATAGATCGCCCCGGCCCACCATCAATAAGCACCTGATTACCGTTAGGTGCCTCGATAAAAATAGCGTCTCCTTGGCCTATATTCAGAAAAGCTACGGTCAAAATCTTGCTTCTTATTTCTGTCACATATATATAAACAGAAATAACACAAACAAAGAGTAGAAGGGTAAATAGAGCTAAACGAATTTTTAATCTGCGGTTCATGTCGTTATGATACAATATCATCATCTATTCCTTAATTTATTCGTTATTTTCTATACCATGACAAAGTTCGAAGCAAAAAAGTTTAATATTCCAGAATTGAAAGGTATTTCAGCTAAAAGCATAGAGGAACATATCAAACTTTATGAGGGCTATGTGAAGAACGCTAACTTAATTTTGGAGCATATAGACGAATTAGGAAAAGACAGCGAGAAATATGCCTACGAGCTCGGAGAAATAAATAGGCGGTTTTCATTCGAATTCAACGGCATGCGCAATCATGAAATATATTTTGCATCTCTGGAAGGCGGCGGTTCGTCTTGTGTAGATGGTCATCTTCTACACAAAGAGATTGAGAAAACTTGGGGGTCGTTCGATCTGTTTTTAAATAGATTTAAAGCTATAGCTCTAACTCGTGGAGTCGGTTGGGCGATATTATATTATGATCCACAAACAAAACAATTACTGACAGCTTGGATTGACGAGCAACATCTAGGCCAACTCTCTGGCTGCTCGGCTATCCTTGCTCTAGATATGTGGGAACACTCATTCGTATTCGATTACCAACCTTCAGGAAAGAAAAATTATATAGAAGATTTTTTTGCTAATTTAAATTGGGGTGTGATTGAAAATAATTTCGCTCTCGCCATAGAATAGTGAGGTAGATTATATAAACTAGAAACACTACCCACAAAGAAACTGTGGATACAGAAACTGCGGCCAAAGGAACAGCAGAAGCAAGTTCCGAAATTTTGATTATAAATTCAAGAATAAAGTAGGCCGGAAAAGCTAAGATTTTTGAAATAAAGGGAATAAATCCAAAGATCCCTGAAACCCCGGTAAACAACATAGCAAGAGGCACAAGAGGGAGCACTAAAAGGTTGACCGGCAAAGAAATAATGGAAAATTGACCAGTCATGTAAATGAGAGCCGGCAAGACAAAAATCTGGGTAGAAACGGTAGCTAAAAATATTTCCTTAAAAACTTGCTTCCACTTAAGACTAGTTACCTGTATGTGTGAAAGGAAGCTAAATTTACGTTCGATTATGGGTGAAACGACAATAAGTCCGAATGTGGCCAAGAAAGAAAGTTGGAACGAGGGGTCATAAAAAAGAATCATCGGGTTCCAAAAAACCATGGCGATACCAGCCACAAACAGAGTACGCAGAGCGAGAACTGGCCGACCCAGGAATCGAGCAAGTATGGCAAGGAGAGCCATTATGGTAGCCCTCAAAACAGTAGCCGAGAAACCCACGATCAGCGCAAAAGAAAGCATAAGTATGACTGCAATCAAAAGAGAAATTCCTCTCTTGAGATTAGGAAATTTGCCAAGCGAATATAAAACACCGACCAAGATAATAGTCATGTTATATCCAGAAAGAACTACGATGTGAATAATGCCCACTCTTCTAAAGATATCGAGTAGCTCATCGCCAAGCGACTGCTTCACACCTATGGTGATACCGAGAGCCAAAGAGGCGGAAGGTTCGGGTAAAGCATTTTGAATGTTTTTTATAAAACTGTTTTTTATTTTATACAAAAAAGACAAAAATATATTCCCCTCCCCTCTCGCCAACACTTCGATCAGTGGTCGGAAAGAAACATAACGAATATCATCTTTGGCTAGATAATTTTCATAATCGAACTCTCTTCCTAAATCACTTTCAAAATTTTTTGGAAATTCTATTTTGCCTTTAAATTCAATTGCATCGCCATAATTAAACTCAGGAAATCTTTCTGCCGTGATCAAAATTTTATACTCGCCGAATCCTTCTTCGGGCTGAAATATATAACGAGTAGTGGTGTCCCGTACATCTGGTTCTGAAACTATTTTCCCCCTGAGTTCAACCTCACTCGCTACGTACTGATCGCTTTCCAAATACAGTGGAGGCAAGGAAAAATAATAGCGAACGATAAAAGCAGTGAGGAGAAGTAAGCTAAATAAAATATTTTTCCTTTGAGCCATCGTAAAGTTGTACATTTATTCCATCCGCAAAATCGGTAGCGATTTTGTCGCATCTATTATTTAACTCATTATCAGCATGGCCCCTGACATGATGCCATTCTACTTTTCTTTTTTCCGTTTGTTCTAGAAGTTCCTGCCATAAATCTTTATTCAAAACATCTTTCTTAGCTTTAGTTCTCCAACTATTCTTTAGCCAACCTGAGATCCACAAGGTAATACCTTTGATTAAATACTCTGAATCAGAGTGGATTTCTATCTCACCTCGCTCGACATTTTCTGATCCAGAAAGTGCTCGAAGAGCCTCGATCGCCGCCCGGAGTTCCATCCTGTTATTCGTTGTATGGAGATCCCTTCCTCCTATTTCTTTCACTTTTCCAGCTTCAAAAATAATTGCCGCATATCCCCCCGGCCCAGGGTTTCCCTTCGACGACCCGTCAGTATAAATAGTGATTTTTTCTATTTTTATTTTTTTATTAGGAAAAATTTCAGCGTATCCAGTTCCTCTAGAACCAGTGAGCTGTCCATTAAGTCTTTTTTGTCTTTCCTCGTCATTCATAAAATAATTTTATCACATGTAAAATAACACCCCCTAGCCCCCTCTTAATATAAGAGGGGGTAACCGAGCTCTAGAGTATCGCGCCCCTCTCTTAGAGTAAGAGAGGGGTTGGGTGAGTTATTTATTATTGAAAAAAATCGACAATACGTAGGCGGGTTTCAGTGCGGCCGCCGAAGAAGGATTTTTCGAGGTTGGCAACCAAATTTGTAGCTCGGCCCTCTTGAAGACTGCCGCCATATGAATCGGGAGTAGAGAAGAAGCTTATGGCCCGCGCGGTGTAAGATCTATCACGCAATAAAACCTCGGTATGTTCTTTAGCTTTACCAAAACTAGAGACTTTTTCAGCGACAACATTATTAAAAATGAAAACTGGTTTTTCGTTGCCTATTCCAAAAGGAGCAAGCTTATTTATTTTATCCGCTACTCCGCTATTCACGTCTTTTATTTTCAATTCCATGTCAACAAAAACTTCTGCGCCTGAAATACTGCGATTGATCGCAGTATTCAAACTAGCGTTTATAATCGCTTCTTCAAGAGTGTGGATCATTTCATTACTGACCGAAAAGCCTCCCGACATTTTATGGCCGCCAAACTCGAGAAAATGGCTGCCGACCCGTTCCATCAAAGCGACAAGATCGGTCACTCCTTCGGAACGACATGACCCTTTTATTTCATCGCTTCCCCCTCGTCCCCAAAGGAAAACTGGCCTATTGTATTCTTCGACTATGGAATTAGCCGCTAGACCAAGGAGGGAAGGCCGCCACTCGGGGTTACCAAGCACAATCACCGGCTTCTCTCCATAACTCTCAAATCTATGGGCAATATGTTTTTTGGCTTCTTTTACAATGCCGGCTACGACACCTTTACGTTCATTATTTATTGAATCGAGATGTTTTGCTATCGCTTCAGCTCTACCTTCATCGCTCTCTACTAAAAGTTCGAAGGCATCACGAGGTTTACCCATCCTCGAAGCGGCATTGATACGAGGGGTTATCATAAAAGAAATATCATCTTCAGAAAGGGTAGCTCCGTTCATCCTCAAAATAGAATACAGTTTTTGCAAGCCTGGGCGACGAGTCTTACGAAGGACTTGTAAGCCGTAATACGATAAGACTCTATTCTCCCCCATAAGAGGCACCATGTCAGAGAGAGTAGCTAGGCCTACCAAATCAAGCAGCCATTTCTCCTGGCCCGCTTTTAGTAAACTCCTTTTCTTAATTAGAATTGCTTCTATCAATTTCCAAATAACGCCAGAGCCACAGAGCACCCGCTCTGGATATTTAGAATCTTTCAATTTTGGGTTTATGATCGCGAATGCATCGGGCAATTCTGAACCTGGCTTGCCCGACGAAGCTTTAGCGGAGGCGGGCTCATGGTGATCTGTAATTATCACCTCCATGCCCAACTCTTTAGCCATTGCAACTTCCTTCAAATTCCTAATTCCACAATCAACTGTAATTATTAAATTAATGCTTTCTTCTTTAAATCTTTCCATACCTTCTATATTCAAGCCGTATCCTTCGTCATGTCTGTCGGGAATATAATTTATAAAATTGCTGAAACCTATTAACTTAAAAAAGTCGTGGAGAAGTGCTCCTCCGGGTATACCATCGGCATCATAATCGCTCCATATAGCTACCTTTTCACCTTTATTTATCGCTCTCAATATCCTCTCTACCGCTTTTTCCATATCAGGCAAAAGAAATGGATCGTGCATATGTGCCTCAAAATCAGGCTTTAGGAATTTCTCCTTTTCTTCTTTGTCCAATATGCCCCTATTATGTAAAAGTTGTTCCACCAAATCATCTGAAACCTTTTCTTTCACGGTATACTTTTTCTGCATTTCAGTATCATAGCATTTGTTTTCCTCCCCCTGCTAAGGGGGAGGTGCCGAAGGCGGAGGGGGTGTTATAATTTGACCATGCAAGACTGTATTTTCTGCAAGATAGTAAAAAGTGAATTACCTTCATACAAAGTATATGAGGATAATGATTTTTTGGCTTTTTTAGATATTAATCCCCTTTCCCCAGGCCACTGTCAAATAATACCAAAAGAACATTGCCGCTGGGTTTGGGATTATCCTGAAGCAGGAAAATATTTTGAGATTGTAAAAAAAATCGCTCTCGCAGAGCAAAAAGCTTTTCAAACAGAATCAATATTAGTAAAAATAGACGGGCAAGATGTTCACCACGCTCATATCTGGGTCTACCCCCACCAATCTACCCCAGGAGATGCGAAAGATTTTAAACAGAATTTAGAGCTTCTATCCCAGGCAATGTCCCAGTAGCTAGAAAGTCGAGCATGGCACCCCCAGAGGAGGAGACGAAAGTAAATTTATCTTTAATACCCAGCTCTTTTATGACAGCCAAAGTATCGCCTCCCCCCACTACTACTTCGGCTTGACCCGAAGCACAAATTTCAGAAAGCATCAGTGCTAATTTTTTAGTTCCCTCTGTAAGCCCTTCCTCATATTTACCAAGTGGCCCGTTCCAGAGAATAAATTTTGAATTTGTAATTTTTAAGTTTAAAACTTCAAGAGTTTCTTGATTGGCATCAAGAGCAGCCACGTCGCCAACAGGCAAATTAATTTTGGGGTTATTTACGAGCTCAGTTTCTGAAGCAGGTTTAGCAATAGCCCCAAGTACAAAAACCTGATCAGCTACTTTCAAAAATTTTTCAATCAAAGGTATTTTGGTTTCAAATTTTGCCCCTCCCAATATAAATATGAACGGATGCGCTGGACTCAAAGCTTTTGAAAGATTTTGATACTCCTCCATAAAATAGATACCAGCATACGAAGGCAATAATTTAGGGACACCTATTATAGAAGCGTAGGCTCTGTGTGACTCCGAAAAAGCATCATTCACATACAACTCCGCTTTGCTGGCCAATTTTTCAGCAAAATCTTCCTCATTCTTTTTTTCGCCCTCCCATTTTCTTATATTTTCTAAAACTACAAGTTTTGCCTCTGGAATAGCCTCAAGATCATCACAAAAAACTGCTGGTACTTTACTCCCAAAGTATTCGAAAGCCGGTTTTAAGGACTCTCCCTCCTTTGTAATATGACTTACGATTAAAATTTTGCCTCCTCTATCTAGAATATAATTTATGGTCGCAAGCGAATTATCTATCCTCTCTGGATCGAGTACCTCTCCATCTCGGACTGGCACATTCCAATCGACCCTCAAAAGTACTCTTTTCCCTTCAAAATTTTGTATTTCGGTAATTGATTTCATTGATTTTAAATACCTCACCCCAGAACCTTACCTTCTTTTCTTTATTTTCAGTTTCTTTTCTTTTTTCTCCTCATCAACAATATTTAAAATTCTGGAAAATTCTTCTACCTCGAGAGAAGCATGCCCGACGAGAAAACCGACGACATCCCCCTTTTCTATAATATCCCTGGCATTTTCATCCTCCACTGAACCACCATAAATGATACGCGCTCCCCAACCAAAATCTTTACCGAAAATTTCAGAAAGAGTTTTTCTGATAAAAAGAGCCATCTCATGCATATCAGTACCTGAGAGAGAGTCCTTATAGGAGTGCCCGATAGCCCATACTGGTTCGTAACAAATGATACAATCCATGATAAATTTCTTTTGCAATCCGGAAAAAGTATTTATGAGTTGAGTTCTTATTTTATTTAAATAAGCTCCTTCGATATCCCTCTCCTCTTCGCCTATGCAAACAATGGGAGTAATGCCATGGCGCAATGAGTTTTGGATCTTCTCCTTCACTATTTCATCCGATTCTCCCATTTCACGCCTCTCCGAATGACCGAGAATAACGTACCTAGTTTTATATTGTTTCAAAGCAAGAGCTGAAACTTCTCCAGTAAACGGACCTGAATCCTTTTCATGCGCATTTTGGGCCCCCAAAAACAGGTTTTTGGAAGGTAATAATTTTGATAAGAAGGGAATGTGTATAAAAGAAGGAGCTACTACTACTTCCGTTCGCTTCAACTTTTTTGTTTTCCTTTTTATCTTCTGGAAAAGATCCCTCGCCTCTTCCAAACTAGTAGGGTTCATCTTCCAGTTAGCGATAATAATATTGCGCTTCTTTATCATACCCTCATGATAGCGCAATAATTTTCAATTACCAATTTTGAAAATTATAAATTGAAAATTGAAAATTCTGGTCATATTTCTTTCCAACTCAATATTTCATACTGATCAGAGGTGAGGGGGAAAGAAGGTGGTGGACCATAAAGAAGATTGGCATCATAATTGATATTTCTAGTTCCATATCCAGTACTATCAGTGTAAGCAAATCCATAACGCTGATATGTCGCTATCATTCCATAAAGAGTAATGGTGCTTCTGACATAATTTGAGCCGCAACTACTATTGTAGTAATACCTGCCCACTCGACCATTCTGCGACACTATAGCCGCATCAATTATTAAATCATTTTCCGAAACTAGCCCCACATTAAAATTGCCTTGGGCAATAAGAGCGATAACATCACTACCATTATAGTTAGTATATTTTAAATCATTATTTACTGTAAATTGTGGCCTGTTTGAAGGGTTATCGGGAAACCTGCCATTTGCGATAGTCGCTCTTGCCGTATTTATCGTCCCTTCAACCCATACATTATCTTCTATGAAAATCAGTCCGTTAGCTGGTATTGCATAGTTACCGACAAGTGTTTTGTTATTGATACTCCAAGTGCCCCAGCCAGTTTGAGTAGAACTGCAACCACTTTGAGGATTTATTTGCGAAGTTACAGTGTAAAGATCGAAAGTGTCATTGGTTTTTAAAATAATTTGATAACCCTGACTACCTGATGCGGCAAAATATCGACCGCTAGCTTGCGCATTTGCTTTTATAGTCGACAGGTCACTCGTCAGCCCCACAAAATCGACAGCTGGTACCGGAAACTGTCTGCCTGCTTCGAAGATGTCAGCCCTAGTCGGCACGGGCGTAGTCGGTGGCGCTTCATTAGAACGAAAAGTGTCGTTTACTCCACTTCCTGGAGGAGCGTTCACATGGGTATGGACACCAAATTCATTATTACCCGTATGATCAGGATCATCCATGCTTTGCACTGCTGCAGTCACTGCGTTGTGAGCCAAACCATCGAAACGAAGTCCTTGGTTTACATGTATTGGCCCAAAAACTTCCGTACCCTGACCAAAACGCATAAAATCATTGGCCACGGTGGCATATTTTGCGAGTGATGGAATAGCCATCTCTACCCGTATTATCCTTTCCACAGTAGAACTGGCTGGGCGACCAGTCGATTCGATGATTACTTTAGTCGAACCTGTAGGCGGAGGAGTGATTTGTAAACTGAACTGGCCTACAGTATCGCCTTCCTTATCAATCACTGTGTGCACATATGGGCCGGCAACGCCTGTGCCATCTTTGTAATCAATTTGATTGTGGGCTAAATGCCATCTGTAATACTCGACCCCCGCTTCAGCAAATTGTATGGCTCTCTCTCTTTCCGAAGCTTGCCTACTTGCTTGTATATTCACTTTAGCCCAATTCATAATGCCAGTCATAAGTACCACAGCCACCGCCGACAAAATCAGTATTTGAATTAAGAGCTGACCTCTTTGATAATTTACAAATTTAAAATTTAAAATTTTCATTCAATTTTCAATGTATAAATTATACAATAAATACCCCACCCTGCCCTCCCCCGCCTGCCTTGCAGGCATTGCGCGGGCAGGCCTTATCAAGGGGAGGGAAAACCAAATGCATTACATTTCAGCGATAGCAAGATCGTAATGTATGCGTTTTTGGAGTTTGTGAGTGTTACCGTGAGAAAGTAAGCCTATGTAAGATTCTACTGTTTCTTTTTTACCATTCTTTTCTCTAATATTTCTAAACATCTTTCTTTTGGTAGCAGTACGCAGAACTCGGTGAGAGAAAAAATGTACCCAGCCAAGAAAATCCAAGCCAGAAGCAAGAGTTTTGATAAACAGTTTGTCTGGATGAATTTGTAGTTTAAGATTTTCGTCGAGAAAGTCAGCAATTCTAGGAATAAGTTCCAAAAGCTTATCTTTATCAGTATCAAGAAAGATAAAATCATCAGCATAGCGAATATAATACTTTTCTTTCAGTTTGTGTTTTACATACTGATCAAATTCATTCATGTATATGTTTACTAGAAGTTGGGAGGTGAGATTGCCAAGAGGAAGCCCGACACCATGTTTAGTAGAGTAAAAACTACCAACTACTGCGATTAATAGCAGTATTATGTCCGGATCAGAAATATGCTTCTTTAATATTTTGATTAAAATATCATGATCGACAGAAGCAAAAAACTTGCGGATGTCGCATTTGAGGACCCAGCATGTTTTGGTATTGTTTTTGGAAACTTGGTTTCCAAGTTTTTTAAATCTTTCTATGGCTTTGTGAGTACCTTTACCTATACGACAAGAGTACGAATCTGAAATGAATTTCTTATCAAAAAACGAATACAAAATTCTATACAGAGCATGATGCAGAAGCCTGTCCCGAACACTTGCTTTATGGATACTGCGAGGTTTGGGGTCGGAGATGTTGAAGGCTTCGTAGGCTAAATGTTTGTAGGTCTTGTCCGCCAAATCTCGATGGAGAGTAAAGATATTATCCATAAGATTCCTCTCGAAAAGTTCAACATCTTTGCGGGACTTTTTGCCAGTTCTAAATTCTTTCCAGGCCTCTAGCAAGTTCTCAGCAGAAATGATATCCTCGTAATTCCCCTCAAAAACTTTTTTCATGTTTATTATTACACCATAAAAATAACTTCTACGATGCCCCCCCCCCGCAGCACACACATCGCAAAACCTTTTACCGTTACTACGCAAGGCCAAAGAAATTTATGTTATTTGGTATAACTATTATCAAACTTTAACAAAAACGCACAGATATTCGCTAGGTGTAAGAATAGATAATTTATTTGTAGAGATAATAGAAAGTATCGCAGTAGCTAGTTTTCTTTCGAGAGAAGAAAAACATCCGTGGGTACGACTGGCGATAAGGAAAACAGATACCCTCAAGATTCTAATGATGGTTTTATGGGAAACCAAATCAATCGATAACAAGAAATATATCGCCCTGTCAGAGAAAATGGATGAGATAGGAAAAATGCTTGGAGGATGGAGTGGACAGCTGATAAAACAAAACTCTCCCACAAACGCGGGAGAGAAATAAAGAGAGTTGCGCACGCCACCGAAGCGGTAGCGGCGATGCCACTGATTGTCGTTGCGGTTGACGTTCACATTACGCTTACCGTCGTTCCACCGATTGAACGTGGCGAATTTGTGCGAGAAGTCGTCTGTGTTATCACCCCTTGAATGCTCTCAGGGCTAAGTTGTTTTCGACATTTAGAATGCCTTAAAATCTCACACCAAGTATCTTCATTTTTTATTGAAGTGTCTACATACATCACCCTATCTCGAACCTTAGTCAAAAATATTCTCGATATATGGATACTGGATTCGGTAGCAAGAATGATAAGATTTCACTCCCGCATATTCACCTACTACCTTTTTAATTTTAACATACAAAAAGGCCCCCATTTTCTGGGGGCCCGAGGACAAAGGTCGAAGGATCTAAAAGATCTAAACGACCTAAGTTCTTAGTACTTACTTGCACACGCCACCGAAGCGGTAGCAGCGAAACCACAGATAGTCGCCGCGGTCGACGTCCACACTACGCCCACCGTCGTACCACCGACGGAACGTGGCGAATGAAGCAGTGCCGTTTTCCTGCAAATTCCACTGGCAACCGTTGGGACGGTCGTCAGCGAATTTGGGATCGGCTTCATTCACAGCAGCCTGGGCGATGGGATCGGAAACGAGTCCACGTAGCTCGTACTCCTCAGCCAACTGCTTTGCAGAAGGGTCGTAGTCGAGATCGAAGAAAAAAACATCCTTCTCTTCCCCCTCACCTTTAGGCATCGTAGCGAGCACGTCAGCGTTGATATACTGCGTCCGTCCCGTGGCATCGATCGCCTGTTGGTAGGTGCGGGTGCGGTCCACCTTGACGCGGCGGACGATCATTTTACTGAGCGCGTCGACACGTCGGCGGAAAACTGTCAGAAGTTCCGGCCAGACTTCGTTGCTGCCGAGCACTTGTTGAACAGCCTCAGTCGGAAGTTCCGCACGATACCGCTTGAGGATCGAACGAAAAAGTTCTCCCGCCTTATCGATCTGCCCATCAGTGATTTCAACAACTGCGGCGACAGCAGATGGGGTCACGGTCTTAATGCTCATGGCGTCATCCTTTCAATGAATATGCAGGTTTGGGATATTAAGGCCTATGGCCACCTGCAGTCTGTCTTCTATTATACACCCAAATGAGTTCTATGTCAATATAAAGCAGTAAATAGCCCTGAAAATAAAGGTTTTATAAATTATCCTTCAAATTGCGGAGCATGACTTGGGTGGTGATGGTAACAGCAGAGGGAGGACGGGTTGTGTCCTTATCGATAATAAGAGTTATCTTGACTAGGCGGACCGAGAGCACATTTATAGGTAGAGTAAGCGGGCTTGATGTGCCGGTATATGTGTTGTTGTAATAGTAAAAAATCGGAGTCGAAGTACCATTTATAATATCGCGCGCTACGATACTTATAGTTTCATTTGATTGGTTATAGGTAAGGGGTGAACCAGAAGGCTTGACTACTCCCCGCCTTAATTCTTTGCCCTGCATGAAGTACCTCACCTGTTCTTTCAAAAAATCGTCATCGATGTCGCTAAAAAAAGTAATAGTGGAAGTAGAAGCAGAAGAAATGGCGTAGGCGCCAAGAGAAGAAGGTGAGGTACTTCGAAGTTCGGCCACCACCTTCCTCAAAACCTGCCTAGCATCGAACTGTAAACTCAAAGAGCTGTTTAGGTCGGAATTAAAAAAGAAAATATTTCTACCAAAGCCCCAAATCACTACCGATATCGCCCCAAATATGGCAATGGAAATGACCATTTCCAACAAAGTGAAACCTCGGTTAATTTTTAACCCGCCAGAACCCGTCCGTACCGGCACGGGCGGATGACTTCGTCGGGCTGGTTTGTAATTTGTAATTTTCATTCAATTTTCAATGTTTTAATTTTTATTCCGGAAGCATACTAGCTTCGATGCTTTGCCAGTCGTCGTTGGTGATGATATTTACGGGAAAAGTTTGAGTTTGGTAGCCACTTTTTTCCAGGAGGAGATCGTGATTGCCAGACGAAAGGGCCGAGAAAAGAGCCTGGCCGGGAGGAATACAGTCGGAAGTATAGGTAGCGGCGACGCTGGCAACATTTGGAGTTTTATTATCAACCAAAGTACTTAAAAATATTTTGTACCTAAAATATCTGTCGCCACTATGAACTGCGTTTATATTATTGTTTGAGGTAGTATAAAAAGTGCCGGCAGTCCCATCAGAGCCAAGGTAGGTCCACACAGTTTCTGCTGTATTTTCCAAAGCAGTAGCAAACTGTAATTTGACACTGTCCGAGCCAGATTGGGGCGGCTGATCAGTCGGGCTCCAAACGATATTACTGAAATTTGAAGAGGTGCCAGTATCAAATATCGAGGAGGTGAGAATGCCAGAGAAAACATAATGCCCCAAATTTTTTATAAGTTTAAGCTCTCCGGCAGGAGAAGAAGTATCAATATTGCCATCATCGCTCCAGTATCTAGATTCATCCGCAAAATTGCTTTGACCAGCTCCACCCGACCAATCGGTTTGTTCCAAATAACCGCGACCTGTAACTTTGTCTGCCGAGAAACTCCCTTGAGTAAGAGTAAGCTCGACTTCAGAAAGAGGCAAACTAGTAGCACTGTCTTTAACAGTAACAAGTAAATTATTTGGTTCCCCTTCGGCGAGTACTATGTCGATGTTTTGAACCGCATCAGGAAGGACAGCAAAGGGAGAAGGAGGATTTACTCCTGCAAGATTGAATCCTCCTCCAGTGATCGAAAGATTAAATGTATCCCATTCAATATTATTCAGTGTTTTTATTCCAGATGAATCGGTGCTGTAATTACCAGTAAACTTCAGAACATCGGGATCCGTCCCTATAAGTTTTCCTCCAGTAAGTAAGAACGGTACGCTTGCTATAGGCAGACATTGCATATTTTTGGAAGAAATATTTATAGTACTCACTTTGTCGATAACAAAAGAAATTTGAGTGACCTGCTGAATGATGACTGTGGCGTCAGGCTTGGTCGGGTTGGGGTTACCAGAAGAAGTGGCATAGGTTCTATCAGTCGTATAACCTGATTTAGTAGCTGAAATTCTGTAAGCATTGACCCCAGGAGGAGCATCAACAATAGCGAGAAGACCGCTTGCGTCAGTAACATCATTTATGGAAACAGTCGGAGTCGTAGACTTGGTAAGAGAAACACTGGCTCCTTGTACCGGCACTCCGTTAGCATCAAAAACTTTTATAAAAAGAGCCCCGTTTGTGGAAGCAGTTTCCAAATTTTTAGGCGCCACTCGACCGACAATCGACATCGGTTGAAAATTTTTACAACTAGCACAAGCTACTTCTATTTGGACCATTTTATAATCAGCTGGTGACAAATCATTTGGCGAACCACCTATTTGGCCATCGTATGGATCGTCAGTATTACGAATAGTGCGAGTAATTTGGAAAGTATAATTATCACGTACAGCTGTCGTGGTAGCGAGCAAGATTCCAGAAGGGATACCCCCTACTAGGCCGACACTCGAATATGGCATGTTGCGAATTAGTTCAAATTCGCTGTTGGCCACATCAGTCGCCATTATTTTAAATTTGCCTGCTCCCACAAGCTGCATAAATGATGCATACCCGTGAAAAACAGAAAGGGCAATGACCGCAAACACTGCCGCCCCTACGAGCATTTCTACCAAAGTAAAACCTTTTTTTATTTTATTGGATGACATCAACTAATGAGTAAGTAGGTAGGAGCATCGATATAGCGAAGACTCCGACACCCAGGCCAATTAAAATCATGAGTATAGGCTCGATAATAGTAGAGAGATCCTTAGTGCGTTGATCAACTTCATCCTCATAGAAGTCGGCAATATTTTCGAGCATTTTTGAAAGCTCCCCCGTTTCCTCACCTACCGCCGTCATTTCACCGACATAAACAGGATACAAACCTTTGGCTTCGGAAAATACGCCTGAAATGGCACCTCCTTTTTGAATAGTCTCGCCAGCTTTTTCAAGCACTTCTTTATAAAAACTATTTTGCAATACATCGCGCGTCACTTCGATCGCTGCCACGATACTGACTCCGGAAGAAACAAGCGAAGAAAGAGTACGGGCAGTACGAGCAGAATTTACTTCTTTAGTAATAGGTGAGATAAGAGGAGCATGGAGGACGACAAAGTCAGCCACTCTTTTACCTTTAGGAGTGCGGAAGAAGTAAATGACTCCCACCACAAAAGCTATCATGGCCGCAATTATCAAAATGAGGTTAGCTCGCATGAAATCGCTGATAGCAATAATAATGCGAGTAGGAAGAGGTAAATCGATGCCAAGGCCACGGAATGTTTCGGTCAGAGTCGGCACCATATAAACCATAAGTACGATACCTAGAACAATCATGACGATGACCACGATCGTGGGATATATCATGGCTCCCTTTATTTTCTTGGTTAGTTTGTTCGACCTATCCATTTGATCAGCGACAATGCGAAGGGATTCGACGATTTTACCCGATTCCTCTCCCGCTTTGACCATCATGATAAAGAGGTCGGAGAAAACATTTCTATGCTCTTTCATAGCTTCAGAAAAAGCTTTGCCTTGATCAATCGAAGCGTGTAAAGACTCTAGGATAGCTAACAGATTCTTATTTTTGCTTTGCTTAGCGACAATAGTAAACGCCCGACTCAAGGAAATGCCGGCTTCGAGCATGGTAGCTAGATTTTTGGCAAAAGAAATTTTCTCATCAGCCTTCACTCCGCTCGTAAGCTTCATACTGAAGTTTATCCCACTCTTTTGCTTCTCCTCCTTTACCGAAACAATCGTTCCTCCTTCCCTTTTTACTTCTCCATACAAAACAGTTTTATCGGCAACTTCTTTCTTGCCTTCGTACTCCTCGCCATTCTTTACCGCTTTGTATTTATAGATAGGCATTATGATTAATTAAAAGATTTAAATAAGGAAAGATGGAAATATTAAAAACAACAAATCATTCGGAGACAACTCTCAGTACTTCTTCGATTGTAGTAAGGCCTTGGGCCGCTTTGAAAACACCATCCTCGAGCATGGTAAGCATACCTTCCTTGCGAGCTTGTGATTCTATTTCCTCGCTCGCGGCCCCTTTCACGATCAAATCCTTCACTGCAGTCGAAACATTTAAGACTTCGTGGATACCGAGCCGACTGTGATAACCCTCCTCTTTATCCTTCAATGTTTTCGGGGGGCGATAGAAATAAACATCATCCCAAGCATCCTTCTTACCTATTATTTTTTCCTCGCGCAAACATTCGAGCACCTTATCCATATTGACCAACTTCCCGATGGACTCTATTTCAGCTTTAGTGAGTTTATATTTTTCTTTATTCGCGGAGAGTTGTCGCACCAACCTCTGAGCGATGATAACGTCGAGAGTGGAAACTAGGAGGAAAGGTTCTATTTTCATATCGACCAGTCGAGGAATGGCACCGGCAGCACTATTGGTATGCAAAGTAGAAAGTACTAAATGGCCAGTAAGTGAAGCATTGATAGCTAGCGAAGCTGTTTCGGTATCGCGGATTTCACCCACCATTATTATATCGGGATCCTGACGCACTAGGCTACGCAAACCGGTAGCAAAGGTAAGGCCTATCTCCGGTTTTACCTGAGTTTGATTGATACGCTTCATCTGGTATTCGATCGGATCCTCCACGGTCGAAATGTTGACATCGGGCTGATTCAAAATATCGAGCATAGTGTAGAGAGTAGTCGATTTACCGCTTCCTGTAGGACCTGTCGTCAGTATCATACCGGTAGTATGCTGCAAAGCTTTGTGGAGGGCATCGAGGCCAGAGCCATGGAAACCGAGGGACTCCAAGGTAAACCCAGAAGCGCTCTCGCGCAAAAGACGCATGACCACCTTCTCCCCATAATAGATCGGTAGAGTGGAAACACGGAAAGAAACTTTCTCGCCATTCATGTCTATTTTAAAACGGCCATCTTGAGGTAATCTTTTTTCATCGAGTTTGAGATTGGACAAAACTTTGATACGAGCAGTAAGAGGTGAGGCCACATTCTTAGGTAGGACCATGGCGTCGTGTAGAAGGCCATCAATGCGATAACGCACCAAAAGCTGGCTATCCATAGGCTCGACATGGATATCGGAAGCATCCTGAATGATGGCGTGTTTTAAAAGAGTGTCGACAATACGGACAATGGGCAGTTCCTCTGCCTGCTTTTTCAAATCACCTTCCTTTTCCTGTCCCACCAGAGCGGCATCCTCAACGATAGTTTTGAGGCCGGCTGATTCCATTTGGATAATATCGCCAAACTCATCCTTCAAATTTTTCTGGTATTGAATAAGGACGGAGCGCATACTCTCCGAATCAGTGAGTCGAGGCAATATTTTCACCCCCACTTTTTTAGTAATGGAGCTAACTGCTTGTAAATCTTCAGTATCGAGCATAGCCACTTCCAAAGCATTTTCATTTTTCTTAAAAGCAACGATGTTGTGCTTGCGAGCAATCGGCTCAGGAATAAGAGAGAGTACTTCGTGCTCTATTTTTTGGCCCTTCAAATTTACGAAAGGGATACCGAGGATATAAGCTTGCATGCGACGCAAATCATCATCGTTTATTTTGCCTCGAGCAATAAGGATATCGCCAATCGATTTTTTATTCTTCTTCGCTTCTTCTTCCGCTTCTTCAATTTCAGGCAAAGGAATAAGTCCCGAATCAACAATAAATTCTTTCAACTGTTTTTCTTCAACGTGCATATTAAGAATAATTATAACAGAGAATTTGACTTTGATATTGGTTTGTATATAATGACTCTAATACTGGAAATCAGCTCGCCGAGAGGCGGGCAATTTCTTTAGAAATAATTGGAATAACATGTTTGATCTAAAAGTAATAAATTCTGTATTAGGAGAGCTAGAGGAAGAAAGAGGTATACCAAAAGAAAAAGTGCTTGAAGCGATAGAGGCTTCGCTTGCTACTGCCTACAAAAAAGAATACGGCAAACGCGGACAAATAATTCGCGCCACTTTTGATTTGAACAGTGGAGGAGTAGAAATGTCGCAAGCCAAAATCGTAGTCGATGGATCAAATGTATTCCTCGATAGAGAGTCGTACGAAGCGGCTATCGAAAGCGCCGAAGAAACTAACGACGAAAGAGAGCTCTTCAACCCAGAAAAACACATCATGATAGATGACGCTCGCAGAATAAAGAAAGACGCAAAGCTCGGAGAGGAGATAATTTTTCCTATAGAAAGCAAGGGTGACTACGGTCGTATTGCTTCCCAAACTGCCAAACAGGTAATTATGCAAAAAATACGTGAGGCTGAGAGACAGGGAGTACTAGCTGAATTCGGCCAAAAAGAAGGCGATATCGTAAACGGCTCCGTTCAACGTATCGAACGAGGTACTATTTTTGTCGATGTCGGCAGAGCTACCGGTATTTTGCCTTATGAGGAGCAAATCCCAGGCGAACGTTACAGCCAAGGAGAAAGAGTCCGCGGATACTTATATAGAGTGGAAGATGGACCAAAAGGAGTGGTGCTCCGTCTTTCTCGCTCCCATCCACGCTTCCTAGTAAAACTTTTTGAAGTAGAAGCCCCAGAACTAGCAAATGGTGCAGTGGAAGTAAAAGCTGTCGCACGTGAAGCGGGCAGTCGCTCAAAAGTAGCAGTATTTTCGAATGATTCACACATCGACCCGGTAGGCTCCTTGGTAGGCCAGAGAGGAGTGAGAGTAGCTACAGTAACAAGCGAACTAGGTGGAGAGAAGATAGATATTATAGAATGGTCAGAGGATCCAAAAACTTTCATTGAGGACGCTCTCTCTCCTGCAAAAGTGATAGAAGTGGAAATTGATACTGAAAATAAACAGGCTACTGTTACCGTTTCTGAAGATCAACAGTCTCTCGCTATCGGCAAAGGTGGCCAAAATGTGCGCCTCGCTGCGAAGCTCACCGGTTGGAGAATCGATATCAAGTCAGTCCAGGGAGAAGAGTTGGCGGCTGAAGTAGCTCCTGTCGCTGAAACCCAAACTAAACCAGCAGAAACAGCCCCAACCCACGAAGGCGATATAAATCCGGAGTTGGTGACTGAATAACACCCCACCTCTCGCATTGCCTCGACCTCCCCTTAACAGGGGAGGGAATACAGAAAAAGTGATATCCTTAATGCATTATTCTTAATTCTTAAACTCAAATGAATTTGTGGCACGATATAAAAGCGGGAGAAAAAGATAAAATAAATACTATTATCGAGATCAATAAAGGCTCGAAAAATAAATATGAGGTAGATAAAGAAACAGGCCTTATCGCTCTCGACAGAGTGGCGCATACGGCGCAGGACTTTCCCTTTGACTACGGTTTCGTACCCCAAACACTTTGGCACGATAATGACCCACTTGATGTTGTGGTACTCACTACCTACCCTCTCCTCCCTGGCATATTAGTAAAAGTGCGCCCGATCGCTATCATGAACATGATCGATTCTGGAGAAGGTGATGACAAAATAATAGCCGTGCCTATAGATGACCCTCGTTGGAGCGATGTGAAGGATCTGGCAGATATAAATAAACACACTCTGAAAGAGATAGAGCATTTCTACTCTACATACAAAAAACTCCAAGACAAAGTAGTGGAAGTGACTGGCTTTAAACCTCGAGAAGCAGCGGAGCAAGCTTTCGAAGAAGGCAAGAAACTCTACCAAGAAAAATACGCTAAGTAATCGCCTTACAAATTAGTCTCGATTTGAGCTTATGATATAATAGGGTCTATACTGACGAGGCTGATTACACGTAAAATATTAAAGACTATGATGGTTAAAATAAGTAATAAGAAAAAGGTCATCGCACTCACGATGATATCAAGCTTACTCCTATCAGGAGTAGCCTCAGCACATGGGGAAATAGCATTAGAAATAAACAATGGTACTAGTACTGAAGTTAAAGAAAGTATCCGCGACAGGTTGGACGAAATAAAAGCTAAAGCTAAAGCTCAAACTGAAGCCTTAAGAGAAGAAGCTAAAGACAAACAGGAGGCATTGAAAGATCAAATCGAAGCAAAAAGAGAAGCCCTAAAAGCAGAAATAGAAGCACGTAAGGGAGAAGTGAGAACAGATTTGGAAATAAAAAGAACAGAAGCAAAAGAAGCGGTAGTAGAAAACTTGAAAGAAAGGCTTTCGAACTTCGTAACAAAGATGGTGAGAAGGTTTGAAGCGGCTACAGAAAGACTTGAAAAAATAACAGATAGGATAGATTCGAGAATAGTTAAAATGGAGGAGGAAGGAATAGACACAGCAGAAGCAAAAGCCCTCCTTGCCACTGCAAAAAACAAGCTAGAGACGGCTAAAACGAGTATCGAAGCAATAAAAACCGAAGTGCGAGAGTTTGAAGCTGTGGATAGTGGAGCGACAGAAGAATTAAGAGCAGGTTATGCTGAAGTAAAAGAGGCAGTAGCAAAAGCTAAAGAAAATATCCGTTCTGCCCATGAAGCTCTGGTAGAAGTGATCAAAAATCTCAAACCCGGAGAAAATAGAAGTGAAAATTAAAACCCGCCTGAACCCCGTCCATACCGGCACGGGCGAATGACAAAGTCGGGCAGGATTATAAATTAAAAAATAAAATGGACACATTCAACCCACAGCCACCAGTATCCCCAAATCCAATAAGTAGCTTTGCGCCAGAAAAAAAATCCTCTGGGCCTCTTATAGCCGTTATAGTCATACTACTTATTATCATAGTGGGAGGCTTATATTTCCTAAATCAGCAAATGAATCGTTCGCGAACATTGCCAACAGATTCCGAGACGACAGAAGAAAGTGATAACGTAACAACATCACTCGAAGCCCAAGGTAACACTGACGACCTAGACTCAATAGAAGCTGACTTAAACGCCACTTCGATAGACTCTCTCGACCAAGGAGCGGCGGCAATTGAATCGGAAACTAATATGTAGTACTGTAGGTCTCAATGTCATACAAAGTAGAAGTAAAGAAACTACCGAAATCGGAGATGGAACTGAAGGGGAGCATAGAGGCTCCCCTTCTTGAAGGTGCTAGGAAAAAGGCTCTGAAGAAACTTTCCGAAAGAATCAATATCGCAGGCTTCCGTAAAGGCCATGTTCCGGAGAAGGTAGTGGTAGAAAAAATCGGGGAAGGAAATATATTAGAAGAAGCAGCTGAAATACTGCTTTCGGAATTCTATCCGAAAATATTGGTTGACCAAAAAATTGACTCAATCGGTAGGCCTAAAGTTTCCATAACCAAACTCGCCACCCACAATCCGCTCGAATTTACTATTACTACTGCAGTATTACCTATTTTTGAATTGGGGGATTATAAGAAAGTAACTAAAGACATTAGAGAAAAGGAAAAAAGTAAAGAAGTAAAGATTGAGGCAACAGAAAAAGAAATAAACGATGTAGTAACACAGATAAGAAAAAATAAAGCTCATTATGATTGGTCCCACTCCGCATCTCCTTTCAGTCGAGCTACGCGGGACAAGCAAGACAATCTTGTACACGATCACCCAGATTTTGAGAAAGAAGAAAATCTGCCAGAGTTTAATGATGAATTTGCGAAGCAAGTAGGTAAGTTTGAATCAGTAGAGCAGATGAAAGAGAAAGTGAAAGAAAATATTATAGAAGAAAAAAAGTATAGAGAAATCGAAAAGAAAAGGGCCCTGATTATGGATGCTTTGGTGAAGACCGTTGATATGGAGTTACCCGATATTTTGATTGAAAGTGAAGTAGAAAAGTCACTAGCTCAAATGAAAGATGACGTAGCAAGAGCAGGAGCAAATTTTGAAGATTACCTTAAGGAAACTAAAAAGAAGGAAGAGGATTTGCGTGCCGATCTAAGAGAGGGAGCAAACAAAAAAGCTAAGATACAACTTATATTTAATAAGATAGCTGAGGAAGAAAAGCTGGCACCAAACAAAGAAATACTAGAACACGAAGTAAAACAAATTCTCGAACATTATCCAGGAGCCTCGGAAGAAAGCGCTCGCATCTATATCGCTACCCAACTCCTCAATCGCGAAGTATTAAAGTTGCTAGAGCAGTAATAGCCGCCGTCTCGGCTCTTAGAATCAAATTTCCCAAACTAAATATTTCCATCTTTTCTTTTTTAAATCTTTCAATTTCTTTGCTAGTCCAACCTCCTTCTGGCCCGATAAAAATAACCAAGGGTGACCTTTGGCCAGAGGGTTCGGGCCAAGGGTCACCCTTGGTTATGCCAGAAGAATCGAAGACAACTGCGCTACTGTAATTCTTGATACTAGCTTCTAAATTCTCTACCTCTCTAATTTCCGGCACATCGGCCCGACCACACTGCTCACTAGCCTCCACCGCAATTTTCCGAGCACGTTCTATATTAAAACCTTTCTTTTCACTTCGATCAGAAATAATGGGCACAATTTTGGAAACTCCTAGCTCTGTCGCCTTTTCCACCACCCACTCCATTTTATCTTTCTTTATTAGCGACTGACAAAGAATAATTTCTCTCCCGATCTTCTTTGGCAAAATCCCTTCCCGCTCTTCTAGGATTTCTATTTTTACTTCTTCCTTTTTTAAATCTTTTAACTCTCCAATAAATTCCATTCCTGATCCATCAAACAAAATTACCCTATCCCCTGTTTTGTAACGAAAAACTTTACGCCACTGATTTAAAAGTCGTTCTTCTTTAACAAAGACCTCCTTCCCTTCTATTTTTTTATCTATATAAAATCTGTGTAACCTCATATATTCATACTATGCCATAAAAAGACTAAGCGCCACGGAGGGACGAACCCCCGTAGCGCTTTCGAAGCTGATCGCGACAAACCGTTAGGCTGCCGCGGACAACTCCTTTACCTTGTTGTTTTTGTTGCCGGGCGGACGGCCCCGGCGCTTGAGCTCGCTCATCCACGCGGGCGGGCGCCCGCGACGGCGACCCCGGCCCCGAGCTAAGCGCTCCAGGGTCAAGATGGCCTCTTCGATTTGCTCGCGTTCCTGGCGAAGGTCCGCCAGCATCTTCATGACATCCATAGTTGGAATGCCTCCTGCGCACCATTATACACATAAAGCTAAATATGTCAATACTCTATTCAAATTCAAATATTTTGTGTTATACTAGCCTCCTAATTCTCAAAAATTTAAAGAAATACAAAAATATGTCATACCTAGTACCGACAGTGATAGAAAAAAGTCCCCAAGGAGAAAGAGCTTACGATATTTACTCTCGTCTATTGAAAGAACGCATCATTTTCATCGGTGGCCCGATAGACGACACCGTAGCAAACTTGGTCATCGCCCAACTCCTATTCCTACAATCGGAAGATCCTAAAAAAGATATCTCTCTTTACGTTAATTCCCCTGGAGGAAACATCCATTCTGGTTTGGCTATTATAGACACGATGAACTACGTAAAACCAGACATCCAGACAATATGCGTAGGTATGGCTGCTTCTATGGGATCAGTAATACTATCTGCCGGCACCAAAGGCAAAAGATTTGCTTTACCCAATTCAGACATAATGATCCACCAGCCTCATGTAAGTGGGGTCGAGGGTCAAGCTTCAGACATAGAAATAAGCGCCAAACATATCCTAAAATCTAGAGAAATCTTAAATAAGATTTTGGTAAAAAATACCGGTCAATCAATGGATCGTATAGAAAAAGATGTCGATCGTGATTACTTCATGTCAGCGGAAGAAGCTAAAAAATACGGAATTATAGATAAAATATTGAGCTAATAGACAAAATACAATAGTGGATGTAGAATGGTTTTATTACCATTTTAAATTCACAATCCCGTTTAGACCGACCAAGCGATAGAACACCGAAATAACAAAAAGTAACAAAAACCTATGTTTTCCAAGCTAAATCAGAATATTACCGAAGTAGTAAATCGCCCAATCTAGAAAAACGGGATCGTAAGATCCCAACATGTCATTAAAATTAGTAGTCCTCATTGCCAGTTTCGCCGCTGTACTCGGTGTCGCTTTCGGTTATTTCCTACGATGGATCATTTCTTTAGGCCAGAGAGGTTCAATGGAAGTGCGTATGAAACAGCTTGAGCTGAATGCTCGAGAAGAAGCGACCAAAATATTGGAAGAAGCGGAAAAGAAAGCTCAAGCAGAATTACAATTAGTACGAGCAGAGACCAAAGAAAAAGAAGAAAAAATAAAAAAAACTGAAGATAGATTGATTAAAAAAGAAGAATTTCTAGACAAGAGACAGGTAGATATCGATAAAGAAGTAGAACAGATCAAAGAAAAAGTTTCGGAAATTAAAGCTATCAAAGAAAAGGCAGAGAGTTTGGAAAAACAAAAGTACGAAGCTTTGCAAAAGGCATCTAGCCTATCAGAAGAAGATGCAAAACAAGTACTTTTGAGAGAAGTGGAAAGAAAATTTGAGGAAGATGTAGTTGTACGTATGCAAAAACTGGAAAACCAGGGAGCAGAGAAAATCGAAAATAAAGCGAAGGAAATACTGACGACTTCAATCCACCGTTTGGCCAACTCGGTATCATCGGACATATTTGCAACTAATGTCCCTATTCCTTCGGATGAAATAAAGGGCAAGATTATAGGAAAAGAAGGTAGGAATATCAAAGCTTTTGAAAGAGTGTCGGGAGTAGAAGTAATCGTCGACGATACTCCGGGTTCTATTACTCTTTCCTCTTTTGATCCTGTGCGCAGACAAGTAGCTCGAGTGGCTCTCGAATATTTAATCCAAGATGGAAGAATCCAGCCTGCAAAAATAGAAGAGATGGTAGAAAAGGCTAAGCAGGAAATAAATAAAATAATGAAGCAGAAAGGTGAGGAAGCGGCTTATGAGTGCGGTGTGTTTAACCTTGACCCAAGGATTATAGCTATTCTTGGTCGACTACATTTCCGCACTTCATATGGCCAGAATGTACTGCAACATTCAATCGAGATGTCGCACATTTGCGGCATGCTAGCGCAAGAAATAGGAGCTGACGTGGCTATCGCCAAAGCCGGAGGATTGCTACATGACATAGGAAAAGCAGTAGATCATGAAATCACGGGTACTCATGTCGAAATCGGTCGTAGAATTCTACAAAAATTTGGTGCCGACGAACGCATTATCCGTGCTATGGAAGCCCATCATGGTGAATATCCTTACTCCACTCTCGAATCTTACTTGGTGCAAGCGGCCGATGCTATTTCAGGAGCTCGCCCTGGAGCTCGTCGCGATACAGTAGAAAATTATTTGAAGAGATTACAAGAACTCGAAGCTATTTCCAATTCATTCAAAGGAGTAGAGAAGTCGTACGCTCTGCAAGCTGGACGCGAAGTAAGAGTATTCGTCACTCCACATGATGTGACCGACCTAGAAGCCAAAAACTTAGCTCGCGATATCGCCGTCCGCATTGAAAACGAACTAAAATATCCAGGAGAAATAAAAGTAGTAGTCATCCGCGAATCCCGCACTATCGAATTTGCGAGGTAATTACTCCATTTCAATACTTAATTTTAGAATTCAGTATTCAAATGGAGCGAGGAACCGGAGTTCCTCGCAAAAATCGCTACATACGCCTGATCGCAACCTCTTCAATCATTTGCATTAACTCACCGTTAGCTTCACGCTTCTCCACTTCTTCGATTCGAACTCGAAGTTTAAAAGCCAGGATCCTGGTGGACTTCTTCATAGCCTCTCTTAGACGATACTGGGCAAATGGATCATCACCGCCAAATATCAGCCTTAAAACTTCTTGATCTGTTTTTCTCGCATGTTTCATAGTTGATTCTCCTTACGGTTTAGGAAAATAGTCAGTAAAAAGAAGTATCGAGGCCAAGGTAAATAACACAAGACCTAGAAAAATGTAGCAGATTTTTTTGATGTTCATATTCTGGAATAATCATACACGAAAAAATAGATATTGTCAATATATTCGTATAGGTTCAATAGCTTGGCACCACTTGGTGGAATATCATCAAGAGTATGTATACAAACAACAAGAACATGCCTCTAATCAGAAGAGAGGCTGCAAGACTAGTTCACAAAGGCTGGAGTGCTAGGAAGGTTGGTAGATATCTTGGATTTCACCATACAGCGGTCATGGAATGGGTTAGAAGAGCAGACGTGATCGGAGATCACCCAATACCGACGAGATCATCAAAACCAAAATCACATCCAAAACAATTGAAAGAAAATGTGGTGAGAAAGATTGTGAACAAGAGACTTGAACACAATCGATATGCGGAAGCAGTACACAAAGAACTTTTGAATGACGGGGTCATGGTATCTCTTTCTTCAGTTAAAAGAACTCTGGAGAGAAAATATTTAATCAAAAAGAGATCTCCATGGAAGAGATACCACCCTCACCAAGATCGCCCATATCCCCTTAAATCAGGCGATTTGGTGCAGATCGATACTATCCATCGGATGGTGAGTGAGAAGAAAAGATTGTACGTTTTTGTACTGATCGATGTCTTTTCTCGTTGGACATATGCAAAAGCTTTTGAGCGTATGAATGCAAAAACTAGTATTGATTTTGTTTCAGAAGCTCAAAAAGAAGCCAGTTTTCATTTCAATATGTTACAGTCCGATCACGGTCCAGAGTTTGGCAAGTGGTTCGTGGAGAGAATACAAAAATCTCATCGATACACCAGGATCGGTAAACCTAACGACAATGCCCACATCGAGAGATTTAACCGCACACTTCAGGAAGAGTGTTTGGACAAAGTTCCAAACACTGTCGGATTGATTAATATCGCTTTGAAAAAATATTTAAAGTATTACAATTACGAACGAGTTCATGCAGGAATTAATTACCTAATTCCCATACAGGTGGTGTGAAGCTATTGATTAGATTACGTATATTTTATTGTTTTAATATTACTTATTTGAGAAAACTTTATACAGCATTATACTAATGATATAAATATTTATGACAAATTTATGTTTATAAAAGATTTTGATGGCTGGAATATAGAGAAAAAGAGGGTCCATTCGGAAGAAAATCCAATCTACTTTAGGGAAGGAGATATTTGGTGGTGTAAGTTAGGGGTAAATATTGGTGATGAGCAAGATGGAAAAGGAGAGAACTTTAGTCGTCCTATTTTGATTATCAAGAAATTCAATCAATTTATATTCTGGGCTGTCCCCCTCTCAAGTAAGCTAAAGAAAAATAAATACTATGTTGTATGTAAAAGTTCAGAAGAAGAAGATCGAGCAGCGATCATTTCTCAAGTAAAACTTGTAAGCATCAAGAGGTTGACTGACAAAATAGGATTCGCAGATAAAAAATCTTTAGAAACAATCAAAAAGGCGATCAAAGAATTGCTCTGATCGCCTTTTTGATTTTCCTGGCTCCGAAGAGCCAAAGCCCGAAGGCCATTTGTACAAGAAGTATAGCAAAACCAAAATATATGTCAAGTGAAATAAATTCTAATATAGTAAAGCAACTTAGGGAGATTGGTCTCAAGCAAAATGAAAGTGAAGTGTATTTGTTTCTGTTACAGAATGGTATATCCACTCCCCCAGTCATAGCAAGAGGGACTAATATTGCTCGAACTAATTGCTATAACATTTTAGGCTCACTTAAGGAAAAAGGCGTTGTAGACGAACAACTAAAAGGCAAAAGAAAGGCATACATTGCCAGAACTCCTGAGTCCCTGAAACTTAGTCTCCAGAGAAAGCTTGAGGTGACTGACAGGCTACTTCCAGACTTGGAAGCTCTACACATCACCCAAAAAAATAAACCGGTTTTTAGATTTTATGATGGATGGCAAGAAGTAAAACAAATTTATGAATTTTCTCTCCAGGCGAAAAAAATATATGGACTCGGTTCGACAGAAAGATTGGATTCAATAGATGAAAACTTTTTTGAAAACTATATAAGTAAGTGCAAGAAAAACAACATAGAATTTCAAGATTTAGTGACTCACGATTCAGAAAAATCGAGTAATTTGATAAAAAATGTGCGAGGAGAGATGCATAAAATAAAATTCCTCCCCGAAGAATATTCACAAAACATCACTGATCTACTAATTTGGGATGACAGCATCGCCCTAATCTCATTAGAAGAACCGATATTCGGCACTGTCATTACAAGCAAGCCTCTCGCATCGACTCTAAAGATGATTCTTCAATTAATCTGGAATAAAATTTAAAAAATATATGAAAACGGGGCGGCCATTGCTGGCCGCCCCGTTGGGTTGGATTCTAGTTCAGCCCTTGCCGGACGAGGCGCTACCGCCTCGCCGGAAAATGAACTGCGTCTCGCACGTTCCGTCTTCGCAGACGGTGATCGTCGGTACACCCTGAGGAAAATAGGACCCATTCGAAAAATAGTACCGAACAACTCCGTTTGACAACATTTCCTTGCGCGTCGGCAGAGTGTTCCTGCCGAGTAACACCATGCTTTCGAGCTTGACGTTACCTGCCAAGTCGAGAATTGACTCCCCTTCAGATGATACTCCGTCGCCGACGATGGCGAAGGTGTGCAGAGACGGCTGACCGACCGGGATTGTGAGCCCACTCAATTCTCCAGCGTAAAGCCGGAAGAGATTGATGGCGCAGATGGCCGGTAGACCAGGAATCACTTCCCGAATCGCGCCGGTGTCCAGAACGACGAAGGTGGAGTAGGTACCCGGAGAGAATTCGAAACCGAATTCCCCGAGACGAACCACTCTTTCACTGCCGCACTCCTGGCCCTGGACGACATAGTTGCCGGAGGCGAGGATGTTGAGCCAAAACTTCTCTCCGTAGTCGTTGAACCTGGGTTCAGGGATGATCGCCGCCGTACGAAGCATCGGCAAGCCGATGGCGCTACGTCCTCTACTGGGAGCACGCATTTCGACTGCCGATAAAGCCTGGGTGGCTTGCTGTGGATCGAGGCGATTCTGACCGAGCATGAGGCCCGGGAGCAGAAGAGCCAAAAAAATCATAGACGCGAACAATTTGGTCATGTTGCAGGTCTCCTGATTGGCACAGTAGCACCTTTGGATATTTTTGTCAATACACAAGACCTATCCCCAAACATTTAGTCAATGTATTGCCACAAAAAAGGCCTTAATATATACTCTGTTTGTGGAGGAATTAAAAAATAACTTTCTACGAAATGAATAAAGCAAGTTTGATTGATGAAGTGCAAGCCAAACTCGGCGGCACTAAAACACAGGCAGAAGATATAGTTGAATCGATGATAAATTCAATCGTAAATACCTTGAAGAAGGGCGACGAAGTATCGATCGCCGGACTTGGTATCTTTTCGACAAAAACAAGGGCGGCTAGAACGGCTCGCAACCCTCGTACTGGAGCGTCAGTACAAGTACCAGCGATGAGAGTACCTAAGTTTCGTGCAGCCAAGGCTTTGAAGGACGCAGTGAAATAAATAGAAGCCAGAATCAAGAACCTCGAATCTAGTTTGCCCACTTAACAAAAATCCCCTTCTCAGGGATTTTTGTTTTTTTATTTAATACATCAATTCTAGTGCGGGATGCCGGAATCGGACCGGCGACGAGAGTTTGGAAAACTCCTATTTTACCACTAAACTAATCCCGCCTTCGCATTTCCCTCTGGTCAAGCTACGGCGGGCAAGCCCGCTGAGCATATTTCAGAATTCTAGCACAAAAATTCATCTATCAAAGCTAGCTTGATTATGTAAAAGGAATGTCGGATTCGGAAACGAGTTTTATGGCGAGATCGAAGTTATCATCTTTGTGAAGTTTATTTCTCTTCATTTTGTGACATTTGAGGCATTTATGGAGCAAGCTCCAGCTGTCGCCATCCTTCTCCGCCGCTATTGGCTCCATAGGGCCACCACACTCCTCTGCTCTATCACCAGGAAAAATATCAACATGCCGGCTCCATAAACACTTAGGACAATGATTGGTATAGCCATTACCAGAAACTTTATTCTCACAATTAACGCAAGTAAAATCTTCTTTATGTTTTTTAAAAGTTTCTGACATTTTCAGAGTGAGCTGGTACATGCGAGACGATAGCAAGAGCTGTAGCAATAATAACTAAATTTTTTATTATGTACTGGCCTTCGAGAGTTGGTATCCACGAATCGCTCCAAGTGGCCGCTGGAACAAAAATTAGTGGTAAAAAAGTGGTAATCATGTGAATTGAAAGGAAAGCTACTGCCACTCTCCAAAATTTTGGAATCAAAAATAAAATTCCAATAAGCATCTCAAATAAACCGAAAAATATTATAAAAGTATTAAACTCCACAAAAGGCATCGTTTTAGACAAGAGATTTGAAACTAAAGGACTAGCTGGGCTCTCCCCCACAACCTTTAAAACTCCAAACCAAAAGAAAACTACAAACAAGGCAAACCTGGCAAAAGGAAGGCTCCATTTCCTGGAAAAATTTATAAAGAAATTATCGATTCGATTCATTCGGGGCGCCGGGAATCGAACCCGGCCCTTATGTTCCCAAAACATATATACTACCGATATACTACGCCCCGCCTTCGCATTTCCCTCTGGTCAAGCTACGGCGGGCAAGCCCGCTTAGCTATATATTGAAATACTATCACAAAATAATATTTTCTATATACCTCACTTTGCCTACCCGCTTTTCCATATCTAAAAACACACAAGCCAAGTCGAATTGCCAATCAGGATCCTTTTTCTTAAATTTTTCTAAAATATAAGTTTGGATGGCGCGGCCAAGCCTTTTTAGTTTCCACGGGTGCATATTATCCTCCGGACGATAATTGTCACCTACTACAGCCTGCTCAAATTTGCCTCCATAACTTTTTCTAGAAACACTTTTTACTTCTACAAAAAATATTCTCCCTTCTTTCTCGGCCACGATATCTATCTCTCCCCATTTTTTTCTATAATTTCTATCTAGTACCTTATAGCCTTTCCTTTCGAGATAACGAGAGGCTACCTGCTCCCCCACCGCTCCCAGCTCATTGTGTTTGGCCATGATTTAATTATAACTCCACCCCACCCAAATCATCAGACCTCACCCCCTTCGGCCCTCTCCTTGTCTAATGAGAGGGAAAACCAAGAAATTTGAAAGAGACTCACTTTCCTGTCATAATCACAAAGTTAGCACTGCGCCCGTAGTGAAATGGATATCACGACTGTCTTCGGAACAGTTATTGTAGGTTCGAGTCCTGCCGGGCGCACAAACGTGAAGAAAATGTAAACTTCTTTACATTTTTAGTTTGTGCGAGGCGGAGCGATGTTTTTGTTTTGCGGAGCAAAGGCAAAAACCGCGAGCCGGGGTCGCGAGATTTTTCCGTCAGGAAAAATATTTGTGACCACAAAGAACCTTGAAGCTTTTTCTGTTCCATCATCGTTATTATTGACTGCCAACTCAATCTCTGGAGATAACTGGAATATAGGGGTGTGTCAATAGTAAAGGTGCACGGAAAATGCCCTCCATGGTAGGACTTGTTTGCATTCAATACGGATCTGCAAAAGAAAAGCGCCGACTGACAGGTCGGCGCTCCATGTATAGAGCAGGCGTCTTGAGAGGTGGCGCAAAGTCCTACCTCGCTGGAAAACCTGCTTCCTGTTATAGCTTAACGCGGGCATGAACCCAAGTCAACAGCTATCTAGGTGGTAGTAATCAAATTATCTATTGGAATTTGGAATATAGCCCTGTGTTAAGCCGTTTTTGAGTTTTAGAAATTACAATTTTATAAAATGTTAAATGTGAAATTAACATCAGTCCATGGTATTCTTCAAGAAGCTCTGAAAACGCTTGTATTTCCTTATGGATTTGGTTCCAACTGGAAATCGTGATGGGCACACCAGCCACCATAGCTCAATGGATAGAGCAGTCCCGTCCTAAGGGAAAGATATGGGTTCGATTCCTGTTGGTGGCACAATTGAAATTATTTTGTTAGCATAATTACGCACTTTGATATATTACGATTAGAAGCGGCCATAGTTTAGTGGTAGAACATCTGGTTGCCAATCAGATAGTGGGAGTTCGATTCTCCCTGGCCGCACAAATAGAAACTTCCGATTTGGAGAGCCCAAAATTTCCCCGCGCCGTAGGCGCGGTAAAGGGTGAAAGAATTGATTTGGTCTTTTGATTTCGGGCAAATTCGGAGGGCGGGCGGAAAGCAAGAAATGAGATCTTAATAGTTATTGCTTTTTTTACTACTTTAATTTTTTGCAAAAACTTTTTATGAACGCACCAAAATATTTTCTCTATGCTCGCAAGAGTACTGAAGATGATGACCATCAGATTATGAGTATTGAAGCTCAACTTTTTGAACTGCGTGAATTTGCGAGCAGAGAAAATCTTGAAATTTTGGAGGAATTTCAAGAGTCGAAAAGCGCAAAGAAACCTGGGCGTGAAGTGTTCAACGAGATGATGTTAAAAATTGAGCGAGGTGAAGCAAACGGCATTATTAGTTGGCACCCCGATCGTCTTGCTCGCAACAGTATTGACGGCGGGCGTATCATCTATCTCGTTGACACTCAAAAAATTGTTTCTTTGCGATTTCCAACTTTTTGGTGCGAACCCACCCCGCAGGGGCTCTTCATGTTGCAAGTGGCGTTCGGACAATCTAAATATTATTCCGATAATCTTAAACAAAACGTAGATCGTGGTTTCCGCCAAAAACTGCGCCGGGGAGAATGGCTGACTAAAGCTCCATTTGGCTATGTGAACAATCCTAAGACTCGTAATATTGATCCTGATCCGGTGAAAGCTAAAGTGATTGTGCGTGCCTACAAAGAATTTGCCAAAGGGACGCACACTCTCATTTCTTTAGCGCAGTTTTTGGCTCTGCATGGCGTAACTCAAAGAAACGGAACGCCACTTGTCAAAGCTTCCGTTAAGCGACTTCTTTTGAATCGTGCATATCTAGGGTTTGTAAAACATAACGGCGAATATTTTACCGGAAGCTTTGAGCCAATTCTTTCTTCGACCCTTTTTGAAGCTGTGCAGAAAAGATTTGGAGAGCGAGCTCGCCCAAGATATTTAAAAACTTCTCACAATTTTCCTTTCACCGGTCTTTTTCGTTGTGGCGGTTGTGGAAGCATGATCACTGCTCAATGGGCGACTGGCAAAATGGGTGGTCGCTATCGTTACTATCGATGCACGAAAAAGAACGGTATCTGTTTGCAAAAATATATTCAAGAAGAACCGCTCGCTCTCCAAATCAAGGAACAGCTTCAAAAAGTGTCGCTTCCCGAAGCGTGGGCTGACTATATGCTTACGGAAACAGAAAAAATGGAAAAACTGTCTAGTCACGCTTCGGAAACTCGTGTCGAGCAGATGAAAGAGCAATTGAAAGGTCTTGAGGCTAAGCTCGATTCATTGGTTGATCTATACTTAAACAAAGATATTGAGCGTGAAATATATTTAACGAAAAAAGATAATTTGATGCGCCAAAAACTCTCGCTTCAAGACAAATTTTCATCTGCTCGACACGAGAGAAAGAATTGGGTCGAACCCCTGCGGAAGTGGATTTTGGATTCAAAACGCGCGGGTTTCTTGGCGTCCGGAGAAAATCTCCATGAGATGAGAGATTTTCTCCGTTCCTTCGGAACGAACCCCTTGCTTAAAGACAAAACTATTTCGATCTCATTTTGCCCGCCCTCCGAATTTGCCCGAAATCAAAAGACCAAATCAATTC